>Ga0081538_10000562_pt2 | contig 20776 bp, 23 predicted proteins | sample TabmetS5T2R1_FD_71022 | JGI IMG/M metagenome (GOLD analysis project Ga0081538, IMG submission 71022) | Tabebuia heterophylla rhizosphere microbial communities from the University of Puerto Rico - S5T2R1 | ecosystem: Host-associated > Plants > Roots > Rhizosphere ...
GCGAGGCGGCCGGAGTGACGGGCTCCACGATCAGGCTCCGCGCCGGCGAGCGGCTCCCGCTGCGCGACCTGCTCGCCGCGGCCCTGATCCAGAGCGCGAACGACAGCGCGGTCGCGATCGCCGAGTCGGTGGGCGGCGGCGACAGCGGGCCGTTCGTGGCCTACATGAACCAGCGCGCGAAGGCGCTCGGCCTGAAGGAGACGGCGTTCGCGCGGCCGGACGGGCTCGACACGGCCGGCCACTACTCGTCCGCCTGGGACGTGACCCGGCTGGCGCAGGAGGCGATGAAGCGGCCGCTGGTACGGAACCTCGTCCGCCAGCGGTCGGCGACGATCTCGGGCGGGCGCACGCTCCACACCTGGAACGACCTCCTGGGCGAGTTTCCCGGCACGTTCGGCGTGAAGACCGGACACACGTCCGATGCCGGCTGGAGCCAGGTCGCCGCAGCGCGCGGCAACCACGTGACGATCTACGCGACGATCCTCGGAAGCCCGTCGCGCGGCGTCCGGAACGCCGACCTCGAGGAGCTGCTCGCGTGGGGCATGTCCCGCTACGCGTACGTGCCCCTCGCCTCGCCGGACCGTGTCTACGCGCGCGTCCCGGTGGACTGGGGGTTCGACCCCGTCCCGGTGGTCGCCGCCCGGCCGATGCGCCGCCCGGTGCGGATCGGAAGGGAGCTCGTCGAGCGGGTGGTGATCCCGAGCCGCCTCGACCTCCCGGTCCGCGAGGGCCAGGTCGTCGGAGAGGTGCGCATCTACGACCGCAAGAAGCTCCTCGGCCGCACGCCGCTCGTCGCCGCGGAGGTGCGAGACGATCCCGGCTTCCTCGACCGGACCGGCTGGTACGCGGGCCGCACGCTCGACCACATCGGAGGCTGGTTTACGTGATCCACCCGGCAACGCCCTCCGTGTCCCTGGCGGCTGCAAAATCCCCTCACGCGCGCCCCTCGGTCGCGCACATATCCGATGGATACGCACGCGCCCTTCCTGGCGCACGTGAGGCGTTTTTCGCGCGCCGGGAACGCGGCAACGTCACCGGGAGGATCAAATGATCGTCACGGTGACGATGAACGCGGCGCTCGATCGGACGCTCACGGTCCCGAACTTCCAGCCCGGCCAGCGCCACCGGGCGAGCGCCGGCCTGACGCTCGCCGGCGGCAAAGGTGTGAACATCGCCCGAGCGCTGAAGCGGATGGACGTGCCCGTCGTGGCCACTGGGCTCGCCGGCGGACGCACCGGCGCCCGGGTTGTGAGCGAGCTGACGCGCGAGGGGATCCTGAACGACTTCGTCCGCATCTCCGACGAGTCGCGCACGTCCACGGCGGTCGTCGACCCGACGGGCGGCACGTACACGGAGATCAACGAGTGGGGCCCGCACGTGAAGCCCGAGGAGCTCGAGCTCCTCCTCGAGAAGCTCCGCTACCTGTCGCGCGGCGCTGACATGGTCATCTTCGCCGGCACCCTGCCGCGCGGCGTCGACGAAGGGTTCTACGGCGAGGCGATCCGCGAGCTCGACCGTCGCGGCATCAGGGCCGTCCTCGACGCGGAGGGACAGCCGCTCCGCCACGGGACGGAAGCCGAGCCGTACCTCGTGACGCCGAACGAGCGCGAGGCTGAGGGGCTTGTCGGCCAGGAGTTCCACGACCCGCAGGACTTCGTCCAGGCGCTCGAGCACGTCTCCGACCTCGGCGCGAGGAACGTCCTCATCACGGTGAGCACCGGCTGCTACGCGCTGCTCCGCGAGGACCGAGAGGTCGAGCGGTTCTACGCCGCCGTCCCGCAGGTCGCGACCGTGTCGCCCGCCGGATCCGGCGACGTCCTTCTCGCCGGGTACATCGCCGCCCGGCTCGACGACCACGTGCCGGAGGAGGCGCTTCGGCGCGCCGTCGCGGCGGGCGCCGCCGCCGTCCAGGAGGTCGGCGCCGGGCGCTTCGAGCCGCGCGAGCTGACCCGGCTCGCCGACGGCGTCAAGGTCGAGAAGCTCGAACCCGTTCCGTCCGAGCTGTGATCGGGCGGGCGGCGCTCGTTGCGGCCGCCCTCCTCTGCGGTGCCTACGGCGTGGCCGGTCCGCAGGCGGCTGACGGGCGGTACCTCGTCTTCACGCGCGCGCTCGGGACCTCGAGCGAGGCGGTGTGGATCGGCGACGTGGAGGGCCGGCGGATGCGGCGGCTTGCGCAGGGCGACTACGGACTCGTGTCGCCGGACGGCGCGACGGTCGCGGTATCGAGGCGGGCGGGGATCTTCGTGATCCGTCCGGACGGGAGCGGTGGCCGTTTCTTCGCGCGGGGAAGGCCCGCGGGGTGGTTACCCGACTCGCGACACCTGCTCGCAGTCCAGGGCACGGCGCTTGTGAACCTCGACCTTCAGGACGGGAGCCTCGACCTGATCGAGCGCCGTGAGGTCGTCTCGTGGAGCACCTCGCCGGACGGCGGGAGCATCGCCTACGACGTCTACCGGGAACGCGTCCCCTCGGGCCAGTGCTGGTTCGACATCTACACCTCGCGGATCGACGGCAGCTCGAAGCGTCGGCTCACGACGGGCGGCCGCAGCAGCCATCCGGTGTGGGGCAGGGGCGGGATCGTGTACGCATACCGCCCGCCCGGCACGGGCTGCTACAAGCCGCGCGTCTGGCGCATGGCCTCGGACGGAGAGAGCAAGACGCCGATCATGCGAAGACTCCCGCCGCGCTTCGCGAACTCCGGCTACTACGGGATCAGACCGTTCGCCTGGGTGCGGGGCCGCCCGTCGCTCCTCGCGACGATTCCGACGGAATGGGGGAACGAGCTCGCCTTCGTCGACACGCGAGACGGCAGGGCGCGAAAGGCCGACCTCGACCCGCGCCCGCGCTCGCACAAGCCCATGTACGCGAGCCACGCCTCGCGCGACGGCCGCTACGTCCTGGGCGCGGAATGCCTTCCGGAGGTCCCGTGCAAGATCCGGATCTACTCGGTGCTCGACGCGCGCTCGAGGATGATCGCGAGGGGCGCCAAGTACCCGCACTGGAACCGATGACGATGCCGTCGGAGGGCGCTGTTACGATCGATCCTCGATTGAGAGCGACTGACAGAGACGGACGTTTCCGGCCCAGGCCAACCGCGAGGAGCCTGGGCCTTTGTGCTTCTAGGAGGCGCTGATGGAGATCGAGATCGGGAGGGGGAAGAAGGCCCGTCAGGCGTACGGCTTCGACGACATCGCGATCGTTCCGAGCCGCCGGACGCGAGATCCGCAGGACGTGGACATCGGCTGGAAGCTCGGGCCGCATCTGCTGGAGCTGCCGCTGCTCGGCTCCGCGATGGACGGGGTCGTCTCGCCTGAGACGGCGATCAAGATGGGCCAGCTCGGCGGTCTCGGCGTCCTGAACCTCGAGGGCATCTTCAGCCGCTACGAGGACGCCGACATCCAGCTGGCCAAGATCGCGAAGGCGCCGAAGGAGAAGGCGACCTCGCTGATGCAGAAGATCTATGCCCAGCCCGTGGAGCCGCGGCTGATCGCGCGGCGGATCGAGGAGATCAAGGCGAAGGGCGTGCTGGTGGCGGGTTCGCTGACGCCGCAGAAGGTGCGTGACTACTACGAGATCGCGCTCGCGGCCGGCCTGGACATCCTGGTCATCCAGGGCACCGTCGTCTCGGCGGAGCACGTGTCGTCGAACGGCGCGGCGCTGAACCTCAAAGAGTTCATCTCGGACATCCCGATCCCCGTGATCGTCGGCGGCTGCGCCTCGTACCAGACGGCGCTGCACCTGATGCGGACCGGCGCAGCGGCGGTGCTCGTCGGGGTCGGGCCCGGCGCGGCGTGCACGACACGCGGCGTCCTCGGCGTCGGCGTCCCGCAGGCGACCGCGATCTCGGACGCGAGCGCAGCGCGCGTCCAGCACCTGCTCGAGACCGGCAACTACGTGAACGTCATCGCCGACGGCGGGATGCGCACCGGCGGCGACATCGCCAAGGCGATCGCGTGTGGCGCGGACGCCGTCATGGTGGGTTCGCCGCTCGCCCGCGCCAAGGAGGCGCCGGGCCTCGGCTACCACTGGGGCATGGCGACCTTCCACCCGACGCTGCCCCGCGGAGCCCGGGTGCAGGTCGACCAGCCGGCGACGCTCGAGCAGATCGTGATCGGGCCGGCGACCGAGAACGACGGGACGCTGAACCTCATGGGCGCGCTTCGGACGGCGATGGCGACCTGCGGGTACGAGTCGATCCACGACTTCCAGAAGGCGGAGATCATGCTGGCGCCGGCGATCAAGACCGAGGGCAAGGTGCTCCAGCAGTCGCAGCGGATCGGCATGGGATGAGCAGCGCCGAGGTCCTGCCCTTCGAGCGGCCGGAGGAGCGGGCGGAGGACCGGCCGGTCCTGGTCGTCGACCTCGGCGGGCAGTACTCGCAGCTCATCGCCCGCCGGGTGCGCGAGTGCCGCGTCTACTCCGAGCTCGTCTCCCACCGGACGCCCGTGCAGGCGCTCCGAGCGCGGAACCCGCGTGCGATCGTCCTCAGCGGCGGGCCCGCGTCGGTCTACGCCCAGGATGCGCCGGACGTCGATCCCGGCCTCTGGGACCTCGACGTCCCCGTGCTCGGCATCTGCTACGGCATGCAGCTGATGGCGCGCGATCTCGGCGGGACCGTCGAGCGGACGGGCGCCTCCGAGTTCGGGCGAACCGACCTCCAGGCGGGCGGCGGCGCGCTGCTCGAGCACACGCCCGAGCAGCAGGTCGTCTGGATGAGCCACCGCGACTCGGTGACCGCTGCCCCTCAGGGGGCGGAGGTGACCGCGTCGTCGATCTCCACGCCGATCGCCGCGTTCGAGGCGCCCGAGCGCGGGCTGTACGGCGTCCAGTTCCACCCCGAGGTCGTGCACACGGCGTTCGGCAACGAGGTGCTGAAGAACTTCCTCTACGGCGTCGCCGGGGCGCCCGCGACGTGGACGGCGGCGGCCGTGATCGAGGAGCAGGTCGAGCGGATCCGCGCCCAGGTGGGCTCCGAGCGCGTGCTCTGCGCGCTCTCCGGCGGTGTCGACTCGGCCGTGGCCGCACTGCTCGTTCACAAGGCGATCGGCGACCAGCTGACCTGCGTCTTCGTCGACCACGGGCTGCTCCGGAAGGACGAGGCGGCGCAGGTCGTCGAGACGTTCCGCGGGCATTTCAACGTCCCGCTCGTGCATGTTCAGGCCGAGGAGCGGTTCCTGGCGCGGCTCGAGGGCGTCGACGACCCGGAGGAGAAGCGGAAGCGCGTCGGTGAGGAGTTCATCCGCGTCTTCGAGGAGGAAGCAGCGCGCCTCGGCAAGATCCGCTACCTCGTCCAGGGCACGCTCTACTCGGACGTGATCGAGTCGGGCGGGACGGACGGGGTCGCGGCGATGATCAAGTCGCACCACAACGTCGGCGGCCTGCCGGAGGAGGTCGACTTCGACCTCGTCGAGCCCCTGCGGCTGCTGTTCAAGGACGAGGTGCGGCGTGTCGGTGAGGAGCTCGGGCTGCCCGAGCGGATGGTCTGGCGCCAGCCGTTCCCAGGCCCAGGCCTCGCGATCCGGATCATCGGCGAGGTCACGCGCGAGCGGCTGGAGATCCTCCGCGAGGCGGACGCGATCCTGCAGCACGAGGTGCGCCGCGCCGGCCTCTACCGCGATCTCTGGCAGTCGTTCGCGGTGCTGCCAGCCATTCGCTCGGTCGGGGTTCAGGGCGACGAGCGGACCTACGCCTATCCGATCGTGATCCGTGCCGTCACGTCCGAGGACGCCATGACCGCGGACTGGGCGCGGCTGCCCTACGAGCTGCTCGAGACGATCTCGGGCCGCATCATCAACGAGATCCCGGGCGTGAATCGCGTCGCCCTCGACATCTCGTCGAAGCCGCCCAGCACGATCGAGTGGGAGTAGGCCTCGCCGTAGCGGGGAAGGCAGGCACCGTCATGGTGCACAGGCTTATCGGCTTCTGGGTGCTGCGGCGTGCGATGAGGATCCTCACCGCGGACGACCCGCGCCCGCTGCCCAAGCGCCTTACGCACGAGGCGAGGCGCATCCTGATCGGCGCGGCGGTCACCCTGGCCCTGCTCGTCGTCGGCGCAATCGTGCTGCTCGTCCTGCTGGTCGCAACGCTGACATAGTCGTATGATCGGCCGGCGATGGCCCGCACGGTCCGCTCACCCGACGGCAGAACGTGGACCCTGGAGCGCGTGCCGCCGAAGCGCGAGTCCCTGACGGACCGGCGGGAGGAGCCGTTCTTCTGGCCCTCGCTCATCGTCACGATCCTCATGATCGGGTTCCTCGTCTGGCTCCTCTTCGTCGGGACTCACTGGCTGGTGTGGCTCGCAGCCGTCCCGCTGTTCCTGATCTGGCTCCTCGAGCGCGGTTTCAACTTCGCACGGCCGAACATCCGTGCCCACACCGACGGCCCGCCTGCGGAGACGAAGACCTGGCGGACGACACATCGCATCGGCCTGGGCAAGATCGAGGACCGGATCGCCGCCGAGATCGAGAGCGGGCGCACCGAGGCGGAGCCGTCGGGCGCCGTGCTGATCGGGATCTGACCGAGTTTCGCGACGTCCTGACCCGGCGGCGGAGCGTCCGCACGTACGCGGACAGGCCGGTGCCGCGCGACGTCCTCGAGCGGATCGCCGACGCAGCGGTCGTCTGGGCGCCGAGCGCCGGCTTCTCGCAGGGCCTCCGAATCGTCATCGTCACCGATCCAGGGACGCGCAAGAGGATCGCGACCGCCGCGGCCGAGGACGAGCTCGCCGCGATGGGGCGGACGCCGTGGAAAGCGGCCGCACCGGTCCACTTCGTCGTCCTCACCCGCGAGGACGACTACCACGACCGCTACCGCTCGCCCGACAAGCTGAAGATCACCGGCGGACGGGAGATCTCCTGGCCCGCGCCGTACTGGTACGTCGACGCCGGCGCGGCGGTCATGGCGCTCATGCTCGCGGCGATCGACGAGGGTCTCGACACCGCGATCTTCGGCGTCACCGATCTCGAAGGGCTCGCCGAGACGCTCGGCCTGCCGGACGACCTCCGCTTCGTCGCGATCGTCACCGCCGGTTACCCGGCGGAAGCCCGCGACGAGGCGAGCAGCGGCGCCAGCGTCTTTACCGAGCGGCGCAAGCCGAGGGAGGAGGTCGTCCGCTGGGAGCGCTGGTGAGGCTCGACCACTGCGTCATCGCAGTGTCGGACTGGGAGCGGTCGAACGCGTTCTACCGCGACGTCCTCGGCGCAGAGATCGTCCCCTTCGGCGAGCCGCCGCGGGTTGCGTACCGGTTCGGCGACACGCAGCTGAACGTCCACGGGCCGGGCGTGGACGTCTCGAACAACGTCGCGCGCCTGCCGGTCGAGCCAGGGAACAGCGACGTCTGCTTCGTCTGGGCAGGGCCGATCGACGGGGCGATCGCGCATCTCGAAGAGCGCGGCGTCGAGATCGAGACGGGGCCGGTGCCGCGGCTCGGAGCGCGCGGCGAGGGCACGAGCGTCTACTTCCGCGATCCCGACGGCAGCCTGCTCGAGCTTCTCTCGTACGACTGACCTACTCGAGCGAGAACGCGGGATACCGCGCCCGCACCTCGTCGATGTAGGCGGCGAGCCGGTCGGCCAGCTCCTCGCTGCGGAACTCGAGGACGTTCTCGGCGTTGAGCTCGCCCGAGCGCGAGAGGTTGTAGCTCCCGGCGAAGACCGTGTCGTCGGCGACCGTGACCTTCGCGTGCATGAAGTCGTGGAGCGTGCCCGGCCCCCACGGCGTCGAGCGCTTGCCTGAGAACGGCGCCCGCATCACGCGCTCGAGCAGCGGCAGCTTCCAGGCGATGTTGCCGTTCTGCCGCCACTGGTAGATGACGCCGCGGACCTGCGGCTGGTCGACGCACCCGGCGACGTCCAGCTGTCCCTCGGAGACCTTCTCCGCGAGCGTGGAGAGCACCGGCGCCGCGGTGATCACCGGCGACGCGATGCGGACGCGTCGCTTCGCCCGTCCGATCGCCTTGCCGATCCGGTGCGAGAGGTCCTCGCCTCGCCCCGGCGTGAACCAGGGCCTGACCTCGAGCGCGCCGACCTCGACCGGTTCGGTGCCGACGAACCCGCTCCGCTCGACCGCGCCGGTCTCCCACAGCTCGTCGAAGTTCTTCGTGAACCGGCTTGCCAGGTCCCCCGAGTCGGCGAGGAGGATGACGTTCTCCTGCCGGGACCACGACTCGTCGGTCCAGTTGGTCGAGCCCGTCCAGACCGTCTGGCCGTCGCGGACCGCGTACTTGTGGTGCATCAGGTCCGGCACGCCGGCGATCGCGCGTACGGGGACGTCGAGCGACTCGATCAGCGTCCCGTCCGGCTCGGGCGGCGGGGGGACCGGGATCGGGTTGCGGTGGTCGAGGTTGTAGAGGAAGCGGACGGCGACTCCTCGGGCGGCGGCCTCCTTGATCGCGCCGCCCACGAGCTCGGCGGTGTCGGGCTTGAGATGGAAGTCGTAGTGCGCGAAGTCCAGCGAGCGTCGGGCACCCTCGACGAAGTCGACGACCTGCTGCCCGACCTGCAGCGCCGTCTGACCGCCGTCCGTGAGCGTTCGCACCTCCAGCACGCCGACGATCTTTCCCGAAGAGCAGAATTCCTCACGAGTGAGACGCTTCGTCGACGACCTGGCCTCCGCCCGGATCGGCGAGACCTTCAACCAGTACGCGGGCTCGACGCTGCGCCGCGAGCGGCTCGTCGACTACCTCGAGTCCCGCGGCGGCGCTCGCTTCCTACTCGTCGGCGAGGCGGTCGGCTATCGAGGCGCGCGGGTCAGCGGCATCCCGTTTACGTCTGAGCGGCAGCTGAGCGGCTCGGGCCCGGCGGAGGCGACGGCGACCATCGTCCAGCGGACGCTCGCGGAGCTCGAGATCGTCGACGCCGTCCTGCTCTGGAACGTCGTTCCGACGCATCCGGGCACCGAGACGTCGAACCGCCCGCCGACGCGCAACGAAATACGAGGCGGCGTGCGTTTCTTGGACGAGTTGCTGCTCGGCAGGACGGCGATCGCAGTCGGACGCGTCGCGCACGCGGTCCTGGGCGGACGCTACGTGCGCCACCCGTCGCACGGCGGTGCCGCGGCGTTCCGTGCGGGGCTCCTGCTATCCATCCGGTGATGAACCGCGTTCTCATCGCGGCCGCAGCGGTGGTCGTCGCCGTGGGCCTCTTTTTCGTGCTGCGGCCGGACGACGACGACGAGCCGGAGGCGAGCCCCACGGTTCCGACAACGGTCGCGACGACCACGACTGCGACCACGACGCCTCCACCGCCGCCTCCGCCGGGACCGCCGCCTCCGGCGCGGGTCTCGATCGTGATCCGCGACGGCCTTCCGGTCGGCGGCATCCGCAGAGTCACGGTCGCGAGAGGCCGCCGCGTCGTCCTCCGCGTCACGTCGGACGTCTCCGACCATGTTCACGTGCACGGCTACGACCTGATGCAGGACGTCGGGCCGGGACAGCCGGCGCGGATCGCCTTCCGCGCGACGATCCCGGCCACCGTCGAGGCCGAGCTCGAAGACCGCGGCGTGCAGATCGCTGCGATTACGGCCAAGCCGTGAGCCTGACGCTCTTCCTCCACGGCCTGGCGGCAGCGCAGGACCTGCCGATCCCGCGCTGGATGTTCTACTACGGCGCCTCGATCACCCTGATCCTGTCGTTCGTCGCGCTCGGAGTCCTCTGGAAGGAGCCACGCCTCACCGGCCGCGCCGACGGTCGCCCGCTGTCGGAGGGCTGGCAGCGGCTGATCCTCTGGACCGGCTGGCGGATTCTCTTCGGCGCGATCTCGGTCGGTCTCCTCGCGGTCGTCTGGCTCGCGGCGCTCGTCGGGCGGCCGGACGCCGGCGACAACATCGCACCGGTCTTCATCTGGGTCGTCTTCTGGCTCGGCCTCGTGCCGTTGATCGTGCTCTTCGGAAACCTGTGGAGCTATCTGAGCCCGTGGAAGGCAGCGGCCGACGCGCTCGCGTGGGTCTGGGACAAGCTCGGCCGGGACTGGGAGCCGGCGGCCGGGTACCCGGAGCGGCTCGGCCGCTGGCCGGCGGCCGCGCTGCTGCTGGCATTCGCAACCCTGGAGCTCGCCTGGCCGCGGTCGGCGGAGCCGAGGACGCTGGCGCTCGCGATCGTCATCTACAGCTGGATCACATGGGCCGGGATGCTGATCTTCGGGCGCCGGTCGTGGCTCGAGAACGGGGAGGCCTTCGCCGTCTATTTCGGCCTGCTCGCGCGGGTGTCGCCCTTCGCCGTCCGTGAGGAGGACGGACGGCGGCGCGTGGTCATCCGCCCACCGCTGTCGGGTCTCGCACCGGGCGATGCGCACCACGGCACCGTGGCGTTCGTCGCCGTCATGCTCGGCTCGGTCGCCTTCGACGGCCTCAGCCGCGCGACGTGGTGGCAGGACCAGCTCTACGAGCTCGAGGCGAGATACATCGTCGACTCGCCGACGACGGCGGACTTCGTCTCCCTCGGGTTCAACCTGCTCGGCTTGGTCGTCTCGGTCGTCGCCATCGGCACGCTCTACGCCCTCGCCATCTATGCCGCCAAGCGGGTCGGCCACACCGATGTGCGATTGGCCGGCGCCTTCATCGGAAGCCTGATCCCGATCGCTCTCGCCTACCTCGTCGCGCACTACTTCACGCTGCTCGTGGACGTCGGTCCCGACGCGATCTGGCTCGCCTCGGATCCGTTCGGCAAAGGCTGGGACCTGTTCGGGACGGCCGACTTCCAGCCGCCGAACAACGTGTTCTCGCCGAACACCATCTGGTACGTCCAGGCCGGGGTGCTCGTCACCGGCCACGTTCTCGGGCTCGTCCTCGCGCACGACCGCGCGATCGCGACGTTCTCGTCCGCCAGGACCGCGATCCGGACGCAGTACGCGATGCTCGCCCTCATGGTGCTCTACACCTGCACGGGGCTATGGCTCCTGTCGTCGGGTTAGTCGCTCACGGCGGGGTTGCCGGGGCGATCGTCGAGGCGTCGGCGGCACTGCTGATCGTCGCGATCGCGCTTGCCGTCTGGATCGGAAACCGCAAGGACGGCGAAGAAAGCTGATTGCTACTATCTCCGCTCGGCGGGCCACGGGTCCGCCACTTTTCCGTATGGGCAAGACGTGGAACGCAAAGCCGGGCGAGGTCGATCGCCGCTGGTACGTCGTGGACGCCGAGGGTCAGACCCTCGGGCGTCTGGCCACGCGCATCGCGGACACGCTCCGCGGCAAGCACAAGGCGCAGTACACGCCCCACGTCGACACCGGTGACTTCGTGATCGTCGTGAACGCGGACAAGATCGCCGTCACCGGCAAGAAGCTCGACGAGAAGCTCTACCACCGCCATTCGGGCTATCCGGGCGGGCTCCGGACGCGGACGCTGCGCGAGCAGCTCGAGCGCCGGCCGACCGAGGTGCTCCGGAAGGCGGTCAAGGGGATGCTGCCGCGCAACCGGCTCAGCCGCGCCCAGCTGACGAAACTGAAGATCTACGCGGGGCCGGAGCATCCTCACGAGGCGCAGGACCCGAAGCCGCTGCCGGAGGAGGCCAAGTGAGCGCAGCCGCCCAGTACCAGGGAACCGGCAAGCGGAAGACGTCGATCGCGCGCGTGATCCTTCGGCCGGGCGACGGCTCGACGTGGATCAACGGCCGCACGATCGAGGAGTACTTCCCCCGAGCCACGCACCGGACGGCGCTGATGGCGCCGCTGAAGGTCGCCGGCGCCGAGGACACGTACGACCTCCGCGTGCGCGTCGAGGGCGGCGGGCCGACCGGCCAGGCCGAGGCGATCCGCCACGGCATCGCCCGTGCGCTCGTCGAGGCCGATCCGGAGCTCCGGACGGTGCTGAAGCGCGAGGGCTTCCTCACGCGCGACGCCCGCATCGTGGAGCGGAAGAAGGCCGGCCTTCATAAAGCTCGTAAGGCTCCTCAGTTCAGCAAGCGCTAGCCGGGGCGCTCGCTTTCGCTGAAAGTCTCACGACTTTCAGCGACTGTATGAAGCCGGGCGGCGCTGCGCGCCGCGCGGCCCAGACGCCGGCGGAGATTCCTTCCTCCAGCTCAGTCATCGGCTGAACGGGCGAAGCCCGTTCAGCGTCGAAGCGTTTCTGCCTAAGGTTCGCGCGCCCATGCGTCGGTATTTCGGCACGGACGGCGTACGCGGGATCGTCGGCGAGAAGCTGACGCCCGAGCTCGTGGAGCGGCTCGGCCGCGCTTCGGCGCTCTGGTCCGGAGGCGGCCGTGTCTTCATCGGCCGTGACACTCGCGGCTCCGGGCCGATGCTGGAGGACGCCTACGCCGAAGGTGTGGCATCGGCGGGAGGCAACGCCGTACTGGGTGGCGTCCTGCCGACGCCGGCGGTCGCACTGCTGGCGCTCGATCTCGGCGCCGTCGTCTCCGCCTCGCACAACCCGCCCGAGTACAACGGGATCAAGTTCTTCGACGGCGAGGGGCAGAAGCTCACCGACGCCGCGGAGGAGGAGATCGAGGCGCTGCTCGACGATCCGCCCGCCGGCGTACGAGGCTCGATCGACCGCATCGGCGTCGCGGCCGACAGCTACATGGAGCACGTCCTCGAGCGGTTCGGCTCGCCGCTGGACGGGCTGACGATCGCGGTCGACTGCGCGAACGGCGCCTACTCGGGGATCGCCCCGACGGCGTTCCGGCGGCTCGGCGCCGAGGTGACGGCCTTTGCGGACAAGCCCGACGGGACCAACATCAACGTCGGCTGCGGCGCCACCGACCTGGCCGCGCTCCAGCACAAGGTCGTCGAGAGTGGGGCGGACCTCGGCGTGGCGTTCGACGGCGACGGCGACCGGATGCTCGCGGTCGACCGGACCGGCGAGGTCGTGGACGGCGACCAGATCCTCGCAATCCTCGCGCCGCACCTGAAGGTCGACACCGTCGTCGTCACGGTGATGACGAACCTCGGCTTCCACCGCCTGATGGCGGACAAGGGGATCCGCGTCGTGACGACCGACGTCGGCGACCGGTACGTGTTGGAGGCGCTCCGCCGCGAGAACGCGATCCTCGGCGGGGAGCAGTCGGGCCACCTGATCTGCCTCGACGGTCACGTGACGGGCGACGGCCTGGCCGCCGCGCTCCTCCTCTGCCGTGCACTCGAGGGCCGCTCGCTGGCCGAAGCGGCGGCCGAGATGCCCCGTTTTGCGCAGGTGAAACGGAACCTCCCGGTCCAGGTCAGCGAGCTGCCGGAAGCCCTCCTCAACGAGGTGAAACGGCTCAACCATGCGCTCGACGGCGGTGCGCGGGTGCTCGTGCGCCCATCGGGGACCGAACCTTTGGTCAGGATTCTCGCGGAGGCCGAAAACGAGGAAGAAGCGGCCTCCCTGTGTGGTAGAGTCACTGCTCTCGTTCGTCGAGAGCTCGGCTAATCGACCGCGAAGACGGGGTCGCCGAAGCCGGGCTCTTGTGCGTTTTCGAGGGGGGTAATCGCGGCAAAACCGAAGGAGGTCCCGGGTGTGCGGCATCATCGGATACGTCGGGCCGAGAGCAGCAAAGCCGCTTCTGATTCAGGGTCTCGAGCGCCTGGAGTACCGCGGCTACGACTCCGCGGGGATCGCGCTCCTCGAGGCTGAAGGCCTCGAGTACGTCCGCGCCGTCGGCAACCTCCAGTTCCTGAAGCAGGCCGCCTCGACGAACGGCTCCCACTCGAGCACCGGGCTCGGCCACACGCGCTGGGCGACGCACGGCGCGGTCACCGAGGGCAACGCGCACCCGCTCACGGCCTGCGAGGACGGCCAGCTGGCGATCGTCCTCAATGGCATCGTGGAGAACTACCGCGAGCTGAAGGCGAAGCTGCAGGAGGACGGCCACGCGTTCACCTCCGAGACGGACGCCGAGACCGTTGCGCACCTGATCGAGTCGAACTACAAGGGCGACCTGACGGACGCCGTCCTCAAGACCTTCCCCGAGCTCGAGGGTCACTTCACCTTCGTCGTCATCCACCGTGAGCACCCGGGGCTGCTCGTCGGCGCCCGGCACCAGACGCCGCTCGTCGTCGGCCTGGGCGAAGGCGAGAACTTCCTGGCCTCGAACGCCGCCGCCTTCCTGGGCGAGACGCGCAACGTCGTTTTCCCCAACGACGGGGACGTCGTGACGATCACGCCCGACTCGGTCAGCTTCGTGCGCGCCGACGGCGAGCCGGTCGAGCACGAGCCGCTCGAGCTCGACTGGGACGACGAGAGCGCCGAGAAGGGCGGCTACGAGACGTTCATGCTCAAGGAGATCTACGAGCAGCCCGAGTCGATCGCCGAGACGATCGGCGACCGGGCCCGCCACGGCAAGCTCGTCCTCGAGGGCCTCGGGATGGACGAGCAGCAGGTCAAGGACCTCCGGCGCATCGTCATCCTCGCGTGCGGCACCGCGTACCACGCCGGCGTCGTCGGCCGGTACGTCCTCGAGGAGTGGGCCCGGATCCCGGTCGAGCCCGACATCGCCTCCGAGTGGATCTACCGCAACCCGGTGATCGACGAGAACACGCTCGTAATCGGCATCTCGCAGTCGGGCGAGACACGGGACACCGTGGGAGCGATGCGGCTGGCCCGCGAGAAGGGCGCCCACACCGTTGCGATCACGAACATGATGGGCTCGCACATCACGCGGGAGGTCGACTCGTCGCTCTTCACGCGCTGCGGGCTCGAGGTCGGGGTCGCCGCCTCGAAGACCTTCACCGCCCAGGTCGCGCTCCTCTACCTCGTCGGCCTCAAGCTCGCCGAGGTCCGCGGGACGCTGCCGCCGGGTGAGATCTCCTACATCGTCGACCAGGTCTACACGCTTCCGGACAAGATCGCGGCGTTCCTCGACGGCGACCACCCGACCGAGGAGATCGCCCAGCGGTTCTTCGAGCAGAACTTCTTCCTCTACCTCGGTCGGCACATCGGTCTACCGGTCGCGCTCGAGGGCGCGCTCAAGCTCAAGGAGATCTCGTACATCCCGACCGAGGCCTACTCCGCGGGTGAGATGAAGCACGGGCCCATCGCGCTGCTCGACGAGGGAACGCCCGTCGTCGTCGTGGCGACGAACATCCACGTCTACGACAAGATCGTCTCCAACATCCAGGAGACGCGCGCCCGCGGTGCGCACGTCATCGCGATCGCCACGGACGGGAACGAGGACATCCAGCACCACGCGGACGACGTCATCTACGTCCCGCGGACGCCGGCCTTCCTCCAGGCGGTACTCGCCGTCGTCCCGCTCCAGCTGCTCGCCTACCGCATCGCGCGGCTACGCGGCCTCAACGTCGACCAGCCGCGCAACTTGGCCAAGACCGTCACCGTCGAATAGCCCATTCGAGGGACGCCATGCGCGTCCCATCGGACGACGATGCGTCCGTGTCTGCGGCATTCACCGGACGACAGCTGCTGCTTGCGGCGTCGGGTGCGTCCTACGCGCTCGTCGTCCTCGCGTTCATGCTCTGGGAGCGACCGGGTCTCGGCATCGCGCACTTCTTCTACCTCTCGATCGCGACCACGGCCATCGCCACCGGGCCGATCGTCGGTGCGCTTGCGGGACTGGGAGCGACGGTGCTCTACGTGTCCGTCGTGCTCGTGAACCCGCAGATCCCCTCGAACGAGGTGCTGACGGCGAGCACGGCGATCCGGTTCGTCACCTTCGTCTCGATCGGCTTCGTCATCGGCTGGTTCGCCGGGCGCAACCGGGTGATGCTCCAGGAGCTGAGGATCCTGGCCGAGCGGGACGTCCTCACCGGCCTGCCGAACACCCGCGCGTTCGAGGCCGCGATCACGAAGCGGCTCGAGAGCGGACGGCCCTTCGCGCTGCTCCTCGCCGACATGGACGCGCTCAAGGACATCAACCACGAGGCGGGCCCCTCGGCCGGGAACGAGGCGCTCTGCCGTGTCGCTGACCGGCTCTCCAAGTCGCTCTCCGCGGAGGACCAGGTCGCGCGCGTCGGCAGCGACGAGTTCGCGGTGCTGGCCTCGTGCCAGACGCTCGACGAGGCCGCGGAGCTCAGTGCGCGACTCGAATGGATCCTCTCTTCGCAGGGGACGAAGGCGACCTTCGGCTGGGCCGTGCATCCGCAGGAGGGCGAGAACGCGCTCGCCGTGTACCGCGCGGCGAGCGAGCGGCTCTACGCGCGCAAGGTCATGCGCGGATACGTCCGCGGCCAGGAGCCGCAGCGCCCGCGCGCCGTCTCCTAGGGAACGGATCGGTCCGCAGTAACGTAGAAGCGGCGTGCGTCTCGCGCTGGCTCTCTTCCTGATCGCGCCGGCGGTCGCCGCGGCGATCCCTCCGGGGCCGAATCCGACCCCGGTCGACGCGTACTCGGGACTTCTCGGGCAGTTCGAGCGGCGGCCGCTCGTTGCGTTCCTCGAAACGCACGGATCGGCGACGCAGCACAGGTTCCTTCGGTCGTTCGTGCAGCGACCCGAATTCGGCCGGACCGTGGACACCGTCGTCGTCGAGTTCGGAAGCGCGCGGTACCAGGTCACGATCGATCGCTACGTGCGGGGCGAGCGGGTGCCGCTCACGAGCCTCTCGAAGGTGTGGATGCGGACGACCCAGGACTCGGGCGTCTGGAACGACCCGATCTACCGGGAGTTCTTCCGTGCCGTGCGGGCGACGAACGCCCGCCGGCCGCCCGGCGAGCGGATCCGCGTGCTCCTCGGTGACCCACCGATCGACTGGCGTCGAATCCGAACGCGGACTTGCCCACGGAACCCGACGCCTTCGTGCCTCGACTACTGGATCGGACGACGGGGTGAGCACTACGCGTCCGTCGTGCTCGACAAGGTCCTCGCGCGCGGCCACAGGGCGCTCCTGGTCGCGGGCATCTTCCACCTCATTCGCCCGCCGGCCGGCCAAGACTGGAACGAGACCGGCATGCTGGAGCGGCGCCGCCCCGGAAGCGTCTTCACCGTGCTGCCCCACCAGGCGTTCGCCGGCCCGGACTGGGCCGAGCTCGAGCGGAGAGTGAGGGCATGGCCCGTCCCGTCTTTGGCGGTCACACGAGGAACGTGGCTCGGCGCGCTGGACACGAGTCTCGCCTTCACCGGTGTCCCGTCCTCGAACCCCATGCTCGCCGGGAGGCTGGAGGACCGCGTCGACGGCTACCTAGTCCTCGGGTCGGCGCCGTAGCTGCTTCGTCTCGCCGCGCCGCCGTTTCTGATCCAGGCGGCGCTCGCGCGAGGCGGCCGTGGGCTTGGTGGGCCGGCGGTGGCGCTCGACCCGCAGCGCCTCGCGCAGCTGCTCGACGATGCGCTCGACGGCCAGCTCGCGGTTCCGCGCCTGGCTCCGCTCGTCCTGCGCGACGGCCCGGAGCACCAGGCCCGCCTTCCGGACGACGCGCGCCTTTTGGGTCGCGCTGAGCGCAGCCGACGCCTCGACGTCGAAGAGCGCCTCCACCCGCGTCTCGGTCTTCTGTGCGTGCTGGCCGCCCGGTCCGCTCGACCGGGAGAAGCGCAGCTCGATCTCCGACAGGGGGATCGCGACCGTCCGCGTCACCCGAATAGACTCACCGCCGTCCATGGCCGCCATTCTCCTGGACATCGACGGCGTGCTTCACGTCTCCGGCCAGCCGATCCGCGGCGCCGCCGAGGCGGTCTCGCGCCTGCGCGAGAACGGCCACCGGCTCCGTTTCGTCACGAACAGCACCACGCAGTCGCGGCGCTCGCTCGTCGACGGCATGAGGGAGATGGGATTCCAGCTGGAGGACGACGAGCTGCAGACGACGGGAGTCGCCGCCGCCCGAGCGCTCGCCGGCAAGCGCGTCCTGGCGCTGACGATGTCGGCGGTGCTGGACGACCTCGGCGACGTCGAGCTCGTGGGGGAGGACGCCGAGGCCGTCCTGATCGGCGGCGCCGGCGAGACCGAGGAGACGAACCGCGTCTTCTCGTACATGAACCTCGCCCGCGCGTTCGCCGAGCTCGAGCTGGGCGCCGAGCTGTACGCGCTGCACAAGAACCGCTGGTGGCAGACCTCGCGCGGGCCGCTGCTGGACTCCGGGTGCTTCGTCGCGGGCCTCGAGTTCGCCGCGGACGTCGAGGCGACCGTGGTCGGGAAGCCAAGTACGCCGTACTTCGCCGCCGCACTGGAGGCGCTCGACGCCGATCCGGAGATGACGTGGATGGTGGGCGACGACATCGAGGCGGACGTGGGCGGCGCGCAGCAGCACGGGCTCAAGACCGCGCTCGTGCGCACCGGCAAGTTCCGGCCGGACACCGTCGAGCGCGGAACGGTCATGCCGGACGCGATCCTCTCGTCGATCGCCGCCTTCCCGGAGTGGCTGGAGGAGCAGTGACGACGGTCGGGGTCGACATGATCGAGATCCGGCGGATCCGCGAGGCGCTCGAGCGCTATGCCGGCTTTCGCGACCGGTGCTTCACCGAGGCCGAGCAGGCGTACTGCGATGCGCGAAAGAACCCGGCGCAGCACTACGCCGCCCGGTTCGCGGGGAAGGAGGCGGTCGGGAAGGCGCTCGGCCTGGGCGTGGCGCGCCTCTTCGCCTGGCGGGACATCGAGATCGCGGGGCGGCCGAAGCCGTCCGTGAGGCTGTCCGGACGGGTGGCGCGGTGGGCGGAGCGAGTGGAGGCCGGGCCGATCGATCTCTCGATGTCGCACTCGCGCGAGCTCGCGAGCGCGGTTTGCGTGGTCGCCCCACGAGATGCTTGAGCCGCTCTACACCGCCGACGAGATGCGTGCGGCGGAGGAGGGGCACGACGTCGAGGAACTGATGCAGCGAGCTGGTGCGGCGGTCGCCGACGAGGTGCTGCGCCGGTTTCCCGAGGGCCGGACGTTCGCGGCGGTCTGCGGCGGCGGCGCGAACGGCGGGGACGGACGGATCGCCGCCGAGCTGCTTCGCGCCGCGGGCTGGGAGGAGCGGGCGGTGGGCGAGGCGGACGTCGTGCTCGACGCGCTCTTCGGGACGGGATTCCGGCCGCCGCCGCGCGACGAGGCCGCCGCGCAGATCCGCGCCATGAACGAGTCGGGCACGCCGGTCGTGGCGGTCGACATCCCGTCCGGCGTCGACGCCTCCACCGGCGAGGTGCCCGGCGAGGCGGTGGACGCAGCGGTGACGGTCACCTTCCACGGCCGCAAGGTCGGGCACGAGGTGGCGCCCGGCCGCTTCCGCACCGGCGAGGTGGTCGTCGCCGACATCGGGCTCCAGCACGGGACGACGGAGCACTCGCGGGTCCTGCCGGAGATCGTTTCGCTCGTTCCTCGGCGGAAGCCCGGCGACACGAAGTACACCGCCGGCTCGGTGCTCGTCGTCGGCGGCTCGCCCGGCATGACCGGGGCCGTGACGCTCACCGCCGAGGCGGCGTTCCGAGCGGACGCCGGCTACGTCGCGGTCGCAGCGCCGTCGGAGTCGCTGCCGATCATCGAAACCCGGCTCCGGGAGGCGGTGAAGCGGCCGATCGACGATGTCTGGGACGCGGTCGAGCGCGCGACCGCTCTGGCGATCGGCCCGGGGCTCGGTCCGGACCACGATGACCTCGTCCACCGGCTCTTGAAGGAGACCGACCTCCCAGCGGTGATCGACGCGGACGGGCTCCGCGAGCTCCGGCCTTTCGAGCGCGAGGCGCCGACGGTGCTCACGCCGCACTCGGGCGAGCTCGGCCGCCTGCTCGGCGAGGAGTCGTCCTGGGTGGACGAGCACCGGCTGGAGGCGCTCCGCCGCGCCGTGGACGGCTTCGGCTGTGTCGTCGTGCTGAAGGGCGAAGGGACGCTCGTCGGCGCCCCGGGCGAAGGTCCGCTCGTCGCCGGAGGTGCGGCGCCGCTCGCGACCGCCGGGACGGGCGACGTCCTCACCGGCGTCGTCGCGGCCTTCCTCGCCAAGGGCATGGAGGCGCGGTTCGCGGCGGCGGCGGCCGTTCGGGCGCACACGGACGCGGTTGCCGCGTCGGGGCGGCGCTCCGGGCTCATGGCCGGCGACCTCCTGGACGCCCTGCCGCGCGTGCTGGATGCATAGGTCGGAGATCACGATCGACCTCGGCGCGGTCCGGCGGAACGCCCGACGGCTGCTCGACGTGCTGGAGGGCTCGGCTCTCTGGGCGGTCGTGAAGGCGGACGGCTACGGCCACGGCGCGGTCGACGTCGCAGGCGCCGTGCTCGCGGAGGGGGCGACGGCCCTCTGCGTCGCGACGGTCGCGGAGGGAGCCGACCTCCGCCACGAGTTCCCGAGCGCCCGCATCCTGGTCATGGGCCCCTCGGCCGGGCGGGAGATCGCGGTGGCGCGAGAGGCGGACCTCGAGCTGGCCGTCTGGGAGCTGCCGGCGCCGGAGGGGGTCCGCGCGCACCTCAAGCTCGATACGGGGATGGGGAGGTGGGGCCTGTCCGAACTCGCCGAGGTCGGGTCGGAGGTCGTCGGGCTGATGACGCATCTGGCCACGGCCGATTCGGACCCGGACTTCGCACGGGGGCAGCTGGAGCGGTTCGACGAGGTGACGAGGGGCCACTCGCACCTCGTCCGCCACGCCGCGAACAGCGCGGCGGCGCTGCGCATCCCCGAGTCGCGGTACGACGCAGCCCGGTGCGGCGTGGCGCTGTACGGCCTCTCGCCGTTCGGCGGCGAACCGGCCGACGACGGCCTGGAGCCGGCGCTGCGCTGGGAGAGCCGCCTTGCCCAGGTGAAGCGGCTGCGCCCCGGCGAGAGCACGGGCTACGGCCGCCGGTTCGTCGCCGAGGAAGACACCTGGATCGGTGTCGTGCCGGTCGGTTACGCAGACGGATTCCGGCGGGACATGACCGGCACGGAGGTCGTCGTCGGCGGGCGGCGGTGCGGGGTCGTCGGCACCGTCTCGATGGACGCGATTGCGGTCGGGCTCGACGAGGAGCTGCCGGCGGACA
>Ga0081538_10001930_pt1 | contig 20765 bp, 23 predicted proteins | sample TabmetS5T2R1_FD_71022 | JGI IMG/M metagenome (GOLD analysis project Ga0081538, IMG submission 71022) | Tabebuia heterophylla rhizosphere microbial communities from the University of Puerto Rico - S5T2R1 | ecosystem: Host-associated > Plants > Roots > Rhizosphere ...
ATGCTGCGCTCGGCGGTGCACCTGGCCGCAAACGGGAAGTGCAGGCGGTCCTCGAGGGAGTAGTACCAGCCCGTGGCCTGCTCTTCGGGGGTGTAGGCGTCGACGACGATCTCCATGGTGATGCGCTGCTCCCGCTCCTGGTCGCGGGATGATCGCTTCATCGCGTCTCCTTGTCTGCTCCTGCGTCTGTTCCTCGGAAGCCATCGCTGGCCACGGCCAGTTAGCGAAACGACCAAACGACCACGCTGCGGGCTGGAGAGGAGGTCCGCATTTTGGGGAACGGCCGCTGGAGGGTGCTGTCCCTGCCTGTGGCTCGACGGCCAGGTGGAACAGGTCCGCGAACCCGGTGGGATGCGCCACCAGATGCTGGTGATCGCCTACGGGTCCACCAGACCGGCCGCTCCAATGTTATCGGGTGGACGTTGGTGAGGCTGAGCTCAGCCGACCACGGCAGCTTTACAAGCAAGAACTGCGGAACGCCAATGGCTACAGGTCTTGGTCGAGGACCTCATTGATCCACTGATAGGCGGCGAGCGCGGCAGGAAAGCCACCCGTAGTGATGGCCAGGGCGGCTACCTGGCGGATAGCCTCCGGTTCGATCGCCTCCGCGAGCGCCTTCCGGGCGTGCGATCGCACTCCTCCCTGGGACTGTTCCCCGATGGCGATTCCTAGCTTGGCGAGCCGCCTCTCCCGCGCCGAGAGCGGTCCCGCCGCGTGGAGCTGTTCGGCGAGCGCCGTGTAGGCGGCCATCACCGACGGGAACTCTGCCGAGAACCGCTCGTAGATCTCTGGCAGGTAGGTCGTCATCGTGCCTCCTCCCACGTGGACAGCGAGTTTCATAGCAGGCCCCGGAGCCATTCGCCTACAGGCGGCCGGCCCGTCGTCGGAGGGTCTCATGCGTCGGCAGAGGCCCACCCGTCCTCGGTCCTCTCTGGGTCCTCCTTCAGGGAAGCTGGAGGTTGTCTCCATTCCGGCCGAGCCGGGTCGGGGCCTGTTTATCCCACTTGCCCCACTGTACTTCGAACATGTGTTCGACTAGGCTATCGGCGTGAGGACCTGGGAACTGCACGACCCGGCTTACTCTCGGCCGATCGCCGCGCCGCTGGAGCGGTGCGCGGAGCTGCTCAGCGTCGACTCGGCCATCGTCCAACGGGCGGCGGCCGACGTCGAGCCCTAGATCCGTGTCGACCGCAGCAAGGTCTGCTGCCTGATGCTGCTAGACCGCCAGCGCCACGCTGAGGCATACGGACGGGTCCGGGGCGGCTACGTCAGCCGTCGACGGCGCCCGGCCCGGGACCACCGTTCGCCCGGGTCGGCGACGTGCGCCCGCCAGTCGACCGCGAGCGCAGCTTGGGGCGCTTGGAAGGTGCATCCGAGGGGGTGGTGCCGGACGACGTAGCCCAGACGGCCAGGCCGGCCGGTTGTGCCACTGCTTGGAAGGAGACGCATCGGCCGGCCCGATCCCTTTAGGCCAATGAGGGTGTCGGCGATGCTTCTTCGGTGGGACCCGGTGCAGCTACCGGCCGAGGCAGACCAGCGCGCCGGCGGCCCGGCAGACGTTCCGGACCCGCTACAGCAGCCCCCGCCAGCGGCGCAGCGCCCAGGCAGTAGCCAGATGCCGATCGCCTGCACCACCAGCGCCCGCAGGCCTGCCTTGCAGCGGTTAAACGGCCGCCGCTGAGCCGATCGAGCGTCGAAAGACTCCCCAAACGGCCCCCAGCCGAGCATGGGTTGCGGATTGGGGATCGGCCTTCCAGCACCAGTGACAACCCCAGGAACGGGCGAGCGCCGGTAGGAGGCGCGGCATGCCCGATGGGCAGTTGTCAGCAGCGACCATCGAGTACGAGGACATCGGCGAGCCGGAAGACCACGGGGCCCCAACAGGCGTGAGGGTCGAAATCGAATCAAGCAGGAGGCGGTGCGGTATGCGACGGGCACGGATCAACAAAAAGCCCCAGGCGGTGGCCGCTCGCTTGCGCTGCCGGCAGCGCAAGCAGGCGCTCCCCCTGGACCTGCGCGACCGCGACGTCGTTCGAGCCAAGGACCTGCAGCGGAAGTTGCCTCCATGAGCACGCCAGATCCAACCAGGCCACCGCGGGCGCCAACGTCCTCGGCTGGCCCGACATGCCACCGCCCCCGACCCGCCGCCCGAGGAACCAGCGTATGTCCTGTGGTCCCCCACCGGGCAGGAGTCGGTGTTCTTCTACCCGCCAGGATCGGTCGAGGAGCATCTGGTCACCGAGCACGGCATCGACTCGCTGGTCGTGCGATGCCAGGCCGCAGGCTCCTACGACCATGCGGGTGATCACTTCAAGCAGACGGGCGTGCACTGGTGCGGTCGGCGACCTGCCGGCCGTGGGCCACGCGCACGGGCAAGCCGCATGACCTCAAGCCCCGCCGCCTAGGCCCGCGGGAGCGTGGCTGGCGGGCGCGGTTGCTGTCGGTGGCCCATGCCGACGTCGCCGGCCTCCGCCTTGGCAACGTGGATCTGCGAGCCTGCCGGTTTGCTGGCGCTCACACCTTGACCGGCTACGTATCGAGGGTGCGCCGCTGCTGGCCCAAGTGCGCGGCTGGTGGCGGACGCGGCGGGCGACCGTGGCCGAGGAACACCGAGGGCGGGCTAGCTATCCTCCACGCCTGTGGGACGGGTGGTATCCGCCGGCGTGCCGCCTACACCGGGCTGGGCGCCGTGCTGCGCGTTGCCGACTGGGGTGTATGCAGGACCGGAGCGGACGCCCCGGCGGTGCCACCAGTGGCAAGATAAGCCCGATCGAGATTCGGCAGCAGCGGTGACGCTGCATCGCGGGGCTGGAGTTGTCTTCACCGCAATAGGCGCCGCATCGGTTACCCGAGCCGCCGAGAAGGGAGTCCTGGTGGGTACCAAGACGATCACGATGTACGTCTCGGACCTCGACCAGTCCGAGATCCCCGCGGGCCAGGCCTATCAGCTGTCCATCCGCCACCCGGACGGCTCGATACAGCAGCTGGATATCTCCGAGAAGAACTACCGGGACCTGAAGCTGGCGGGTGTGGGCAGGACGCTGAAGAAGCGTGGGCGCAAGCCCGGGCCCACCATCAGTGCGGCCGGCGGCCCGCGCAAGCGCCGCCAGCGCCAGACCAGCAAGGCGCCCGCCACCGCCTGACCTGGGGTAGAGACGCTGTGCTGACGATGCAGGACGCGTTGATCCGGCTGACCGGGTATTGGTCCTCCAATGGCTGCCTGATCACCCAGCCGATGAATACCGAGGTCGGTGCCGGAACCCTCAACCCTGCCACGGCGCTGCGGGTGCTCGGTCCCGAGCCCTGGCGTGTCGCCTATGTGGAGCCCAGCGTCCGTCCGGATGACTCCCGCTACGGCGACAACCCCAACCGCCTGCAGACCCACACCCAGTTCCAGGTGATCCTCAAGCCGGAGCCTGGTGACGCCCAGGAGCTGTACCTGGGCAGCCTGGCGGCACTCGGCGTCGACCTGGGGCGAAACGACGTGCGCTTCGTGGAGGACAACTGGGCCTCGCCGGCGCTTGGCGCCTGGGGGTTGGGCTGGGAGGTATGGCTGAACGGGCTGGAGATCACGCAATTTACCTACTTCCAGCAGTCGGGTGGGTTCGACCTGGACCCGGTGTCGGTGGAGCTCACCTACGGCATGGAGCGCATCCTCATGGCGCTGCAGGGGGTGACCCACTTCAAGGACATCACCTATGCCCCGGGCATCTCGTACGGCGAGGCATTTGGCCAGGCCGAGTACGAGATGAGCCGCTACTACCTGGACGAGGCGGACATCGACACCATCCGGACGCTGTTCGAGGCGTACGAGGGGGAGGCCCGAAGGCTGACCGCGGCGCGCCTGCCGGTGCCGGCGCACGGCTACGTGCTCAAGTGCTCCCACGCCTTCAACGTCCTCGATGCACGTGGGGTGATTGGCGCGACCGAGCGGGCGCGAGCGTTCGCCAGGATGCGGACGCTGGCGCACGAGGTCGCCAAGCTGTGGATCGACCGACGCCAGGAGCTGGGCTATCCCCTGGGCGTGGCGACCTCGGCCATGCCGGAGCCGCTGCGACCCGACGCCTGGCCACAGCTCAGCGCGCCTGCCCCCCTCGCGATCGAGCTGGGTCTAGAAGAGCTGCCTCCATCGGAGGTGCCACGCACCGCCGATGCGGTCCTGCAAGCCCTCCTCGGGAGGCTCACCGCGACTCGCCTCCGCCATGGGGGTATCCGAGTTGTCGCTTCGCCACGCCGCGTGGTTGCGCTGGTGGACCAGGTGGAGCCTCAGGAGGAGGGCTTCGACGAGACCGTGCGCGGCCCCCGCCTCTCGGTGGCCTACGATGCCGCCGGCAACCCCACCAAGGCGACGCTCGGGTTCGCTCGGTCCCAGGGCGTCGACGTGGTCGACCTGCAGCACATCATGGTCGACGATGGCGAGTATCTCGGGACCGTCCGCCGGGTGCCGGGCCGCCCGGCAGCGCAGGTGCTCTCCGAGCTGCTCGCTGCTGTCGTCGCCGACTTGCGCGCCGAGAGGAACATGCGCTGGAACGCGCCCGGCCTGTCCTTCGCCCGCCCGATCCGCTGGATCCTCGCACTGTTCGGCGAGCACGTGGTGCCCTTCTCCGTTTCTGCCCTGGTGAGCGGGCGGACCACCCGCGTCCACCACGCCGCCGCTCAGCCTGTGGTCCAGGTGGCCTCCGCCGAGGGTTATCTAGACACGCTCGCCGCTCATGGCATCATCGCGGACAGCGAGGTCCGCCGGCAGCAGATGGTGCAGGCCACGGCCGAGCTGGCCACCACCGTTGGCGGGACCTTCGACCCGGACGGCGAGCGGGACGTCGCCGACGAGGTGACCAACCTGGTCGAGGAGCCCACCCCGATCCTTGGGGAGTTCGACCGCAATTACCTGGAGCTGCCGGGCGAGGTGCTGACCACGGTCATGAGGAAACACCAGCGCTATCTGCCGGTGCGCGACCAGGCGGGGCGGCTGCTGCCGTTCTTTGTGGCCGTGGCCAACGGCCGCTGCGATGCGCAGGCTGTGCGCGCGGGCAACCAGGCGGTCCTGCGCGCCCGCTACGAGGACGCGCGCTTCTTCTGGCGCAACGACCTCCGTACGCCACCCGAGCAGTTCAAGCAAGGATTGTCCAAGCTCACCTTCGAGGAGCGGCTGGGCTCGATGGCCGATCGGGCCGCCCGGATCGCCGTCATCGCCGAGCAATTCGGCGAACCTGTGGAGGCTTCGGGCCAGGAGCGGGCCGTACTGGTGCGCGCAGGGCGGCTCGCCAAGTTCGACCTCGCCTCCGAGATGGTGATTGAGCTGCCCAGCCTGGCCGGTGTAATGGCCCGTGAGTACGTGCGCCGCGCTGGGGAGCCCGAAGCGGTTGCGCAAGCGCTGTTCGAGATGGAGCTGCCGCGACACGCCCGAGATGCGCTGCCCACCAGCCTCCCCGGGGCGCTGCTGGCGCTGGCTGACCGCTTGGATCTCCTCGCTGGACTGTTCGCCGTGGGATCGATACCGACCGGCAGTTCCGATCCCTTCGGACTGCGCCGCGCCGCGCTCGGCGTCACCGGCATCCTGCGCAGCCATGAGCGGCTCGCAGCCATCAGCCTAACCCATGGCCTTGCCGTGGCCGCTCGGCACCAGCCGGTCGCGGTCAGTGAGGAGACTCGTGCCGAGGTGCTCCAGTTCGTCATCCGTCGCCTGGAGCAGCAGCTCCTCGACGCCGGGTATGAGGTCGGGGTGGTGCGGGCCGTCTTGCCGCTCGCTGACCAGCCACGACGGGCCGAGCAAACCGCGGCAGAGCTGACCCAACTCTCTGGTGACCCTCGCTTCCAGGCAGTGGTGACCACGATCCAGCGGGCCGGCCGCATCGCCAGAGCCGGCGTGGCGGCCGCCTACGATCCCAGGCTGTTCCAAGAGCCCGCCGAGCGGCGCCTCCACGAAGCCATCACCAAAGCACATGCCGACCTCGCCGCAGGCTACGGAAGCCTGGAAGCGTACCTGGCAATCGTGGGCGAACTCGCCGAGCCTGTGGACACGTTCTTCGACGAGGTCTTCGTGATGGCGGAGGACTCGACCGTCCGAGCCAACCGGCTCGGGCTGCTCGCCACCGTTCGCGACCTCGGCGCAGGGGTGCTGAACTGGGAGGCGCTCGCATCCTGAGCGGCCGCCGACCCACAACTCGTGAACCGAGGCCAACCGGAACCCTGGACCGATACGCCTGTTCGAACTCACCGGTCGGGAGACCGTATCCACAGTGCATGAGCAAGATCGCGAGATCCCTCAGGATCTGAGGGAGACGCCTCGGGCTAGCGAGGCAACCTTCCAGGGCAGCGGTCTCCCCAGGCACGCCGGGGGTGGCGACATGGGGGTAGTGAGCGAAGACGAATAGGAGGCCGTGGCCGAGCGATTCCGGCACTTTGGCCAGCAGGAGTGCCGTGGATCCTCGCCGCTGTACGAGCGGCTCTCCTTGGCGGCAGCCCGCGACCCCGAGGTCTTCGGCCTGCTTGCGGCAGCCCAGCCAAGTCAGCGCCGACCCAACCTGTTGTTCGCGGCGGTCCACTACCTGCTGCTGGGCGACCCCCATCCCCTTGGCCGCTTCTACCCCAGCCTGGGTGCCGAGCGCGCGTGGGGCGATCCCTGGCCGGCCTTCAGGGACTTCGCGCTGTCGCGGCGCCCCGAGCTCCAGGCCCTGAGCGCCCGCCGCCACACCCAGACTAACGAGGTACGACGAAGCGCCGCGCTCTACCCGACGATCCGCTGGCGGCCTGGGAACTCGGCGAGCCCGTGGCCATCCTGGAGGCCGGCGCGGCGGCCTGAACCTGCTGTTTGACCGCTACTGGTTCGACTACGGAGCGGCCGGGACCGCCGGCGACCCGGCCTCGCCCGTGCGTGCCTGCTGCCAGCTCCGCGGCGGCCGCCGCCCGCCGACCCCGCAGCGGGCACCGCAGGTGGTGGCCCGGCTGGGGATCGACGCCCACCCGTTGGATGTCCGCGACGCCGACCAGGTGCTGTGGCTGCGCTCGCTGGTGTGGCCGAGCACCGCGACCGCGTGCAGCTGCTGGAACTCGCCATCGCGGTCGCGCGGCGCGACCCGCCGCCGCTGGCGCGCGGGAGGCTCCCTGAGGCCGTCACCGAGGCCGCGGCCGGCATCGCTCCGGACCGCCCGCTGGTGGTCTTCCACTCGGCGACACTGGCCTACCTCACCCCCCAGGAGCGGGACCGCTTTGGGGCGCTGCTGGCCGAGGTGGCCCGCAGCCGAGCCCTTGCGTGGGTGGCGTTCGAAGGACCGGGTGCCTGTCCTGCATCGGTTGAGTGGGCCCGGCGCGCGGAGGTCTGGGCCAACTTCGGCCTGCTGTCGCTGACGCGCTTCGCCCAGGGGCGTCGTGCCGATCGGCTGCTCGGCCGGGTGGAGATGCACGGCCGGTGGCTGCAGTGGCTCGACGCGGCCTCGGCAGCCCCACCAGACCCGAGCTAATGGGTCGGTGCTTTGCTTCCAAGGCCCATTCCGGAGCAGTCCCAGGCCAGGCCCACCCTTGCCATGCGCATGGGTCGATGGAGACGGAGCGCCTGCCCATGCGGACCCAGGCTTCCACCCTGCAAGAGAACACAACTGGTTAACAAGTTAAGCGCTCTTGACCGCTGTGCGGGCTTATGCCACCGGTTCTACGACCAAACCAACCGTCAATGAACCCTGATGATCCGCATTTACACTGGTCAGCGTCGGTGTGGTGGGCGCGGGAGGAGTTGAACCTCCGGCCTCTTCCGTGTCAGCAAATCCAGGGAACCGCTGTGCGGAAGCCCGTTTTCCCAGCTCGGGCTCGACCGTAGAGGCCGAAGTTACCAAGGCGAAAGTAAGTAAGTGGACTCCTCAGGCGGTGATGTACCGCAGGTTGGGATCCCGGAAGAAGCTGCGCACCAGCTGCGGGAGCTTTTGCAGCCGGTGCAGGGCGGCCAGCGCCTTGGCCTTGAGGTCCTCGGGGCCGCTAACACCGGCGCGGCCAACCCGGTCATGGTTGATGTTCTTCCACACCCACTCGCCGGGATTCAGCTCTGGTGAGTAGCCCGGCAGGAAGCACAGCCGGAGCCGGCCGCCGGTCGAGGCGGCGAAGGTCTTGACCGCCTTGGAGCGGTGCACCGGCTGGCCGTCCAGGACCAGGAACACCGGGCCGGGGGTGTCAGCCAGCAGCCGACGGCAGAAGTCGATGAACACCGACCCGTTCAAGCTGCCCTCGTAGGCGGCAAAGCGCAGCTTGCCCTTGGCGGCGACGGCCGAGATCAGGTTGACCCCGAACCGGTCGCCGGGGGCGGCCACCACCGGGGTGCGGCCGACCGGCGCCCAGGTGGTCCCGGCGTGGTCGTCGGAGCGCACCCCGGCCTCATCGGCGAAGTAGATGGTGGCCCCGACCTGCGCGGCTTGGGCGCGGATCGCGGGGTACTCCTCGGCCTTCCACCGGGCCACCGCCTCCGGGTTCTGCTGATAAGCCCGGTACAGGGGACGTTGAGGCGACAGCCCGAGCTTGCCCAGCAGCCGGCCCACACTCACCTCTGACAGCCGCACCGCGAATTCCCGGCGAATGAGCTCGCGGACCATGGCGCGGGTCCACAAGGCAAAGCTGAACTGCAGCTGGCGGGGGTCGTTGCCCACGACCAGGGTGTAGATCCGCTGCAGCTGAGCCCCGGATAGGCTTGGCGGCCGGCCGGGAACGGGGCGGGCCTTGAGGGCCTCCAGCCCGCCCTCGCGATACTTGGCCAGCCAGCCATCGACCGCCGCTCTGGTCATGCCCAGCCCTGCGGCGACGTCGTCGGGATGGGCGCCCTGCTCGGATCTGGCGGACCGCGCGGAGGCGCAGCTGCTCCAGGGTCTTGTGATCCAGCTTGCGGCCGTCGTCGTCGCGCATGCTGTGGACTCGACCAGATCCCGACCACAAAGTCAACTTACTTGTGAACGGCTTAGTAGGTTGTCCTGTCCCCGAGTTGTGGCGACGCATCAGCGCGTGTTGTGCCATAGCTTGGCCTTCCCGAGGACCGCATCAGGGGTCCGTCCTCTGGTCCAGCGGCCGGTGTGGGCACGTTCGGTGTTGTAGGAGCGCAGGTAGCGTTCCAGGTCGAGCCGCAGGCCGGTCTGTTTGGGGATCAGGTAACGGGCAACGGCGGGCTTCCAGCACTCCTCCAAGATGGTCTGCTGGACCCGCTCCACACCGCCATTGGTCTGGGGTCGGCCAGCGCGGATGAAGCGGTGGCGGGCGCCGAGCCTGGCCACGGTCTGCTGGAAGACCGCCGAGCGGAACTCCGAGGCGTTGTCGCTCATCACCCGGGCTCCGACGACCAGCGGGCGGTTGCCCGCAGGAGCCGCAGGGCGACAGGCGAATCTGATCGGTGTGCTCAAGGCGACAGTGAAGGGCCCAGGCGCGACTCCCGGCGCCCGGCTTATCAACGGCCTCCCATGACCAAGGACATCCGACCTCAGCGGGCAACCACCCCGATTTCACCCAGGAACGGGCGCCTCCCGCAGGGCGGCACCGCGGCTTATCAGGTATCGAGGGTTAAGCGCCTATCAGGTATCGAGGGCTAAGCCTGGATCCACCGCGGTGGTGGGACACAGGGCGTGACTCGATTATGAGAAAGGCCCTCTGAGCAGGGAGAATGGCGTTGCTGAGACGTCCATTGGTCCCGACCAGGAGGGCACTTTCTCGATGCCATCCTCCCACAGCCCGGCAGGGCTTGTTGTGGCGCTCGACGATGACCATGCGGTCGCCAACGCCGGGCTGCTGCTGCCCGCCACCCTGGCCGAGCGCCTGGGCATCGAGACGGTCGCCGACGAGCAGGTCATCCTTGGCGACCGTCCCGGCCATCACCGCCCTGGCCGCAAGCTGCTGACCCTGCTCCACGCGCTGGTGGCTGGTGGGGACTGCATCGACGACGCCGACCTGCTGCGCACCGGGTCCACCGCCGAGGTGCTCGGCCATCGCGTGATGGCCCCTCGACGCTGGGGACGTTCCTACGGGCGTTCACCTTCGGCCACATCCGCCAGCTGGACCGCGTCGCCGAAACCATCATGGGCCGGGCGTGGTCCGCCGGTGCCGGCCCGGCGATGGACCGGTGACGATCGACCTGGACTCCACCAGCTGCGAGGCGCACGGCCACCACAAGGCGGCGCCGCCTACGGCTACACCGGCCAGCTCGGCTACCACCCCCTGCTGGCCACCCGGGCCGACACCGGCAAGGTCCTGCATGCCCGCCAGCGCACCGGCCGGGCCGCCTCCGGCCGCGGCGCCGAACGGTTGGTCAACGAGCTCGCCGGACGGGTGCGCCGGGCCGGCGCCAGCGGCCAGTTGACCCCTGCGGGCCGACTCGGGGTTCTGGTCGGCCAAGGTGCTGGCCGCCTGCCGCCGACACCGCATCCGCTTCTCGATCACCGTGCCCCAGACCAAGACCGTGGCGGCGGCGATCGCCGCCATCGGCGAGCACGCCTGGACCGACATCGACTACCCCGACGGCGGGGTTGCGCAGGTCGCCGAGACCGCCCTTGGCGGCGACCGGCTGGTGGTGCGCCGCACCCGCCTTGTCGGCCCGCAGGCCAGCTTGTGGCCAGACTGGCGCTACCACGCCTTGGTCACCGACCGGGCCGGCAGCGCCGTCGACTTGGACGCCGACCACCGCCGCCACGCCATCTGCGAGCTGGCCATCCGCGCCCTCAAGGACGGCGCCGGGCTGCGCCACTGCCCTCGGGCAACTTCCTGGCCAACGCGGCCTGGTTGGTCATCGCCACCCTGGCCCACAATCTGCTGCGTTGGGTCGCCACCATCGGGCTTGGCCGCACCGACCTACTGGTGGGCCAAGACCTTGCGCCGCCGCCTGCTGCACCTACCCGGCCGGCTCACCCGCTCAGCCCGCCGCCGTCTGCTGCACCTGCCATGCGACTGGCCGTGGGCCACCCAGTTCCTTGGCGCGTTGACCCGCCTGCGGGCCATCCCCCTGCGCGCCTGACGCCGAGCAGCCATCTCGGACGACCCAACGGCCTCCCGGCCACGCCGCAGCCTGCCGGCGTCCGGCCAAGGGCAGCCTCTGTGTTCCTGGATGCTGCTCCGCACCACTCAGCCCGCGCCCGATCAGCCACGCCCGACCCAGACAGCCCACCCAACGGGCGCTTCACACCCCGCCAACCCCCGCGCCACGGTGGATCCAGGCTAAGCGCTGTGCGGACCGCCGTTTTCCCAGGTCGCTGGCGACCGTAAGGGGCGAAGGGATGCGTTCAAACAGCCCACTGGTATGCGTTCATCGATCGTGGCATAGCAACGCACTGACCATCATCCTTCACGCGCCGATGGTATTCCTCCCGTGCCGGCCAGCCGCGGCGCAGGCGGGTGGCCAATGTGCTGTTCTCACCGATGCCGGCGATGGCGGACAATCGTCCTCCCCGGGGAGGAGGAGCCATGCCACGGCTGGACGACACCGCCGTCGAGGAGGGCCTGCAGCGCCTGCCCGGCTGGGAGCGGCGCGGCGACGAGATCGTCAAGACCTTCGCGCGGGAGGACTTCGCCCACGCGATGGTGTTTGTCAACGAGGTCGCTTCAGCGGCCGAGGCGGCCGGCCACCACCCTGACATCGATATCCGTTGGAACAAGGTCACCCTGGCCCTATCCAGCCATGCCGAGGGTGGCCTGACCGACCGCGACTTCCAGCTGGCCGCCCGCATCCAGGAGCTCGACCAGCCAACGCAGCCCGCCTGACCGACCGCCGCGATACAGCTCATCGAAGCGGTTCCTGGGCGCCTCGCGTCCGTCGATGACGATCCGCTCCAGCGGCCCCCTAGGCTTCCTCTGGACCGCTCGGCGGTGGTGGAGCTGGTGGCGGGACCATCAGCAAGCTGAGCGCGAACCCACCCAGGGCGGCGAAGAAGACGGAGCCGGCCCACAGCTCCGCCGGCCAGGCGATCCCCCACCGCACCTGGACCGCAAGGAAGTAGCAGGCCCACAGCGCCAAGGGGGTCCCGATCGCTATTGCCCGGTGAGCCCGGGTACGGTTCGGCCACCGCGCCGACCGGATGATCAGCCAATCAGCGGCCAGGCCACCGGCCAGAGCAACGACGACAACCTCCCCCCGGGCGAACTCGTCCACGGCAGCCACGAGGGCCGCCACCAGGCCGAACTGCAGGGTGGCGGTGCCGAACGGTGGACGCCAGCGCCGAATCAGCAGCAGCAGCGGACCGAGCAGCAGCAGGTTGGTCACCTGCACGCTTACAAGGCCGCGGACCCTGGTGATCTCCAGATACGCCGGGATCGCCGCCAGAGTGGCGCCCGGCCGCCCGGGGGCCAGCGAGGGCGCGTCCTCGCGGAAGGCGGACACATAGAGGAACAGGAACTGCACCAAGATCGTCGTCCAGGCGATCGAGAGCAGGGCAGGCAGAAAGGCACGCATCGTTGGCGCCGGCCCGGGCTCGCTCGATGACCACGCGGCGCGCAGTGGCGTCGTGAAGATCAGTAGGGCGCCGAGGAACAGGCCGATGTGGGTGGGGCTGAACTGCGCCTCGATCCCGACCTCGACCCCAAAGAGCATGTGCCAGATCCCGTCGCCAGCGGCACTCACCAGGAAGAGCCCCACCCCGACGATGCCGAGGCCGTACCCGACCGGCAGACCCCGGCCAGCTCGGTGCAGTACACGCGCGCGCACCGCGATCCATGCCATCCAGGCCATGAGAACGACGAACCCTGAGTACAGCACACCGTGCCATGGGGTGAAGAACGACTCCAGGCGCTGGTGTGTATGGGCCCAGGCATCGAGCACCATGCCGGTTATCACCCAGCCGGAGGCGAGCACGAGGACCATGTCGTCGATCCAGCTCGTGCGAGGGCGGGCCTGGTCCCGTTGGCCCACCTGCCGCAGATCAGCGGCTGCAGTTCGAGCCATGGCGTCGCTCCTCTAGATCGACGCGACTGCCTCGCCGACGTCGCGGGCAGATGACACAACGATCCACGGGCTGCCCGGTCGCCGGCAGAGCCAGTATGCACGGACGGCCCCGTGTCGCCCAGCGATGGCGGCCGCCTGGTACGTGCCCGCAGCGCCGAGAACAAGAACCGCAGTGTCTACAACGGGTGTCGCGACCGGGGACGTGGCCATTCGTCCCATATGGGAGATCCTCCTGGTTAGCCGTCACTAGGACCCAAAGATCGTCGAAATTACTTAGAAGGTGCGGGCCCAACTGGGCCTCTGGCCGCCAGCAGCAATGGACGGCCGGTCTGAGCAGCGGTTTTCAGGTTCCGCGATTGCCGTCTGGCCGGTTCATACCTCATTGGGATCAGCGTTCAGAACGGCACGACCCGGCGGCAGCAGGATAATTGCGAGCCGCCTGCAGAGCCTGAGCACCCTTAAGGGAGGAAGACCATGACCCCTCTCAAGATGGCGAGGACCGCTGGTGTTGTGGCCCTGCTCGCAGCGCTCGCCCTGCCGGTCACCGCCGTCGCTCAAGAGGAGCAAGCCAGGGTCCGCGTCCTGCATCTGTCACCGGACGCGCCCGAGGTCGACGTCTATGTCAACGGAGCCAGGACGCTGGCCGGCGTTCCTTTCAAGACCGCCACCAAGCACACACAGGTGCCTGCGGGCACGCACACCGTCGAGTTCCGGGCTGCCGGGTCGGCAAGTGGCGGCCGCTCGTTGGCGACGGCGCGCGCCGCCGTCGCGCCTGGCGCTGCGTACACCCTCGCCGCGGTCGGGCTCGCCGCGAAGCTTCAGGTCCTGGTTCTCAAGGACGATTTCACGGCCCCCCCGCCGGGCAAGGCCAAGCTCCGTGGCATCGATGCCAGTCCCCAGTCTCCTCCGATCGACATCGCGATCGCCGGTGGGCCCGTGCTGTTCCAAGACCTCACCTTCCCGAAGGCCACGCCGTTCGCCACCATCGATGCCGGCTCCATGGCCCTTGAGGTCCGTCAGGCAGGCACGGACAAAGTGCTGTTCAGATCCGGCGCGCGGCCCATGCCGGCCGGGGCGATCCTCACCGTCGCCGGCACCGTCAGCCCGACGGGCACGATCGAGGTGCTGCCGATCCTGGACGCCGCCGGAGCAGGCGTCACTCCGCGGGGCGGGATCGCCACCGGAGCCGGAGGCACCGCGCCCGCCGAAGGCACCGGCCTGGCCGGATCGCTCGCGGTACCTGGCTTGGCGCTGATGGTGGGTGGCGCTCTCGCCGTACGGCAGCACCGTCGTCGTGGGAGCGCTCGGTAGACCGGGCGGGCCGTGCGCCGGCAGTGCGAAGCGTGCTCCGTGGTCCGCGGGTCGCCTGGCGCGAGGGCGTTGGCTAGCATTGGCGTTGTCGGCAACGACCAACCGTGGTGAGCAGCGATGCACCAGTACTCTCCTCGCCACTCCAGCAAGTCAGGCGCCTCGGGCTGGCTCACTCGCCTCTGGGCCATGCCGCTGTCACTGGGCGTGACCGCCTTAGCCGTCATCGCCATACTCCTCGTCGGGCTGGCCACGTTGACCGTCTCCGGTTCGCCGTCGCCGACTTCGCGAGGCACCGGCACCACCGGCAGCCCGACCGTGACCAGCTCGACACGGAACCTGGTCGCCGACGCCAGCTTCGACCGCGACGTGGCAGCCTGGCTGCCGTTGCCTGGCGCGTTCCTGACCCAGGGAAGCGCGGCGCTGCCGGCCCACCACGCCCGCGTGCAGCGCGACCCGCACACCCCGGCGACTACCGACCCTAAGACCGGCCGGGCGATGTACGGCATAGCCATGCCCGTGATCCAGTCCGCCTCCCGCGGCACGCAGGTCGACGCGACGGTGCAGATACGGGCGACGCGGTCGCAGGTCCCTGTGCTGTTCCGCCTCTCCGAGCTCGCCGGTGGCAAGACCGCCGGACAAAGCGAGACCCGTGTCTTGCTCACCGACACTGCCTGGCACCAGCTCAAGGTCCACCGCGAGGTCGGCACCACCGGCGCAACGATCCAGGTTGAGGTCGGCGCGTTGGCGCTCCCCCCCGATGAGGCCGTGTACGTCGACAACGTCAGGGTTTCGAGCCGGCCATGAGCATCGCCGCCCGGAGCGTCCTGATCTCGCTCGCCCTCCTGCCACTACTTCTGCTCGCAGGATGTCAGCGCGCTCCCGCTGACCCCGCCATCACCTCCAAATCGACAGGCGTCCCCGCGCCCGACACGACCCCACGGAAGGCAACCGCCACCAGCCGCGAGCTGACCCGTCGATCCCCGCCGCCGGCGCGGATCGAGATCCCGGCAATCGGCGTCTCCTCGGCCCTGGTCCGACTTGGACTGAACCCGGACGGCACGATGCAGGTCCCGGACGACTACGGCGTCGCCGGCTGGTTCACCGGAGGCCCGGCGCCAGGCGAGACCGGACCAGCGGTGATCGCCGGCCACGTGGATTCCAGGAGCGGGCCGGCCATCTTCTATCGCCTGGGCGCCCTACGAAACGGCGACGCCATCAAGATCATCCGCACCGACGGGACGACCGCGCGTTTCGTCGCCGACAACGTCGTCCGCTATCCAAAGCGAGCGTTCCCAACACAGGCCGTGTTCGGCCCCGCACCTGATCCGGTGCTCCGGCTCATCACATGCGGGGGCCGATTTGACCGAGCACGCCGAAGCTACGTCGACAACGTGATTGTCACTGCGCACCTGGCCGCACCCTGAGTGTCGCCACCGACCGCCCCACAGCCAAGCACCCAGCGGGCTGTTGTCGGCCGTCTGGTCGACGAAGTCGCTGAGACGACCAATCCGATCGGCCCAGAAGCGGCGAATACCCGATGACGTCGGCGTCACCGTTGGAACCGCTCCGCCAGCCCGACAGGCTCGAAGAGGAGATCCGCCGTGCTTCATATCGTCTCCCGACAGACGGTCAGGAGAGCCGCGGCGCTCTTGGCGCTCGCGACTGTCGCCGCCATGGCGACGGGTGTTGTCGCGCCAGGTGTGGCCCAGGCCGCGACCTGCAAGACCAGAGCGCATGCGTACGTGACCCAGCCAGGAAGGATCTACGTCGCCGGCTACGAGGGGGACACGAGTCTCGGCATCCCGACGTGGCGAACCTTCCCAGGCGACACCTTCCAGCTCGGTGGCAACGGCATCCAGCCTGGGACCATCATTCGCTTCATCGCGGTAGACGCCGTTGGCAACCAGGTCGACTTTGGTCTCTCCGACAGCCTGCCAGCCGGGGAGAACTGTGTGGCCAACGAGGGTCCCACCTACAGGGTGGTCGCCCCCCAAGGCTCGTACCGGATCATTGCCGTCTACACGGGCGGGAACACCGGCGCCACCCACGTCCAGGAGCTCGTCCACGCGATCGTCGAGGACGTCCCGAGTCCCGTGGACCCTGGGTGGCCGCCCGAGACGATCTACGTCTAGTGAGCTGGTCCAGCAGCTTGTCGACCAAGTCAGAGGCGGGCACCCTGTGGCCCTCGGCCATCCCGTGACGCCGAAGCGGAAGAAGGGAATGAGCGGGGAGAGCGAGCTCATCGGCACGTGGCCGGCACAGGACATCGGTGGGCGCCCGCTTCGTGACGACGTCGCTTCGACCATCGTCTTCGCCAGCGACGGTCGCGTGGCTGGAGTTGCCGGCGTGAATCGGTTCGGCGGCTCTTATCACATCGAGGGCGATGCCATCGAGCTGGGGCCGTTCGTCTCGACGCGAATGGCCGGCCCCGAGCCGGCGATGCGCCAAGAGCGGACGTCCTGGCCGCGCTGTCAGGGCGTCGCCCGTTCGCCGTTGACGGGGAGGTGCTGGTCATCGGCCAGGGGCCCAGAGCAGGTCCGCCTGCTTCAAGTCGACGAGGCACCGAGGGCGGCCACCTGACGGTCTCAGCCACCATCGGCAAGGTAGGGAGCAATGCGCCGCCGGCAAGGCGATGGGGCTGCCGGTGGGCGCGGCAGCCCCATCGAGTGTGTGCCGTGACGGTCGTCAGGTCGCGTGCCCGACCTGAGCCCTGCGGTTGGCGCGCCGGGCGGCCAGCAGGGCCAGTCCAGCGACGATCGCCAGCGCCGCCGCCAGCACCCCCAGGGTGACGACGAGCCACAGCGGCTGCCCGCCTGGCTGGTCAGGCCGCGCCGGGGCGGGCACCCGGTCAGGCTTCGCTGTCGGGGTGCCGGCGCGGTCCCGGGCCTGCACCCAGGCCTTGAGTTCGGCCGGCGACATCTGGGTGGCGTGGCCGTAGTAGGCCCTCCGGTCGGACAGTTCCCGCTGGGCGGCGTTGGCCCGCAGCCAGGCCTTGTGTTGGGCGGGCGACATGTGGGTGGCCTGGTAGTAGTCGGTGTTCCACCGCTCGGCCAGCTCCTGCTGGCTGGGGGTGTCCTGGTCGTCGGCCTGGGCGTGGGCGACGGCCGTCATGCCGGCCAGGGGCAGGACCGCCACCATGACCGCGAGAATGAGGATGCGGGCGATCTTGGACATGGGTGCCTCCGATCAACGGACTCGGTGTGGATAGCGGACGGGCGGCTGGGCGGCGACGCCTGGCCATCGGGCCAGCTCCCACCACCGACGAGCCAGCCACCACCGGCGCCGACGACGACCAACTCCCTGGGCGAGCCGCGCCTGGGCGGCCTGCTGCAGTCGTTCCGTGATGCACTGGGCGGCCAGCTGCTGGCTCAGCCCGGCATGCTGGTTGTGCATGCAACCCCCCTCCTGCCTCTCACTGCTGGTGGCGGTCTCCACTCGCCGACCCTCCTCGTCGTGTGCTTGCGAGGACAGGCTGCGCCGTGGGCTGGTCCTGGCAGATGAGGCCAGGCCCCTAACCGACCGGGAGATCTCCCGGGCCGACTAGGTGCCTGCTCCCAGGACACCGGGAGCGCGGAGGCGCATGATGACCCCAGGACGACGAAGGGCATCTGTCGTGGTTGTGGGGATCGAGGGCCGCGTGGGCAGACGACGTGACGCTTTGATGGCGTGGGCCCTGTGGGGGTCGGTATGCGCGCTGTCGCTGCTGCTGATCGTCCTGACGATCGCCTTCCACCTGGTCACCCGCTACGACTGGTACTTCGGTGGTTCCTTCCAGCCCTGGCGGAGGCAGAGCGTGGAGGCCCTCGGGGTCCTCGGGGCGCCGCTACTGGGCGCCCTGATCGTGTGGCGTCAACCAACTAACCGGTACGGCTGGGTCTGGTGTGTGCTCGGTCTGACGGTGGCGGTGCGTGGTGCCGCTATCGCCTACCAGCTCTGGGCCTGGTACGTGGCGCCGTATCAGCCGGGCGGCTTCGAGGCGGCCTGGCTCGGGGTCGTGATGGCCACCCTGACCTGGGGGCTGATTCCGCTGGTGCTGCTGCTGTTCCCGGACGGGCGGCTACCGTCGTCGCGCTGGCGACCGGTGGTCTGGGCGACCGTGATCGTCGCGGTGGCTTGGACGCTGTCGACAGCGGTCACACCCGGTCAGATGATCGATTACACTCCGAACCCGTTCGACTGGCTCTGGCGGTACGACCTGGCCGCCAACCTAGCTCAGTGGTTGGCCATCCAGCTGGAATGGCTCGTCGTGCTGCTGATCGCGGTGGGTGCCATGTCGCTGGTGGCTCGGCTGCGGCACGCCGGCGGACGCGAACGCCAGCAGGTCAAGTGGCTGGCCTATGCGGCTGTGCTCCTGACCGCGGCCCTTGTGCCCCAGCTCATCTCGCACCCGCCCTCGATGACGGGGGAGGACGGCTTCCGTTGGGTTCCGACTGGGCTGGTACGAACCATCCCCATCGCGCTCGCCTTTTGGGCGGTCTATGTTGCCATCGGGATCGCGATCTTCCGCCACCGGCTGTACGACATCGACCGGCTCATCAACCGCACGGTGGTCTATGGGCTGCTGACCGCCGGTGGGGTCGGGGTGTACGTCGCGGTGGTCAAGGGGGCCGAGTGGCTGCTGCACGAGAGGGTCGGGTTGAGCGGCAGCCTGCTGGCGACCGCGGTCATCGCGGTGAGCTTCGCCCCGGCCCGGGACCGCCTGCAACGCTGGGTCGACCAACGGCTGTATGGCGAGCGCCATGACCCGGTCCGGGCCATGGCCCGGCTCGGTGAGCGGCTGCGGGACGCCCCGGGCGGAGACGTGCTCACCGCGGTGCTGCAGACGGTGTGCGAGACGCTTCGGCTGCCGGCGGCCAGCCTGCGCGTCGACAACCTGGAGCTGGCGGCCTATGGCCGGCCAAGCGCGGCCAGCGAGGCGATCCCCTTGGACCATGAGGGCCAGCAGGTCGGGGCGCTACTGGTCAGCCCACGAACCGGCGAGCAGGCCCTTGGGCCAGCCGACCGGCGGGTCCTGGAGGTACTGGCCGCCCCGGTGGCGGTGGCGTTGCATGCGGTGCTGTTGTCCCAGGAGCTGCAGCGCTCCCGGGAGCGGCTGGTGGCGGCGCGCGAGGAGGAGCGCCGGCGGCTGCGCCGCGACCTCCACGACGGCCTCGGGCCCACTCTGACTGCCGTGACCTTGAAGGCGGACGCCGCTCGCAGCGCCCTGGCCGCCGCTCCCGACCGGGCCGATGGGCTGCTGGCCGAGTTGCGCGGCGATGCCAAGCAGGCCATCGGCGACCTGCGCCGGATCATTTATGACCTGCGGCCGGCGTCGCTGGACGAACTGGGGCTGCTCGGAGCCCTCAGCGAGCAGGTCGACCGGTTCAGCCGCCAGGGGCTCTCGGTCATCCTGCAGACACCGCCAGCCCTGCCGGCGCTCCCGGCGGCGGTGGAGGTGGCCGCCTACCGGATCGTCACCGAGGCCCTGGCCAATGTCGCCCGCCACGCCCATGCCAGCCGCGCCACCGTCACCATGTCCGTTGACCATGGCTTGTGTCTCGATGTTCAGGACGATGGGACCATCAGCACAGCCAACGGTGATGGTTGGCGGCCTGGGGTGGGGCTGGTGTCCATGGCCGAGCGCGTCGCCGAGGTCGGCGGCACCCTCGAGGCCGGCCCCACCCCGAGCGGCGGCCGGGTCCAGGCAAGCTTGCCGTTGGAGCTGATATGACCATCCGGATCCTGATCGCCGACGACCACCCGCTGGTCCGCGGGGGGCTGCAGGCGGCCCTCGCCCCGCTGCCGGAGATGGAGGTCGTCGCCGAGGCCGCCACCGGCCAGGCCGCCATCCGCGAGGCCGTCCTGCACCGGCCCGATGTGGTCATCATGGACCTGCAGATGCCCGAGCTGAACGGCATCGAGGCCACCCGCGAGCTCGCCCGAGCCGTCCCCACCGCAGCCGTGCTGTTCCTGACCATGTTCGAGGATGACGACTGGGTGTTCGCGGCCATGCGGGCCGGCGCCCGTGGCTATGTCCTCAAAGGCGCCGAACAACATGAGATCGCCCGGGCGATCATGGCCGTAGCCGCCGGGGAGGCCATTTTCGGCCCCGCGGTCGCCACCCGGGTGCTGGCCTACTTCGCCACCCCACCGGCCGCCCCGACCCCGTTCCCGGAGCTCACCGACCGGGAACGTGAGGTCCTGGACCTGCTGGCCGCCGGCCACAACAACCACCAGATCGCCGAACGACTCGGCCTCAGCGCCAAGCGGTCGCCAACCACATCTCGGCCATCTTCGCCAAGCTCCAGGTCGCCGACCGCACCCAGGCTATCCTGCGCGCCCGAGACGCCGGCCTCGGCCACCCCTAACCAACCAGGCAGCCAAGGCGCAGGAAGGTCGAGCTCAGGACGGGCCGGTGGCGCAGGGATGCGTTCAAGCACCGCTGTGCGAAGGTGCCGCGCAGAGGCAACTTCCAACGAAGGAGACCGCCAATGGTCGTTTCTGCAGCTCAACGCCGGTGTTGTGGGCCTGGCTGGACTTGAACCAGCGGCCTCATCCTTATCAGGTATCGAGGGCTAAGCGC
>Ga0081538_10001931_pt1 | contig 20762 bp, 24 predicted proteins | sample TabmetS5T2R1_FD_71022 | JGI IMG/M metagenome (GOLD analysis project Ga0081538, IMG submission 71022) | Tabebuia heterophylla rhizosphere microbial communities from the University of Puerto Rico - S5T2R1 | ecosystem: Host-associated > Plants > Roots > Rhizosphere ...
TGGCTGATCGGCCGCTCCATGCGTACCCGGCCGCTCCGCGGGGCCGTGGCAGGGTTCATGCTGCATCGCTCCCGGGAGCTGGCCGGTCTGCGGGAGTTGCCCAAGTTCGTCTGGCTATACCCGTTGCGGGAAGTCCGTCGGCAGCTTCTGCTGGCCGGTGCCGAACTCGCCGACCTGGGACTTCTACACCAAGCCGACGACATCATGTTCCTGACCTTGGACGAAGCCAAGATCGCGGCCGAAGGATTCGACCAACGAGAGCTGGCGGCCACACGCCGAGCCGAGCACGAACGGGAGACGAAACGGACTCGGGTCCCTGGGCTGCTGCTCTCCGACGGAACGATGCCGGAGAACCTTCCAGAGGACACGGCCCGCCAAGATGAGAACACTCTCGTCGGGATGCCGGCCGCGGCAGGCGTCGCCACCGGAAGGGCTCGGATCGTCCACGACCCGGCGATGGCGCGCATCGAGCCCGGAGACATCCTCGTGGCCGCCACCACTGATCCGGGATGGACCCCGTTGTTCCTCACCGCCGGCGGCCTGGTCACCGAGACCGGTTCGCCGATGGCGCACGGGCCGACCGTCGCCCGCGAGTACGGGATTCCCGCTGTGATCTGCGTACCCGACGCCACCAGCCGACTGCACGACGGCCAGAGGATCACCGTCGACGGCAGCTCCGGAACGGTGCAACTCGCGATGTCTGACGAGCGGGTGGTTTGGCAGACCGGGACTAACCTCTGACTTGGTGGGCGATACTGGGTTCGAACCAGTGACCTCTTCGGTGTGAACGAAGCGCGCTACCACTGCGCCAATCGCCCGCTCGAGCGACGCCCACCATATCTCAAGCACGTGGGCGGAGGTAGCCGCCCAGAGGCCGTGGCAAGCGCTTAGCAGCTGAGCACGCGCAAGCTCTGGTGAAGTAACTGCGTCGAGCCTGTGCGTTGCGAGGTCTAGGCTTACCCGGGACCTCAAGAGCAACAAACCAGTGAACCAGGAAGGAATCGATGTGTCCACGATGTCCATCACGGTCGCAGCGGGCGGCGTTAGCCAGCAGCGAGTGACGGACACCACCACAACCGGACTTGATCTCTTCGGTGATGACCCGACAGTCGTCGCGGTACGCGTGAACGGTGAGTTGCGCGATCTCAACCGCACGCTGCCAGAAGATGCCACTGTCGAGCCGGTCAAGATCGATAGCTCGGATGGCCTGGATATCTTGCGACATTCCACCGCGCATGTTGCCGCTCAGGCTGTCCAGTTGCTGCACGAGGAAGCCAAGCTCGGCATTGGACCGCCGATCAAGGACGGTTTCTACTACGACTTCGATGTAGCGGCTCCCTTCACACCCGATGATCTTCGCCAGATTGAAAAGGCCATGACCAAGATCATCAAAGAGCGACAGCGGTTCCAGCGCCGAGCGGTCAGCGATGAGGACGCCCGTGCCGAATTGGCCGCAGAGCCGTACAAGTTGGAGTTGATCGCCGACAAGTCCACAGCCGCGGCCGATGAAGAGGCGAGCGCTGAAGTAGGCGCTGGTGAGCTGACCATCTACGACAATTTGCGGCGTGATGGCTCGGTTGCCTGGAGGGATCTATGCCGCGGTCCGCACGTACCGCACACCGGCTACATTCCCGCCTTCGCACTAACCCGGAACTCGGCGGCCTACTGGCGCGGTGATCAGCACAACAACCAGCTACAGCGCCTTTACGGAACAGCTTGGCCGAGTCGAGAAGAGCTCAAGGCCTACGAGACCCGGCTGGAAGAGGCCGCAAAGCGCGACCATCGCAGGCTCGGCGTCGAGCTCGACCTCTACTCGTTCCCCGACGAAATCGGATCAGGGCTGGCGGTCTTCCACCCCAAGGGTGGGCTACTGCGCAAGATCATGGAGGACTATTCCCGGCAGCGCCACGTCGAGGCCGGCTATGAGTTTGTGAACACTCCGCACATCAGCAAGGCTGAGCTGTTCAAGATCTCAGGGCACCTCGGCTTCTACGGCGAGCTGATGTACCCGCCAATGCATGTCGATGAGGAGCGCCATGCCGATGGCAGCCTGAAGCGCCAGGGGCAGGACTACTACCTGAAGCCGATGAACTGCCCGATGCACTGCCTAATCTTCCGGTCGCGTGGGCGGTCCTATCGGGAGCTGCCGTTGCGACTGTTCGAGTTTGGCAGCGTCTATCGCTACGAGCTGTCCGGCGTCGTGCATGGTCTCACCCGAGTCCGGGGCATGACTCAAGATGACGCGCACATCTACTGCACGGTGGACCAGATGCAAGGCGAGCTGATCTCGCTGCTGCAGTTCGTGCTTGACCTGCTCGGCGACTATGGCCTGACCGACTTCTACCTTGAGCTGTCCACGCGCGATCCGGAGAAATCCATCGGTTCGGACGAGGACTGGGAGCATGCGACCGATGCCCTCCGGCAGGCTGCGGAGGTCTCGGGTCTAGATCTGCTCTTGGACCCGGGCGGTGCAGCTTTCTACGCACCGAAGATCTCGGTTCAGGCCCGCGACGCCATCGGCCGTACTTGGCAGATGTCCACCATCCAGGTTGATCTGATGCTGCCGGATCGTTTCGACCTTGAGATCACTGCCCCTGACGGCGCGCGGCAGCGGCCGGTAATGATCCACCGTGCCCTGTTCGGCTCAGTAGAACGCTTCATCGGTGTCCTGGTCGAGCACTATGCAGGGGCGTTCCCGCCCTGGCTGGCACCAGTGCAGGTGATCTGCATCCCGGTCGCGTCGGAGCACAACGCCTACCTGAAAAACGTTGCGGACCGATTGCAGGCAGCCGGCGTACGGGTCGAAGTGGACAGCTCCGATGACCGGATGCAGAAAAAGATCCGCAACGCCGAACGGGTCAAGGTGCCGTACATCTTGATCGCGGGCGGCGAGGATGCTGCCGCCGATGCTGTCTCATTCCGCTACCGCGACCGGCGGCAGAAGAACGGCGTTCCGATCGATGCGGCTGTCGGGGAAATCACCAGCGACATTGCGGCGCGTCGCCAAGTCTGAGTCACCGACTTGTCAGAATCGGTTTGGGTCAGAGACCAACGGACTCTGACAAGTCGGGAGAGGTAGGGAGTTGGGAGTGACTGAGGATTCAGGCGCTCATCCCGGCACTCCCGACGGATTCGAGCGGCTCTGGACCCCGCACCGAATGGTCTACATCCAGGGTGAAAACAAGCCGGCCACCACAGATGAACAGGAATGCCCCTTCTGCGCCGTGCAGTCCCGGGAAGACCGGGAGGGACTGATTGTGCACCGCAGCGAGTTGGCGTACGCGGTGCTCAATCTCTATCCCTATTCACCGGGCCACCTGCTGGTCTGCCCATACCGACACGTCGCTGACCTCACCGAGCTGGACCGCGATGAGCTGCTCGCCCTCGGCATGCTCACCCAAGACGCCATGCACGTACTGCGGTCCGCGAGCTCGCCGCACGGCTTCAACCTCGGCATCAACCAGGGCGCGGTCGCCGGGGCCGGAATCGCGGCGCACCTGCACCAGCACGTAGTGCCCCGCTGGTCGGGGGACGCCAATTTCCTTCCAGTCGTCGGGCAAACCAAAGCATTGCCGCAGCTACTTGATCAAACTTGGGAAATCGTACGCAGCTGCTGGGACTCCTACGCCGCCGCCTCGAGGCAGGGCTAATGCTGGAGCGGTTCTGATGCTTGAGCGTTTCAGGGGCTTGTCCGCCACCCTGCTTGGTCCAATTGCGCGACTGTTGATCAAGCTCGGTGTCTCACCAGACGTTGTGACGATCACCGGCACTCTCGGTGTGGTGCTGGCGGCCCTGATCTGCTTCCCTCAAGGTTGGCTCTGGCAGGGCGTGCTGATCGTGATCATCTTCGTGATCTCCGACATGATCGACGGCCTGATGGCCAAGATCACCGGGAAATCCAGCAACTGGGGCGCCTTCCTCGACTCGACCTCCGACCGGCTCGGTGACGCCGCCGTCTTCGGCGGCATCCTGCTCTACTTCGTGTATCGACAGGACTCAACGCTGTGGGCGGGCATCGCATTGGCGAGCTTGGTCTTCGGACAATGGACCTCCTATGTCAAGGCGCGCGCTGAGAGCCTGGGCTTCGTCTGCAAGGGCGGCCTAGCCGCGCGGGCCGACCGGTTGGTGATCATCCTTGTCGGTGCGTTCTTTGCCGGTCTAGGAGTTCCCTATGTGCTCAACATTGCCGTAGCTGCCTTGGCCGTAACGAGCATGATCACAGTGCTGCAGCGCATCGCCCAGGTGAGGAAGCAGGCCAAGGCTGCAGATGCGCGTTCGGCCTGACACTGTGGCCGCAGCTGTGCCGCAGAACCGGCGCGACATGCTGCGGAACTGGCTAGTCCGTAGGGTCTACCGCTTCGGCTGGCGAGTCGCCGCTCGACTTCCTGCCAGGCTGGTTTCGTTGATCAACTCCACCCTCAGCTGGGTGGCCGTGCGCCGCAACGGCCGCCATGTCCGCACCTTGCGGCGCAACCTGGCGCAGGCGACTGGGAGGCCGGTCGGCGATGCCCTCATGTGTGCTGCCGTGAAGTCCTATCTGCGCAGCTTCTATGAGGTCTTGGCGCTGCCGACCTGGTCCGAGACCGAAATTCGGCGACGCGTCTGCGCTGTCAATGAGCAGGCCGTGAGAGCTGCACACGCCGGATCAGGGGCTGTTGTCGCCCTGCCGCATAGCGGCAACTGGGACCTGGCGGGGGCGTGGGCTTGTGTAACTGGAATGCCTGTAACGACAGTGGTCGAGCAACTGCCACCGGATGAGTTCGCGGCGTTCCTGGCTTTTCGGGAGCGCCTGGGCATGCAGGTGCTCTCGCATCGGGACCCTGACGTGCTATCCGCCCTAGTTAATGCCATCCATCGCCGCCGCGTGGTTTGTCTGCTCGCGGATCGGGACCTAGCCAGAACTGGTGTTCCGGTGTTATGGCGTGGGCAGCGCATCACCATGCCAGTCGGCCCGGCACTGCTGGCTCGGCGTACTGGAGCAGCTTTGCTGCCCGCGGTTTGCCAGTTCACCGAACGTGGCATGGCGATCATCATCGGAAACCAGATCCCGCCACGCTCGGGGCGCGATGGTTTGGTTGCCATGATGCAGCAGGTTGCCGACTTTTTTGCCGAGACCATTGCCAAGCAGCCAGAAGATTGGCACATGATGCAGCCGTTCTTCTTCGATCACCAGGCGTCGGCCAAGGAGGCTAGGTGACCATACCGCTCGGCTCGCTGCGCGTTGGAATCGTTTGTCCCTACTCATTCGACGTACCAGGTGGCGTACAAAATCATGTACTCGGCCTGGCGCGCTACCTCCGGCAAACGGGGCATCAGCCCTGCGTGCTGGCTCCCGGTCAGCTCGGGCCGGCGAGTGAAGCACTCGATGTGGCGGAGTTCGCCAGTGTTGGTGCGGCTATGCCGGTCCGTTACAACGGGTCAGTGGCCCGGGTTAACTTCGGCCCACTCAGCGCTGCACGGGTACGCCGCTGGCTGCGCAGGGGCAAGTTCGACGTGCTCCACATCCACGAACCGATCACACCGAGCATCTCGTTATTGGCACTATGGGCGGCCGAACAACCAGTGGTGGCCACCTTCCACGCCGCTACGCCACGATCGCGATCGATGCAATTGGCGGGCGGTGTGCTGCGCGGAGCGGTCGAGAAGATCGATGCAAGCATCGCCGTCTCAGAGTCAGCCCGGAACGTGGTGGTGCAACATCTGGGGCGAGACGCGGTGGTCGTACCCAATGGGATTCAGTTTGACGATTTTGCCCGCCGGCGGGACTTGCAGCCTGAACTCGTGGTTCCGCGGCCTTCGACAGGCGCTGGCCTGAGCTTGTCGAAGGGCTCAGGGCGCACAAGACTGGTTTTTCTGGGTCGATTGGACGAGCCGCGCAAAGGCCTCGACGTGCTACTGGCCGCCGCGCCGCTCATCATGAACACCCGGCCGGATCTTGAGGTGATTGTTGCTGGACAGGGAAGTCGTCCGCTACCGGAGTGGTGCCGCAGTCTCGGCATGATCGGTGTGGAAGACAAGATCGCGCTCTTGGAGTCCGCCGACGTCTTCGTCGCACCGCACCTGGCGCGAGAAAGCTTTGGCATTGTGCTGGTTGAGGCGATGGCGAGTGGCGTGCCAATTGTGGCCTCAGAGCTTCCACCATTTATCGATCTACTTGGTTCGCCACATGACGAGGGACGCCTTGGTGAGGTCTTTACTGTTGGCGACCCGCGCGCGCTGGCCGCCGCCGTACTCGGCGTACTCGAGCGTCCCAATCCGTTGCGCACCGCGAGGGCACAACAAGCTGCAAGGCGCTACGACTGGTCGGCCGTCGGGGAAGCCGTGGTTGCGGTCTACCGAGCCGCGCTTTCCGCAACACCTGCGCGGTGGGCAGAAACGAGCATCGGATGAGCATCGTGGACATCACCGCCTTGGTGATCATCGTCGCGTTGATTCTCAGCTGGCGCATTAGCTGGCTGGCGACTCGGGTGGACCGGGCAAACATCCGCGCCGAGCGCACCTGGGCTGCCCTCGATGCGGCGCTAGTGCGACGGGCCCAGCGGGCTCTCGAACTCGTCTTGATGCCCGGCATCGACCCGGCCACCGCCTTGCTGGTCTCGGATGCTGCGAACGCCGCTTTAGAGCCACATCTTTCGCGTCATGATCGTGAGCGTGCTGAGAGCGACCTCAGCCATGTCCTTGATGCAGTCGGGCCAGTGCTTCCAGCCAACTCCAGCAGGCTTGATTCCGAGCGCGCTCGAGCCAGCATCAGTCGCCGGTTGCACAACGACGCAGTCGCGACTGCCCTGTCGCTGCGCCGCCGGTACGCGGTACGAATTCTGCAGTCGGCGGGGCGTACCACAGAATTACGTCCTTTCGAAATGGATGAAGGTCGAGAACTAGGCTGGCCCTGTGACAGGTAGCGAGCGCCGGATCTCGGTCGCCGGCGTACCGCAGAATCAAGAATCAGGCCCGATCGGCGCGTCCCGCAGAGGGTCCATCGCTGCCCGGGTTCCGCTGTACGACACCGATCGTGCCTGGACACTTCCCAATATGCTGAGCTTCCTGCGGCTGGCCGGCGCACCTATTGTGCTGTGGCTGATCATCGGCCCGCATGCGGATGGACTGGCGGTCCTCGTTCTGGCGCTCGGGGGCTTCACCGATTGGCTGGACGGTTACCTGGCACGGGCGTGGCATCAGACTTCGCGGATCGGGCAGATGCTAGATCCGATCGCGGATCGGCTCTACATTCTGGCGGTCTTGCTCGGGCTGGCTTTGCGCGAGATCGTCCCGTGGTGGCTGGTCGCCCTCGTTGTGGGACGAGATGTGGTGATCGCTGGTTTGGTACCGATGCTGAAGACCAGGGGGTTCTCCTCGCTTCCGGTGCATTTCCTCGGCAAGGCAGCTACCTTCAGCCTGCTGTACGCATTTCCGCTGGTGCTGCTCGGCTCCGGTGAGCAGGGCTGGTTGCAGCTGGCCTGGGTATTGGGCTGGGCGTTCGCGATCTGGGGCACCGCATTGTACTGGTACGCCGGCGGGCTCTATATTGCGCAGACCATCAAGCTGCTGCAGACCATGCCGCCCGTCCACCGCCGAAGCCGCCGTGGTGTGACCGGCTAGCGGCCGGAGACCATCGCTTCAGCGCATGACTGTTACGTCCCCGCGGCGCCGGGCACACTCGACGCATAGGGCCGCCACCGGGCCAACGCCGGACGCCAGCATGGACCTGCTCAACCAGATCATTCGGCAGCCGGTCGATCCGGATTATGCCCTCGCCGCAGCGAGCGGAAACGAGCCATCTAAACGACGCTGGAAGCTCGGCGTACTGGCAATGATCATCGGCGCCATGTTTGCAGTGGCGGCACTTCAGACGACTCGCGCCGAGCCCGCGCTGCAGTCTGAGCGATCGGAGCTGATCAGTCGGATACGGACCGCCGAACGTGAGCAAGATCAGTTACGCGGCAGAGTCACCTCGCTGAGTGAGGAAATTGCGACGCTGCGCACAGCCGCGCTAGGCGACGATGATGCGGCACGGAGCGTCGAGTCACAGATCAACATGCTCGATCCAGTCGTGGGCAACGCTGCGGTATCAGGTCCTGGGTTGCTGATCGTTGTTGACGACTCGCCATCAGCGGCTGAAGACGCCCGGGATCGAGTGCTTGACATTGATCTCCAGGTGTTGGCCAACGGACTATGGGAGGCCGGCGCCGAGGCGATTTCGATCAACGGGCATCGGCTGTCAAATCTGACCGCGATCCGAAGCGCCGGTGACGCCATCACCGTGGACTATCGGTCGCTGACTCGTCCGTATCGGGTGGAAGCCATCGGGGATGCGCGTACGCTGCAGGCTCGCTTTGTTGAGACTTCGGCGGGGGCGTGGTGGAATGACCTGGCCCAGAACCGGCGAATGAGATACGAGATCAGTGACGTGAAACAGCTCGATCTGGCCGCCGATCCTGGCATTGTGCTCCGTCATGCGGGGAGGGCGGCCTCATGATCCCGCTGTTCGGTTTGCTCGCTGGGATCGTGATCGGCATTGTCCTGGAGCCATCGATTCCCCAGGTCCTGCAGCCCTACCTGCCCATCGCGATTGTGGCCGCGATGGACGCATTGTTCGGCGCCTTTCGGGCATACCTGGAAGGCACCTTCACCGACCGGGTCTTCATTGTGTCGTTCATTTCCAATGTCTTGATCGCGGCCGCAATCGTCTATGTGGGCGATCAGATTGGCGTCGGCTCGCAGCTGGCAACCGGGGTCGTTGTTGTGCTCGGAATCCGTATCTTTACCAATGCTGCAGCAATCAGGCGGGCGCTGTTCCATGCCTGACCAGCGACACGTCGATCATCACAATCAAGAGTCGTCGGTACGGCACCGGCGACGGCGCATTCGGCCGCACAACGCCGTTTCTCGACGCATCACTTCGCTTCGACGCAGCCAGCGACGGCTGACTGGTGAGGAGAACATCTCGGACCCTCGGGCCGACCAGACGCCCGGCGCGGCAGCGCCGACTACTACTTCTGCATCCGCTGCCGACACAGCCCGCGACGCGCGCGCCCGGCTCCGCGCCTCCCTGCAGCGTCCGGGTCGCGGGCAGATCCTCGCAGCGGTGATGTTGTTCGTCGTTGGGGCAGCCGGCGCCATGCAGATTCGGATCAACGCAACCGATGACACCTATGCCTCGGCACGACGTGAGGACCTGATTCAGCTTCTCGACGGACTGAGCACCGAATCTCGCCGGCTCGAGGGTGAGATCACGCAGCTTGAGCAGACCCGGAGCAACCTGCAATCAGGTGCCGACACCCAGCGGGTGGCTCGAGAGGAGGCTGAGAAGCATCTCTTGGAGCTATCCATACTTGCCGGTACGGCACCCGCTGAAGGACCTGGAATCCGAATGCGAATCGCCGATCCGAAAACAGCCGTCGATGCTGGGGTACTGCTCGATGCTGTTGAAGAGATGCGGGATGCCGGTGCTGAGGTGATCGAGGTGAACAACACGATCCGCGTTGTGGCGTCGACCTGGTTTGGCTCCAATGAGCAAGGGTTGGTTATCGACGGCAAGCCAGTCAGCCGCCCGATCACTTTCGAGATCATCGGGAACCCGCACAGTCTGGAGGAGGCCGCGCGCTTCCGAGGGGGGATTGTCTCTGAGATCACCGGGCCGAGCATCAGCGGGCAGGTGCAGATTGAGCAGGAAAGCCGTGTCGTGATCGAATCCTTGCACGCGGCACGTGAGAATCAGTACGCTCACCCCGCATCCGCGCCGCCGACACCTCGGTGACAATGTGATCCTTTGAGGAGCCTGATGTCGGATTATCCCGAAGATTTGAAGTACTCAACCGAGCATGAATGGGTTCGCAGCGGCAACGGTAACAGTGTCCGAGTGGGGATTACCGAGTACGCAGCCGACCAGCTAGGTGACATCGTGTTCGTCACCTTGCCAGAAGTTGGAGACACCGTGGCGGCCGGCGACGCCTGCGGTGAGCTGGAGTCAACCAAGAGCGTTTCCGACCTCTTTTGTCCAGTGCCCGGAATAGTTACCGAAGTCAACACAATGCTGGATCTCCACCCCGAAACCATCAACAACGACCCCTACGGAGATGGCTGGCTCTTCCAGGTCGAGCTCGACGAGTCCGCTGACTTGGACGATTTGTTGGACGCTGATTCATACGCTGAGCATGTGGGTGGCTGAGTCCGCCGGTTTCCTACATACGGGCTTGCGCTTGGTCCTAAACTCTCCATCACGCCTCGAGCCTTTCGGGGCTGCACAACGAAAGCCGAAGCAATGCCGTTCTGTACCAACTGTGGACATGAGAACCCAGAGGGGAGTAACTTCTGCGGCCAATGTGGCTCGGCACTAGTACCCGGTGCTGCGCGAGCCGCAACCCCCGAGAAGGTGCCGACCGGCGACACGACCAAGGCGATGCCCGCGATGGTTGAGGAACGTGATACGGACTCGCTGACGGCCGAAGATGAGGCCGCCGTCAATGCCTTGCCGTTCGGTTCGGCGCTGCTTATCGTCCAGCGCGGGGCGAACGCCGGCAGTCGATTTTTGTTGGACACCGATGTCGTCACCGTTGGGCGGCATCAGGATTCCGACATCTTCCTGGACGACATCTCGGTGTCCCGCCGACACGCTACGTTCACTCGTACGCCGGAAGGCACCGTGGTCAGAGACGTTGGCAGCCTCAACGGCACCTATGTCAACCGTGATCTTGTCGAGGAACGCCTGCTGCGGAACGGTGACGAGGTGCAGATCGGCAAATTCCGTCTCGTGTACTTCGGGAGTAATCGGACCCCGGAGTAGGGCTCCAGATCATGCCGAATCCAGCCGAGTCTCCGGCCAGTGTGGCCGCCGAAGCTCGCGCCCGTGGCGCCGAAGCGGCGAGCGGGCCGGCGCCCGAACCCCGTCTCAGGGCAGTGACCCGCAGCATCGGTCAAGTGATGGCCATATTGCGCACCGAATTCCCCGAGATTTCGATCTCCAAGATCAGATTCCTGGAGTCCGAGGGCCTGATCCGGCCGCAGCGGGCGCCCTCTGGATACCGCCGATACAGCGAAGGTGATGTGGAGCGGCTGCGTTACGTCTTGTCAGTGCAGCGTGAGCATTACTTGCCACTGAAGGTCATTCGGGAGCATCTGGAGCAGGTCGACCGTGGTCAGGCTCAACTGAATCTGAGCGGCCAGGGCGCCCAGGCTGGCAACGGATTCCCCGGCAGTGGACACAGTTCGAATCCACCGACCCCACCGGCGAGGCAGCCAGTCAGGCTCACGCGTCAGGAGTTGCTGGATGCCAGCGGCTTAACCGAGGCTGCCCTCAGTGAGTTGGAACGTGCTCAAATCGTGGGCACCCGACGCGGAACCGCGCACTACGGCAGGGACGCCCTAACGCTTGCCATCGCTGCCCGCCGCTTGGCTGAGTATGGGATCGACGGCCGGCACCTGCGTGCCTTCCAGTTGGCGGCTGAGCGAGAGGTCGGTCTCGTCGAGCAAGCGATTGCACCGTACGTGCGACGTGCCGGGAGCAACCGCGACGTCCCCGGAGACGTGACGCAGCTGGTGATCAGCTTCCATGCAGCACTGGTACGCACTGCCATGGAGCGTGTGATTTCTGGGTGATCGCTCGCGGAACGCCGACGCTCACGATCAGCGCAGCACCCATTGGTTCGTTCGCGCCACGCGCCTCCCCGGCGGGGTTGATCTTGTAGCTCGCGGCTCGCGAAGTAGTGTTGTCGCATGCGCGAGCTCGATGTGGTTGGTGTCCGAGTCGAGATGCCGTCGAACGCTCCGATGGTCTTGTTGCGTGAGGTGGGCGGAACTCGCTACCTACCCATCTGGATTGGCGCCGCCGAAGCGGCTGCAATCGCCAACGCGCAAGAGGGCATCGTCCCACCCAGGCCGCTCACGCACGATCTAATGGTCGACACTCTCACGACCCTGGGCCACCGGCTGACGGAGGTGCACATCACCGAACTCGAAGGTGGCACTTTTTACGCCGTGCTACTGGTCGATGGGATCGAAATCAGCTCACGCCCATCAGACGCGATCGCCCTCGCGTTGAGAGTCGGCTCCGACATCTATTGCGCCGAGGACGTACTCGACGAGGCCGGCATCGAGATTCCCGAGGCCGAGGACGACGAAGTAGAGAAGTTTCGCGAGTTCCTCGACCAGGTCAATCCCGACGATTTCGTCACTGGCGAAGAGCCCAAGTCCTGAGTTAAGACTTGGTCTCGGCCGGTCGGACTCGGGGGCGCGGTGTTTGACCCACTTGGTGCGCTCGTCGTAGGTTCTTAATGTAATGCCGACCGTGGAATTACGCGGAGGGAACTCATCCGAGTTCCTCTCTTCCCCTCGCAGCAACTTGATTCGCCAGAATCCGGAGGCAACACGTGAGTAGCACCGACGCATCAGCTCATCCGGCCGAATCCCCTGGAGTGGAGCCGGCTGAAGCGCAGGGGCTGCTGTTTGAGGGTGACTTCTCGCCGCTTCCGACGGACACGGGTTTCCGCGGACCGGTCGCGTGCAGTGCAGCTGGCATCACCTACCGTCAGCTTGACTACTGGGCGCGTACCGGCTTGGTCGTTCCGGAGATCCGGAGCGCCTCGGGGTCTGGCTCGCAACGCCTCTACAGCTTTCGAGACATCTTGATCTTGAAGGTAATCAAACGGCTGATCGACGCCGGTATTTCGTTGCAGCAGATCCGTACCGCGATCGAGCATCTGCGTAAACGCGGCGTTCAGGACCTGACCCAGGTCACCTTGATGAGTGACGGAGTGTCGGTCTTCGAATGCACCTCAGATGATGAAGTAATCGATCTGCTACGTGGCGGTCAGGGCGTGTTTGGTATCGCGCTAGGCGGCGTCTGGCGCGACATCGAAGGAACGCTGGCGCAGCTCCCGGCCGAGCGCGCGGAGGTTGATGAGCCGCGGCAGACCCATGACGAGCTTTCTCAGCGTCGTCAGGCCCGCGCAACTGGCTGAACGAGTAATCTGGGCGCTGCTGGAAAGGCCGCGCGGGAGAGTTCACCGCCTGTAGACAGGCAGTGGCGCCGAAGGGGCAACATCCCCGGAACCTCTCAGGCAGCAAGACCGCGTGCGCTATGGCAACTCTGGAGCCGTGGGTGACAGAGGGGGAGTGCTGCTCGCACATGCGACAGCAGATACCTGCACACGCGCGAAAGAAGATCGATGACCGCCACGCTTCCAGACACCCAGCAGAGCACACCTCCGTCGCTGCAGTTCAGCACGCGTCACATTGGTCCGCAGCCAGACGATCGGGACAAGATGCTGGCTGCCCTTGGACTGACCAATCTGGAGCAGCTGGTCGACCAATCCCTCCCAAGATCGATCCGCAGTGCGGAGCCGCCTGATCTCCCAGCCGCACTATCGGAATCGGAGACGCTGGCGAGGCTGCGTGAGCTAGCCAGCCGTAATCGGCCACTCACATCGATGATCGGTCTCGGATATCACGGCACCATCACCCCGTCGGTTATCCGCCGTAATGTGCTCGAGTCGCCGGCTTGGTACACCGCCTATACGCCCTACCAGCCCGAAATCAGTCAGGGCCGGCTGGAGGCGTTGCTCAACTTTCAGACGGTGATCGCTGATCTCACAGCACTGCCCATGGCCGGAGCGAGCCTGCTTGATGAAGCGACCGCGGCGGCCGAGGCCATGACACTGGCACGCCGCAGTACGAAGGTCGGAGAAGCGATCTTGCTGGACGGCGACACCCTGCCGCAGACCATCGGCGTCGTGACTACCAGGGCGGCTGCACTTGGGATTCCGGTCATCGTTGCCGATAAGGCTTTGGCTGAGGCGGTAACAGAAGTTGATCTCTTTGCGGTCGTCGTGCAAACACCGGGCGCCAGCGGCCGGCTGGCCAGCACCGACGAGTTGCGGACGATCGCGGAGCGGGCCCATGACCGTGGTGCCATGGTGATTGCGGCCTGCGATCTGATGGCGTTGACAATGACGACCCCGCCGGGGGAGTGGGGCGCCGACGTAGCGGTTGGATCAAGCCAACGATTTGGCGTTCCGCTGTTCTATGGCGGACCGCATGCAGCCTTCATCTCGGTTCGGGCAGGGCTGGAGCGTACTTTGCCAGGCCGGCTGGTCGGAGTTTCCAAAGATCGTGACGGCACGCCCGGCTTCCGGTTGGCCTTGCAGACTCGAGAGCAGCACATCCGCCGCGAGAAGGCCACCTCGAACATCTGTACCGCGCAGGTGCTACTTGCCGTCGCCGCCAGCATGTATGCCGTCTACCACGGCTCGCGCGGACTTCGAGAGATCGCCGAAACCATCCATGATCGCGCTACGGATTTGGCCGGTGATCTTGTTGCTGGAGGCATCGGCGTAGTCCACGACTCCTTTTTCGACACGGTGCTGGCTGAGGTACCGGGCCGGGCCGCCGCAGTGGTTGGCGCCGCACGAGCGGCCGGAATCCACCTTCGTCTCGTCGATGATGATCACGTCGGCATGTCAGTCGGGGAAGATGCCACGATCGCCGAGCTGAATGACGTGCGCAGAGCATTTGGGGTGTCAGCGAGCCAGGATCGGCGGTTTGCGGGCAACTTAGCCGGACGGGAACGTACGACCGACTACCTCACCCATCCGGTTTTCAACACCCATCACAGCGAAACTGCGATGCTTCGCTACCTACGCGCGTTGTCGAATCGGGATCTTGCTCTTGATCGCGGGATGATCCCGCTTGGCTCCTGCACCATGAAGCTCAACGCGACGACCGAAATGGAGCCGATTTCCTATCCAGGCTTTGCCAACCTGCATCCGTTTGCGCCCGTCGAGGACGTGGAGGGATATCTGGAGCTGATCGCTGAACTCGAGTCCTGGCTCGCTGAGCTCACCGGCTACGCGAAGGTCTCGATCCAGCCGAACGCAGGCAGTCAGGGCGAGCTTGCTGGGCTGCTTGCCATCCGGGCTTATCACGACTCGCGCGGTGATGATCAACGTCGGATCTGCCTTATCCCCTCGTCGGCACATGGTACGAATGCTGCCTCAGCGACTATGGCGGGCTTGAAAGTTGTGGTGGTCAAGGCTGCTGCCGATGGAGCGGTCGACCTGGAGGACCTACGTACCAAGATCACTGAATATCGTGATCAACTGGCGGCGATCATGGTGACGTACCCGTCGACCCACGGGGTGTTCGAAGAGAGCATCGTCGAACTATGCGACATGGTTCATGAGGCCGGAGGACAGGTCTATGTCGACGGAGCCAATCTGAACGCACTGGTCGGCCTAGCGGAACCAGGCAGCTTTGGTGCTGATGTGAGCCATCTCAACCTCCACAAGACTTTCTGCATTCCGCATGGCGGTGGCGGACCAGGTGTGGGACCGGTGGGGGTTGCTGCGCACCTAGCGCCGTTCTTGCCCAACCATCCCTTGCTCGATACGGCAGGCCCGGCGACCGGTATTGGCCCCATCTCGGCTGCTCCTTACGGATCAGCTGGCATCCTGCCGATCAGCTACGCATACATCGCGATGATGGGCGCGGATGGCCTGACCTCTGCCACGGAGCACGCGTTGCTGGCCGCGAACTACGTCGCCGCGCGACTTCGTGATCACTACCCAGTCTTGTATGCCGGACGGAACGGATGGGTCGCGCATGAGTGCATCCTCGATCTGCGCCCGCTGACAAAGGGCAGCGGAGCCACTGTTGAGGATGTGGCCAAGCGGCTGATCGATTACGGCTTCCATGCACCGACCATGAGCTTTCCGGTGGCGGGGACCTTGATGGTTGAGCCGACCGAGTCCGAGCCGCTGGAAGAAATCGATCGGTTTTGTGACGCCATGATCAGCATCCGGGCAGAGATTACCAAGATCGAAAAAGCTGAGTGGTCGCGGCAAGACAATCCATTGCGGAATGCCCCTCACACCCAGGTTGAGGTAACTGCTGATATCTGGGATCACCAGTACTCGAGGCGGGTCGCCGCATTCCCCGGGGGAATCCATACCGGTCCGCTTTACGCGGAGGGATTCGATAAGTACTGGCCGCCCGTCGGCCGTATTGACGGTGGTTACGGGGACCGCAATTTGGTCTGTACTTGTCCGGAGCCGGAGGCGTTCCAGTAACCACGCGTTCGAGCGCTATCCTTCCTCGCCGAACGCCTCGTTGATTCGATGTGCCAATTCGATGTCGTTGCGGGTGAGGCCACCTTCAGAATGTGTTGAGAGAACCAGGGTCACTTTGTTCCATCGGATGTCGATGTCTGGATGGTGGTTCATGAGCTCCGCTTCGTGGCCAACCTGATTTACGAAGTCCAGTGCGGCGACAAAGTCGGTCAGCTCGTACGTCGCAGTGATCGCGGGGTCATCTCCGTCGGCACGGCGCCAGTTGGGCAGTCCCTCCAGCTGCTGTGTCACTTCGGAATCGGTCAACAGTTGGCTCATAGGCTCAGCAAAGGGCTCTGTAATGGGAGGTGTCAAGAGCGTGTCTATACGACTCGGGGTCCGATAGCGTCGACGGCGCAAGGATGGGCGGCAGCAGAGAAGGAAGGCCATGGTTGCGGTGCCGGAGCGCATCAAGCAGCTCGAGCAACGACCCTGGATTGCACACATAATTCGTGCGGTGGAGCGGTACACTAGCCGGCTCGGCTCGCAGTTTGCCGCCGCAACCACCTACTTTTCGGTGCTGGCGTTGGTACCGATACTGATGGTGGCCTTTTCGGTCACCGGTTTCGTGCTCACCGTCGTCCAGCCCGGGCTGCTGGACGACGTCGCTGACGCTGTCGCTGATGCGTTAGGCGGGGTCAACCAGGCCACGCGCGACAAGATTCTGAACCTGGTGAACAACGCCCTGAGCAGTTACTGGACGATTGGCATCGTCGGCTTGGTGGTAGCTCTCTATACCGGCGCCAAATGGATGGGCCACCTCAAGAACGCAGTGCGGACCCAGTGGCGACCCGGATTCGACCTGCGGCCCGAAAAGATCAACATCGTGATCAAGGTGCTCGGGAACCTTGTCCTTTTGTTCGGCATGCTCATCGGGATGGCGTTGATGTTCGGCCTTACCTCGCTATCTACTTCGCTTGCAAACACGGTGGTCGAGTGGCTTGGCCTTACTGATCAGCCCTGGATCGCTCCGCTGCTTCGGGTCAGCTCGATTGTGGTCTCGATCGGCGCCGGCTGGCTGATCTTCATGTACCTCTTCACGGTGCTGCCGGAGACCCGTGAGCCGTGGTCAGTTGTGCGGCGAGGGGCACTGTTAGGTTCAATCGCCCTTGTGTCCCTTCAGTTTGTGGCCGGCTTACTGATCAGTACTTTTCGCGGCAATCCGGCTGCGGTGATCTTCGGGCCGGTGATCGTCCTCATGCTGTTCTTCAACATCTTTGCTCAGCTTGTCCTCTTCGTTGCAGCATGGATCGGCACTGCGCAGCACGAGGCGGTCCCGGTTGCCCCGGAGGAAGCGGAGGAGGAGCAGGAGGAGGAGACAAGCAGCGCCTCGGAACCGCAGCTAGCACCACAAGAACAACAAGAGGAAGCGGCGAACGTGGTGCCAACGGCTGTGGCGGCGCGCTCGGTCCGCGCTGGGATGGGCGCTGGCTACGTCAGCGGAGCTGCCACAGGCATGGGATTGGGCGCAGCCCTTGCCTACCTGTTCTCCGCCGTGGTACGCGGCCGCAAGAAGTCCTAGTCCGAACGCTCGCCCAGGGGGCGTTAGGGTCAGTGGGCGCTGGTGAGTTGAGCGCTGGGCTGCCCGATGCCGTCCAGCAAAGCCGAGAACCACGGTGCGCTGATGTCGAATGGCTTGCCGCCTCGGATTCGCTCAAACTCAATGGCTCGCAGTTCGTCACCGCGCTCTTCGTCGTGCCCGATCACTCCAGGCTCACGGCGTAGCGCTGAGTCGACTGCCAGGTCAGTCATGGACTTGATCAATGCGAGGTCACGCTCATTGGCTGCTGCCGACCGGGAGAAGTATCCCGATTTCTGCACCATCACCTTCTGAGCATCCAGGCGTTCGGCGAACTTGCTCGCGAACCAGGCACCGGGATTGATCTTGTCTATCTTGACGTGGCCGAACGGATCTCGGGCTACGTCATCACCGGAGCGTTCGAGCTCAGCCACGATGGTCTCCAGGCCGGCGCCTTCGGAAATGAAGAGGTTGACCGAACCAATCCGATCCATCGTCTCCGTGAGGCGCTGAGCTTCGGTCTCCAGGTCGAAAACCGCCTCCGGGACGTACACGCCATGGATCTCCCAGGCCTCGCGACTGAGGCCGATGTCAGGTAGCCAGGACCGCGTATCAAGCCATTCCCGGTACGCCTGTGCCGCGGCGGCAGTCAGCCATCCGCAGTGCCGTCCCATGACCTCATGGACCAGGAGCATGCGCGACCCAGAATTGTGTTCCCCAACGACGTTCTGGGCGAAACGCGCCGCCTGCTCAGCCGCTGTCCATGCCCCTAACGACTGACGGATCGGGACGATGTCGTTGTCAATGGTCTTGGGCAGCCCCACCACTGTCAGCTCGTGTCCACTTCGGGCCAGGAAAGCCGCAAGATCGGCTGCAGTGGTGTTGGTGTCGTCGCCGCCGATGGTGTGAAGTACGTCGACGCCGTCAGCTGTCAGCCGGTCGGCGGCAGCCTGTAGCGGATCCACCCCTTCAGCGACCAAACCGCGCTTCACAAGGTCTGCGGCATTCGTGAGCTTGACCCTGGAGTTGCCAATCGGCGAGCCACCGAATAAGTGCAACACCGAGGCATTGCGTCGTACGGCGTCTGTCACGGTGAGCGCGTCACCCTTCAAGAGACCCTCGTAGCCGTATCGGTAGCCGATGATCTCTACGTCAGGAGCTATTTCGCTGTAGCGCTCGATCAGCCCCCCGATCGCTGAGGACAAGCACGGTGCGAAACCACCAGCTGTAAGCATTGCGACCTTGTTGACCATGCTTCGTAACTTAGCCGAGTCCCAGCGGCTGCCCATTCCTCGTCTGTCAGCCGGTCAGTCCTTGGAAGGGTCGAGGTACACCGCGCCAGGTCCGCGCGAGCTCACATAATCCTCCGGATTCTGCAGCGTGCACTTCTGCAAGCTCAGACAGCCGCATCCGATGCAGCTGTCCAGTCGATCCCGGAGCCGCTCCAACCGTTCGATCTGCTCGTTCAGCCGCCCTCGCCATTGATGAGAGAGCCGGGTCCAGTCGGCCTTGGTAGGCGTGCGGTTTCCAGGCAAGGTCCGCAACGCGTCAGTGATCTCCTCCAGTGACAGTCCGACGCGTTGCGCCGAACGAATAAAGGCCAAGCGACGCAACATAGCGCGCTCGTATCGGCGCTGATTGCCCGATGTTCGTGTCGAGGTGATCAAGCCCAGACCTTCGTAATATCGCAGCGCAGAAGGTGCCAAGCCAGAGCGTCCAGCCAGCTCGCCGATCGTCAACAGATCCGTACGGTGCAGCACACCGAAGAGTCTAGTCAACCTAAACCTCACGTTAAGTTCACCTGATTTGGCGCCATGTTGTTGAGCCGGTGAGCGAGCCGAGCCGCGCCGGTCGGCAGAAATTCTCTACGCTGCGGCACTAGGCTCCAGACCGTGGCCCGTTACTTCGACGTCCACCCGGACAATCCTCAGGCGCGAACTATTGGCAGTGTGGTAGACCTGCTGCGCGCTGACGGATTGGTCGCGTACCCAACAGACTCTTGTTTCGCGCTAGGTTGCCAGTTGGACAACCGGTCCGGTCTGGAACGGATCCGAGAGATTCGTAAGTTGGACAACCAACACCACTTCACGCTGGTTTGCGCCGATTTCAATCAACTTGGTCGGTTCGTGCACCTCGATAATGTGATCTTCCGTGCACTCAAGGCCTCAACGCCAGGCCAATACACATTCATCGTGCCGGCCACCAGAGAGGTACCGAAGCGGATGCTGCATCCCAAAAGACGTACCGTCGGAGTCCGGATTCCCGACCACGTGGTCGCACAGGCAATCCTGGCAGGACTCGGCGAGCCGTTAGTGTCGAGCACCCTGATCATGCCCGGAGAGGAACGGCCATTGACACAGGGCTGGGAGATCATGGAGCGTCTTGATCATGTTCTGGACGCAGTCGTGGACTCCGGTGAGTGCGGTGAAGTCCCGACGACCGTGGTTGATCTTTCCGACGGTGACGCAGTGATCATTCGGCGGGGAGCCGGAGATGCCTCGCGTTTCGAGTAGCTGAGCTTGGTGGGGCAGTCAGTGCGGGGAAGGCACCAGCCTGTTGCCCAAACCATGGTTGCGCACCTGATGCGAAGCAGAGTGGCAGTTGAACTGCTCGCCTGGCTACCGATTCCACTCTTTCTGGTGCGATCGGTCCTAAGGCGTGACAACGCGCTGGAGAATCGGAAGGAGGGCGGGCGACGGCCTCGCCGACTTCACGAGGCGGCGCGCTACCTGGCCTTTCAGGCTGCCGGCAGGACGCACAGCACCTCAGGTTGAGCGTTACTGCAGGTATCGCTCGACCTGCTCCTTGGGTCGCGGCTGTGACTCATTGGGATCTTGGGCGAACTCCCGATGTGCGCGGCGCTGGCGAAGCAGATCCCAGCACTGGTCGAGTGACCGTTCAAGATCACGAAGCCTTTCGGGCGCGTCGGGAATCTCCCCAGGGTTCTCCTGCATCGCGCGCCGCAGCTCATGTTCAGCATCGACCATCTCGCGAATGCGCGCGAGGATGTCGGAGTCATCCATGGCACTCAGCCTAGGGAGCCGCCGAGGTAAGCATCCTTGCGGGTCCGGCGCGGCTAATCGGGCCGTTTAATTTTCAGCTTGCGATGCGGCGGAGGTAAGCCACGACGGGACCGGCGATGT
>Ga0081538_10001932_pt1 | contig 20753 bp, 20 predicted proteins | sample TabmetS5T2R1_FD_71022 | JGI IMG/M metagenome (GOLD analysis project Ga0081538, IMG submission 71022) | Tabebuia heterophylla rhizosphere microbial communities from the University of Puerto Rico - S5T2R1 | ecosystem: Host-associated > Plants > Roots > Rhizosphere ...
GACAGGTACCAGTTTTGTTGTGAAGCGTGTTGGCGGAATAGCGCTGAGCTCCAACGAAGCAGTATGCCCCCGGCAAGAATCGAACTTGCGCACGCGGTTTAGGAAACCGCTGCTCTATCCACTGAGCTACGGGGGCGGGGGACAAGCGTAGCCGCGGAAAGTTGCGGGGACCGATGGGGGACCGCTACCCCGACGACGCGGTCTCGTCGTGGGGCGCGCCCACCGGCTTCGACTCGGGCGAGCCGCGCTCGCGGAGGTAGATCGTGAAGACGGCCAGCGTGCCGACGGCGAGGAACTCCGACTGCCAGTTCTCGAGCGTGCGCTCCCAGAAGTCCGCGTTGACGAGGTAGCTGCCCCAGCCGATCGTGCTCTCGTCGTGCGCGAGCTGCTCCTCGTTGAACTGGCGCCAGTTGTTGAGCGACTGCACGGTCCAGCTGGCAAAGAAGATCGCGGTCATCGCGATCACCAGCGAGTGCTCGTAGATCCTCGTGCGCCAATCGTCGACCCTGGCCCAGAGCGGGCTGCCGGCCCGGGCTTCGGAGCCGATTCGCTGCTGCTCCTTCGTCTCCAAGCCGGCGTCGCCGAGCTGCTTCGACTCGTTCGAGCCTCGCTGGACGAGCCAGATCGTCGCCAGGATGAAGAGCGTGAACTGCAGGAACTCGGACTGCCAGTTCTCGAGAACCGCACCGCCGAAGTTCGTGGAGAACACGTAGTCGATCCAGGACACAGGCTTGCTCCCATGGGCCGCCTGCTCCGCGTTGTACGCGTGCTGGCCGGCCACTGACTGTCCCATGAGCGCGGCGAGAAAGAGCGTCAGAAAGAAGACCGAGAGGCTGTTCCCGAACAGGAACCGTTTCATCTCACGGTCAGTCCCACCACGGCGTAGAGCGTGAGCCCCGTCACGATGACGACGCAGTAGAGCCAGAACATCGTTTTCACGGGCGCCGCCGTTGCATCGCTCAGCGGAACGTTGTACCCGGCTTCTCGGCCGGCTACGCTCGCGTTTAGGGTCAGCCGATGCGTGCGCGCCGGATGATCACCGTCGTCGGCTGCCATGCCGGTGGCGAGGTCGGGAACGTCGTCGTCGGCGGTGTACTGCCGCCCGCCGGCGCGACGGTGTTCGAGGAGATGGAGACACTGCGGGACGAGGGCGACTGGTTACGTCGGATGCTTCTGCGTGAGCCGCGCGGCAGCGTTGCCGTCCATGCGAACTTGATCGTCCCGCCAACCCGCCCGGATTGCGACGCCGGCTTCATCATCATGGAGCCGACCGAGTATCCGGCCATGTCCGGCTCGAACACGATCTGCACGACGACCGTCCTGCTCGAGACCGGGATGGTGGAGCTGCAGGAGCCGGAGACCGTCGTCCGGCTGGAGGCGCCGGGGGGCATCGTCGAGGCGCGCGCCGCCTGCCGAGACGGCCGGTGCGAGAGCGTCGAGTTCACGAACGTGCCGTGCTTCGCCGACCGCCTCGACGCGCCGCTCGAGGTGGAGGGCCTCGGCACCCTGACCGTCGACCTCGCCTACGGGGGAATGTGGTACGCGATCGCCGACGCGCAGCAGCTCGGCTTCGCGATCGAGCCGCACGAGGCACGCGAGCTTTCGTTGGCCGGCGAGCGCATCCGCGCCGCCGCTCGGGAGCAGCTTCCCTGTGCGCATCCCGAGAACCCCGCGATCGCCGGGGTGAGCATCGTCCAGATCGCGGAGCCGTGGCGGGGCGTCGGCGAGGTGACGCGGAACGCGGTCGTCGTCGCGCCCGGGCGGCTCGACCGCTCCGCGACAGGAACCGGTCTGTCCGCCCGCATGGCCGTCCTTCACGCCCGCGGGCTGATGGGAGTCGGCGACGCGATGACGCACGCCTCGGCGATCGGCTCGACCTTCGACGGGCGGATCGTCGCCGAGACGCTCGTCGGCGACCGAAACGCGATCGTCCCCGCGATCCGCGGCAGCGCCTGGATCACCGGCGTCTCGCAGCTGTACGTCGACCCGGACGATCCGTTTCCCGAGGGCTACCTGCTCGCGGACACGTGGGGCGTCAGCGGCCTCGATCTCCAGGATTGAGGCCTACGGCGTCCGACGTCGAAGCGTCAGCGCGCCGAGGACAAGCGCGAGGACGATGCAGCCGATGACGACCGCGACGTCGAACCAGAACCGCGCGTCGATGTCGTCCGCGGCCACCTTCGCCAGCGCCTCGTAGGCGTACGTGAAGGGCAGGAAGTCGGAGATGCGCTCCAGGACCTCGGGCATCTGGTCGCGCGGGATGAAAAGCCCGGAGAGCAGGAGCTGCGGGAAAATGAAGGCGGGCATGAACTGAACGGCCTGGAACTCGCTGGTCGAGAACGCGCTCAGGAACAGGCCTAGCGCCATCCCGAGCACCGCGTTGGCAATCGCGAGGGCAACGACGCCCCAGACAGGGCCCGCCGTCGGGACGTCGAGCAGGCCGAAGGCGACGGCGCCGGTCACGCTCGCCTGCACGGCGGCGACGAACGCGAACGCAACGCCGTAGCCGAACAGCAGGTCGGGCTTCGCGAGCGGCATCGACATCAGGCGCTCGAGCGTTCCCGTCGTCCGTTCGCGCAGCATCGCGATCGACGTGATGAGGAACATCATCACGAGCGGGAAGAGACCGACGAGCGGCGCGCCGATCCGTGCGAACGTCTCCGGCTGGTTCTCGAAGACGTACTTGAAGAGCGTCAGGAGCGCCGGCGGCACGACGAGGATGAGCGCCAGCGTCCGGTGGTCGCGCCGCAGCTGCCGGGCGACCCGAACCGCCGTCGCAAGTGTCACCCGCGGGCTCACGAGCCCTCGGCCAAGGCGAGAAACGCCGCCTCGAGATCGTCGGTCTCGGTCTGCTCGCGCAGCGCTGCCGGTGATCCGGTCGCGACGATCTGACCGTCCCGGAGCAGGACGAGCTCGTCGCAACGGTCGGCCTCGTCCATCACGTGTGTCGAGACGAGCAGCGTCTTGCCCTGCGCCGCCAGCGAGCGGAACTGAGCCCACAGATCCCGTCGCAGCACCGGGTCGAGCCCGACCGTCGGCTCGTCGAGCACGAGCACGTCGGGCTCGCCCAGCAGTGCGACCGCCAACGAGGCGCGAGAGCGCTCGCCGCCCGAGAGGTTCCGGTTGAGTAGCGATTGCTGGGGCTCGAGGCCGACGGCGGCGATCGTTTCGTCGATGCGCTCCGACGGGGCGTCGAGCACGCGCGCGAAGTAGTCAAGGTTCTCGCGGACGGTCAAATCCCCGTAGACGGACGGCGCCTGCGTGACGTAGGCCACCCGACGGCGGAGCTCCGCCGTTCCGGCGGTCAGCCCGAGGACCTCGACGTCACCGCTCTGGACGATCTGGACGCCGACGATCGAGCGCATGAGCGTTGTCTTGCCGGAGCCGCTCGGCCCGAGCAGGCCCGTGACGATCCCTCTCCGGACGGCGAGGGAGACGCCGGGCAGCACCCGCTTCTCTCCACGCTGAACCGTCAGTTCTCGGATTCGGATGACAGCGTCGTCGCTCTGTGCCATAATTCCTCGGTCGGTGAATTCCTCGGGTGCAGAATATCAGACGCGGCGGAGCGGCCGCCGCCCGGGCGAGAGCGGCACGCGAGCGGCGATCCGCGCCGCCGCCGCTCGTCAGTTCGCCCAGCGCGGTTTCGACCGCACCTCGCTGCGCTCGATCGCAGCCGAGGCGGAGGTTGACCCCAAGCTGGTTGCCCACTTCTTCGGCACGAAGCAGCAGCTCTTCGTCGAGGTCGTCCAGCTCCCGTTCGATCCCGCCGAGGCACTGCCGAGAGTCTTCGGCGGCGATCGGAAACACGCCGGCCAACGCTTCGCCGAGTTCGTCGTCGGCCTGCTCGAGAACCCGGAGTCGCGCCGCCCGCTCGTCGGGCTCGTCCGGGCTGCAACCAGCGAGCCGGAGGCCGCCCGGATGGTGCGGGAGCTCCTCGCGCGCGAGATCCTGGCCCGGATCGTGGCCGAGCTGGGCTCGGACGACGCCGACCTCCGCGCGAGCCTGCTCGGCTCGCAGGTCGTCGGCCTGCTGATGGCCCGGTACATCGTCCGCATCGAGCCGCTGGCGTCGCTGCCCGCAGGGGAGGTCGCCGCGGCGATCGCACCGAACCTGCAGCGCTACCTCGTTGGGCCGCTGCCCCGGTCCCGAGGAACGAACTGACCGTCGTCGCGTCGACCGCGCGGAACAGAGCCGCCCCGCGCCACTTCTCGTTCTCAGCTGACCGACGCAAGCCCCTTGACAGCGTTCCGCAACAGTGCTTTGATCTCCGGAAACGTTTTCGGAAGGAGCCGCGAGATCGCCACGATCAGGGAGCTAGCAGAGCTGAGCGGAGTCTCGGTGGCGACCGTCTCGCGGGTCATGAACGACTACGACGACGTGAGCGCGGCGACACGCGAACGCGTCCTCAAGCTCGCCGAGGAGCTCGAGTACACCCCCACTGCCGCGGCTAGAACCCTAGTAACCAAGCGGTCTCACGTCGTCGGCGTCGTGCTCTCGACCGGCGTCGATCACCCGGACATCCAGCACCCGTTCTTCGGCGAGGTCCTTGTCGGGTTGAAGCGCAGGCTCGGCGCCGGAGGCTACGACCTGCTGCTGCTGGCGACCGAGGAGCCCGGTAACGGTTTCGGAAGGCACTCCTATCTCCAGCGGTGCCGTCACCACCGCGTGGACGGGGTCGTGCTGATGGGCGTCGAGCGCCGTGACCCGGACGCGCAGAAGCTCGCCCGGTCGACGATCCCCTGCATCGCCGTCGACCTCGACGTGATCGGCCGCCGCACGGCCTACGTCGTCTCCGACAACGCCGGCGGTGCGAGCTGGGCAATCGAGCATCTGCAGAAGCTCGGGCACGAGCGGATCGCGACGATCACCGGCCCGACGGAGACCCGGGCGGGGATCGACCGCCTGGTCGGCTACCGGCAAGCCCTCGAGCAGCTCGAGCTGCCGTACCGGGACGAGTACGTGCGGTACGGCGACTTCTACTTCGAGTCGGGTTTTGCCTCTATGCAGGAACTTCTTTCTCTCCCCGAGCCTCCGACGGCGGTGTTTGCGGCCTCCGACCTGATGGCGGCAGGCGCCATTCGGGCAATCGAGCAGGCGGGGCTTGCCGTCCCCGCGGACATCGCCGTCGTCGGCTTCGACGACATCCAGCTGGCCGCGATGATGCAGCCGGCTCTGACCACGATCCGTCAGGACAAGCTAGGCCTCGGCGCGGCGGCCGGGGACGCGCTCTTGCGCATGATCGAGCTCGACGGGACGGCGCCTCCCGTAGTCACGCTTCCCGTGGAGCTGGTCGTGCGCGAGTCGAGCGGAGCCAAGCCCCGCCGCGCGCCCGCGAGCTGAGGAGGTGGTAGGGACCACACAGGACCAATAGGGGGTTTGACCGTAGCGAAAGCGTTTTCGGAGATTCGGAAGGAGACAATAGGACGATGCGAAGCAGACTGAACGGAAAGAGGCGGCTGCTCCTCGCGTTCGCGGTCGCGATCATCCCCCTGACGATCCTGCCGGCGGCCATGGCGAGGACGGAAGCGCCGGCGGTCACCCTCAAGCTCTGGATCATGAACAACGGTCCGGAGCCGGTGAAGGACACCGAGCGAATCGTGGCCCCGTTCGAGCGTTCGACGGGGATCGACGTCGACGTCGAGCTCGTGGGCTGGGACGTGCAGTACCAGCGGATCACGAACGCGGCGATCTCGGGAGAGTCCCCCGACGTGACCCAGGCCGGAACAACTCAGGTGCCGTACTTCGCGGCCCTGCGCGGCTTCGAGAACCTGCAGAGCCGTGTCGGCCAGATCGGCGGGAAGGCCGCCTACGCCCCGGGTGTCTGGTCGACGACACAGGTCGTCGGTCGGAGCGGCACGTGGTCGGTCCCGTGGTTCACCGAGGCCCGCACGATCTATTACCGCAAGGACGTGCTCCGGCGGGCGGGCGTGAACCCGAAGACCGCGTTCAAGTCGTGGGCCGCATTCACGCGCACGCTCCAGCGGATCAGGCGCGTAAAGAGCATCAACGGCAAGCCGATCGCCCCGTTCGGCCAGCCCGGCCGCGTGGCCTGGGACCTCGTGCACCACATCATGCCGTTCGTCTGGGGCGCCGGCGGCAGGGAGCTCTCGGCCAATAACAAGCAGTCGACGATCGCGAGCCCGCAGGCGGTCACCGGTGTCAAGTACTTCGCCGACCTGATCCCCAAGGGCGTCTTCCTGAAGTCGTCCCTCGAGCGGAACGCCCCGCAGGTCGAGGAGCAGTTCAAGGGCGGCCGGATCGCAGTGTGGATCGGCGGCCCGTGGGTGCTCGCGACGGCGAAGCGCACCGACGACGAGGCCTGGGATGCGACCGCTCGGCGGAACGTCGGCGTCGCGCAGATGCCGGTCGGCCCGACCGGGAAGTTCTATACGTTCGTCGGCGGGTCGAACCTGATGCTGTTCCGGTACTCGAAGCACAAGAACGAGGCCTGGCAGCTGATCCGGTACCTGTCCCGGAACGACACCCAGCTCGACTATGCCCGCCTGATGGGGATGTTCCCCGCGCGGCTCGCGCCGCAGAAGGCAACCGGGAAGGCGAACGCGAACCAGGCGGCCTTCTACCAGGCGATCACCCATGGGCGCTCGTATGCGCCGATCCCTCAGTGGGGCCCGGTGGAGAACGTCTACAAGGCACGGTTCGCGAACATCCTCGAGCAGGCCGCCGGCAAGGGAAGCAAGCCGTACACCCGTGCGAACGTGGCGAGTGAGCTGCGCGCCGCTGCGCGGGAAGCGAACAAGCTGCTCGCTCAGGGAGGGTGAGCAGGACCCCCGCGAGTCGGGAGAGCGCGGTTCGCCGCGCTCTCCCGGCGTCGTAGCCCTACCCCGAGCGAAGTCGGAGTGGATGAGACGATGAGCGAAAGCGTGGTCACAGAAGGTCTGCCGGTTCCCGCGTCGTCGCGGCGCACTCGGCTGCTGCGCTCGTGGCGGCGGAACCGCTTCGCCTACGCGCTGATCGCGCCGGCCGTCGTCTTCATGGTGCTCGTCCACCTGATTCCGACGGCGGCCGGGATCTACGTCGCCTTCCTCGACCTCAACCTCTTCACGTTCGCGCTGCTGTTCCACGCGCCCCGTGTCGGGCTGCAGAACTTCCAGGACCTCCTCTTCGACGCGGAGAACCCGATCCGATCGGGCTTCACCGGCGCGGTCGAGAACACGATCTTCTACACCGTCGTCACCGTCGGCGTGACGCTCGTCCTGGGCATCGCGATCGCACAGCTCCTCAACAGGAACTTCCCCGGACAGCGGCTGGCGCGAACGCTCATGCTCGCCCCCTGGGTCGTCCCCAGCTTCGTCGTCGCGGTGCTCTGGCAGTTCATGTGGCAGAGCGACTCCGGGATCATCAACAAGGTTCTCGTCGACTACACGCACATCCTCGACGACAAGCCCGTCTGGCTCCTCGGCGAGAACACGATGTGGGCGATCATCATCCCGACGATCTGGCGCGGGCTGCCGTTCGTCGTGCTGATCTTCCTCGCCGGCCTCCAGACGATTCCGAAGGAGCTCTACGAAGCGGCTGCGATCGACGGAGCCGGCGCATGGCGCCGATTCCGTCACATCACGCTGCCGCTGATGAAGCCGCTGATCGCGATCCAGCTGCTCTTCGGCGTCATCTGGAGCGTGTACCAGTTCGCCGTCCCGTACGTGATGTTCGGCGTGAACCCGCCGCCGGACGCCGACCTGCTGATGACGCTGATCGTCCGGCAGTCCTTCACGAACCAGCTGTTCGGCTACGGCGCCGCGATCTCGGTGATGTTGATGCTGGTCATGTTCGCCTGGGTCGTGGTCTGGTACCGGATCTTCAGGCGGGACCTGGTGACGGCATGACCGCGATCGGGCTCGCTCCGCGCTGGGCGCGTCGGCTCACGTACTGGGGGCTGAACCTGCTCACATACGCGGTCGTCGCGCTGATGGTGGCGCCTGTCCTGTGGCTCGTCGCCTCGTCCTTCCAGTCGGACTCACGGCTCGCGAACGGCACCTACGACTTCCTCGACCCGACCTTCGGCGCCTTCCGCGAGATGTGGAGCACGGTCGACTTCGAGCACTACTTCATGAACAGCATCGTCATCTGCTCGATCGCCGCGCTCCTCGCGACGGCGTTCGCGAGCTCGGCCGGCTATGCGCTCGCGCGGTTCCGCTTCCGTGGCGCGGACACGTTCGGCCTGGCCGTGATCGGGACGCAGCTGATCCCGGGGTCGATGTTCCTGCTGCCGATCTTCCTCGGCTTCGTCTGGCTCAAGCAGAACACCGCCTTCGCGCTCTACGACACGCGGCTCGGGATGATCCTCGTCTACACGGCGTTCTTCACGCCGGTCGCGATCTTTCTCATGCGCGCGTTCTTCGCAGCGATTCCGCGGGAGCTCGAGGAGGCCGCGCTCGTGGACGGCTGCACGCGCTTCGGTGCGTTCGTTCGGGTCGTCCTGCCCAACGCGGCGCCCGGGATCGTCGCCACCTACGTCTACGCCTTCCTCTTCGCCTGGGACGAGCTCCTCTTCGCCGCGAACCTCACGCAGGAGCGCGCGGAGACGATCCCGATCGGGATCAGGACGTTCATCGGCAACTACCAGCAGGAGTACGCGCAGCTGATGGCGGCGGGCGTGATCTCGACGATCCCGGTCATGGTCGCCTTCTTCCTGACGCAGCGCTGGCTCGTGCGCGGCCTGACCGCCGGAGCGGTCAAGGGATGACGATGCAGTTCCCCGAGAACTTCCGGTTCGGCGTCGCCTCCTCCGCGTACCAGATCGAAGGTGCGACGGGCGAGGCCGGCCGCGGCGAATCGATCTGGGACCGGTTCTGCCGCGAGCCGGGCCGGGTCGAGCGAGGCGAGAACGGCGACGTCGCCTGCGACCACTACCACCGGTACGTCGAGGACCTCGACCTGATGGCGCTGCTCGGGCTCAAGCTCTACCGCTTCTCGATCGCCTGGCCGCGGCTCCTTCCGGACGGGAAGGGCAAGCCGAACCAGGCCGGGATCGACTTCTACCGCCGGCTGTCGGAGGGCCTGCTGGAGCGCGACATCGCGCCGCTCCCCACCCTCTACCACTGGGATCTGCCGCAGGCGCTGCAGGACGAGGGCGGCTGGCTGAACCGCGACACGGCGGCCCGCTTCGCCGAGTACGCGGTCGTGGCCTACGAAGCGCTCGGCGATCTCGTGGACACGTGGCTCACGCACAACGAGCCCTGGGTCGTCGCCTACGAGGGGTACGGCTGGGGCTCGAAGGCGCCCGGCGAGCGCAACTGGCGCTCGGCGTTCATCGCCGCGCACCACGTCCTCCTCTCGCACGGGCTCGCCGTCCGCGCCTTCAGGGAGGAGCGTGGCTGGAAGGGTGAGATCGGCATCGCGCTCAACCTGATGCCCGCCTACCCGCTCAACGGCACGGCCGACGACTTCGCGGCCGCGCACCTGGCGGACGGGTTCCACAATCGCTGGTTCCTCGATCCGGTCCTGCGCGGCGGCTACCCCGTCGACATGGTCGCGGAGATCACGCACCGCTTTGGCCCGCTCGACGGGATCCGGCCCGGGGACCTCGAGACGATCGCCGAGCCGATCGACTTCCTCGGCGTCAACTACTACTCGAGCGACCGGGTCTACGCCGACCCCGACGAGCCGCTCCTCGGCGTCAGCGCCGCGAAGCCGAGCGGGGAGACGACGTCGATGGGCTGGGAGGTCACGCCGCGCGCCCTCTACGACCTGCTGCTCCGGTTGCGGCGCGACTACGGCGAGATCCCGGTGGTGATCACCGAGAACGGCGCCGCCTTCGACGACGACCCGCCCGTCAACGGGTACGTCGACGACCCGCGTCGGCTTGCCTATCTGCGGTCGCACCTCGAGGAGGTCGCGCACGCGATTGCCGACGGCGTCGACGTCCGTGGCTACTGCGCCTGGTCGCTGCTCGACAACTTCGAGTGGGAGCGCGGCTACTCCAAGCGCTTCGGGATCGTCTACGTCGACTACGAGACGCTGCGGCGCATCCCCAAGGCGAGTGCCCTCTGGTACCGCGAGCTCATCGCGGCCAACTCCAACTCCAACGGGAAGGGAGCGTAGCGCCATGGCGCCGATCTCCTTCGACCAGGTCACGAAGGTCTTCGACAACGACGCGGTCGCCGTCCGCGAGCTGACGCTCGGCATCCAGGACGGCGAGTTCATGGTGCTTGTCGGGCCCTCGGGCTCGGGCAAGTCGACGGCGCTCAGGATGGTCGCGGGCCTCGAGGAGACCACCTCGGGGACGATTCGCATTGGCGAGCGCGTCGTCAACGACGTCGCGCCTCGAGACCGCGACCTCGCGATGGTCTTCCAGAACTACGCGCTCTACCCGCATATGAGCGTCCGCGAGAACATGGGGTTCGGTCTCCGTCTGCGGCGTGTCGGCCGCAAGTCGATCCGGGAACGGGTCGAGCAGGCAGCGAGGATGCTCGGCATCGGCGAGCTCCTCGAGCGCCGGCCTCGCCAGCTCTCCGGGGGCCAGCGCCAGCGGGTGGCGATGGGGCGGGCGATCGTGCGGGAGCCGCAGGCGTTCCTCATGGACGAGCCGCTCTCGAACCTCGACGCCAAGCTGCGCGTCGAGATGCGGGCGTACATCGCGCGACTCCACCAGCGCCTCGGAACGACGACGCTGTACGTGACGCACGACCAGACCGAGGCGATGACGATGGCCGACCGCGTCGCGGTCATGCGCGACGGACGGGTCGAGCAGGTCGACCGGCCGCAGGCGATCTACGAGCGTCCGGCGAACGTCTTCGTCGCCGGTTTCATCGGCTCGCCTGCCATGAACCTCGTCCATTCACGGATCGAGGCCGACAACGGCTCCCTCTACGCGATCTTCGGCGAGCACCGACTCGAGCTCCCGGACCGGCCGCTCCGCTGGCCGGGGCTCGGCCGCTACGTCGGTCGTGACCTCATCCTCGGAGTCCGCCCCGAGGGTCTCGCCGACGCGCGGCGGGTCACGGCCGATCCGGGGACGACGATCGAGGTCGACGTCGCACTGGCCGAGCCGCTCGGCGCGGAGACGATCCTGCACTTCGACGCCAAGGCTGAGACGGCGCGCGCCGAGGCCGCGCTCGAGACCGACGTCGACGACGAAGCGAACCTGACTGCCCGCCTCGACGGACAGTCCACGATCGAGGCAGGCGAGCGCGTGCCGCTCGCCGTGGACGTCGAGCGGCTGTATTTCTTCGACCGGGAGAGCGGCGCGGCGATCGCCTAAGGCGCAAGTAGCCTGCCGTTCGTGCATATCGGGGGGGAGAGGCGGTTCGACGCGCCGCCGGACGACGTCTATCGGGCGCTCACCGATCCCGACGCGATCGCCGTCGCCTTCTCGGTGATCGAGCGGGTCGAGGCCGACGGGGACGACTGGTTGCTCGTCGTGCGGCCGCCGGTTCCGGGCAGCTTCAGGCTCAAGCTCTCCGTGCATCTCGAGGAGTTGCGCGAGGCCGAGCACGCGCGGCTGCGTGCCTGGGGGAAGAGCTTCGGCGGCCGGATCTCGATCGACAGTTCCTTCGACCTCGCCCCGCTGGACCAGGGGACGGTTATGCACTGGACCGCCGACGTGGACGCCGCCGGGATCTTCAGGGGCCTCGGAAGCCAGGCGCTCGCCCCCGTCGCCAAGCAGCATGCGGATCGAGCGCTCGAACGCCTCGTCCGCACTCAGGTCACGTCGATGTGACGCTCGGCGATGCAGGCGTGGGCCCAGCGCTCGGCGGTCTCGATCACCCGGCCGGCGAGCTCCTGTCGGCTCCGCTTCTCGGCCGGTAGCGACTCCGGTGCGATCTCGATCCGCACCTGATGGATCGCCGCCTCCGAATGCGTGTCGATCTCGTGACGCTCTTCGGCGACGATCGAGACCCGGGCAACCTTCTCCAGGAGGTCGTCCGCCAGTTGGTCGATCTCCGCTGCCGTCGCTGCGCGCCCGGCGAACATCCCGAAGTTGACCCGGATCTCGAGGCCGTGCGGCTCGTGGTTGTGGACGGCGAACGCGAGGGCGCTTGGCTCAGCCGACATCAGTCTGTTCCTACCCGAAACGCGAGCTGCCTAACGCTCTCGCGGCTCCCAGCGGAACCGGCGCAGCGCGACGGCCAGGCCCAGGACGCCCCACGCTGCGACCACGGCGACGTCGTCGAGATGCTCCAGAACCGGTTCGCCGTACGCGATGACGTCGCGGCAGAGCCGGATCAGGTGGCTGAGGGGGAGGATCTCTCCGATCAGCTGCAGCAGCTCCGGGAACGCGTCGGGGGAGAAGAACGCGCCGGAGATGAACGCGACCGGGAGGTAGATCGCGTTCACGACCGCCGACGAGCCCTCGGCGCTGCGGATCAGCGCGGTCAGGCCGATCCCGAGCGCCGAGAACGCACCGGCGCCCAGCAGCAGGACGAAGGCGAGCGACGCCGGCGAGTCGGGCACCGTCACGTCGAAGGCGAGCCGCGCCAGCACGATCAGGATCACGGCCTCGAGCAGGAAGATGACGACGATCGAGCCGAGCACCGCGGCGATGTACGTGGCGGCCGGCAGCGGGGTGACGCGGAGCCGCTTCAGCACGCCCGACTCGCGGCGGATCACGAGCAGGAGCGCAAGGCCCGCGAAGGCTGTCGCCGCCGCGCCGTAGCCGATCATGCCGGCGAGCAGGAACTCGTAGCCGCCCACGCCCTGGATGTCCTCGTCGCCGTAGGCCGACCCGAGCATCAGGTAGAAGACGATCGGGAGCAGGAACGTGAAGAACGCCAGCTCGCGGCTGCGCCAGAAGAGCTTCTGTTCGGCGCGGAACTGATGCAGCAGGAGCCTCACTCGGGCTGCTCCTCAGTCAGGTCGAGGTAGACGTCCTCGAGCGTCGGTCGATGTACCTCGAGCGCTTCGAGCTCAAAGCCGTCGCTGAGGGCGCGCGCGGTCAGGTCGTGCAGGACGCGCGTCGGCTCCTCGGTCTGGATCACGACCTCCTCGCCCGCCCGGCGGTACCGGATGACGGACGCCGGCGCCTGGGCGATCAGCTCGGCGGGCGTTCCCGAGGCGACGATCTCGCCGCGGCGCAGAACCGCGACCCGGTCGGCGAGCCGGTGCGCCTCCTCGATGTAGTGCGTGGTCAGGAGGATTGTCTTCCCGAGCGACCGGAGGGAGCGGATCGTCTCCCAGGCCGCGCGCCGCGCCCCGGGATCGAAACCCGTCGTCGGCTCGTCGAGGAAGATCAGCTCGGGGTTGCCGACGAGCGCGACGCCGAGATCGAGCCGCCGGCGCTGTCCGCCTGACAGGGTGCGCGTCTTCGACCGGCCCTTCTCCTCGAGCCCGACGAGCGCCAGCACCTCCCGAGGCGGGCGCGGCTCGTCGTAGTACCCGGCGAAGAGCTCGAGGTGCTCGAGTACGGTCAGGTTCGGGAAGAGCTCGCCCGTCTGCGGGACGACGCCGATGCGCGCGCGCCAGGCCCCGCCGGCCCGCTCGGGGTCGGTGTCGAGCACGCGAACGCTGCCACCGTCCCGTCTCCGGTAGCCGACGAGGATCTCGACGGTCGTCGTCTTGCCCGCCCCATTGGGTCCCAGGAGGCCGAAGACTTCCCCGGCGCCGATCTGGAAGTCGATGCCGCGGACGGCCTCGACGCCGTCGTAGGCCTTGCGCAGCTCGGTGACTTCGACCGCACTCACAGCGGCAGATACTGAATGCGCCGGCCACGCCGCGGTCGGCTTACGTCGCCGGGTCAGGGCCGGCGTGCCGAGCCCAGAACGGAGTGCCGCGACGGTCGGACCTGCCCGGTCTCAGTGCGGATAGGCTCGGACGCATGCCCGATTTCCGCTACGTCATCGCCGACGTCTTCACGGACAGGCCGCTCGCCGGCAACCAGCTCGCCGTCTTCACCGACGCCCGGGAGATCCCGGAGGAGCTGCTGCAGCCGCTCGCGCGCGAGATGAACTTCTCCGAGACCGTGTTCGTCCTGCCCCCGGAGCAAGGCGGTCACGCGCGCATCCGGATTTTCACCCCGAAGGCAGAGATCCCGTTCGCCGGGCATCCGACGCTCGGGACCGCATTCGTACTCGCAGCGCCGCTCCAGCTCGGTGAGATCCGGCTCGAGACCGCCGTCGGGGTCGTGCCGCTCACGCTCGACCGGGACGAGTCCGGTCGGATCGTCTTCGGTCGGATGGAGCAGCCAATCCCGAAGCTCGAGCCCTACCCCGAGACCGGACCGCTCTTCGACGCGCTGGGTGTCGACGGGTCCGAGCTACCCGTCGAGCTCTACGACAACGGCCTCAGGTTCGTCTACGTGGCGCTGCCGTCCGAAGAGGACGTGGCCGCCGTCGCACCGAACCTCCAGCGGCTCGGAGACCTGCCGGCGGTCCTCGGCTTCAACACCTTCGCCGGCTCGGGATCGACCTGGAAGACGCGGATGTTCGCGCCGGGAGGCGGCGTCCCAGAGGATCCGGCAACCGGCTCGGCCGCCGGCCCCCTCGCCGTGCACCTCGCCAGGCACGGCCGGATCCCCTTCGGGGAGCGGATTGAGATCTCGCAGGGCGCCGAGATCGGGCGTCCCTCGACCCTCTACGCCCAGGTCGACGGCTCCCCCGAGCAGATCGAGCGCGTCGAGGTCGGCGGCTCGGCGGTGGTCGTCGCGCGCGGGGAGTTCCGGCTGCCATAAGTAGATGGCCATGCCCGGCCCCTACTTCACGGAACCTGCCAGCAGGCCCTCCACGAAGTAGCGCTGGAACGCGAAGAAGACGACCAGCGGGATCGCCAGCGAGACGAACGCAGCCGGAGCGATGAGCTCGATGTTCGCGCTGAACTGGCGCAGCTGCGTGAAGATGGCGACGGTGATCGGCTGCGTGTCGCGGGCGAACGTCAACGCCACGAGCAGGTCGTTCCAGACCCACAGGAACTGGAAGATCGCGAGCGACGCGATCGCAGGCAGCCCGAGCGGGAGGATGAGGCGGAAGAAGATCCGGAACTCGGACGCGCCGTCGATGCGGGCGGCTTCGAGCAGGTCGCGAGGGATGCCGATGAAGAAATTCCGGAGCAGGAAGATCGCGAACGGCAGCCCGAACGCCGTGTGGAAGAGCATGAGTCCGAGGATGGAGTCGAACAGCCCGAGATCGTTGTAGAGCGAGAAGATCGGAATCAGCGCCATCTGGATCGGGACGACGAGGAGCGCGACCACGACGAGGAAGAGCCAGTCGCGCCCCGGGAACTCGAGCCAGGCGAATGCGTAGGCGGCGAACGCCGCGACGAGGATCGGCAGGATCGTCCCGCCGATCGCCACCCACAGCGTCGTCCAGATCGCCGAGGTGATGTCCTCGTTGTCGAAGATCTCCCGGTAGTTCTCGAACGTCGCGATGCTCGGCGTCGAGAAGATCTCCCACCAACCTGCGGTTCCGATGGACGCGGGCTCGATCAAGGACGTGAAGAAGAGCCCGAACGTCGGCACCAGCCAGAGCAGCCCGACGAAGGCGATCAACAGGTAGACCGGCGTCCGGCTCAGGAAGCGGACGATCCTCGCCGCGGTCGACTCCTCGGCGCGGGCGGTTTGAGGCGCTTCGAGCTCGGCGGTGGTCACGAGTGCGGCCTAGACCTCCCTCCGGAACCGGCGGATGTTGATCGCGAGGACCGGGATGACGAGCAGGAAGAGAAAGACGGCGATCGCAGCCCCGAGCCCGTGGTTGTTGACCCCGCCGAATGACGTGCGCCACATCGCGAGGGCGATGACGTTGGCGTCGTCCTGCACCCCTCCCGGCGCGACCGAGATAACGATGTCGAACACCTTGAGCACGTAAATCAGCATCGTGATGAAGACCACCGTCAGGACGGGTGCGAGCAGCGGGATTGTCACCCGACGGAACACCTGCAGCTCGCTCGCGCCGTCGGTGCGGGCCGCCTCCAGCAGGTCGCGCGGGATCGCCGCGAGCCCGGCCGCGATCACGACCATCGCGAAGCCGGCCCAGACCCAGATGTACGCGATCATCACCGCGGGCAGGATGAGCCCTTCGCCCAGCCACGAGACCCCGGCGAACGGCGCGGAGAACGTGTCCGAGCTGACCGCGGCCTGATACGTCCCCGGATCGAGGTCGGGGAACTCGAACGTGCCGTTGGTCTCGCTCGTCGTCTCGGCGACACTGCGACCACTCTCGTCCCTCAGCTCGATCGTGATGCCGCTGAGCCCGAGCTCTTGGTCCTCGACCGTCCCGGGAGTGCCTCCGCCGGGGCTGAAGTCCCTCCAGACGACGCCCGTGATGCCGCCGGAGAGGGCCTCTGGGACGACCGCCTGCTCGGCGTCCTCCGGGACGTCGGAAGCGCGTATCCCTGTGAGACCCAGCCGCGCGACGCCGCTGCCAGGCTCGAGTGGCGTCTCGAGAACGAAGCCGCTGTCGGTCGAGCCCTGGAGGTCCTGGGTCGAGGGCAGCGCACGCTCGAGCGCGGCCGAGGGTTTGACCGCGTCGCGCACCACCGCGATGCCGGCGTTGAGCGTGCCCTGGTTCGGGTCCTTCTCGTACATCAGGCGCCAGATGACGCCGGCCGCGAAGAGCGAGATCGCCATTGGCATGAACACGGCGACCTTGAATGCCGTCGAGAAGCGCACGCGCTCGATCAGGACGGCGAAGACGAGACCGATCGCCGTCACGAACGCGGGCACGATGAGGACCCAGAGGAAGTTGTTCCGGATCGCGGTGAAGAGCGTGTCGTCGCTGAAGAGCGTCTCGTAGTTGTCGAAGCCGATGAACTCGTCGCCGCTCCTGTCGTAGAAGCTGCGAATCGTCGTGCTGATCGTCGGATAGACGATCCAGACTGCGAGGAAGACGAGCGCCGGCGCGAGGAATAGAGCCGGGATGCCGTACTGCTCCCAGAGGTTCCGCCCTCTGCCGTCAGCCGGCGGAAGCCCCCGCGCGGTGTCTGCTGCCGGGGCTTCCGCCGTTGACACCGACTCGCTCACCGACCGAGCCGTGCTGCTCTAGTTGAACGCCTTGTTCGCGTCGGCCTCCAGCTTCTCCGCGGTCCCGTCGATGTCGTCCGGGTTCTGGACGAAGTCGGTGAAGTGCTTCCACATGCCCTGACCGGGCGTCCCGCCGAACGCCGACGGCTGCAGGTCGGACATGTCGAAGCGGAACACCTCCGCCTCGGCCAGCGCGCTTGCTGTCGTCCGCGTGATCTCGTCGGGGTAGACGCCCGTGTCGAGGTTCCTGTTAGGCGACGAGAAGCCCCCTCGCGAGGCCCAGAGCTCCGCGGCCTCCGGCGTCGTCAGGTACTCGAGGAACGCGTCCGCGGCCGGGTTGTCCTTGAACTTCAGGAAGATGTCACCGCCGCCCATGACGGCCGGCTCCGAGCCCTCGATTGCCGGGAAGTCGAAGACGTTGAAGCCCTCGACCGGCTGGAGCGTCGTCTCCGTGACGCCCGGTGCGAAGTCGCCGATGATGACCATCGCGCCCTCCGGCGAGTCCGAGAAGACCTTCGCCACCGACTCCGGCATCTCGGTCTCGAGCGCCCCCGAGGTCCCGCCGGCGAGGTTGCTCCCGTCGCCGACGACGTCGGCCATCAGCGTGAGCGCGTCCTTCACGCTCTGGTGGGTCCACGGGATCTCGTGGCGGGCGAGCTGGTCGTACATCTCGGCTCCCGCGCTGCGGAGGTAGATGTTCTCGAAGAGGTCGGTCATCGGCCAGCCCACGTCGACGCCGACCGAGTAGGGCGTGATGCCCGCGGCCTTGATCGTGTCGCGCACCTCGGTGAGCCCGTCCCAGTCCTCGGGCGCCTCGACCCCTGCCTCCTCGAAGGAGGCGACGTTGTACCAGATTGTCGACTTGTTGGCGCCCTTGAACATCAGTCCGTACTGCGTGCCGTCGACGGCCCCGACGTCAGCGACGTCCTCGCCGAAGTTGTCGACGATCGCCTCCCGGAGGTTGTCGATCGGCTTGATCGCGCCCTGCTCCGCGAAGTCCGCCATGAGCCCGGGCTGGCCGACCGCGGCGATGTCGGGCGGATTGCCGCCCTCGACCGCGGTGTTGAGGAGCGGCGCGAGGTTGTCGCCACCAGACGTGTAGCTGGCGTTGACGTTCGGATACGCCTCCTCGAAGCCGGCAATCACGGCCTCGAACGACTCCTGTTCCGTCCCACCCCAGATCGCCATGATCGAAATCGAGCCGGAGACGTCCTCGCTCCCCGCTGCGCCGCCGCCGCCGTCGTCATCACCGCCGCAGCCGGCGGCAACGAATGCGAGCGCGCTCACCAGCAGCGCGAATACGAGCCATCGGTACCTCATACCTGAGCTCCTTCCCCCTCGCGGGTCTGTGTTGGTGTGGCCTGTCCGGATTCCGAGTAGATTCCCAGGCCGGATTCCGGGTCGAAGAAGTGGAGCGTCCGCGTGTCGACCGCCACGTCGACGACGTCGCCGGTCCGGACGCGGGAGCGCGCCCCGAAGCGGCCCACCATCGTCGTCTCGGCTTGTCCTTCCTCCGCCGCGGCCTTTACGGCGCTCTCCTGTCCGACGTCGCGTGCGAGCTCGCGCACGTCCTCGGTGAGCGCCGGCCGCGCGTTCACGGTGAAGTGCGCGACGATCTCGGAGCCGAGCGGCTCACGCAGGACGAGGACGCCCTTCATCCGTTGATCCTCGGGTTGGTCGGGGGCGAGCGCTGCGTCCTCGAGGTTCTCGGGCCGGATCCCGAGCACGACCGGCTGACCGACGAAGGACTGGAGCGCCGGTCGCGCCGAGACGATCTCGTCGCTGAGGCGGAGCGTGTGGTCTCCCACCCGGACCGCGAGCGCGCCGTCCGTACGGTCGATCGACGCCTCGACCAGGTTCATGGCCGGCGAGCCGATGAAGCCGCCGACGAAGAGGTTCACCGGGCGCTCGTACAGCTCCTGGGGCGGCGCGGTCTGCTGCAGCTCACCCTTCCGCATGACCGCGACCCGATCACCCATGGTCATCGCCTCGACCTGGTCGTGCGTGACATAGATCGTGGTCACGCCAAGGTCGTTCTGGATGCCCGCGATCTCCGCGCGCATATGGACGCGGAGCTTGGCGTCGAGGTTCGATAGCGGCTCGTCCATGAGGTACGCCTGCGGCTGCCGCACGATCGCGCGGCCCATCGCGACGCGCTGCCGCTGGCCGCCGGAGAGCGCGCGCGGTTTGCGGTCGAGGAACTCCTCGAGCCCGAGGATGCGCGCTGCCTCCCGAACTCGGCCGTCGATTTCCTCCTTCGGCGCCTTCCGCAGCCGCAGGCTGAAGGCGATGTTGTCGTAGACGGTCAGGTGCGGGTACAGCGCGTAGCTCTGAAAGACCATCGCGATGTCGCGGTCGCGTGCGGGAACGTGGTTCACGACGCGCTCGCCGATCCGGACCACACCCTCGCTGATGTTCTCCAGCCCCGCCACCATGCGAAGCGCCGTCGTCTTCCCGCACCCGGAAGGCCCGACGAGCACCATGAACTCGCCGTCCTGGATATCCAGGTTCATCCCCGACACGGCCTTGGTTCCGTCGGCGTAGACCTTGCCGACTCCCTCGAAGGTGACTCCGGCCACGTTCCTGGCCGTCAGCCTATACGACGCGTTCACCTTCCATGCCTGTTCGGGCTACCACTTCGAAGCAGGCTGCGGCAAGCGAGAGCCGAGCGAGCTTGCGCCCAGTGCGAGCACGAACGACGCTGCGAAGCTCGGCAGGGACGCGCCGATCCCGAGGTTCGGCTGCCCGGTTTCCTCGACGATGTCGACCCACCAGGACGGCCCGAGCGGCGGCTCGTGGAGCCAGTGGTAGAGCAGAAACCCGAGCACCCAGGCTCCGATTAGCTCCGGCCGCCAGGCCGGGGCACGGAAGATCTGCGTCCGCGTGTAGTGCGCGCCCGCCAGGAGCCAGTCGGCGAGCAGCACGCCAAAGAGCGGCACGAAGAACGACCCGAGCAGGAGCAGGAACGACTCGTAGTTGCGCAGCTCGATCACGAGCGCGCCCACCGTCGCGATCGCGGCGACGATCGCCACGAGCACCCGCTGAGCGGTCGCCGAGAGGACGTTCTGGAGTGAGACGGCGGCGGAGTACACGTTGGCGAACGCCTCGTCGGTCTCGTCGATCGTCACCGCGAGCAACGCGAGGGCGGCGGCCAGGCCGGCCGCCGCAACGGCTGCCGGGATCTCGACCGGGTCGCTGATCCCACGGCTCGAGACGATCAGGATCCCGAGGCCGAGCATCCACGTCGCGCCGATGAAGTAGCCGACGCCCGAGCCCCAGAAGGCCGACCTCCGGTCCCGCGCGAACCGTGTGTAGTCGGAGACGAGCGGCACCCACGAGACGGTGATCGCGATCACGAGGTCGACGCCCAGCCAGAACGTCGAGCCGCCCGCGGCGGGCGCGTCCCACAGCGCGCGCAGATCGGCCTCCGAGAGCGCCCACCAGGTCAGGTACACGAGCGATGCGAGGACAAGCCACACCCCGAACCGCCGCAGGATCCGGCGCACGAAGCTGATCGGGCCGAGCAGGGCGAAGGCGGCGGCAAGCAGGCCGAACGCGATCGTCCACGCCCAGTTGGCCCGCACGCCGAAGAGCTCGTCGGAGAGCGCACTCGCGGCAGCGGCGATGATGATCAGCTCGAACGTCGCCCAGCCCAGGCACTGGAGCGCGTTGATCGCCGTCGGGATGTACGAGCCCCGCCGGCCGAGCGGAGCCCGCAGGAGAACCATCGACGGGACTCTGGCGTCGGCGCCGATCATGCCGGCCGACCCGACCATCGCGTTCCCGATCAGGCTGCCGAGGAAAATCGCGAGCACGGCGTCGCGGAGGCTGAGGGCGGGCACGA
>Ga0081538_10001933_pt1 | contig 20752 bp, 22 predicted proteins | sample TabmetS5T2R1_FD_71022 | JGI IMG/M metagenome (GOLD analysis project Ga0081538, IMG submission 71022) | Tabebuia heterophylla rhizosphere microbial communities from the University of Puerto Rico - S5T2R1 | ecosystem: Host-associated > Plants > Roots > Rhizosphere ...
TGGGCGAGGTCCGGGACCGGGAGACGGCGGAGATCGCGATCCAGGCCGCTCTCACGGGCCACCTCGTGCTCTCCACGCTCCATACCAACGACGCCGCCGGCGCGGTCACCCGCCTCGAGGACATGGGCTGCGAGCCGTACCTCGTGTGCTCCGCGCTCATCGGCGTGCTCGCCCAGCGCCTGGTTCGCCGGATCTGCGCCGAGTGCCGCGTGCCCGATTCGCCGGATCCCGCGGATCTCCTCGCCCTCGGCATCACCGACACCGCCGGCGCCAACCTCTGGCGCGGGGCGGGCTGCGATGCGTGCCGGGGCACCGGGTATCGCGGACGCACCGGCATCTACGAGCTGCTGCGCCTCACCGAGGACGCGCGCGAGCTCGTGCTCGGCAAGGCCCCGGCGGGCGCCCTGCGTCGCCACGCGGTGGCTCACGGCATGACGACGCTCCGCCTGGATGGGTGGGCGAAGGCGCGCGCAGGCGTCACCACGGTGGCCGAGGTCGTGCGCGTCACCCAGGAGGACGACGCCGCGTGACCACGTTCGCCTACCGCGCCGCCGATCAGCACGGCCGCACGCGGGACGGGGTCATGGATGCCCCCGACGCGCGCGCGGTGGTGGAGCGGCTCCGTCAGGACGCGTGCTTTCCCATCCGTATCGCGCCGCACGACGAGCGGGCAGGCCGCCGGCTCCGGCTGGCCCTGCCGGCGCGCGGGGTGCGGGGCCGCGACCTCGTCGCCTTCACCCAGGAGCTGGCCACCCTCGTCGAGGCGGGGCTTCCCCTCGACCGCGCGCTCGCCATCCTGGGCGAGCTCACGCCGTCGCCCCGGCTCCGCGCCATCACCGGCCGGCTGCTGGAGGCGGTGCGCGGCGGCGCCTCGCTGGGCGATGCCCTCGCCCAGCATCAGCCGCGCCCCTTCTCGCGGCTCTACGTGAACATGGTCCGCGCGGGGGAGAAGGGCGGGGTGCTCGATACCGCCCTCAAGCGCCTCGCCGAGTATCTGGAGGAGGCGCAGGCGCTCCGGGAAACCCTCACGTCCGCCCTCATCTACCCGGCGCTCCTCGCGACCGTGGGCGCGGGCGCGGTGGTCTTCCTCATGACGTTCGTCATCCCCCGGTTTGCCGACATCTTCCGCGACCTCGGGGGCGCCATTCCCGCCCCCACCCAGATCCTGCTCGACGTCAGTGACGTGTTCCAGCGGTACTGGTGGGCCCTGGCGCTCGGCGCGCTGGGCCTTGCCGTCGGCATCCGGATGGCCCTGTCCGTCCCGCGCGTCCGCTTCGCGGTGGACGACTTCGTGCTCCGGCTGCCCCTCGTCGGCGAGGTCGTGCGCAAGGGCGAGACGGCGCGCTTCGCCCGCATCCTCGGCACCCTCCTCCGCAGCGGGGTCCCCCTCATCGGGGCCCTCACGGTGGTGAAGGAGATGCTCTCCAGCCGACCGCTCGTCCGCGCCGCCGACGGCCTCGCGGACGGCGTGCGTCGCGGCGCCGGCCTCTGCCAGCCGATGGCCGCCGCGCGCGTATTCCCGCCGCTCGCCATCCACATGGTGCGCGTCGGGGAGGAGACCGGGCGGCTGGAGGAGATGCTGCTCAAGGTCGGCGCCGTGCTCGAGGCCGACACGCGGCGCCGCCTCACCCGGCTCGTCGCCCTCGCCGAGCCCGTGATCATTCTCGTCCTGGGCCTGCTCGTGGGCTTCATCGTCCTCGCCATGCTCATGGCCATCTTCTCCATCAGCGAGCTACCCCTGTGAGGTGTCCACCGTGAAAACTCACGTTCATCGCGCGGCCCGGCGCGCCTTCCGGAGCACCGGCGGGTTCACCCTCGTCGAGCTGCTCGTGGTCATCATCATCCTGGGCCTGCTCGCCGGGCTGGTGGGGCCGCGCCTCTTCGGCCGCGTGGGCCAGTCGCGCCACGCCACCGCCCGGGCGCAGATCGAGCTGCTCGGCGCCGCGCTGGATCAGTATCGCCTCGACGTGGGCTCGTATCCGCCCGCCGGGGTGGGCTTGAACGCGCTCGTGCAAAACCCGAACGTCCCCAACTGGAACGGCCCGTACCTCAAGAAGAACACGGTGCCGCTGGATCCCTGGGGCCGTGCCTACCAGTACAAGTGCTGCCCGGGCGATCGCGGCGATTACGACGTGTGGAGTGTGGGGGCCGATGGAGCGCCGGGCGGTGAGGGCGAAAGCGCGGACGTCACGTCCTGGGAGTCCCGGTGACGAATAGCCGGGGCTTCACTCTTACCGAGCTGGTGGTGGCGCTCTTCGTCCTCGCGCTGGCCGCCGCGGTGGTGACCCCGCCCATCGGGCGCGGCTTCGAGACCCTGCGCGCGCGCGCCGAGGTCGCGGGGGTGGCGTCCTTCCTGCGCGCGGCGCGAGAGCGCGCGATCACGCGCCGTGACGCGCTCGAGGTCGCCGTGGACGCCGGCGGGCATGCGCTCGTGCTCCGGGTCCGGGACGGCGGCGCGAGCGGCGACGCGGGCGTGCGCGCGGTCCGGCGCCTGGCCTCCACGGTGCGCGTGGCCGCCGATCCTCCGAGCGCGCCCGCGCCGGCCTTCCTCGCCCATGGCGCGTCCACCGGGGGCGCGTTCCGTCTCGAGACGGCGGGCGCGGTCTACACCATCACCGTCGAGCCCTTCACCGGCCGCGTGACCGCCCGGCGGATCGAGTCGTGAGCGGGCGCGGAGGCTTCACGCTGCTCGAGGTGCTCGTCGCGCTCATGATCCTGAGCCTGGGCGGGGTCGCCCTGGTGCAGCTGAGCGCGCAGGGCCTGCGCCTCGTGAAGCATTCCGGTGATCATCAGAGCGCGCTGCTCCTGGCCGAGCGGCTCACCCGGGACACGCCGGCCGTCCGCGAAGGCGTCGAGACGGGCCAGGACGGCCCGCTCACCTGGGAGCGCCGCATCGCCCCGGTGACCACGCCGGACGAGCTGCGCCCACCGGCCGGCCCGGCGGCCCGGCTGATGGCTCTCACCGTCACCGTGCGCTGGAGCCCCACGGCCGCGCTCACGGTGGCGACGCTCCGCGCGGGGCCCGCGCGATGACCGCGCGGCCCGCGCAATCCGCGCCGCCCGCGCGCAACGCGCCCGGCTTCACGCTGGTGGAAGTGCTCATCGCGGTCGCCATCGTCGCGGGCGTGCTCGCGATGGCGCTGGGCGCGGCGCGGGTGGGATTGGCCGCGTGGCGCCAGGGGGACGCGCGCGCCGAGGGCCTGCAGCATGCGCGGAGCCTCGCCGTGCTCCTGGACCAGGTGATCAGCGCCGCCTACCCCTATCGGATTGGCGCGGGCGATGCCGGCCGGCTCGTCTTCGAGGGCGAGCCCGAGCGCCTGGCCTTCGTCACCACCGCGCCCGCCGTCACGCCCGCCGCCCCCCTCGCCTTCGCGGCGCTGCGTCTCGAGCGGGACGAGGGCGGCCTCGCGGTCCTGCAGGGGGTGCTGCCGGCGCGCGAGCCGCTCGAGGACCTGGCGCCGGCCCTGCGCGACGCCACCGTCCGGGGCGTCCGCTTCCGCTACCGCCGCACGGAGGACGGCACGTGGAACGACCGGTGGAGCGGCGCGAACGAGCAGTCGCTGCCGGCCGCCGTGGAGGTGACCCTGACCACGTCCCGCGGGGTCCAGCCGCCCGTGACCATCCCCCTGCGCACGGTGGCGCCGTGAGGCCGCGGGTCCGTGACCAGAAGGGCTTCGCCCTCCTCGCGGTCATGCTGGGACTCACGCTCCTGAGCGTGATCGTGCTGGAGTTCGCCTTCGCGATGCGGCTCGAGGCCTCCGCGGGCCACGCGTTCAAGGAGGACCGCCTCGCCGGGCATCTCGCCGAGGCCGCGGTGCAGCAGGCGCTGGTGGAGATCGCGAGCGCCGCCCCCATCGTCGCGATGGACAAGACGGGCCGGCTCGTCTTCTACCGGGTGGTGGGCGCCTCCACCCTGCCGGCGGCGCTGCCCGTGCTCGAGCGCGCGCGCACGCCCCTGGGCCCCGGCGCCTTCGCCTATCGCATCACCGACGAAGAGGGACGCCTCGACCTGAACCTCGCCACACCGGAGCGTCTCCGCCGGCTCCTCAGTCGGCTCGGCGCCGATGCGCAGACGCGCGACGTGGCCGTGGACTCCCTGGAGGACTGGAAGGATTCGGACGAGCTGCGCCACGCCAACGGGGCGGAGAGCGACGACCACTACCTGCGCCTGCCCGCGCCGTATCGGGCCCGCAACGGCCGGCTCCAGGACGTGGCCGAGCTGCGCCAGATCCGCGGCGTCACGCCCGCCCTCTACGAGGGGACCGCCGCGCAGCCGGGACTGGCCGCGCTCACCACCGTGCACGGGCGCACCGCCGTGAACATCAACACGGCGCCGCCGCCGGTGCTCGCGGCGCTGGGGCTGCCGGACGCCAGCATCGCCGACATCGTCCAGTCGCGCGCCCGCACGCCGTACGGCATCGTGCCCGGCCACCTGGCCGGTCACGGCCTGACCGTGTCGAGCACCACGTTCCGCGTCGAGGCGGAAGGCTGGGTCACGGAAGGCCGAAAGACCCGTGTGGTCGCGATCGTGCAGCGACGCAACCCGCAGCCCTCGACGAGTCCCACGGACGGGCTCAACGCCCTTGGTCTCGCCATCCTCGCCTGGCGCATGGAGGCCTCACGATGAGACGGACGCGCGTAGGGCTGGTCATCGAAGACGACTCCGTGGCGGTGGCGGCCATCCGGAAGGGCGGCTCGACGGAGTACTTCCGCCTCGTCGCCAATGAGGCCCTGCCGGCGCGGCTCGAGGCGCAGCTCCGCGCGCGGCGGCTCCGCACCAAGGGCATCCGCATCGGGCTGGACCGGAGCCGCGTGGTCGTGAAGACCCTCGCGGTGCCCCGCGCGGCCGAGAGCAACCGCCACTCCATGGTCGCCTTCGAGCTCGAGCGCCACGTGCCCTTCGCCGGCGAGGACACGCGCTTCGACTGGACGCCCCTGCCCGCCGGGGGCGACGGGCTGGGACGGGTGCTCGTGGCCGCCACCGAGGCCCGCACCGTGGATGGCGCGCTGAAGCTGGTCGAGGCGACGAAGGAGGCGCCGCGCTCGCTCACCGTGGCCTGTCACGCGCTCCCCATCCTGCTCGCCGACCGGCGGCCGGTGCGCCGCGCCGTCTGGATTCATGGGCGGGGCGCGCGCACCGTGCTCTTGTTCCTCGAGCGCGGCGAGGTGCGCTTGAGCCGCAGCGTGCCCTCGGGCGACGGCGGGCAGATGGCGCACGAGGTGGCGCGCAGCCTGCCGCTCGCCGGCTGGAAGAAGTGCGACGCGGTGTGGGTGTCGGGAGACGAGTCGCCGGACTTCCGGGCGACCTTCCGCCGGGGCGAGCTCGGCATGGCCATCGCCGCCCCGCCGCTGGGCAAGACGGCGTCCCGCCTCATGAGCCGCCTGCCGCTGGAAGAGCGCGCGAGCGCGCTGCTCGCGCTCGCGGTGGCCGCGGGCCGGCGCCGGCCGCCGCTGGATCTGTCACCCGCCGGCCGCCGGGCCCGCGCGCTCTCCTGGGCGGCGGCGTTCACCGCCGGCATGGCGGTGGCGGCCGGCGCGCTGGGCCTGGCCCTGCTCCTCGTGCAGGGGCATGCGCAGCGCCGGCACCTCGAGGGGGTGTCGGCGGAGATTCGCCGGATCGAGCCCGAGGCGAAGGCCGTGGAGGAGCTCAACGCCGACGTCCACCTCCAGCGGCGCCTGCTCGGCGTACTGCAGTCCATACAGGCGGGCGGGGTCCGGCCGCTGCCCGTGCTCAAGGACCTCACCGAGCTGATCCCCCCGGACGCATGGCTTCAGTCCGTGAGCATGGACGCCCAGGGCCTCGAGCTCTCGGGCCAGGCGACCACGGCGAGCCAGCTCGTGCCGCTTCTCGAGGGCTCGCCTTGGCTCGAGCGGGTCGAGTTCACCGCGCCGGTGACACGGACGCAATCCCACGAGCAGTTCCGGATCCGGGCGGCCTGGGAAGCGCCTCCAACGCCTTCGGCGGATTCCGACGCTTCCCCCAGCCCGGCCCCGCGGCCGGAACGGAAGAAGCGGTAGGATGCCCGCTCTCCGCGCGCGGGAGCGCACGATCGTCCTCATCGGATTGGTGGCGCTGGTCGCCACCAGCGGGTACGTCCTCGTGGTGGAGCCGGCCCTCGCGCGGCAGCGCGAGAGGGAGGCCCTCATTCCCGCCCGCGAGGCGACGCTCGAGAGCAAGCGCCGCCTCGTCGCCAAGCGGGAGCACCTCACCCTCGAGCGGGAGGCGCTGGGGAAGCAGATCGATCAAGCGTCCACGGGATTGCTGCCAGGACCGACGCCGCCTCTGGCCGCCTCCGCCCTGCAGCGACTCATGAAGGACCTTGCCTCCGGCTCCGGCGTCGAGCTGCGCAGCGAGCGGGTGCTCGCGGCCCAGGACCTCTCCGGAGTATTCGAGATCCCCATCGAGCTGACGGTGGCCGGAAGCATTCGGCAGATCGTGACGCTCCTGTCCCGGCTGGAGCGCGCGCCGGGAGCTTTGACCGTGAAGGACCTCAAGATCCGCGTCGCCGCGCCCGGCCAGCCGCGCGAGCTGCTCGCCACGCTGGTGGTGGCGGGCTATCTGCGGCCCGGCACCTTGGCGCCGCTCGAGCCGCCGCGGGCGCCCCGTGGAGACGAGACATGATGCTCACGGATACGCTGCGGCTCACCGCCCGCTGGCTGCCGTTCGCCGCCCTGACCGGCCTCGCCGTCGCGGCGGGGCTCGGGCTCGTTCAAGAGGCGATGTGGACGCGACCCATGCCGCCGATGCCGATCGCCGAGGAGGCGCCGCCGCCCCAGGCCCTCATGGTCGTGGCCCGCGACACCCTGCGCGGCCCCATCGAAACGGCGCACTACGCCGTCATCGCCGTCCGCAACCTCTTCAGCGCTTCTCGGGGCGAGCAGGCGGAGAACACGGTGACGGCATCGAGCGCCGCCGGTCCGAAACTGTTCCTGCACGGCGTGGTCGTCGACGGACCGGCGAGCCGCGCGTACATCGAGGACCCTGACACACAGCGCGTCTCCGGCTATGCCCTCGGCGATGCCGTGGGAGGAGGAAAGCTCGTGCGCATCCTGGACGATCGTGTGGTGATCCGCCGCCCGGACGGGCTCATGGAGATCATGCTGCGCGACCCGGCCAAGCCGCAGCCCGCGGCGCCGGGAGGCCCGGCGGGGCCCGGCGCGCCGGAGCCGCCCGCGGGGACGCCGGGAGCCCCCGCCCCACCGGCGCCCGGTCCGGGCGCGGAGGCCCACCCGCCGGTCGCTCCGCCCCAGGGTCCGAGATGAGCGCCGTCGCGCGCACTCTCCTGGTCGTGCTGCTGCTCGCGGCGTCGGCGCCGGCCGCGGGGCAGGTGGCGCCCGGCCCACCGCCTCCACCGCCGCCCGTCCCCTCGACCGGCACCACGCCGCGCGGAGTCATCCTCAATTTCGACAACGCCGACATCGAGGTCGTGACCCAGGCCGCCGCGGAGATCGCCGGCTTCAACTATGTCTTCGGCCCCAACGTGCGCGGCCGCAAGGTCACGGTGCAGACGGTGGGACGGATTCCCCGTGAAGAGGTGCTGAACCTCTTCCTCACCGTGCTGGACGCCAATGGCCTCGCCGCGGTGAAGTCGGACAACGTCTATCGCATCATCGTTCGCGAAGGTGCGCCCACGACGGCCGTGCGCACCGTGGTGGGGCGCGACCCCGCGCCGGAGCCCGCGGGCAACGAGGTGGTCACCCAGGTGGTGCCGCTGCAGTACCTCAGCGCCGCCGACGCCATGGCCCTGCTGCGCCCCTTCGTGGCCGCCGAAGGCGCGGTGGGCGCGCATCGCGAGAGCAATCAGCTCATCATCACCGACAGCGCGGCCAATGTCCGGCGCCTGCTCGACATCCTCAAGGTCATGGACGTGCCGGTGGCGCTGGAGGCGCCCGAGATCATCCCCCTCCTCCACGCCGACGCGCAGGAGGTCGCCCAGCTCCTGACCCAGCTCTTCGGGGCCGGCCGCGCCCCCGGCGCGACGGGCGCCGCGCCGCCGCCTCCACCGCCCCCGCCTCCCGCCCCACCCGCTCCCGGGGCAGCGCCGCGGGTCGCGGTCACGCTCGGCGAGAGCGTCGGCGGCGCCGAGCGCCCGCCGCTCATCGTGGCCGAGCGTCGCTCCAACTCGCTGGTGGTGCACGCCCGCAAGCAGGACCTGGCCGCGATCAAGCGGCTGGTGGAGCGCCTCGACGTCAACCTGCGCGGCGGTCAGCAGGTGTTCGTCTACTTCGCCGAGAACACGAAGTCGCGGGACCTCGCCACGACGCTCGATGCGATCTACGGGAAGGGAGATCGCGGACCCGCCATCACGGGGACCCAGTCCGCGCGCTTCGCCGCGGCCTACCCCCCGTCGGTCAGCACGCTGACGGCGCCGCCGCTGCTGCCCGGACCGCCGGGCGCGCCGCCGACCACCGCCGCTGTTCCCCCGGCGGAGGGCGCCGGGGCGAGGCCGGACATCCGCTTCATCGCCGACGAGGTCACCAACGCGGTGATCGTCACGACCTATCCACGTCTCTGGCGCGAGATCCAGGAGACGATCAAGCAGCTCGACAAGATGCCCCGTCAGGTGCTCATTCAGGTGCTCGCGGTGGAAGTGACCCTGACCGACGACACCAAGCTCGGCATGGACTGGGCGGTGCGGAGCGGCAAGTTCACCGGCACCTCGTCACCGTCGGGCCTGATTCCCGGCATCCCCCCCCAGAGCCTGATCCCGCTCGGCGGCCCGGTGCCCGCGGGGCTCACGCTCTTCGCCTTCGCGACGGACCGCTTCCTCGCCGCGCTGAACGCGCTCGCCACCCACAATCTGGTCAATGTGCTGTCCAACCCCTCGGTCATGACCACCGAGAACAAGAAGGCGGTCATCAACGTCTCGCAGTCGGTGCCGATCGTGACGTCACAGCAGGTTCCCGTGGCCACCGGCGGCATCACCGGCAACGCCATCACCCAGACGGTGGAATACCGGGACGCCGGCGTGATTCTCACCGTCACGCCCCGGATCGGCGAGCAGGGCACGGTGGCGATGGACGTCAAGCAGGAGGTCAACGAGGTCGGAGATCCGGAGCCGCCGCCCATCAACTCGCCTCGCTTCCGGAAGCGCGAGGCCGAGACCTCGGTGGTGCTCCTGAACAATCAGACCCTGGTGCTGGGGGGCCTCATCCAGAACCGGCGGACGAGCACACGGAACGGCGTGCCGTTCCTGCACCGCATCCCCGTCATCGGCTTCCTCTTCGGGTTCAGGGAGGAGCGGCTCGAGAAGACGGAGCTGATCCTTGTGATCACCCCCCGGGTGGTCGGCACCGCCGTCGAGGCGGCGCGGATCACCGAGGAGATGCGCCGGGCCACGCCGGACCTGGAGTATTCCCTCCGGAACGCCCCGAGGCCGCTGCCGCCCACGGAGCTGCCGGCGCTACCGCCCGTGCCGCCGATGCGGCCGCCCGCGCTCGACTAGGACGACTCGCGGAAGACGGCGCGCCAGCCGCTGGCGCCGATCTCGATGCGCTCGACCCGCACGAGGGCGAGCGTGCGCCAGGCGGTGTTGAGCAGGATGGCGAGCGCGGCGTTCTTGCCGGGATTCGTCGTCTCGGTATCCGGCTCGAACAGCGAGCTCTCGGTCAGGTCGCCGGATGCCTCGAGGGCGGCGGGCGCGGCTTTCTTCTTCCTGGGCTTGCCCATCGCCTATCCTTCCACGCCGGCGAGGAACACCTTGGTTCGCGTCAGCAGGGCGCCGTGGCGCTGCATCTGGTCGTCGAGGGCCTTGAGCGCCGCCTCGTTCGCGGCCAGCTGCTCGCGGAGGAAGGCGTCGGCCTCCGCTCCGCGCGCCGTGAAGCCCGCCACCGGCGCCGCGGCATTGCCCTGGGTCCGCTTGATCGCCGCCATGGAGCGGTTGAGCTGCCCGCGGTACGTGGTGATGCGTTCGAACCCGGCGCCGACGTCCGCGGGACGGCCGGCCGCGGTGATCACGGTGAGCGGGCCCGCGGGATCGCGCTGTCCCAGGAGATTGCAGGGGTAGTTCGCGGGCACGAGCGGGGCGAGGGCGTCCAGCTCGGTGACGAGACCGCGGGCCCTCGTATCCCCCTGCGCGGACAGCGCCTTGAGCGTCTGGTAGTCCGCGGCGAGCGCGGCCGTCGAGGCAAGCCGCACGCCGAGATCACCGCGCAGCGCCGGGCTCAGTCCCCGCTCGAGCACGGCATGCGTGGGGATGGGCGGCCCGAGCACGCCCCCCGGGCCGATGGCCATGTCGAAGCCGAGATAGCCGATGACCAGGGGCCGGGCGAAGTCCTCGGCCAGCGAGATGCTGCTGGACGAGGCCGAGACCACCTTCACGGTGCCGCCGGGCGCGAGGTTGCTGCCGCCGACGCGCTCCATGGCCGCCGCGATCATCGTGTTGAGCTTCTCGATGTTGCTCGTGTAGGCCTCGAGGGTGTTCTTCGACGGGTCGGTGCCCGCGTTCGGCACCACGAGGTCCACGGGCTTGGACGCGCCGCCGGTGAGGGTCGCGCCCGAGCTTCGCGACCCCTGGAGCGACACGTTGATCCGCCCGGTGAGGTACACGCGCGAGACGACGCGCACGTAGTTGGTATGCTGCGGGTCCCCGCCGAAGTACTGGAGGAACGCGCGATTGGCCGGCAGCTCCGACCAGGCGCGCACGTTGTCGTGGAGGGACATGGCGTCGACGCCGTACGTCCGCGCCTCCGCGATGGTGATGGTGCCCTGGGTCGCGTCGCCGCCCAGGAGGCTCAGGCCAACCGGGATCCCCTGCACCGGAAGGGCGACGTTGAAGCCGCCGCCCCGCCGCGCCGAGAACGCATAGGTCGGGAAGCTGGCATTGGGGGCCAGCGTCCACGAGTCGGGCTTGCCGGGAGCGAGCCAGTGCTTGGGCAAGCGGTGCTCGCTGCCTCCGGCCTCGAAGGAGTACCGGTAGAAGTCCTCGTATCCTTTCGGGTCGAGCCGTAAGATCAGGTTGTCGAGCGGCATGAAGCCCCGCTCGCGGTATGTCTTGGCCTGGTCTTCCACCGTGACCTGGACGAGGAAGATGTCGCCGGGCTGGAGGTCTTCGGTGAGGGGGTACACCGGCAGGATCTGACTGGCTCGGATCACCATGGACCAGTCCCGGGCCACTCGCTGGAGCTCGCGATCGGACACATTTCGCGCGCATCCCGACGCCGCCACCAGCGCCACCAGCAGCCAGACGATCCGACGCATGCGCCCCTCCTTGCCGGAGTTCACTGCCGTGCCACGCATTCGCACACCGCCTTCACCGTGTCCGCGTCGAAGCTTTCCCTGAGAGGGAGCCGCTCCTTTTCCTGGAACATGGCGAGCGCGGAGCGGGTGAAGCGGCCCACCACGCCATCCACGGGGCCGGGGTTGTAGCCGAGATAGACGAGGTTGGCCTGTATGGCCCGGATATCCAGGTCCGGCAGCGCCCCCGTCATGTACTTCTGGTAGGCGGCGCGCAAGCGCTCGTCATAGGAATTCTGCGCGTAGGCGGGGCCGTTGTAGGCGGCGGCGAAGGCCGGCCAGTTGTGCGCGCGCAGGTGCTTGTCCGCTCCGATGGCGCCGATGAAGTGGGCCATCCCCTGGAGCTGGGCGTTCTCGGACGTCACGAAGGCCGCGACCATGGGCTCGACGTCGCCGAAGCCGGCGGCCTTGAAATTGTCCCCCATGACCTGGCCGAGGCCCCAGGAGGCGCTGCGCAGCGCCGCCGGACGGTCCAGCTTCAGCGCGCGGTCCAGACGATCGTACTCGCTCGCGCCGCCGCGGTACCCGCCCCACTTCGGGTGGCTGATGTCGGGCGCCTTGGCGTCGTACTTCTTCTTGGTCAGCCGGCTGAAGTAGTGCCGCTCGAAGAGGATGAGCGGCCGGCGGTCGGGGAGGAAGCCGCAGCCGCGCGTCTCCACGGTCAGCACGGCCCACAGCTCGGCGGCGTGCACCCCCAGCGTGTCACAGGCGGCGGCCACCCCGGCGGCATCGAGCGCCTGGCCCGGACCCTGGAACGTCGTCGCCATGCCTCTACCTCCCGGCCGCGGTCTCCGCTTCCGCGAGCCATCGCGCGTCTCGCGACGAGGCGCGCCGCGCGAGGCGCCGGCGCAGGAGCCGCGCGGCCTCCTCGTGGCGGCCCAGCCGCAGATACGCCACGACCATGGTCTCTTCGAAGATCTCCCACTGCGCGTGGCTGCCGCCCATGCGGTGGATGTCGGCCTCCACGGGCTCGAAGTGCCGGAGGGCGCCCGCGTAGTCGCCCGCGGCGAAGGCCGAGACCCCTTCGACCAGGGGCAGCCCGACCTCGGCGGCGAGATTGCCCTTGCCGGCGAGCGCCCGGAAGCTGTCGATGAGCGCACCGAGCGCGCGCGTGTTCCCGGTGGCGGCATAGGCGAGAGCAGCATGAATGTCGCCGAAGACGAAGCCGGGCCGGGCCACGCGCCCGGCGAGGGCGGCCAGCGGAGCCCAGCGCGCCGGGCTGTCCTCGAGGCCGTAGAGGCGCAGGCGCCAGAGCGTGGCCGGTCCATCCATGACGGCCAGCCGGGGATTGGAGGCCGGCTGGATATCCCGGTCGAAGATCTCGAGCACGCGATCGATGCGCCCGCGGTGGAGCTCGAACAGCGCCAGGTGCCAGATCAGGTGACAGTGATACGGGGCGGCTCGGTCGTAGCCGGCCAGCCACGTCTCGAGGAAGGTGACGCCGCGGTCGTGATCGAGGGTCTCGAAGTAGACATGGGCCACGTTGTGGCTGGCGTTGGCATTGCCCGGGTACTGCGCGAGCGACCGCTCGGAGAGGCGCAGCGATTCCGCGAACCGCTGCGTCTCGTGATAGACGAAGGCCAGCTCGGACTCGTACCACCAATCGTCGCCAAACGCCGGTTGCAGGGCCTCCAGATAGCCGGTGCGGTACGCCTCTCGATCGGCACGACCGCTGAAGCCGATGCTGCTGCTCGCCTGCTTCACCAGCAGCGCGTCCCGGGGAAACTCCTTGGTGTGCTCCTCGATCAGCCCCAGCCCGCGCGCGGTCTCACCGCCGACGATCGCGGTGAGCGCGTCGACGTGCTGTCGCTCCCGCCGAGAGACTCCGGCGAGGCGCTCCCGCGCGCGCCCCACCGCGGCGCGCGCCGCCGGGCCATCGGCCTGGAAGAAGTGGAACAGCGACATCCCCGCGTGGCCCATCGCGAAACCGTCATCGGCGGCGATGGCCGCGGCGAACGCGGTGTCCGCGCCCTTGCCGTAGGCGAGGAGGCGGTCCATGCCGAGCTGATACTGCTCGAGAGCGACGGGCGAGACCGTCGTCAGGGGGAGACCATAGCGGTCGGATGAGGTCATGGCGACAGTCTCAACGAAAAACGGGGGCAAGATCAACCGCCTGTTGGGGCGGCGCCCCCGATGCCCCTCACCTGTTAGCGGCGAGTAGATCGTCGGTCAGCATGCTCCGCCAGAGCTTCTCGGCAATCGCATCCAGAGGGATGGTCCGGCCCACGGTGAGCAACGCGCTCACCGCCGCCACCTCGCCGGAGGCCTCGCCGGCGATGCGGCCCGAGCGCGCGTCCCAGACCTGTAGCCAGAGACGCAGCACCACGACGCGGTTCCGCACGAGCTTGAAGCCGGTGATCTCGAACCGATCGACCACCGTGTCGTCGAATCCGCCGAGGCCCGGGAGCAGAACATAGCGACTGCCCAGGACCGCGGCGATGCGACCGAGGCGCTCACGCTCGAGGATCCCGCTGCGCCCGAACTCGGCCATGAGGCCTGCGTATTCGGAGGCGAGCCCCCGCTCGTTGAGCGTGCTGAGCGTCTCGATGGCGGTCGCCCCGCGAATGGGCGGCGAGGCGTCCGCGAGCGCGCGGGCGAGCGCCTGCGACACCGCGGGGCCGAGCCCCTGGAGCGCGGCCGGCGCGACGACGCCGAGCGTCGCCACCGGCTCCCGGGCCAGCTCCGCCGCGTCGCCTGCCGGAGCCACGGCCCCACGACGCTGGTGTACGTGGAGCGCGCGGTCGCTGTCGCTGGGACCTTGGTCCAACACGGGGGTGGTCGAGCGCCTTGGCAAGACCGGCGTTCCGGGCGAGGATTGGGCCCGGAGGAGCCCTCACATGATCACCAAGTTCTCCAATGTATATGCCGGCCACGTGGACCTGGGCGATATGGGGCAGGACGCCACCCCTGCGAACGAGCGCCGCTATGGGAACGCGCACCTGGCCTCGGTCTTCGAGAAGACCGAGGCCATCGCCCGCGTCATGGACGACCACGGCTTCCATACCCTCTGGCTGGCCGAGCATCACTTCCAGCACGAGGGCTACGAGGTGATCCCCAACATCCTCATGGCCGCGGTGCACCTGGCGCATCTCACTTCGCGCCTGCGCATCGGTTGCGGCTTCAACATCACGCCCATGTGGCATCCCCTGCGCCTCGCCGAGGATTTCGCCACCGCCGACATCCTCACCAAGGGGCGGACCGTCTTCGGGGTGGGGCGCGGCTATCACACCCGAGAGGTGGAGACCTTCGGCGCGCCCATGCTGGACCAGGAGGCAAACCGCGCGCTCTTCGAAGAGCAGGTCGAGATCGTGATGAAGGCCTTCAATCAAGAGTCGTTCTCGCACCGGGGCACGCACTACACGCTGCCGCCCGCGGTGCCCTATCGGGGCTACGAGCTGAAGGAGCTCACGCTGGTGCCCCGGCCCCTCAACCTGCCCGTGGACACGTGGCAACCGGTGGTGAGCGCGAGCGCGCGGGGCCTCGACTTCATGCACACGCACGGGATCAAGGGGCTGATCGGCGGCGGCGCCGCGACCATGGCGGAGAAGTCCATCTACGCCTTCCAGGAGGCCGCGCACCGCGCGGGGAAGAACTGGAGGCTCGGCGAGGGCCTGAGCCTCGGCATCTTCTACTACCTGGCCGATTCGCGCGAGCGCGCCGTGCGCGAGATCACGCCCTACTACGAGGAGCACGTGAAGATGTTCGGGCCGCTCGGCTTCGTGCCCGGCATCACGCCCGCCCAGCTGGCCGCCTCCACCAAGCGCGGCGGCTGGGACGCGGCGGGCGTGCCCACGGTCGAGCACTACATGAAGGCGGGCGCCTGGTTCGCCGGCCCGCCCGAGGAGCTGGTGGCCTATCTCCGCGAGCTCGAGGCGCGCTTTCCCGGCCTCGAGTACGTCCACCTCTCCAACAGCATGGGCACGCCGAAGGCGGTCATGGTCGAGCAGCTCGCCTGGCTCGGCAAGGAGGTCATGCCGCACTTCACCGGGCGGTGATCCGCGCGATGGCCGCGGCCCCCGGGGCCTGGGTCTGCGGGCGCGGCGGATCCGCCCTCACCACGACGGTCAGCACCGAGGTGAAGATCAGAAAGGACACGGCGAAGATCATCAGGGCTTCCGCCGTGGATTCACGCATGGGATCGTCGCGCGCTAGTCGGTGATCGAGCGGTAGATCTCGACCTCGGCCGGCCCCTCGGTCAGCCCTTCCTTCTCCCGCCGCTCGCGATAGGCGGCCAGGTGCGGGGCCTTCCGGTGAAGGTCGAACGCCGCGTCGTCCTTGTACTGCTCGTAGAAGATGAAGAGGTCGGGATCCTTGGTCGAGCGGTGCGGGCGGTAGACGAGGCAGCCCGGCTCGGCCTTCTTGACCGCGGCCACCTGTTCCTTCAGGACCGCGGCGAGCGCATCGCCCTTCCCCTTGGCCGCGCGGATCTTCGCCACCACGGTGAGCACGTCAGCCATAGCTTCTCCTTTGTCAGGCGCCGGCGCGGCGCGGGACCCACCGTATCACGCGGGTGCCGCTGTCCACGCGCAGGCTCACCGCGCCCGCGATGAGCAGGAACGCGCAGGCGAGCCCGTACATGGCGCCGTAGCCGCCCGTCGATTCGAAGAGCGCGCCCGCGAGCGAGGAGCCCAGGGCGGCGCCCGTCTGATGCACGAGGAAGATCACGCCCAGGATGGAGCCCACCGAGTAGCGGCCGTAGATGCCGGCCACCAGCATCGAGGTCATGGACATGGATCCGGCGATGGTGATGCCCCCGATCGCGGCGATGGCGAGGATGGCGAAGGGCGTGTCGCGGATCAGGAACAAGCACGCGAACACCGCGGCGCGCCCCGCGTAGATCATGCCCAGCACCGGGCGCGCGCCGTAGCGATCGGCGAGCGTCCCCAGCCCGAGTGTGAAGACGATGCTGGACGCGCCCAGCACGCCGATGATCCACGAGGCGAAGATGGGCGTGTAACCGTGGTCGGTCAGCATGGGTACGCCGTGCGAGGAGATCAGGCTCATCGAGAAGCCGCAGGTGAAGAAGGAGCCCGCGAGCTGCCAGAAGGCCACCGTGCGCAGCGCGGTGCTGGCCGGCGTGCGCACCGGCGCCACCGTGGCGGCTCCCGGTGCGAGCGCGTCGCCGTCCGGCCCCACGCCCATGGACTCCGGCGTATCGCGCACCACGAAGAGCGCGAGCGGCAGCATGAGGAGGAGCACCACGACCCCGATCACGCCGTAGGTCATGCGCCAGCCCAGCGTCACGATCATCCAGGCGAGCACCGGGACGAGCAGGCTCATGCCGGTCATCGACGCGCTGCCGAGCAGCGCGACGGCGGTCCCGCGACGCCGGCTGAACCACCGCGACACCACCGCATTGGCCACCACCGGCCCGGTGGCGGCGAGCCCGATGGAGGCGAGCACGCCGTAGACCAGCGCGAGCTGCCAGAGGTTCTGGCAAAGGCCTACCGCGGCGAGCGAGAGGGCCAGGAGCAGCGAGCCCGCGGCGGTCACCAGCCGCGGCCCCACGCGATCGGCGAGGCTCCCCACCCACGGCATGAAGGCGCCGTAGAGGAAGAGCCCGAGCGCGATGACGAGGGAGAAGGTGGCGCGGTCCACCCCGAGATCCGCGACCATGGGCTTGAGAAACGGGCCCACCGCGTGCCGGATGCCGGCGGACAAGAACACCATGACCGCGAACGAGATGGTGATCCACCAGCCGTAGAAGACGCGGGGCGAGGAGGACATGAGGTGCCTCTGACTATAGCAGAGGCGTGCGCAGGGACGCGGCCGCCAGCGCGGGGCGACGCAGCAGGGTGGCGGCGAGCGGCCCGAACGTCAGCACCGCGCCCACCATGTTCAGAATGGCGAACCCCCAGATGCCGAGGATCATCCCGCCGGCGGCGGAGCCGAGCGCTCCCATCAACCCCGTGAAGAGGTCGGCCAGGCCCTGCACCGAGGCCCGCTCGCTGGGCGCCAGGGCATCGGTGAGCAGCGCGCTGGCCGCGACGAAGGCGAAGTTCCAGCCGATCCCGTTCAGGAAGAGGCCGGCGATCACCACCGGTCCGTTGCTGCCCGGCGTGAAGCCGGCCAGGAACACCGCGCCGATCAGGACGAGCGCGCCGAGACCGATGGTGACGAGACGGCCCAGGCGATCGGCCATCCAGCCGGAGAGCGGCGAGGTCACGTACATGCCGGCCAGGTGCAGCGCCACCGCCGCGCCGATGGTGCCGACGGGGTGGCCCTGGTCATGCAGGTACACGGGCGAGGTGGATGTGGTGGCGATCATCACGAACTGGCTCACCATCAGCGTGGTGAGCGCGATCTGCACGCGCACGTCGGCGATGAGCTCCCCGAACGGGCGCGCGGGGCGGGCCGTCGGCGCATCGCCGGCGGCGCGACCGGCGAGCGTCTCCTGCGCGCGCGCGATGGCCAGGGGATCGGGGCGCAGCAGCGCGGCGGTCAGCACCGCCGCGACGCCGTAGCCCGCCACGCTCACCAGGAAGGCGCTTGCCGCGGAGGCGATGCCGATCGCGGCGCCGACGCGCAGGGCCGGGTCCATCAGCATGGGGCCGAGGATGGAGCCGGCCGCCGAGCCCCAGACGATGATGCCCATCGCCTTGCCGCGCCGCTCGGGCGGACTGATATCGGCGGCGGCATAGCGCGCGAGCAGGTTGGAGGTGTTGCCGATGCCGAAGAACACCATGCCGGCGAGCATCACCGCGAAGCTTCCTGCCATGACGCCGAGCATGCCGATGACCGCGCCGGCGACGGCGAGACCGTAGCCGAGCGCCAGACCGGGCCGGCGCCCCGCGCGCCCCATGAAGCGCGCGAGCGGCCAGCTCGCCAGCGCGGTGCCGAGCGCGCCGACCGACACGGGAAGCCCGGACCAGGTATTGGTCCCGGTGAGGCTGGCCGCGAGGATGGCGCCGACGGCGAGGCTCATGGAGTGCCCGGTGCTGCCGCACACTCCGGCCACGAACAGCGTGGCCATGAGCTTGGCGCGGCCCGGGAGGCGGACCGACGTCGTTGTCGGTGAGGTCATGGGGGCGAGGTGGATCGACTATAGCAGGATCAGCCGGTCACCCACCCGTACCAGCGATGGCTCGGCTGCCGGCCATCGTCGAGATACGCCATCTTGATGCGGCTCAGGTAGTCCTTCGGGATCTCGTTGCGCTTGGCGTGCACGTCGACCCCGAAGAGCCGCGCGGAGTTCAGTCCGAAGATGCCTTCCTTGACGGTGCGGCTCAGGGGGGCATAGCCATGCTTGTCGATCAGCGCCTGCGGGATCTCGAAGCGGCGGAAGGCTTCGATCTGCCATTGCGGCGTGCCGTACCAGATGGAATCGGTGCCCCAGAGCACACGGTCGGCGCCGAAGGCATCGATGCACTGGCCGAGGAGATGGGCGCAGGCGGTGGGATTGTGCGTGACGAGCTGGCCGAAGGTGGAGCCCAGCTCCATGTAGATGTTCTTCAGCGCGGGCTCCTTCTTCCGCATCTGGCAGAACTCGGTGGTCCACGGGATGTCCGGCCCCGCTCCGGCGCCCGCGACGGACTGGAGCCCCGCGTGATAGGCGATGAAGTCGAGATCGGGGAAGTCGCGCGCGGCCTTGATCATGTCGCGCGGGTGGTTGTAGTCGGCGACCGGCCCGAGCGGCAGCCCCTTGTGGATGCAGATCCGCTTGACGCCGAGCTTCCGCGCCCGCTCCAGCATGGGATAGGCGATCTTCTCGTCATCCACGAACCAGCCGTGGCTGAAGCCCTGCGGCGCGGCCCCGGTGTAGCCCTTCCAGGCGTCCACCTTCAGCGTCTGCGCCTGCTGGTCCATGAAGTCCAGATCGGCCTGGCCGAGCTGCGGCGTGATGAGCCCGTGCGCCAGCATGCGCCGTGACTGGGTCACGCGGTTGATCTCGTCCCGGATGTGGGTCATCTCCTTCGGCGGCACCACCGCTTCCTGCGGATACGGGCCGGGCGGCGTGGAGATAAGGCCGATGGCCGTCTCGCTGTCCAGGAACACCTCCTTCACCATGTTGGACCACGAGAGATCCGCGAAGGTGCCGGTGTCGCCGGCCAGCTTGGGATTGAGCCGCTTCGAGTTGCGGCGGAGATTCAGCAGCGCCCCCTTCGGCACGCCGCCCCGCCGGCCCGCGTCGCCCGCGGGATCATAGGCCGTGCCCACGTAATGCAGCTGCACGTCGAAGATGAAATAGGGCGCGCCCGCACGCTCCTGGAAGGCCACGGGCTCCGCCGCCTCCACCGGCAGCACGTCGAAGAAGCGCCCGTACACCGCATTCATGGCCAGGAGCGCCGTCGCCATGCCCCCGCCGGTGCGGAGGAAGTCGCGGCGCGAGAGGCCGAGCCGCGGCGCCAGGCGTGCGGCATCCGCGAGGATGCGGCGCTCGACCTGCTCCTGCTGCGGCGTCTGCGGCAGCGGCGGAAACTCCTCGTTGGAGACCAGGCGCGTGGGCAGCGGCGTCTCGGTGACGAGCCCCTGGCGCATGCCGGGACGAAGACGGAAGGCGAATGGATTACCGCTGGGCATGGGCTACCTCCTCTCGCTCACGCCAGTATAATGCTGGCCCGTGGCCATGACCCCCCTCGGCTCGCTGCTGGAAGGGCTCACGCTGACCCGTCTCGATGCCGACCGCTTCAAGGGGCGGGCCATCGAGCGGACGCGGCCCCGCATGTTCGGCGGAGACCTCCTCGCCCAGTCCGTGCTGGCCGCAGGCATGACCGCCGAGGATCGGCGCTGTCATAGCCTTCACGTCAGCTTCCTGGCGCCGGGCGACCCGATGGCGCCCATCGAGTACCGCGTGCGCCGGCTCCGCGACGGCCGGCGCTTCGCCCAGCGGCAGCTTTCCGCGTGGCAAGGGGATCGCGAGATCCTGATCGCCAGCGCCTCCTTCACCGCGGAGCCGCCCGAGAGCCATGTCCATCAGCACGAGGCGATGCCGGAAGTGCCCGGCCCGGAGGGGCTCTCATCCGAGCTGGATCAGCGCAAGGCCGAGGTGGATCGGCTGCGCCCGGAAGACCGGCCGTGGCTCCTCACCGAGCGCGCCGTCGAGGTCCGTCAGGTGAATCCCGTCCCCATCGTCGATCCGCCGAAGGTCCCGCCCGTGGCCCACACGTGGATACGCGCAGTGGACCGGTTGCCCGACGATCCCTTGCTCCACGAGGCGGCGTTCGCCTATGCCTGCGACATGACGCTGCTCGACATCACCTGCTACCCCCTCGGGCTCGCCTGGCTCGATCCACGCGTCGAGCAGGCGAGTCTCGACCACGGCATGTGGTTTCACCGGCCGTTCCGGATGGACGACTGGCTGCTCTACGTTCAAACGTCGCCGGTGGCGGCCGAAGGTCGCGCGCTCGCGCGCGGGAGCCTCTTCACGCGTGAGGGTGCCCTCGTGGCCTCGGTGATCCAGGAAGGCGTCTCGCGACTGCGCGGAGGCGCGGCATGAGCGTCGGCGGCGCCGCCACGATCTTCGAGGCATTCATGGCGACGGCGACGGCGGCGCCGGACAACGCCTTCCTCTGCGCG
>Ga0081538_10001934_pt1 | contig 20747 bp, 18 predicted proteins | sample TabmetS5T2R1_FD_71022 | JGI IMG/M metagenome (GOLD analysis project Ga0081538, IMG submission 71022) | Tabebuia heterophylla rhizosphere microbial communities from the University of Puerto Rico - S5T2R1 | ecosystem: Host-associated > Plants > Roots > Rhizosphere ...
GTCCGACACGTGCCTGACGACCGACAGGTCGTGGGCAACGAACAGGTAGGTCAGCTTGAACTCGTCCTGCAGGTCGTCGAGCAGGTTGATGATCTGGGCCTGGACCGAGACGTCGAGCGCGGACACGGGCTCGTCCAGCACGATCAGGCGCGGCTCGAGGGCGAGCGCACGCGCCACCCCGATTCGCTGCCGCTGCCCGCCCGAGAACTCGTGCGGGTAACGGTTGAGGTGCTCGGGGTGAAGACCGACAAGCCGCAGCAGCTCGCGCACCTTCTGGTCGACATCGGCGCGCGGCGTGCCGTGCAGACGCAGCGGCTGGCCGATGATCTGAACGACGCGCTTGCGCGGGTTGAGCGAGGCGAAGGGATCCTGGAAGACCATCTGCATCTCGCGGCGCAGCGGCTCCATCTTGCGGCGGCCGGCCTTCGTTATGTCCTCGCCGCGGAACTCGACCTTGCCCTCGGTCGAGTCGATCAGGCGCATGATCGTCCGCGACATCGTCGTCTTGCCGCATCCCGACTCGCCGACCAGCCCGACCGTCTCGCCCTCCGCGACCGACAGCGTGACGTCGTTGACCGCGTGGACGCGGGCGACCTCGCGGTTGATCAGGACACCCTCCTTGATCGGGAAGAAGACCTTGAGGTGTTCGACGGCGACGAGCGGCCCGGCCCCGTCGGTCGTGGTGTCCCTTGCCTCGGGTCGCGGCGTCTCGACGCTCACTGGATCGCCCCCGCCTTGGACTCGAGACCGATCTCCCCGGGACGGAGCTCGCGCAGCTCGCGCTTCTGTTCCGGCGTCAGCCAGCAGCGGTCGAGGTGCGCCGGGCTCTTCCCCTGACGCCCCTCGAGCGGCGGTACCTCGACGCACTTGGCGAACTCGTGCGGGCAGCGAGGCCGGAAGTGACAGCCCTCGGGGCGGTTCCCGAGCGACGGCGGCAGGCCCGCGATCGCCGGCAAGCGCTCGGGGCGCGGCCGGTCGACGCGTGTGATCGACCCGAGCAGGCCCCAGGTGTAGGGGTGCTGAGGGTCGTAGAAGATCTCGTCGAGCGTCCCCTGCTCGACGATCCGGCCCGAGTACATGACCGCGATGCGGTCGGCGATGTCCGCCACCACGCCCAAGTCGTGGGTCACGAGGATCACCGCCGCACCCGTCTCGTCGCGGAGCTCGCGGATGCGCTGCAGGATCTGGGCCTGGATCGTTACGTCGAGCGCGGTCGTAGGCTCGTCGGCGATCAGGATCGACGGGTCGCAGGACAGCGCCAGTGCGATCATCACGCGCTGGCGCATGCCGCCCGAGAACTCGTGCGGGTACGAGTCGAGCCGGTCACGGGCGCGCGGGATCCCGACCTTGTCGAGCAGCTCGATGGCCCGCTCGCGCGCCTGCTGGTCGGGGAGCGCCTCGTGCTCCTGGATCTGCTCAATGATCTGGTTCCCGATCTTCAGCACCGGGTTCAGCGAGGTCATCGGGTCCTGGAAGATCATCGCGATCTCCGCGCCGCGCACTCGCCGCAGGTCGTCCTCGCTGGCCTCGATCAGCTCGCTGCCCTTGTAGTGCGCGGTCCCTTCGAACTCGGAGTTGGGCGAGCGCGTCAGCCCCATCAGCGTCATCGCCGTGACGGACTTGCCGGAGCCCGACTCGCCCACCACGGCGAGCACCTCCCCGGCCGCGAGGTCGAACGAGACCCCGTCCACGGCGGTCACGAGGCCGTCCTCGGTCGCGAACGAGACGCGCAGGTCCCGGACCGAGAGGAGCTGCTCGTCGCCGGCTGGACGGGGCGGCTCGGTGGCGGCCTCGGGAATGCTCACTGGAACCGGATCCTCGGGTCGAGGAACGCGTAGAGGATGTCCACGACCGCGTTCAACGCCACGATGAAGAACGCGGAGAAGAGCGTGACGGCGAGGACCGGCGGCACGTCGAGCTGGCTGATCGAGTCAGCCGCGTACTGGCCGACGCCCTGAAGGTCGAACACCGTCTCCGTGAGGATCGCTGCGCCGCCGAGCACCGCCCCGAAGTCGAGTCCCCAGAGCGTGACGATCGGGATCATCGAGTTGCGCAGGACGTGGCGCAGCAGGATCTGGCGCTCAGACAGGCCCTTGGCCCGCGCGGTCCTGACGTAGTCCTCGTTGATGGTGTCGAGCACGTTCGAGCGCAGGACCCGGGAGTAGAAGCCGATGAACAGGATCGCGAGCGCGGTCCAGGGCAATATCAGGTGGTAGAACCAGTCGAAGGGGTTCTCCGTGAATTCGACGTAGCCCCCGTTGGGGAACCAGCCGAGCTTGAAGCCCAGGTAGTGGTTCATCAGCGCCCCGATCCAGAAGACCGGCATCGAGATGCCGATCAGCGCGATGATCGTGAGGAAGCGGTCGGCGAACCTCCCCGCTTTAACGGCGCTGTAGAGCCCGAAGCAGACCGCCACGAACATCCATAACAGCGCCGCCCCGACCGCCAGCGAGAAGGTTCGCGGGATTCCCTTCAGGATCTCCTCACCCACCGACAACTGCGTGAACTGCGACTTCAGATCGCCGGTCAAGACCTTCTCCATCGTGGTGATGTACTGCTGCGGGAGGCTGTCGTTGAAGCCCCACTCCTTGCGGATCGCCTCGATCGTCGACTCGCTCGCCTGGCGGCCCGCCATGCGCACGGCCGGGTCGCTGTTCGGCATTACGTTGAAGATCAGGAACACCAGCACCGACACCGCGAACATCACGAACAGCATCTGGACGAGGCGACGCAGGATGAAGCGGGCCATCTACTGGTCTCCGCCGGAGATACGGTCGCGGCCATGCGAAGGTTCGCAGCCGCCGAACGCGAACGGATTTGCGGAGGCGACCACTAACGCTCCAGGCGGACCTTTGCTCGTGGGTCGAGCGCGTCGCGCACGCCATCACCGAAGACATTCAGCGACAGCACGGTCAGCACGAGCATCAGGCCTGGCACGATCGTCAAGTGCGGCGCGGTCGCGATGCGATCGATGCCCTCGTCGATCATCGTGCCCCACGAGGGGTTCGGCGGCCGCACGCCGGCGCCGAGGAACGACAGCGCCGCCTCCAGCAGGATCGCGTTGGCGATCAGCAGCGTGAAGAAGACGAGCAGAGTCGAGGTGAGGTTCGGGACGACCTCGGTGAACATGATCCGGAGCGGGCCCGCACCCTGGGCGCGTGAGGCTTCCACGAATTCCTTCTCGCGGAGCGACAGCACCTGGCCGCGGATCGGTCTGGCCATGTACGGCACGTACACGACTCCAATGATCAGGATCGGCACGAGCAGCGAGTCACCGGATATCTCAATCGGCCCGATCTTGAGCCCGCCGAGCGCGAGCGCCACGCCGAGCGCGACGCCGAGGATCACCACCGGGAACGACCATATGACGTCGAGCCCCGCCCTGATGATCGTGTCGGACCACCCCCTGAAGTAGCCCGCGACCACGCCGAAGACGATCGACAGGATGGTGGTGAGGAGGGCAGCGGCGATCCCGATCATCAGCGAGTTGCGGCCGCCATAGAGGAGACGCACCATGATGTCGCGGCCGTTCGGGTCGGCGCCGAGGAAGAACTTGCCGTCCGCCTTGAACCACTGCGGCCCGATCGGCACGCCGTCGAGTGCGACGACGTTCACCTTCTTGCCGTCGACGGTGATCGTGTCGGAGAGGTGGTTCTCAGTGGCCGTCGTCTTGGCGACGCGGTCCGCCCAGAGCGGCGCCGCGACGCACGCCAGCACAAGGAGGATGAACAGGACGCCGAAGGCGATCGCAACCTTGTTGCGGCGCAGGCGCCTCAGTCCGAGCCGCCAGGGCCCGACGCCGTGCACGTGCTCGCGCTCGGCCTCCTGCTCCCAAGCAGCCGGACCCTGAAGTGTCTGTTCGAGTGCTGGCTCGGTGGCCATCAGCTGCCCGTACGTCCTCCCTCGTGGGACACACTACCCCGGCGGGATGGCGCGCAAGCACCGTCCCCGCCGGGGTTCGCGTGTTACGAGCGGATCCCTACTTCAGGCACCAGCTCGAGTAGTCGTTGAAGTACACCGGATGGAAGAGCGAGCAATTCTCGAAGTCCATGCGCTCCGAGAAGAAGGTGCTCAGCTTCCGGTGGCCGTAGGGCACGATGTAGCCCTTGTCGACGAGCTTCTTGTTGAGGTCCTCCCACTGCCCGGCCACTTCGTCGGTGATCTCCGGCTGCAGGTTCAGCTCGGCGATGCCCTTGGTGATCTCCGGGTCATCAACGTTGCCCGGGTTCTGGCTGTTCGTCGGCTGGATTGACTTGCCGTCCACCAGGAAGAAGAAGTTCTTCGGGTGCGGGAAGTCCTGGAACCAGTTCAGGAAGCCCGTCTGGGCCTTCGTCTCGGCGCTACCGATGGTCTGGAAGTACACGCCACCATCGACGATCTTCGGCGTTGCCTTGAAGCCCATCTTGTTGAGCATGTCGGCGTACGCCTCGGTGACCTTGTCGGTCGGATCATCGTTGTTGCCGTAGACGGTCAATTCCATGCCGTCCACGCCGGCTTCCTTGATCATCTCGCGCGCCTTCTCGAGGTCCGGCGGCTCCGTCGGGTTGCCCCACTTGCAATCCTCGACGTCGAGGGCCTCGTCGTAGCCCGGCAGGCCGGGCGGCAGGAACGAGCAGCCCGGTGCCAGCTCGCCCGCGAAAATGCGGGCCAGGGCGGGCTTGTCGACGCCGTAGTTGACCGCCTCGCGAACCTTCGGATCGTCGAACGGCGGGAGCCTCGTGTTCATGAAGAAGTAGTACGTGGACGCGGCCGTCTGCTCGCGGTAGCGGTCCGAGTACTTGGCCTTGACCTCTGGCTTCAGGTCAGCCGGCGGCGGGTCCTGCATGTAGTCGAGCTCGCCCGAGATCACATCCTGAGCCTGGCGCTGCGCCGACTTCACGATCTTCGTCGTGATCTTGTCGATCTTGGCCGGCGGGATATCCGGGCCGAGGTCCGGGAAGTTCGGGTTCTTCTCGAGCACGAACTGCCTGTTCGGGACCGACTCGGTGACCATGTAGGCGCCGACGCCCGGAGGCGGGTCCTCCGTCATCTCCTTGCAGGGCGTGTCGCCCGGCACCGGAGCGGCGAACCACATGCCCAACACGTGGGAGAACGACCCGTCGGGCTCGCTTAGGTTGACCGTGATGTCACCGGTCTTGTCGTCGGTGACTATGCCCTTGATGTCGCCCTCGCACTTGCCGGCGTCGACGTAGTCCTGCGCGCCCTCGATACCGAGGAAGAACGCCGAACCACCCGACTCCAGGTTGAGGACGCGCTTGATGGCGTGCTCGAAGTCGGAGGCCTTGACTGGTGAGCCGTCGGAGTACTTGAGGCCTTTACGCAGCTTCAGCTTGTAAGTCGTACCGTCCTCGGACACCTCGGGCAGCGCCTCGGCGAGTCCGGGAATCAGCTCCGATCCCTCAGGAGCGGGCTTGTGCGGATAGGTGATGAGCGGCGTGTACACGAGCCACAGCGGCTCAATGCCGTTCACCGTGTAGGTGAGCGCTGGATCGAGGTGGTCGGGCTGGGACGTCTGCGAGATCGTTATCGAGCCGCCGCTCTTGCCGTCGCCACCGCCGCCACCGCCGCTGTCTCCGCTGTCGTCATCATCGCCGCAGGCGGCGATCACGAACAACGAGAGCGCGGCGACGAGCAGCACCAGCGCACGTCTACCGTACTTCCCCATTAAGTCTTCCCTCCAATGTTGCATGGGCGAGCAGGCTGCCCGCCGCGCTGCAGAGTACCCACGCGAAACATCATTCAGTCGAGGTGCAACAAAATCCCAACCTGCGCTTAACCGGGCTCTGCTCAGCCTGTAGCGCCGGGAGGAATGCGCAGAAGTTCCTCGCGCATGACCTGCAGCGACTTGCGGATCAGACGTGAGACGTGCATCTGAGAGAGCCCCACGCGCTGGGCGATCTGCGTCTGCGGCAACCCCTCCTCGAAGCGCATCCGCAGGATCTCGCGCTCGCGTGGCGGGAGCCTGTCGAGGGCCGGCTCGAGCGCCGCGCGCTGCTCGGAGCGCTCGAAGCCCTCGTCCTCGCCGCCGATCGTCTCGAGCGGGTCGAGGTCCTCCTCGCCGCCCGGCCCGGTCGACAGCGACACGGTCGAGTAGGCCGAGCCGACCTCCATCGCCTCGAGCACCTCCTCCGGCGTCGTCTTGAGCTCCTCGGCGATCTCTGCGATGCTCGGTGAGCGCCCGAGCCGGGCGGTCAGGCGCTCGATCGCGCCCGACATCGAGGCGTTCAGCTCCTGCAGGGCGCGCGGCACGCGGATCGCCCAGCCCTTGTCGCGGAAGTGGCGTTTGATCTCGCCGACGACGTTCGGTGTCGCGTAGGTGGCGAGGGAGACCTCGCGCGAGAGCTCGAAGCGGTCGATCGCCTTGATCAGGCCGATCGCGCCAACCTGCTCGATGTCCTCGAGCGCCTCGCCGCGGCCGGCGTAGCGGCGGGCGAGCGAGCGCACAAGCGGCAGGTGGCGCTCGATGAGCTCCTCGCGCGCCGTCATGTCGCCGCGGTCGTGGTAGCGGCTGAGCAGCTCACGATCTTCTTCGCGTGCCCGTTCGCCGGACACGTCATTGCGGCGCTGTGGGACGTTCACGCGATGCCCTTGCGCTTGACGAGGCGGACGACCACGCGGCCGTCCTTGGCCGTCTCGACGCCGAAGGAGTCCACGACGGTCTGGAGGATCCGGCGCAGGGTGAGCACGCCGGGTGGCCCGTCGCCATCGGCAAGGGCGTCGGCGATGGCGCTTGTGGACAGAGGGCCGACCCTCGCCCGGATGCCGTCTTCGACGATCTCGAAGGAGAGGCTGACGCTGCCGACCTGGCCCGCCTCCGCCAGTAGCCGCTCCACCGCCAGCTGCAGGTCGTCGATCTCCTCGAACGCGAAGTCCACGCGCTCGGCAATCCCTCCGATGATCAGGCGAATGACCGCCTGAAAATCACCGGACAGCGGCGCCTCGAGCTCGATGCGCTCTCGCTCTGCGGGCTGGGTCACAGGGGATCCCCGATCGTCCCGTACCCGACAACCGCGTCTTCACGCATGAGGCAGGCGAGCTGCCCGGGCGCAATCGCATGGGCCGGCTCGGCGAGCGCCACGAGGAGCCTTCCGTCCTCCTCCGCCGAGACCGTGCAGGCGAGCGGCCGCGCGTGGTAGCGAAGCCGCACGGTCTCCACCTCCGCGGCGGGGCGATGAAGGCGGGCGCCCTCGAGCGCCACGCGCTCCGTCGCGAGCTCCTCCCGCGACCCCACAACGACACGGTTGCGCTCCGCATCACGCTCGAGCACGTAGAGCGGCTCCGGGGAGGCCACGCCGACGCCGCGGCGCTGGCCCACCGTGAAGTTGTGCTGACCGTCGTGCCGGCCGAGCACAGTGCCACCCCGGTCGACGATCTCCCCGGGGCGCCGCAGGCGCGGCCCGCCGTGCCGCTGCAAGAAGCCGCGCCCGCCGAGGCCGGCCACGAAGCACAGGTCCTGGCTCTCGCGCTTGTCCGCCACCGGCAGGCCGGCCTCGCGTGCGAATGCGCGTACACCGTCCTTTGTCAGCCCGCCGAGCGGGAACGTCAATCTGTCGAGCAAAGCCGGGTCGAGCCGCGCCAGCATGTAGCTCTGGTCCTTGCGCTCGTCGACAGCGGCCCGGACCAGCGGCCCGCGCTCGTCCCGAACGATGCGCGCGTAGTGCCCGGTGGCGAGCCGCGCCGCGCCGAGCGCCTCCGCGAGCTCCAGCATCGCGTCGAAGCGCACCTCGCCGTTACAGCGCACGCATGGGTTGGGCGTGAGGCCGGACGCGTAACCCGCGATGAAGCCGTCCACCACCTCGGCGCGAAAACGCTCACGCAGGTCGAGCGTCACGTGCGGCAGGCCCATGCCATGAGCGAGTCGCCGCGCGCCGAGCACGGCCTGTGGCGAGCAGCAGCTGCGCTCCCCATCGGTCGCCGGATCGGACCACAGCTCGAGCGTCACAGCGACGACCTCGTCCCCCGCGTCGAGCGCCAGCTGCGCCGCGGCGGCGCTGTCCACCCCGCCGCTCATCGCGACGAGCGTGCGACGCGGGTTGGCCTCCAGCGCCGGCAGGCCCGCCTTCGCGACGGCCCCGAGCGAGCGATGCAGCGCATCGGCGGCGAGCTCGGCGACGTGGCGCTTCGGCGGCACCAGCCCACCGAGCGCAGCGTCGATCTCATCGGGACCGACACGCGCCGCGACGAGGAACGAGGCCCCTTCGACCAGCTCGACAACAGCACTCCCGGCGGCCGTCAGCGCGCCGCAACCCTCGGCGTCGAAGCCGGCCTCGACGATGCGCCCGCCCTCGACGCGCACAGTCACGCGCACGAGGTCGCCGCAGGGCGCGCCACCGGCCACGCCCGCATGGGGCGCTTCGGCGAGAACGCCCTGACCAGCCGGCGCGTCGAGGTGCTCTGCAAACGAGCGCAAGATGAGACCTACGCTACAGCCCGCGGACGTTGAGATCAGCGCGCGCCAACTGATTCAGCCGAGCGAAAACCAAGCAGGCCAAGGAAGAGGCGTCGGGATAGTGCTCCGCACATCCCGACGCCGATGACGCAGGCATGCGCAGGTTTGCAGCCGGCTGAATCAGTTGGCCCCAGCCTGCCGCTGCCAGTCGGGAGTTGGGCCTGCTGTTTGGAGCAAGCGTGGGGGTCCTCCGCGAGGGACCACGGCCCCGTCACGAGTGGGACTCCCGTCCCGGTGGTGTTCGGCTCAACTTGTACGGCCGGCTGGCGTACAGGCTCGGGCCTTGGCCGAGGCTACCACCATGTGCCGCGCTCGGCTAGCGCCTTGACAGGGTCCGCAGGCGCTGGCTAGGGTCGGGCTTGGAAAACGTTTTCCGAATTGTGAGCGTGGAGGCCTCGACAGCCCAGTCCGCCTCCCACCCGGACGGGATGCGGGTGGTTGGTATCGCCATGAACGGCGTGACCGGGCGCATGGGGACGAACCAGCATCTGGTGCGCTCGATCCTCGCGATCCGCGACCAGGGCGGCGTGCGGACCCTGGACGGCCCGCCGATCTGGCCAGAGCCGCTGCTGGTCGGCCGCAGCGAGGAGAAGCTGCGCGCGCTCGCCCAGGAGCACGGCCTCGAGCGCTTCACGACGAGCCTCGACGAGGCGCTCGCCGAGCCGTCCTGCGAGATCTACTTCGATGCTGCGGCAACGGCCGCTCGCGCGGAGGGGATGGAGCGGGCGATCCTGGCGGGCAAGCATGTCTACTGCGAGAAGCCGTCGGCTGCCTCGCTCGACGCCGCGCTCCATCTCGCCCGGCTCGCCAACGACGCCGGGGTGAAGCACGGCGTGGTCCAGGACAAGCTCTTCCTCCCCGGCCTACGCAAGCTGCGGGAACTGATCGACGACGGCTTCTTCGGGCGCATCCTGTCGGTGCGAGGCGAGTTCGGCTACTGGGTCTTCGAGGGGCCGGAGCCGCCCGGGCAGCGGCCATCGTGGAACTACCGCGCCGAGGACGGCGGAGGCATCCTCGCCGACATGCTGCCGCACTGGCGCTACGTGCTCGACGATCTGTTCGGGCCCGTGCGCGGCGTCTACACGCTGGCCGCCACGCACATCGCGGAGCGCGTCGACGAGCAGGGAGCCGCCTACAAGGCGACGGCCGAGGACGCCGCCTATACGACGTTCGAGCTCGAGGGCGGCATCGTCGCTCAGATCAACGCGTCGTGGTGCGTGCGCGTCGACCGCGACGAGCTCTTCGAGCTGCAGGTCGACGGCACCGACGGCAGCGCGGTTGCCGGGCTGCGTGAGTGCCGCATCCAGACGCGCGGCGAGACGCCGCGCGCGATCTGGAACCCGGACGTCGCGAACCCGATCGACTTCCGGTCGAGCTGGAAGGACTCCGGCGACGAGCAGGAGTACGACAACGGCTTCAAGGTCCAGTGGGAGCTGTTCCTCCGTCACGTGGTGAACGGCGACCCGTTCCCGTGGGACCTGTTCGAGGGCGCGCGCGGTATCCAGCTGGCCGAGCTCGCCGAGCAATCCTGGCGCGAGCGGCGCATGCTCGCGGTGCCGGAGCTGCCGGCGTGAGCGTGTCGTCGGCCGCCGCGCTCCTCCTCCCCCGGCCCGACGGGACCCTCGAGCAGTTCGTGCCCGGCGAACCCGCCGTTTTCGAGCGCCCGCGCGAGCCGCTGCGGTCGCGCACGTTCATCGCCGCCGCCCACGTGGTGGCCGACCCGCTCGCCGGCGGCGACTCGGTCGGTGCGGCGATCGACTGGGACGCGACGCTCGCCTATCGCCGCCACCTCTGGTCGTGGGGCCTCGGGGTCGCGGAGGCGATGGACACCGCACAGCGCGGCATGGGCCTCGGCTGGCCGGACGCCCGCGAGCTGATCGCGCGCTCGGCGGCCGCGGCGCGCGAATCGGGCGGTCGCCTGGCCGCTGGCGCCGGCACGGATCAGCTCCCGCCGGGCGAATCGGCTTCGCTCGATCGCATCCGGGACGCCTACCTCGAGCAGTGCGCCTTCGTCGAGGAGCAGGACTGCCAGCCGATCGTGATGGCGAGCCGCGCGCTCGCCGCCGCGGCGGGCGGACCGGCCGACTACCGGCGCGTTTATGACGCGGTGCTCGAGCGGGCTAGCCGGCCCGTGATCCTGCACTGGCTCGGGGAGATGTTCGACCCGGCGCTCGCCGGCTACTGGGGCGCGGACGACCCCCATGACGCTCTCGAGGTCGTGAGCGAGCTGATCGCTGTGAACGCCGAACGCGTCGATGGCATAAAGCTCTCGCTGCTCGACGACGCATTCGAGCTGCGCCTGCGCGAGTCGCTGCCCGACGGCGTCCGCCTCTACACGGGCGACGACTTCAACTACCCCGCCCTGATCGCCGCCGGCAGCGACGCCCTGCTCGGCATCTTCGACGCGATCGCGCCGGCCGCCTCGGCGGCGCTGCAGGCGCTCGACTCCGGCGACCGCGTCCGCTTCGCCGGCCTGCTCGCACCCACCGAGCCGCTCGCGCGGCGGCTGTTCGCCTCGCCCACCTACCACTACAAGACCGGGCTCGTCTTCCTCGCCTGGCTGAACGGCCACCAGCGCCACTTCCGCATGCTGGGCGGCCAGGAGAGCGCGCGCACGCTCGTCCACCTGTCCGAACTGCTGCGGCTCGCCGACCGCGCCGGCCTGCTCGCCGACCCGCCGCTCGCGTGCGAGCGCATGCGGCGCCTGCTCGCGCTGGCCGGGGTGGATCAGTGAGCGCCGATCTCGACCGGCTCTCCTTCAACCAAATCACCGCCGACCATCTCGACCTCGGTCAGGTCATCGAGGCGTGTGCCGAGGCCGGCTTCGGCTGGATCGCACCCTGGCGCCACAAGCTCGTGCCGGACGCGGGCGAGCGCATCCGCGCCGCGGGCCTGCGCGCCTCGAGCCTCTGCCGGGGCGGCTTCTTCCCCGCGCCGAGCGCAGCGGAGCGCCGCGAGCGCGACGCCGACAACCGGGCAGCGGTCGACGAGGCTGCCGCCCTCGCCGCCGATCTGCTCGTGCTCGTCTGCGGCCCGGCGCCGGACGGCGACCTGCCCGCGGCGCGCAGGCAGGTGCTCGAGGGGATTGAGGCGCTCGCGCCGTACGCGGCCGAGCACGGCGTGCGCCTCGGCATCGAAGCGCTCCACCCGATGATGATCGGCGAGCGCTCGGTGGTGGTGACGCTCGCGCAGGCACTCGACCTCGCCGAGCGCTTCGATGCCGGCGAGGTCGGCGTCGTCGTGGACGCCTACCACGTCTGGTGGGACCCGGAGCTGGAGCGCCAGCTCGAGCGAGCCGCGGGCCGCGTCTTCGCCTACCACGTGTCGGACTGGCTCGTGCCGACCACCGATGTGCTCGCCGGCCGGGGGATGATGGGCGACGGCGTGATCGACCTGCCGCGCCTGCGCGCGCTCGTCGACGCCGCGGGCTACGACGGCCCGATCGAGGTCGAGGTGATCAACCCGTCCAACGCGGAGCTCCCCATCGCCGAGCTGATGGCGAGGATCAGGCGGAGCTTCGCGGAGAGCTCGTAGCGCGCGCCGGCGTTTGGCGGCGCGCAGTCGTCGAGCGGGGGACAACCCGGTGCGGCAGCACGGTCTCCGGCTGCGACTCCTCCCCCACCACGATCCGCCGCGCTGCGGCCGCGCCGAACTGGTACATCGGGACGCTCACCGTCGTCATGTCGCTGAAGCGCGCGAGCCGCGTGTCGGTCATCCCGGCCACCGACATGCGCGCCGGCACCTCCACCCGCGCTTGGCGAAGCGCTGCGAGCGCTCCCACCGCCGTCTCGTCGTTGGCGCCGACGATCGCCTCGGGCGGAGCCGCCTCCGCGATCATCTGCAGGGTCGCCGCGTAGCCGCGCTCGTAGGAGAAGTCGCCCTCGACGACGTGCGGCTCGGCGTCGGCGTCGCGCATCGCCTCGCGATAGCCCTCGAGCCGATCCCGGCTCGCGTAGAGCCCGTGCGGGCCGGCGATGAAGGCGACCCGCCGATGGCCGAGCGAGAGCACATAGTCGGTGATGTCATAGGCGGCGGAGCGGTTGTCCGCGACGATGTGCGGGCAGTCGAAGTCGCGCGTGGCGAGCGCCAGCACACGGATCCCGCGCTCGCGCGCCCGCTCGACCGCCCTGCCGAGTTCGGGGCCCTGCGGATCGTCGATGTGCCCGCTGCCGGCGAACACGACGCCCTCGGCGTGGTAGTCACACAGCACGCCCAGCTGGGCGAGCTCGACCTCGGTGCGGCGGTCGGCGTTGCAGACGATCGTCATGTAGCCCGCGCGCCCCGCGACATCCTCGACGCCGCGCGTGATCTCAGCGAAGTAGGCGTCCTGGATGTCGCCAACCATCACGCCGATGATGCGGCTGCGCCGGGTCACGAGCGCCCGCGCGAGCGCGCTCGGCGAGTAGCCGAGCTCCCGCGCCGCCTCGAGCACGCGCGCCCGCGTGGCCTCGGAGACGGGGTGATCCGAGCCATTCAGGACGCGTGACGCGGTCGCGATCGACACACCCGCCGCCTGCGCGACGTGCGCGAGCGAGCCCGAGGAGCGCTGCCTGCTCAGCGCATTCCCCTCTTCCGGCAAACGTTTTCAGCGGGTCGGCTTGACATCTCGAGACCAGCGGGACTAGCGTCGCGGAAAACGATAACCGGGGAAGGAGGTGTCGGCCATGGCAACCGAGGTGGCGCAGGGGCCCTGGGCCGGCAGGATCTTCGTCGACGGGGAGTTCAGCGAGCCCGAGGGCGGGCGTCGCGCGCCCGTCACGGACAAGGCGACTGGGGAGGAGCTGGCGCAGGCGGGCATCGCATCCGAGGCCGATGTCGACCGGGCGGTGCGCTCTGCGCGGGGGGCGCAGCCCGGCTGGGCGGCGCTCGGCTACGACGAGCGCGCCGGACTGCTGCGGCGCGTGGCGCGCCTGCTCGAGGATCGCAGCGCGGAGATCGCGGCCTTGATCGTGCGCGAGACGGGCGGCATCCCAGGCAAGGCCGATTACGAGGTCGGTGCCGCGCAGAACGAGCTCTACGAGGCGGCCGCGCTGACCTCGCGCGCCACCGCGGAGGTGCTCCCCTCCCACAACACCGGCAAGCTGAGCCTGATCCAGCGCGTGCCGGTCGGAGTCGTCGCCGCGATCACGCCGTGGAACTTCCCTGTCGTGCTCGGCTTCCGCGTCGCAGCCCCGGCGCTGGCGCTCGGCAACACGGTCATCTTGAAGCCGGCGCCAGAGACCCCGCTCACGGGCGCCCTCCTGATGGCCGAGCTGTTCGCCGACGCGGGCGCGCCCGCTGGCGTGTTCCAAGCGTTGCCGGGCGACGACGACACCGGCCGCAATCTGGTGGCGCATGCCGGCGTGAACATGATCCACTTCACCGGCTCGTCTGCGGTCGGCCGCGAGATCGCGATCCAGGCTGCCGGCGACTTCAAGCGCGTCTCGCTCGAGCTCGGCGGCAACAACGCGTATGTCGTGCTCGACGACGCCGACGTCGACCAGGCCAGCATGGTCGGCGCCTGGTCCGCCTTCCACTACTCCGGGCAGACCTGCATCACCGCGGGACGCCATCTCGTCGCCCGCAATCTCTACGACGACTACGTCGAGCGGATGGCCGAGCGCGCCCGCGGAATCGCGGTGGGCGACCCGAGCTCGGGAGAGGTTGGACTCGGACCGATGATCTCCGAGACTCAGCTCGAGCGCGGCCACAAGATCGTCGAGGACTCGGTTGCGATGGGCGCGCGCGTAGTCGAGGGCGGCACCCACGACGGGCTCTTCTACCGGCCGACCGTCGTGGTCGACGTGACGCCGGAAATGCCGGTCTGGCGCGAGGAGATCTTCGCGCCGGTGGCGCCGGTGCTGGCGTTCGCCGAGGAGGCGGAGGCGCTCGCGCTCGTCAACGACACGCTCTACGGGCTCGTCAACGCCGTCTATACGGGCTCGCCCGCGCGCGGGCTGGCGTTCGCCGAGGGCGTGCGCTCGGGCATGGTGCACGTGAACGACTCGACCTGCCTGGACGAGGCCCACGTGCCGTTCGGCGGGGTCGGCCAGTCGGGGCTCGGCGGCCGTTCGGGCGGCGAGGCGAACCTCGAGGAGTTCACCGAGCGGCGCTGGATCGGCGTGCAGAGGACGCCCGTCGAGTACCCGTATTGATGCCGGACCGGGATGTGCTGATCATCGGCGCCGGCCCGTCCGGCGCCGTCACCGCGAAGCGGCTCGCCGAGGCGGGCATGTCGGTCGTGTGCCTCGAGCAGGGCGACTGGCCCGACTACGAACGCGCGCGCTCGGCGCATCCCGACTTCGAGCTGACCTCGGGGCAGTACTGGGCGTGGGACCCGAACGCCCGCCAGGGCCCTGGTGATTACCCGATCGACGACTCTGATTCCGACATCACCGCCCTGATGTGGAACGGCGTCGGCGGCGGCTCGGTCGTGTACGCCGCGCACTGGCAGCGCAACCTGCCCTCGGACTTCCGCGTGCGCGCGCTCGACGGGGTCGCCGATGATTGGCCGCTCACCTACGAGGAGCTCGAGCCCTATTACGTGCGCGTCGAGAAGGATTGGGGCGTCTCGGGCTACCCGAACGACACCGCGTTCCCGCCCGGCGAGGGGCCGCCGATGCCGCCCGTGCCGCTGTCGCCGATGGGCCGCCGTGTGGCGCGCGCGCACAACGAGCTCGGCTGGCATTGGTGGCCAGGGCCGAACGCGATCGCCACGCAGCGCTACGGCGCGCTGAACGCCTGCGTCCAGCGCGCGACCTGTCTGTGGGGCTGCGCCGACGGCGCCAAGGCCACCGTCGACCGCACCTATTGGCCCGTCAATCAGAGAGCCGGGGTCGAGCTGCGCATTCGCTCGCGCGTTCGCCGGCTGCTCGTGCGCGGCGATGGGCTCGTCGAGGGCGCCGAGTACCTCGATGCGGACGGCAACGAGCAGGTCCAGCGCGCCGCCATCACGGTCCTGTGCGCGAACGGGATCGGCACGCCGCGGCTCCTGTTCCTGTCAGGCGAGGGCGACGACGGGCTCGCGAACTCGTCGGGGCTTGTCGGCAAGCGGCTGATGCTCCACCCGTTCGGCACCGTCACGGGGCTGTTCGACGAGGACCTGGAGAGCTGGCAGGGCGTCTGGGGCCAGCACATCCACTCGCTCGAGTTCTACGAGACCGACGAATCGCGCGGGTTCGTCCGCGGCGCGAAGTGGGGCCTGCAGCCGACCGGAGGGCCGCTGTCGATGACGCGGTCCTACCCCTGGGGCGAGGAGAACGCGGTCTGGGGTGAAAGCTTCCACCGCGAGGTGAGGCGCCGGCTGGGGCACTCGGCGATGTGGGGGATCATCGCCGAGGACCTGCCGGAGGAGTCGAATCGGGTGACGCTCGACCGGACCAATCCGGACGCCTCCGGCATTCCCGGCGTGAAGATCGACTACGTCAACTCGGAGAACTCGCAGAACCTGATGGCGTTCCACCGCGAGCGGGCGCGCGAGTCGCTGCTGGCAGCGGGCGCGTACGACGTGATCATCGCGCCGTTCATCGAGGCCACGGGCTGGCACATCCTCGGCACGTGCAAGATGGGCGACGACCCGGCCGACTCCGTCGTCGACCGCTGGGGCCGCTGCCACGACGTACCGAATCTGTTCATCTTCGACGGCTCGGTGTGGCCGACGTCGTCGGGGATGAATCCGACGGCGACGATCGCCGCGCTCGCGCTGCGCTCGGCGGAGCACATCGTCGAGGCGCGGCGCGACCAGCAGGTGGCGGCGTGAGTGGGATCGACCGCGAGACGCTCGCCGGGCTCGCCGACGCGCTGATCCCCGAGGCCGACGGGATGCCCTCGGCGAGCCAGGCCGGCGCCACGGGAGCGTTGCTCGACGAGGTGCTGGCCGTCCGCGGCGACCTCGAGGAGCCACTCGCTCAGCTGACTGCCGCGGCGCGCGGAACCGAGCCCGCCGCCGAGATCAAGCGCCTCGAGGCCGAGGACCCGGCGCTCTTCGAGGCGCTCACGACGGCCGTAGCGGGCGGCTACTTCCTGAGCGCGGACGTGCGCGAGCGGCTCGGATATCCGGGCCAGCAGGCGAAGCGGCTCGAGGACGACTTCGATCAGGAGCTGCTGCAGCCCGTGATCGACCGCGGCCCGATCTTCAGGCCGACCCCGACCGGGGGTCAGCGCAACGACGGGGGTCAGGTCTAAGAATCGAGCAATGCTCGATTCTTAGACCTGACCCCCTGTTGCGCTTGCACCCCCTGTTGCGCGGATGCCCAGCTCCTTCAGCTGACCAGCGTCCACCGGGGCCGGCGCGCCGGTCAGCGGGTCCGCACCGCTCGCCGCCTTGGGAAAGGCGATCACGTCGCGGATGGAGGACGCGCCCGCCAGCAGCGCGACGATGCGGTCGATTCCGAACGCGATGCCGCCGTGTGGCGGCGCCCCGTAGGTGAGCGCCTCGAGCAGGAAGCCGAAGCGTTCCTTTGCCTCCTCCGGGCCGATGCCGAGGGCGTCGAAGACGCGCTGCTGGACGTCGGGCGTCGAGATTCGGATCGAGCCGCCGCCCAGCTCCCAGCCGTCCAGCACCACGTCGTAGGCGCGGCTGCGCCAGGTCGCCGGATCGGCGTCGAGGTCTCCGGTCGGGCTCGTGAAGGGGTGGTGGAGCGGGTCGAAGCGCCCCTCCTCCTCGTTCCACTCGAACATCGGGAAGTCGACGACCCAGAAGATGTCGTGTCCCTCGGGCTCGCGCTCCGCGACCTCGGGACGCAGCGCGCCAAGCACCTTGGCCGCGACGGTCGCCCTGTCCGCCACGATCAGCACCGCATCGCCGGGCTGCGCGCCCAGCCGCTCCGTGGCGGCGCGGATCTCCTCGTCGGACAGGAACTTCGCGATCGGCGAGCGCCAGCCCACGTCCTCCTCGACAACCGCCCAGGCGAGCCCCTTCGCGCCCAGCGACTGCGCCTTCTCGGTGAGCGCGTCGAAGCGGCTGCGCGGCCACTCGCCGCCCGCCGTGATCGCGCGCACCACGCCGCCCGACTCGACCGCGCCGGCGAACACCTTGAACTCGCTGCCGCTGAACACGTCGGAGAGGTCCTCGATCTCGACGCCAAGACGCCGGTCGGGGCGGTCCGAGCCGTAGCGCAGCACGGCGTCGTCGTAGGTCATGCGCTCGATCGGCAGCGACACCTCGATGCCGCCTACCGCGAGCACCCGCTGCAGCAGCCGGTCGACGGTGTCGTGGACGTCCTCCTCCTCGACGAACGCCATCTCCATGTCGAGCTGCGTGAACTCGGGCTGGCGGTCGGCGCGGAAGTCCTCGTCGCGAAAGCAGCGCGCGATCTGGAAGTAGCGCTCCATCCCGCTCATCATCAGCAGCTGCTTGAAGAGCTGCGGCGACTGCGGCAGCGCGTACCAGGAGCCGCGCACGAGCCGGCTCGGCACCAGGAAGTCGCGCGCCCCCTCGGGCGTCGAGCGGGTCATGATGGGCGTCTCGATCTCGAGGAAGCCCTCCTCCGAGAGCGCGTCGCGGATCTCCTTGACGACGTCGTGGCGGAGGATCATGCGGTCGCGCATCGCCTCCTTACGGAGGTCGAGGTAGCGGTAGCGAAGCCGAAGCTCCTCCCCCACCGGGTCGTCCTCGTCGATCTGGAAGGGGGGCGTCTCGGCGTCGGCGAGCTTGTCGAGCTCAGCAACCACGAGCTCGACCTCGCCGGTCGGCAGCTCGGGGTTGATCGCGCTCTCGTCGCGCCGGACGAGCTTGCCGCTCGCGCTGATCACATCCTCACCGCGCAGCCCACCGGCGGCGGCGTGGGCCTCGGGCGCCTCCTCGGGCCGGAACACGAGCTGCAGCAGGCCGGTGCGGTCGCGCAGGTCGATGAAGATGAGCCCGCCGTGGTCGCGACGGCGGTGCACCCAGCCGGCGACGCGCAGCTCCTCGCCGACGTCGTCCGCGCGCAGCTCACCCGCCCAGCGGCTCCGATAGTCATTGGCGCGCGGCGGCCTCACGCGAGCGCCTCCCGCACAAGCGCGACGGCCTCGTCCGCGTCGGCCGCCTCGCGCTGCTCGCCGCTGTCCATGTCCCTCACGTCGATGGCGTCGCCGAGGATGACGGTGGTGCGGGCGCCGATGCGGTCGGCCTGCTTGAGCTGGCCCCTCATCGAGCGGCCGGCCTGCTCGATCTCGACGCGGATGCCCTCGTTGCGAAGCCGCTGCGCCAGCTCGAACGCCGTCGCCACCGTGTCCGGCTTCGCGAGCGCAATGTAGACGCGCTCCTCGGCGTCCGGCTCGAGCTCCGAGGCGAGCAGGATGCGCTCGATGCCCGCGGCCCAGCCGTCGCCAGGCGTGGCCGGCCCACCGAGCTGCTCGATGAGGCGGTCGTAGCGCCCGCCGCCGCCCAGGGCCGCCTGCGCGCCGAGGCGCGGCGACTCGAGCTCGAACACCGTGCGCGTGTAGTAGTCGAGGCCGCGCACCAGTGCAGAGTCGACTTCGTACTCGAGCCCAGCGGCGTCGAGCAGTGCGCGCACCTCGCCGAAGTGCGCGGCGTCGTCCGCGTCGAGGCGGTCGAGCAGACGCGGCGCGCCGGCCATCACGGCCCTCGTCCCCTCGTGGTCCGCGTCGAAGGCGCGCAGCGGGTTCTGGTCGAGCCGCGCGCGTACGTCGTCCGAGAGCTCGCCCTCGTGGGCGCGCAGGTAGGCGCGCAGCTCGTCGACGTAGTGCGCGCGCGTCTCCGGTGTGCCGAGGCTTGAGATGCGCACCCGGGCCGGCCCGGCGCCGGCGCGATCGACCAACTCGTTGAGCAGGAGGATCAGCTCGGCGTCGATGCTCGGGTCGTCGGAACCGATCGCCTCGACGTTCAGCTGCGTGAACTGGCGGAATCGCCCTGCCTGAGGCGCCTCGTGGCGAAAGAACGGGCCCCAGGTCCAGAGCTTGACCGGCTGGGGCAGCTTGTGCATCCCGTGTTGGATGTAGGCGCGGCAGAACGCCGCTGTCGCCTCGGGCCTCAACGTGAGCGAGCGGCCCGCCTTGTCCTCGAAGGTGAACATCTCCTTCTGGACGATGTCCGTCGACTCCCCCACGCCGCGCGCGAACAGCTCCGTGTCCTCGAAGATCGGCGTCTCGAACGGCTCGTAACCCGCGCGGCCGAGGATCTCCTCCGCCAGGTGCAGGAGCCGCAGGCGGCGCCGTGCGACTGCCGGCGGGAAGTCCTGAGTTCCGCGCGGCGCCTGGAGCTTCCCGCTCACCTCGCCAGCTCGGCGAGGAAGGGGTTGCTCGCCCGCTCGGCCCCGAGGCTCGTGAGGCCCATGTGGCCCGGATATACGGCGGTCTCGGGCGGCAGCGTGTCGACCAGCATCCGGATTGACTCCATCAGCGTGTCGTGATCGCCATACGGCAGATCGGTGCGCCCGATCGACTGCTGGAAGAGGACGTCGCCGGAGAAGATCGCGGTCTCGTCCGGAATCGAGAAGGTCACGTGCCCGGGGCTGTGGCCCGGTGTGCTCAGAACGTCGATCTCGAAACCCGCGAGCTCGAGCTGCTCGCCTCCCTGGAGCGTGTGCTCGGCCTTGTGGTTCTCGAAGGGGCCGAAGCCGGGCCACGGCACGAAGCGGTTGATGTCCTCCAGCACGAAGGCCTCGATCTCAGGGACCCAAACCTCTGCGCCGGTCGCGCGCGCCACCTCCGCGACGGCGCCGACGTGGTCGAAGTGCGTGTGCGTGATGAGGATCCCGTCGAGCGTGACGCCGAGCGCGTCGATCGCACCGAGCAGCTTGTCGGCCTCGTCGCCCGGGTCGACGATCAGCGCGCGCTCGCTGCCGTCGCGGCGAAAGATGAAGCTGTTCTCGGCCACAGGGCCGACGGTGAACATGCGAACGTCCACGGCTAGCCGCCCTGGGCCTTCTTCCGCTGCCGGTACCTGAAGATCATCGTGTCGGTCGCGAAGCCAAGTGGGATGTAGAGCAGGAACATCAGCGCGGCCAGCACGGCGCCCGCGCTCGCTGGCCGCCCGAACAGCACCACCAGCAGAACGCCGAAGACCACGGCCGCGATCGCCGCACGGTTGACGGCGGCCCTCCAGGTGGGTGGCTTGTCGAACCGCTCCGACCGGCGCTGCCGGCTGATCTGCTTCGCGTCCGCACGCGTCTGAGGACGGCCGGTCCTACCGGCGCGCTCGATCGTGCCGGCGGGAGTACCGCGATGCTTGCGGGTGCGCTTGCGCCTCGTCTGAGCCATGGCGGATCGACGTTACCGGATGGCCGCGAGCGCATCCTCGATCAGATGGCGCTCGGGATCGAAGCCGCGCAGCGGAACGTCGTCAGGAAAGCGCTCGAAAGCGGCCCGCGGGGCA
>Ga0081538_10001935_pt1 | contig 20723 bp, 18 predicted proteins | sample TabmetS5T2R1_FD_71022 | JGI IMG/M metagenome (GOLD analysis project Ga0081538, IMG submission 71022) | Tabebuia heterophylla rhizosphere microbial communities from the University of Puerto Rico - S5T2R1 | ecosystem: Host-associated > Plants > Roots > Rhizosphere ...
TCGGCCTGTGGCCGCCCGCCCTGCGGCCAAACGCCGATGCCCCCGGCAAGAATCGAACTTGCGCACGCGGTTTAGGAAACCGCTGCTCTATCCACTGAGCTACGGGGGCAAGATTGCGCGAAACCGCCCTAACCATGCGGTTTTGCGCGCTTCAAGAGTACCACGGTATTCTCTCGACTCTTCCGGCCCCCGTTCCCGGCGCCGATCCCGCGCGCCGCCTGCAGGGAGCCGCTTCCGGTCGCCGAAGCGGCGACGGCAAAGCCCGCGGGGTTCATCCGCCTAACGACCGACCCGAGCAGGACATGCCGGGTCCGAACAGAAGTGCTCAGCCTACATGGACCTCTCCTTCCTTGCCGTGCCGCGGGTTTGTGGCCTGCGAAAGCGCCTGCTCTCGTCGATGGCTCAGGAAAGGAGTCTACGGCCCGTCCTGCCAATGGCAAAGAGGGGTCAAATCGCCAAGGAGGTCGATGGGATCCGCGGGCCAGCTCCAAGGCGATAGCGGGATGGTCGACGCGACGCGCGATGCGTTCGAGGCACGCCGCGCCAGCCGGTCGACCCATCCTCGCGCGTGGCTCGTCCGGCGTGCACTCGTTGTCGCGGACCTCGCTGGCCTCTCGATCGCGTTCGTCATGGCCGAGCTGCTCGTCGGCTCGAGCGGGGACCTCGAGGATCGCGTCGGCATCCGCACCGAGCTCTATCTTCTTCTCGCCACATTGCCGGCCTGGCTCCTGGTGGCGAACTTCTATCGGCTGTACGAGCACGATGAGACGCGGGCCGATCATTCGACCGTCTATGACATCGTCGGCATCTTCCACCTCGTCACTGTGGGCGCCTGGCTGCTCTTCGCCGGAGCGTGGTTTACGGATCTGGCTGATCCAAATCTGACGAAGATCACCCTCTTCTGGGTCCTCGCGATCTTGCTGGTGACGAACGCACGGGCCGCCGCGCGTGCGATTGCGCGCCGCCGGCCGTCCTACGCACAGACCGCGCTCGTCGTCGGCGCCGGCCACGTTGGCCAGCTGGTCGCGCGAAAACTCATACAGCACCCTGAGTACCGGATCAGCGTCGTCGGCTTCGTCGATGACGGCCCGAGGGAGCTGCGACCCGAGATCGAGGACATGCCCGTCCTCGGCAGCGTCGCCGAGGTCCCGCGGCTTGTGCAGGTCCACCGGGTGGACCGCGTGATCGTTGCGTTCCTAAGGAACTCCCATCAGCAGATGCTCGATTTGATCAGGCAGCTGACGCCGCTCGGCGTCGAGATCGAGCTGGTGCCGCGGTATTTCGAGGTGATCAGCCCGACGGCGGATATCGATCCCGTCGAGGGCCTCCCGCTCGTGCGCCTCGGCTCGCCACGGATCTCCCGCTCGAGCCGAGTGTTCAAGCGAGCGATCGACCTCCTCGGAGCTTCGATCGCGCTTGTGCTCGCGGCGCCGGCGATGGTCGCGATCGCGATCGCGATCAAGCGCGACTCGCCGGGGCCGGTCCTGTTTCGCCAGACCCGGCTTGGTGAGTCGATGCGCGAGTTCACCAACCTCAAGTTCCGCACGATGCACGTCGGCACGCCGGAGGAGCGCCACCGTGAATACATCGGGACGACGACGAATTCCTCCGCAAGCCCCGAGGCGACGGGTCTTTACAAGCTCGATCGCTCGGAGGAGGTCACGCACGTGGGCAGCTGGCTACGCCGCAGGAGCCTCGATGAGCTACCACAGCTTCTCAACGTGATCCGCGGTGACCTTTCGCTCGTCGGGCCGCGTCCCTGCATTCCGTACGAGGTTGAGTTCTTCGAGATGCATCACTTTGACCGCTTCCTCGTCCCGGCCGGGATCACTGGCCTGTGGCAGGTGACGGCCAGGGCGCGGTCGACGTTCGGTGAAGCGCTCGACCTCGACGTCGCCTACGTCCGCAGCTACTCACTCTGGCTCGACGTCCAATTGATTCTCCGCACCCCCGTCCAGCTCTTTCGCCAGCGAGTGACAGCGTGAGCGACCCGGTCAAGGTCGGGGTGCTCGGCGTCGGCTACTGGGGCCCGAACCTCGTGCGCAACTTCGTCGAACATGAGGGAGCGGAGGTCGCTTATGTGTGCGATCGAGATCAGGCTGCCCTCGACCGTGTCACCCGGCGATTTCCCTGGCTCCGAACGACGACCGCCTACGACCTCGTCCTCGGTGACAACGAGGTTGACGCGATCGCGATCGCGACCCCGGTCTCGACGCACGGCTTCCTCGCCCGGAATGCGCTCCGGGCCGGCAAGCATGTGCTCGTGGAGAAGCCGCTGGCCGCGTCGGCGGCCGAGGCACTCGACTTACTCGAGCTCGCGCGTCGGCGCGACCTGGTTCTCATGCCGGGCCATACGTTCCTTTACAGTCCGCCGGTCAATCTCGTCCGCGAATACATCGCCTCCGGCGAGCTGGGCGAGATCTTCTTCATCTCGACAAGCCGGGTGAACCTTGGTCTCCATCAACCCGACGTCAGCGTCGCCTGGGACCTCGCGCCGCACGACTTCTCAATCCTCCGCTACTGGCTCGCCGAGCGCCCGACGACGGTCAACGCGATTTCACGCTGCTGCATAATCCCGTCGGTTCCGGACATCGCGTTCGTCAACCTGGGGTTTCCTTCCGGGACGATCGCCCACGTCGAGCTCTCCTGGCTGGCGCCGAGCAAGCTGCGGAGGACAACGGTGGTCGGCTCGCGAAAGATGGTCGTGTACGACGACACCAGCACCGAGCCAGTCCGTCTGTTCGACTCGGGTGCAGCCCTTAGGGATCCACAGAGTTTCGGCGAGTACAGGATGACGTACCGAACCGGAAGCATCATCTCGCCTCGTGTCGAGCCCCTCGAACCTCTGCTTATGGAGGTGGGCGACTTCGTCCAATCGGTCCGCACCGGTTGCGCCCCCCGGTCCAACGCCGAGCTCGGGCTCGACGTCGTCCTGACGATCGAGGCTGTCGAGCGATCGCTTGCGGCGGGCGGCGGCCCCGTCGACGTTGAGCGGCCGTCGACGTCGCTCCTGAGTGGGCGTTCCCGATGAACCGAGTGCCCGGCATCATTGTGTCGATCCTTCTGATTCAGCTCTGCCTGCTGATCGTCGTTGGTGCTGCCGTTGCGGCGTACCTGTACGCAGATCGTCGACAGGAGATCTTCGGTGGCCGCGCGGAAATTCTCTACGAAGGCCAGGAGGTCAGCCTCGCGACCGAGGCCGAGCGGCAGATCGCAACTCAGCGCGCGCTCCTCGAGAGCGCGAGCACGCTCGCGCCGGTCGCCGAGCGCTTCGGGTTGGTGCCTGACGACCTCCACGAGGACGTTTCGGTCGAGAGCGTCGGCGACTCGAACGTGCTCCGCGTCACAGTCAGCAATGCCGATCCGGCAGTCGCCGTGGATGTCGCTCAGGCGGTTGCGGAGACCTATATCGCCCAAGTAGTCCGCGCCGGGTCACCTGAGCTCGAGGAGGCTAAGAGCCTGATTCGAAGCCAGATCGACGATCTCACGGCCGACCTCGGGGACCTGCGGGAAAGCCTAGGTGAAGGGAACCAACAGTTGGCGGCCACGGAGGCGACCGTCAAGGACGGCCAGGTGCTCGCTGAAATTGAGTCCCTGCTCGGCCGGGTCGGCAGCCTTCAGGATCGGCTAACCGAACTCGAGATCCAGGAGATTACCGCCGCGGGAGCGCGCATCCTAACGCCGGCCTACCTCCTCGATGAACCTCTTGAGCCGCAACCGATCCGCGCCGGGGCTGGAGGCGCGATCGCGGGCCTCTTCGTCGCCTGCCTCGCGCTGCTCGTCATCGGGCGCCTTCGCCAGCCTTCATGAACGGTCGGCACGCGGAGTTTCTGCGCAATGGCTCGACTGAGGCTGGCGCGAGCGCAACCGTCGCCGAAAAATCGCTCACGGTCGCTGCCTGGACGATCATCAGCCGGATCAGCGGGCTCGGCCGGGTTGCTGCGATCGCGGCAGTGCTCGGACCGACGTACCTCGGCAACACGTACCAGGCGACGAACCTCGTTCCGAATCTCGTCTTCGAGCTTCTGACCGGCTCGCTACTCGCCGGACTGATTGTGCCCCCGATCCTCCGCCATCTAGCCGGCGGCGAAGTCGAGCGGGCCAGACGGGTCGCGGGCGGGTTCCTCGGCGTGACCGCGTGCGTCTTCGCAGCGGCCGGAGTGATTCTGGCCCTCGGAGCCCCGCTCTTGCTAGACGTGATCGCGGTCGGAGTCGACGATCCCGCCACTGCCGCCGCGCAAGAAGACGCGGGCTGGCTTCTGCTCGCGCTGTTCGCTCCCCAAGTCGCTCTCTACGGTGTCGCCGGCGTCGGAGCGGCGGTCCAGAACAGCCGCGGACGCTTCGCGCTGGCCGCAGGGGCTCCGGCGATCGAGAACGTGGTCATCATCGCCACGCTAGTCGTCTACGCGGTCGTCTTCGGCACCGACTCGTCGCTCGAGTCCGTGGGCTCAGGCGAGCTCCTTTTGCTCGGCCTCGGGACGACCCTCGCCGTGGCGCTCCATGCGGGTGCCCAATGGCTCGGTGCCGCGCACGCCGGCATCGTGCTCGTTCCCCGAGCCGGCTGGCGCGATCCCGAGGTACGGGAGATCGCGCGTCGCGGCGTCTCGGCGCTTGGCTATTCGGCGATGAACGCTGTGCGCATCTTCGCAGCGGTCATCGTCGCGAACAGCGTTGCCGGCGGTGTGGTCGCTTTCGGACTTGCGCTCAACCTCTACTACCTCCCCGTGGCGATCGGTGCGCGGCCGTTCGCCACCGCGCTCCTGCCGCGGCTCGCGCGGCTCTTCCACGCAGGCGCGCTCGGTCGCTTCCGCGCCGAGCTGGCCGAGGGGGTCGCGCTCGTTCTCTTCGTGACCGTGCCGGCCGCCGTGTTCCTCGGAACGCTCTCCGGTCTCGTCGGCGATGCCTTCTTCTTCGGAGAAGATCAAGAGGCCGGGGCGACGCTTGTCGCCGCCGCGCTTATCGGCCTCGCTCCAGGAATCGTCGGCGAGGCGAGCTTCGTCCTGTCGACCCAGGCGTCCTACGCGACCGACGACGCACGGGGGCCTTTCCGCGCCATGGCCGTGCGCACCGCGCTCTCGTTCGCGTGCATGACTGCTGCCTTCGCCCTCGACTCTCCTGCCGCCTTGCTCGCGTGTCTCGGCGCGGCCTTCTCCCTCGGGAACATCATCGGTGCCTTGCGCCTCTGGCGGCAGCTCCGGTCGCGCGTCGGCCGGGCGCGTCCCGCGACCGTGCGCATCGTCGCCCGCGATCTCGTCGCCTCCGCACTGATGGCCTCGGTAGCGCTGCTCGTCGGAGTCGCGATTGCCACCGCCTTCGGCGGCGAGGCGGGCGAGATCCTCGCCCTCCTCGCCGCGGCCTTCGCAGGTGGGGTCGTGCTCCTCCTTGCCCAGCGGGCGCTCCAGGCCCCCGAACTCGGCCTTCTCGCCGCGGGATTCCGGCAGGTTGGGCTCGGTGGGAGCGCATGAGATACGACGGCCTGTACCCGCGCATGCTCGACTTCGCGACCCGCCGCGCAATCGAGCCGATCCTCGGCGCGCCCTACCTTTCGCTCGCAGTCTGGCTCCGTGACTTCGAGGGCTGGCCTCGGGCGCGGCGGCACGATTGGCAGAACCGGCAGCTCGAGGCCGTGCTCGCGCACGCGGCACGCCACGTGCCGTTCTACCGCGACCTCGCCAGTGGTGGTCGGGTCCGCCTCGAGAGCCTGCCAATCGTTGACAAGGCGCTACTGCGAAGTGAAGCGGCCGCCTTCCGCTCGGAGCTCGCGCTGCCATCCGTCGTGAAACGCACTGGCGGCACGACGGGCGATCCGTGGAGGTACGAGCTCGACCGGCAGGCATGGGCGCACGTCTACGCCGCTGGGATCCGTTTCTGGGAGCGCGTCGGCTGCCGGTACGGCGAGCGAGTTGCCGTCCTCGGAACCCCTCCTTCCCTGATCTCTGGAGCGGACGGGTGGAAGGGTCGGCTCCGGCGAGCCGTCGAGCGGCGCGTCTATCCATCGACGGGGATCGAGGTCGACCACGATGCGAGTCTCGCGCACGCCCAAGCGGCATCGGCGTCCCGCGCCGTGCTCTGGTACGGGTACGCGAGCATGCTCGCAGGGATGGCTGACGCGGTCTCGGCCGAGGGGCTGTCACTTCCCGTCCCGCGTGCGATCGTCACCACCTCGGAGCCGCTCCTTTCCGAGTGGCGCCGCCGGATCGAGGCGGCGTTCGGCGTTCCCGTCTTCGATCAGTACGGATGCAACGACGGCGGGGTGCTGGCGCAAACCTGCCCCGAGGGACGCTTCCACGTCGCCGAGAACGTCTCGCTTCTCGAGGTGGTCGAGGGTGACACTCGCTGCCCCCCCGGCGTCGAGGGCGATCTCGTCGTCACGAACCTCCACGCCCGCGTGCTGCCCTTCTTGCGCTACCGGGTCGGCGACCGTGCGGTTCTCGGACACGGCACGTGCCGGTGTGGCTGGCCTGGAGTGACGCTCGAGCGGATCGTTGGCCGCACCGGTGACCGGCTGCGACTGCCGGGTGGGACCGAGCTCTCGCTTCCCGGTCTAACAACCGCGTTCTGGGAAGCCCCGAACGTGCGCCGCTGGCAGGTCGTCCAGCCCGAGCTCGGCCTAGTCCGAGTTCGACTTGAGCTCGAGGACAGCTTCGACGACGCCGAGGCGGCCAGGCTTGAGGCGGCGCTGCGAAAGCGGTGCGGCGACGCGGTTGCGATCGAGCTGGTCGCCGACGAGCCGTTCGAGCGGACGGCGGCAGGAAAGTTGCAGGTCTTGATCAGCAGAGTGGAGGAGCCTTGTACGCGTCGGTGAGCCGTCAGGCCACGTTGTTCGGGCCGCTTCGCGACCCGGCAGTCTGGACCGCGCTAGCCGCGCTCGCCGCCGCGGTCGCCGTCGCCCCGCTCGCGGCCAGATCGCCGACGCTCACCGTCGTCGGCGTAGGGGGCCTGGCGCTTGCCGGAGCGGTCGCGCTGCACCCGCCCTTCGCGGCCTTCGTACTAATTGCTGTAACGCCGCTGATCGTCGGGATCGACCGTGGCTCGGTCATTCCCATCCTGCGCCCGAACGAGGCGCTCGCCCTCGTTCTCGCCACGGGGCTTTGCGCCCGGTTCGCGGGCGAGATCATCGCCGGCAAGCCGTTCCGGCCGAGGCTTGGCCGTGTCGATGTGGCCATCCTGGTGCTTGCATTCACAGGCTCGGTCGTCCCGCTCCTCTGGATGCATGCCCGCGGCGCCGACATAACGCAGGACGACGTCCTCTACGCGCTCACGCTCTGGAAGTACTACGGCGTGTTTCTGATCGTGCGCGCGAGTGTGCGCTCCGTACGTGACGTCGGGATCTGCCTGTGGCTCTCGCTCGCCGCGGCAGGCATAGTCGCCGTCGTCGCGGTTCTGCAGGCGCTGCAGCTCTTTGGCGTCCCCGAACTCCTCGCCGCCCAATATGCGCCGCTCGGCCAGACTCAGGCACTCGACAACATGCGCGGCTCCTCGACGATCTCCACGCCGCTCGGCGTCGCAGGGGTGATGACCTTCAATCTCGCCATTGCGGCCGGCCTGATCATGTACGGATCCGCGCACCGCAGCCTGCTCGTCGGCGCCTCGATTCTTCTCGTCTTCAGCGCCCTTGCATCCGGTCAGTTCTCCGCCGCGGTTGCGCTCTTCGTGGGGACGCTGGCATTCGGATTCATCACGGGGCGGCTTGGCGGCGTGCTTCTCGCCCTCATGCCGACGGTGATCGTCGCCCTCGTGGCGCTCAGACCCGTGGTCGACAAGCGCCTGGCGGGATTCGACAGTGCAGCCGGCATTCCGGCGAGCTGGGCTGGCCGGATCGAGAACCTGAACACGTACTTCTGGCCACAGCTTTCCTCCGGATGGAACTGGGTCCTCGGAGTCCGCCCCTCCGCGCGCGTGGAGGCGCCGCCCGAGACTGGACGTGTTTGGATCTTCATCGAAAGCGGCTACACGTGGCTCCTTTGGACAGGTGGGATCCCGATGCTCCTGGCGTTCTTCTACTTCCTATGGACGACGATCCGCAGCGTCTCCCGAGTCGCCCGCTCGCGCGCCGATGCGATCGGCATCGCCGCGATCGCAAGCTTCACGGCCCTCGTGGTTACCGCCGTCCTCATGATCCTCGACCCCCACCTGACCCTCCGCGGCGTTGCCGACGTTTCCTTCGCCCTGCTCGCACTCGCGCTCGTACGCGACCCAACATCCACGAACGCGACTGGGGACGTTTGGTGGGCGCGGCGGCAATGAGCCGACCGCCACACATCGCCGTTGTGACCCAGAACGCCGATCTCGTCTCGGACCTGCGGCCTCGTGCGGAAGCGGAGGCGCTTGCCCGTGCCGGCTATCGCGTCACGCTGGTTGGACCCACAAATGATCCGCGGCGGGTTAGGGAGCTAACCCTTCCCGAGGTGGCAGTCGAGTTGTTCCCGCTTCCCACCGCGGCTCGCTCGGCGATTGGCCAGATGGTCGAGCAGTGCACCGTCCTGGCTCGTACCTCCCGTGCGCTTGTTCGCCTCTGCCGTCGGGCGCGCATCGATGCGATCCATGCCGCGAACCCACCGGACGACCTCTGGCTGCTGGTCCGCCTTGTGCACGTCAGGCAGCGTTTCCGACCTCGCTTCGTGTTCGATCAGCACGATGTTGCCCCCGTGCTCCTCGTCGAGAAGTACGGAGGCGAGCGCCTGCCGATGCGAGGCCTCCACGTGATCGCAGAGGCCTTCGAGCGCGCGAGTTTCGGGCGTGCCGCACTCGTTGTGTTCGCCAACCCGAGCTACGAGGAGCGGGCGACGGGGCGTGGGCTCCTGCGGTGTCCTTCCGCAGTCGTGCCGAACGGTTGGACGTTGTCAGCCGGCGAGCGTCGAGGTCGAGAGGCGAGCGCGCGACCCGTCGTGGCGTACGTGGGGACGATGAACGAACAGGACTGCCTTCCTCACCTCGTCGAAGCCGTTGCCGCAAGCGGCGCCGCCGATCGCATCAGAGCCGTGATGGCAGGAGACGGCTCGGCCAGGGCTCAGGCCGAGAGCCGGGCCGACGAGTTGGGTATCGCCGCGTCGTTCGACTGGCTCGGCTGGGTTTCCGATCGCAGCGCGATCGCTTCCCTTGTCCACTCGGCGGACGTCTGCGTCGCACCCGAGACCGACTCGGAGTTCAACCGCCTCGCGAGCTTCGTCAAGATCGGCGAGTACATGTCGGCCGGCGCAGCGATCGCCGCCCATCCGCTCGCGCAGAACGTCGACGTCGCCGGCCCCACGATCGAGTACGCAGACGACATGTCGGCCGAGTCGCTCGGTGCCGCGATCCGCCGACTTCTCGACGACCGCGAGCGTGCAAGCCGGCTCGGAGCCGCTGCCCGTGCGCGCTTCGAGGCGAACCTTCGCTGGGAGACCGCAGGCGCACCACGTCTGGTCGCCGCCTACCGGAAGCTCTTCTCTGGCGGGGTCCAGGCGCCTCAGGTCGGCTTGCGGTAGACGAGTCGAAGCTCAACGCACGAGCGCTCGATCGGATCGAGGCATGCGTACGAACGGTGCACGCGGATTCCCCCAAGGTCGATCCCATGCGAGTGCTCCTCGATGAGCTCCAGCCCGGCCACGCCGAAGAGTCGGCGCCACTCGGGGCTCTGGACGCGGTTGTAGTAGTGCACCGCGCTCTGGAACGCCAGCCGCCACACGCGATCGGAATACATCATGTACTGCTTGCGGGAGACTGTGCCGTCGTAGTCGGCGAGATGGTCGTCGAGGTCGATCGTGTGGAATGCGACTCCGCCGGGACGGAGCACGCGGGCGATGTCCAGCACGTATTGCGGCAGGATCGAACGGTCGACGTGCTCGAGCGTGTTCACGCTAAGCACGACGTCCATCGAGTCGTCCTCGAACGAAGCCAGGGATCCCGACGGATCTACGACGTACTCGAACCCGAGACGCGCGTACACCTCCGGGAACGACCGGCAGGCGAGGATCTCTCTCAGACGCTCGGAGGCGCGTGTTCGCTCGGCGGTCTCGAGCGAGAGCGAGTCGATTCGATCGGCAAGCCCCGCGATGTAGACCCGGAACGGATACCACTGGCGGTTGTCCCAGACGTCGAAGAGCGTCGCGTCGAGGTCGTAAACCAGCCGGAGGACCGTCGATTCCCAGGGGAGCCAGCCCGTTCCGAGCTCGAGGAGCCTTGCCTGCGGACGAGGAATCCCGTGACGATTCGCAAGCTCGAGCACGTCCCTGGCCCGGCACAGGTAGGAATCCGGAAGACCCGCTCTGGCCCGTCGTTCGGCACCTCGCGTGTTCCCGAGCCGTCGGTAAAGGCGACGAGTCCACGGTGTTCCCGAGAACGCCTTGAAGGCCGCCGCGTAGGCGAGGTAGCGGATCACCGGTGCGCGAGCTCGGCGTCGACGTCGACGACATGCTCAGCACGTCCGTCACAGAGTGGCGCCGGAGCCTGACGACGACCGGAACCATGTTGACGAGGCTTGGGCGGGCGCCGAGCACCGAGAGGAACCGCGGGGGAACCGCAGGCGAGGGGCGACATCACCGCGACGGCGCGCGCGGCGCTGCCGGCACGCCGATGACGATCTCGCCCGGCTCGACGTCCTTCGTCACGACGGCGCCGGCGCCTACGAGCGCGCCGGCGGCGATCCGAACGCCCCCGAGGATGACCGCGCCGGAGCCGATCGATGCGCCGTCCTCTACCACAGTCTCTAGCAGCGTCCAGTCGTCGTGCCGCCGTAGGCCTCCATGGGACGTCGTCGCGCGCGGAACCTTGTCGTTGATGAAGACGACGCCGTGCCCGACGAAGACGTCGTTGCCGATCCGGACGCCCTCGCAGACGAACGTGTGACTCTGGACCTTGCAGCGCGCTCCGATCTCCGCCCCGCGTTGGATCTCCACGAACGGACCGATCTGGCTGCCCTCGCCGATCCGGCAGCCGTAGAGGTTGACGAACGCCTGGGCAACGACACCGTCGCCGAACTCGACGTCGTCGATCAGGCGGTACGGGGCCTCGTTCACAGGCTGGCTAGCCACGGTCGAAGAACTCCCGGATAGCCCGCGCGACGGCGTCGAGTCGGTCGTCGCCGAGGCCTGGGTAGATCGGCAGGGAGACGAGCTCGCGCGCGAGCGCCTCGCTGATCGGGAAGGCGCCAGGCCGATGGCCGAGATGTGCGAACGCCGGCGTCAGATGCACCGGTGACGGGTAGTGTCGCCCCGTCTGGATCCCCCGTTCGTCGAGGAACGCGGCGAGCTCGTTGGCTCGCCCGGTGCGGATCTCGTACAGGTGCCAGACCGGCTCGCTTCCGGGCGGCACGGGCGGAAGCCGCAGGTCGCCAACGCCTGCAAGCGCCTCGGAGTAGGCGCCGGCGATCGAGCGCCGCTCCTCCGTCCACGCCGGCAGGAGCGGGAGCTTGTGCAGCAGCACCGTGGCCTGCACGGTGTCGAGTCGCGCCGTGTAGCCGACCGCCTCGTGCCGATGCTTCGCGTTCTGGCCGTGCTCGCGCAGCGCACGGACGCGCGCCGCGAGCCGTTGGTCCCTCGTGACGAGCGCGCCGGCGTCGCCGAACGCCCCGAGATTCTTGCCCGGATAGAAGCTGAAGGCGGCCGCCCGGCCTGTCGCGCCCGCGCCGAGTCCGTCGCGTTGCGCACCGTGTGCCTGGCAGGCGTCCTCGACGATGTCGAGACCCCGCCTCCGGGCGTCGGCGACCAGCTGCACCATGTCCGCCATCTGCCCATACAGGTGGACCGGGACGACGATCCGGGTTCGCGCCGTGACGGCCGCCGTGACCGCGTTCGGGTCGACGTTGTAGTCCCGATTCGACACGTCGGCGAGCACCGGGACGAGGCCCGCTTGGACGACGGCCTCGGCCGTCGCGACGAACGTGTTTGCCGGCAGGATCGCCTCGTCGCCGGGCTCGGGCTCGATCGCGATGAGCGCGAGCCTGAGGGCGTCGAGACCGCTGGCGAGGCCGACGCAGAACGATACGTTGCAGTAGCGCGCGAACGCCGCCTCCAGTTCTGCGACCTGTGGCCCATTCGTGAACGCACCGGAGTCGATCAGTTCCCCGAACGCAGCGACGAGATCGCTCCGCAGATCGCGGTGGGACGCGCCGAGATCGAGGAGTGGGACTCGAACCGCCGGACCCCCTGCGGACAGGTGCGGAGCCACCGGTTGACGCTACCACAGGCTTCGGGCGCCCTTTAGCCGACGCCGGGGAGGAGGATGCCCGCGGATCTCGGCCGCGGCTTTGCCGGCCAGCGAGGGCCGACCGGTGGCCCGCTGACCGATGACCGCCACGTGGAGATGTCGCCAACTCCGGCGGCCGGCGGGGACCCAGCGTCCGAGCCGGCACGGGCCGCGGCTCGCTGATCTCAGGCCTCAAGGCCGGTGCGTCCGAGGTGCTGTACGAGACCGTCACGCTTGTCTGCGAGAAGCTCGAGCGCGTCAATCCGTAGCGCCTCACGCTTCGGCCACGCCCTCACGCGGCTCCCAGCGGAAGCGGCGGACGGCGAGCACGAGGCCGACGAGGCCCCAGAGGGAGAGGACGACGAGCGCCGACGCGGCGTGGCTCTCACCCGGGACGAAGCTCGCGCGGATGAGGTCGAGGAAGTAGGTGAGCGGTAGCACCTCGGAGATCGCCTCCAGAAAAGCGGGCATCTCCTCGGTCGAGAAGAAGACACCGGAGATGAAGGCCATCGGCAGGTAGATCGCGTTGACGACGGCCGACGAGCCCTCTGCGGTGTGGACGACGGTCGTCACGGCCAGGCCGAGGGCGGCGAAGGCTGCGGCCCCGAGCAGGATCGCGAAGGCAAACGCGAGTGGCCTGTCGGGCAGGTCGGCGTCGAGGACGTACACGCCGAGGAGGAGCTGCGCGAAGACTTGCAACGCGATCACGACGACGGTGGAGCCGATGACGGCTGCCAGGTACGTCCCGGGCCCCAGCGGCGTTCCGCGCACACGCTTGAGCAGGCCGGCCTCGCGCCGGACGACGAGCGTGATCGCCAGCGCCGCGAACGCGTTGGCCGCGACTCCGTAGCCGAGGAGGCCGATCAGGAGGAAGGTCGGCGCCGAGACACCCTCGATCGGCTCGTCCCCGTAGACCGAGCCGATGAGGACGAGCAAGAGGATCGGGAAGAGGAAGCTGAAGAACGCCGCCTCCCGGTTCCGCCAGAAGAGCAGCTGCTGCGCGCGGAGCTCGTGGAGAAAGAGCCTCACCCGCGCTCCTCGCTCGTCAGCTCGAGGTAAACGTCCTCGAGGCTCCGCCGGTGTACCTCGAGGCCCTCCAGCTCGACGCCCTCGGCGAGCGCCTGCGCAGTCAGCTCGTGGAGGACTCGCGTCGGCTCCTCGGTGGCGACGACGACCTCGCTCCCGTTCCGGCGATAGCGGATCTCGACCGAGGCGTGGCCGGAGAGGAGCTCCCGCGGCGAGCCCGTGCCTACGATCTCACCGTCGCGCAGGATGGCCACGCGGTCGGCGAGGCGCTGCGCCTCCTCCATGTAGTGCGTCGTCAGGAGGATGCCCTTCCCCAGGGAGCGGAGGTCGCGGATCGTCTCCCAGGCCTGCCGCCGGGCGGCGGGGTCGAAGCCCGTCGTCGGCTCGTCGAGGAAGACAAGCTCCGGATCGCCGACGAGCGCGAGCGCCAGGTCGAGGCGGCGGAGCTGGCCGCCCGAGAGGGTGCGGACGCGCGCAGCGCGCTTCTCGGCGAGCCCGACGAGCTCGATCACCTCCTCGACGGGGCGGGGCCGTGGGTAGTAGCCGGCGAAGAGCTCGACGATCTCGCGCACGCTCAGGAGGTGGTAGACCGCCGACGACTGGAGGACGATGCCGATCCGGGACTTGAAGCTGCGCCCGCCGCGCTCGGGATCCTCGCCGAGGACCCGGACGTCGCCGTCGTCTCGGCGGCGGTAGCCCTCCAGGATCTCCACGGTGGTCGTCTTGCCCGCGCCGTTGGGGCCGAGGAGCGCGAAGACCTCGCCGGTCTCCACGGTGAACGAGAGCCCATGGAGGACTTCGCGTCGTCCGTAGGACTTCCGGAGGCCGGAGACGGCGATAGCGCTCACGGGAGCCGAGGATATCCGCCGCCCAGTAGAGTCGGGCTCGTGGCGACCTACCGCTACGTCGTCGTGGACGTCTTCACCGACAAGCCGCTCGAAGGGAACCAGCTTGCGGTCTTCACGGATGCACGCGAGATCCCCGAGGAACGGCTGCAGCGGCTGGCGAGGGAGATGAACTACTCGGAGACCGTGTTCGTGTACACGCCCGAGGGCGAGGGTCATGCGCGCGTTCGGATCTTCACGCCCGTGTCGGAGCTGCCTTTCGCCGGTCATCCCGTGCTGGGGGCCGCCTTCGTCCTCGCCGGGCCCCTGCAGCTTCCCGAGATCAGGCTCGAGACCGGCATGGGGGTCGTGCCCGTGGCGCTCGAACGCGATGAGACGGGTCGCATCGTCTTCGGACGGATGACCCAGCCGATTCCGACGGTCAAGCCCTTCGAGCGCGGCGACGAGCTGCTGGCCGCGTTGGGCGTCGAGGGGTCGGAGCTGCCGCTGGAGTTGTACGAGTCCGGTGTCGGCAACGTGTTCGTCCTGCTTCCGGACGAGGAGGCCGTCGCCGCCGTGGAGCCCGACCTCGCCGCCGTCGCCCGTGTCATGGGCGACGTGCACGCGAACTGCACCGCGGGCTCCGGGGCGCGATGGCGCACCCGGATGTTCGCGCCCGGCGACGGCGTTCCCGAGGATCCCGCTACCGGCTCGGCCGCCGGGCCGCTCGCCGTCCACCTTGCTCGCCACGGCCGCATCGGCTTCGGCGACGAGATCGTGATCACCCAGGGCGTAGAGATCGGCCGCCCGAGCACGCTTTACGCCAAGGTGGACGGCTCTCCCGAGCGGGTGGAGCGGGTCGAGGTCGGCGGCTCGGCGGTCGTCGTCGCCCGCGGCGAGTTCAGTCTTTAGGGCCACGCCCAGGGCCTGGCCCCGGACGTAGCCGAGACAGACATCGGTCTGTCCACGTTTCCTGTGGACGCCGCGATGCAGCTCGTTGGGCCCGATGGCGCTTCCCGCCGTCCAGACCGCATCCACACCATTGCCGCCTCGGGACACGGCCGGGGCCTGTCCCTGGGGCGTGGCCGGCGGGGGCGTGGCCTCAGCCCCAGGCGACGTCGTGAATCTCGGGGAGCTCGACGGCGAGCGCGCGCCAGAAGCGGCCGCCGTCGCCCGAGACGAACAGGCGATTGCGGGCGCCGTAGAGGATGTGGTCGGGGTTCTCGCGGAGCGCCACGGCGCGGCCGGCCGGGAGGCCCGCGCCGCGCTCGTCCCACGTCTGGCCGCCGTCGTGGGAGACGAGGAGCGGCGGCTTGCGGTCGAGCAGGAGGACGACCGTGGAGCCGACCGAATCGACGTCGAGAACGTGTGTCGAGGCCCACGGTGGCGCGAGGCCCAGTGGCCGCTCGCGCTCGACGGCGGCGCCTTCCTGGCGGCCTGCCAGCTGGTCTTCCTCGGCGGTCGCGCCGACCTCGACGAGGTACGTCGCGTCCTCGCAGCCCGCGACCACGATCAGCGGCGGCCCGGTCACCGGCTCCGTCACCGCGCGAGGATCGCGCCGGTGGCGCCGTTGGCGAGCCGTGCCGCGGAGATGGCAGCGTGGCGCCGCCGCCGGTAGGCGAGGTATGCGGTGATCCAGCAGTCGCCCGCTCCGGTCGGATCGACGCCCTCCAGCGGGATCGTGGGCACGTGCTCCGCGAGCCCGTCCGCGTAGACGACCGAGCCGTTCTTCCCCAGCGTCACCACCACCTCTCGGACGCCGAGCGACCCGAGCGAGCTCTCCGTGAGCTCGAGCCCGAGGGCGTCGAGCTCCTCCAGGGCCAGCTTGAGGACGCCGACGTGGCGCAGGACGTCGGGGTCGTACTCGGCGTCGAGGACGAGGTCGCCGAGACCGGCTCGCCGGACGAGGCCCTGGCCGTCCAGGCTGAGCACCCGGCCGCGCGCGAGGGCCGCCAGCGCCTCGGCGGGGAAGTCCTCCCGGGTGAGGGCGCCGGCGTGCACCCAGTCGGCCTCGGCGAGCGCCCGCGCCAGCCAGCCGCGAGCCTCGTCCGGGCTCCACGGCTCCCCCAGCTCGTCGATCGCCAGCCGCCGCCTCTCGCCGTCGTTCTCGATCCGAAACTCGATCGTCCGCGCCGCGCTCCCCGCCACGATGGGCAGGCCGAGGCCGGCCAAGCGCGGGCGGTCCTCGTCGGCCAGCTTCGTGGCCACGACTGCCGGCTGCCCGAGCAGACGGACTACGCGCGCCGCGTAGACGGGCGCCCCGCCGAGACGGGGGATGCCGCCGTCAACGCGATCCAGCGAGACGAGCCCGACGACGCCCAAGCGGCGCATGCGCGGAGCGTACGCCTGCGTAGAGGAGGAAGGCGAGACCGAATGCCGGGAGCGAGGCGCCGGTCGTCACCTCGCCGGTCCCCGGAACGTTCGCGAGCAGCTCCGTCCACCACTCCGGCCCGGTCGGCTGGATCCACTGGTAGAGGGCAAAACCGGCTGCCCAGGCGACCATGCCGCCCCAGCGCACCTCCACGGACGGGGCCGCTCCGAACAGGAAGTCCGCCGCCAGGACGCCGAAGAGCGGAACGAAGCAGGAGCCGAGCAGGAAGAGGAACGTCTCGTAGGCGACGATGTCCACGAAGAGCGCGCCGACGGTGGCGAGGGCCGCCACCGCTCCGATCAGGAGGCTCTGCGGGAGGGCCGGGAACAGGTTCTGGATCGAGACGGCCGCCGAGTAGACGTTGGCGAAGGGCTCGTCGGTCTCGTCCACGGTCAGCGCGAGCAGGGCGACCGCGCTCCCTGCCCCACCGGCCGCGATCGCGGTGAAGATGGCGGCCGGATCGGCGAGCCCGCGCGAGAGCGCGAGCAGGGCTCCGAGGCCGAAGAGGAGGGCGAGCGGCACGAAGTAGCCGACCGCGGTTCCCGAGAACGCCGCACGCCCGTCGCGGGAGAAGCGCGTGTAGTCGGCCGCCAGGGGGAGCCAGGACGCGGCCATCGCCACGGTCAGGTCGACCCCCTGGAAGAAGCGGATTCCGCCGTCGCCGCTCGCCGACCAGAGCGCGCCGACCTCGGCGCCGTCGAGCGCCCACCAGACGAGGTAGGCCATCGAGGCAGCGACGACCCAGACGGCGAAGCGGCGAACCCAGCGACGGACGAAGGAGATCGGCCCGGCGAGAGCGAGCCACAAGGTGAGCCCGGCGAAGACGAACACCCAGAGCCAGCGGGCCTCGAAGCCGAAGACCCGATCGGCCAGCGCGCTCGCCGCCAGGGACATGACGTAGAGCTCGAAGACGGCCCAGCCGAGGTTCTGAGCGATGTTGAGCGCCGTCGGCGCGTACGAGCCGCGTTCCCCCAGCGGGTCGCGCAGCAGCACCATGCCCGGGACGCGCCGCTCGAAGCCGATCAGCCCCGCGAGCCCCAGCAGCGCGCATCCGAGCACCGAGCCGAGGAGCGTGGCGAGCACCGCCCGCTGCAGGCCGAGGCCTGCCAGGAAGGTGCCGGTAAAGAGCACGAGCAGGCTGATGCCGAGGTTTCCCCAGAGCAGGCCCACGTCGAGGCCCGAAAGCGTCCGCAGTCGCTCCGGCACCGGGGTGACGCCCCAGGTCCTCTCGGTCGGTTGCATCGTGCCTCCCTTCGCTGGCATTACCCAGATCAGGTTCGGCGGGTCGGGACTCCGTAGCCCCCTCTCAGCCGCTAGGAAGCGGCTCCCCGGTCTCTACACGACGATCCTACCGACGATCCGCTCGATCCCGCCGACGGCGCGTCCGAGGGCCTCCTCGTCGAAGACGTACGGCACGGCGTTCGAGATCTCGTGCGCGGGGCCGTCGAGCGAGTCCGAGCCCGAGGCGCCGTTGAGCGCGTAGCGGATGGGTATCTCGTGGCAGGCGACGAGCACGGCGCCCCACGACGAGTCGAGGAGCTTGCGGAAGGCCGCCGCGTAGCGCCGCGCGGCGTCGTCGAGGCTCTCGCCGCCGGGGAAGGGCACTTCGCGGGTGTGGCCGTGCTTCCAGGCCCGGTAGTCCTCGAGCTTCTGACCCTCGAGGTCGCCGATGTCGATGTCGTCGAGGAGCGGCTCCTCCACGAGCGGGACGTCGTCCCGCCCCTCGAGAGCGATCAACGCCGTCTCCTTCGTGCGCGGGAAGCGTGTGTGAACGCAGGCGTCGAGCGGCACGTGCGCGACCTGCTCGCCGAGCCGCCGCGACTCCTCTCTCCCGCGCTCGGTCAGCGCGACCGGGACCAGCGGGTCGCCGTTCACGCGCCGCTCGATGTTGAGCGTCGACTCCCCGTGCCGGGCCAGGACGAAGATGCGCATGCGTTAGACCACAAAATGCTCGCGCCGCTCGCCGCCGCGGGCGAAGCGGTCGAGAGAGAGCGGGGAGAGGTCGAGCGAGGGCTCGGCGCCGGCCGCGAGCTCCGCCAGGTGCTCGCCCACCGCGGGTGCCTGCTGGAAGCCGTGGCCCGAGAAGCCGGTGGCGTAGAGGAACCGCCGCGGCTCGGAGGTTTCGCCCACGATGGCGTTGTGGTCGGGGCTCATCTCGTAGAAACCCCACCAGGAGGCCTGGATCGGCAGGTCGGCCAGCAGCGGTAGTCGGCGCGTGCCGTGCGTGGCCACCTCCTCGATCGTCGGCTCGCGCCCGCCGAACACCAGGCCGGCGCCCTCGCGGTGGAAGTAGAAGCCGGTGGCGAAGTCGATCGTGAGGGGAAGCTCCTGCGGAAGCCCGCCGTCCTCCGGCGTGAAGTGCATCCAGCGGGCCTCGCCGCGGACCGGGATATCGATCCCGGCGAGGTCGCCGACCTCACGCGACCACACGCCGGCGGCGCAGACGACCGTGCCCGTGCGGATCGGGCCGGCGGAGGTCTCGACGCCGACGATCTCGTCCCCGGAGACCGAGATACGGTCGAGGGAGGTGCCCTGCAGGATGCGCACTCCGTGGGCCGAGGCGGCAGCCGCGTAGGCCTGCACGACGGACTCCGGCGAGGCGTGCCCGTCGGTGGGACAGTAGGCGGCAGCGAGGAGGTCGGACGTCTCGAGCCCCGGGATCATCGCCTCGACGTCGTCCGGGGTGATGAGGCGCGACGGCACGCCGAGGCTCTGCTGAAGCGCCACCGCCGCTCGGAAGCCCTCGACTTCGTCCTCCTTCGTGAGCAGGAAGAGGTAGCCGTTTCGCTTGTACTCGATGCCGCTGACGCGGTCGAGGGCTTCGAACTCCGCGATGGAGCGCAGCGCGATCCGCACGTTGAGCTCGTCTGCGAACTGGGCGCGGATGCCTCCCGCGGACTTGCTCGTCGAGCCGCTTGCGAGCGACTCCCGCTCGACGATGACGACGTCCTGCACTCCCAGATTCGCCATGTGGAAGGCGGCACTCGCGCCCATGGCGCCGCCACCGACGATCACGACCTCGGCAGTCTCGGGGGCGGCCATTGTCCGGACGCTACCTCGTGAGGCCGCTCCGCGAGGCTGGAGGTGCATCTGCGAGGATTCTCAGGTGAGCAAGGTCGTCCACGAGCCTTTCGGGTTGACGCCCGAGCAGCGCGAGATCCGGGAGCTCTGCCGGGAGTTCGCAGACCGGGAGATCCGGCCGATCGCCGCCGAGGTCGACGAGGCCGACGTCGAGACGCCGTGGGAGGTCTGGTACAAAGCGGCCGCGCTCGGCTTGACGTCCTTCATGCTCCCGGAGGAGTACGGCGGGGGCGGCCTCACCGACTGCGTCACGGGCGTCGTCGTGCAGGAGGAGCTCTGCCGTGGCTGCGCCGGGATCGGCAACCTAATCACCTCCGGCGGATTCTTCGCCGAGCCCGTCGTCGAGCTCGGGAGCGAGGAGCAGAAACGCCGCTGGCTCGAGCCGATCGCCGGTGAGCGCCCGCCGCTGACGGCTCTCGCCACTACGGAGCCCGGTGCCGGCTCCGACGCGGCCTCGATCACGACCACCGCCACGCGCACGGACGGCGGCTACGTCCTTCGCGGCCAGAAGACGTGGATCTCGAACGGAGGCTTGGCCGAGTACTACGTGGTCTTCGCAACCGTCGAGCCGGGCTCCCGCTCGCGCGGCGTCACGGCGTTCGTGGTCGAGAAGGGCGACCCAGGCGTCACGTTCGGCGAGCCGATGAAGAAGATGGGGCAGCGTGCGATCGTCAATGCGGAGATGTTCCTCGAGGACGCGGAGCTGGCCGAGGACCGGCGGCTCGGCGACGAAGGGCAGGGCTTCTACGGGCTCATGCGGACGTTCGACCGCTCGCGGATCACGCTCGGCGCCTCGGCGACCGGGATCGCGCGGGCCGCTCTCGAGTACGCAGCCGAGTATTCGAAATCGCGCGAGCAGTTCGGAAAGCCGATCGCCGAGCACCAGGCCGTCGCCTTCCGCCTGGCCGACATGGCCACGCGAGTCGAGGCCGCGCGGCTCCTCGTCCACCGGGCCGCCCGTAGGATCGACGCCGGCGAGAGCGTTCCCATGGAGGCCGCGATGGCCAAGCTTTTCGCCTCGGAGACCGCCATGTGGTGCACCTGGGCCGCCGTCCAGACCCTCGGCGGCTGGGGCTACTCCCGGGAGTACCCGGTGGAGAAGTGGATGCGGGACGCCAAGCTCGAGGAGATCGAGGAAGGCACGTCCGACATCCAGCGCCTGATCATCTCGCGCAACCTGCTGAAGTAATGCGAGACCTCTCGGCTCTCTTCGACCCTCGCTCGGTCGCCGTCGTCGGTGCATCGAGCGTCCCGGG
>Ga0081538_10001936_pt1 | contig 20713 bp, 22 predicted proteins | sample TabmetS5T2R1_FD_71022 | JGI IMG/M metagenome (GOLD analysis project Ga0081538, IMG submission 71022) | Tabebuia heterophylla rhizosphere microbial communities from the University of Puerto Rico - S5T2R1 | ecosystem: Host-associated > Plants > Roots > Rhizosphere ...
TCCCGCCCGTGCGCGAGGTCCAGCGCGACGCGCGCGCCGAAGCGGCTGGCCCCCACGCCCAGCCCGGTGTAGCCCACCGCGTACGCCACGCGGCCGCCCAGCGCCCGGCCAAAGGTCACGCAGAAGCGCGCGCAGGTGTCGATCACCCCCGCCCAGCGATGGCTGAAGCGCAGGCGGCGGAGCTGCGGAAAGGTGGCGGCGAAGTTCCGGGCGAGCAGCTCGAAGGTGGCGGGATTCTCCTCCAGGCGCCGGTCGACTGCGTTGCCGAAGTGGTAGATCGCCTCGTAGCCGCCCCACAGGATCCGGTCATCCGGGGTCAGCCGGTAATAGTGGAAGCGGTTGCCGGAGTCGGCCACGCCCTGGCGCCGCTTCCAGCCGACCGCGGCGCGCTGGGCTTTATCGAGCGGCTCGGTCACCAGCACGTAGTCGTAAACCGGCAGCACATACCGGCGGATCGCGCGCAGGAGCGGGCCGTAGGCGCCCGTGCCCAGCACCACCCGGTCCGCCCGCAGCCGACCGCCCGCGGTCTCGAGCACGACGCCGTCGGGGCCACGGGTGAGCCGGCGCACCGGGCTCCGCTCATGGATCGTCACGCCGTCCTCGAGGGCGGCGCGGCGCAGGCCCCAGGCGAGCCGCGCCGGGTCGACGGTCGCGCTGCCGCCGCGCTCCCACAGGCCGGCCAGGTAGGTGGGTGAGTCGATCTCGGCCCGCACGGCCTCCTTCGCGAGCACCACCACGTCCTCGCCGTGCGCGCGAAGCAACCGGGCCTCGTCCTCGAGCGCGGCCACCTCGTGGGCGCGCGTGGCCACCCCGATCAGCCCGTTCTCCTCCCAGGCGGCGTCGATCCGGCGCTGCTCGAGCGTCTCACGGATGGCGGTGAAGTTCTCCCGCCCAAGCTCCTGCAGCCGGTCGAGCTCGTCCGGCCAGCGGGACAGGCCGTTCGCGAACCCGTGGGTGAGGGAGGCCTCGAGGAAGCCCCCGTTGCGGCCGCTCGCCCCGTACCCGCATAGCTCGGCCTCGAGCAGCACGACGTCGGCCCCGTCCTCCGCGGCCAGGAGCGCCGCCCACAGGCCGGTGAAGCCGCCGCCCACGATCGCCAGCTCACAGCGGCGATCGCCGCTGAGGGGCGGGCTCGGCTCGGGCGCATCGGGAGAGTCGAGCCAGAAGACCTTGGGCTCGGAGCCCGCTAGCGCCGCAACCATCGCAGCACCTCGCCGGCGTGCGTGTCGGGCGGGAACACCGGGTAGAAGACGTGCTCGATGCGCCCGTCGCGCACGACGAGGGTGATGCGCTTGACCAGCGTCATGCCGGCGGCGGAGAACGTCGGGAGGCGCAGCGCGCCAACCAGACTCAGGCGCTCGTCGCTCAGAACCGCGAACGGCAGCGCGAGCCGCTCGGCCATCTCGCGCTGGTAGTCGGTGTCCTGGGTCGACAGCGCCAGCACCCGCACCCCCAGGTCCGCGAACTGCCGCCGCGTATCGCGGATGCCGCATACCTCCGAGGTGCAGCCGAATGCGCCGGGGACGGCTTCCCAGCCGGGCGGGAGCTCCTGGTCCGGGCGGCCGGTGCGTGGGTAGCAGAACACCACCGTGCGGCCGTCGAGCCGGTCGAGGCGCACCTCGCCTCCGGACGTGGACGGCAGCGCGATGGACGGGAGCGCCATGCCCGCGAGATGGTCGGCGCCGCCGTCGTCCTGGGGCGCCGGCAGGTCGGGGGGCAGCACGGGGATGTCGTCGGCGCGAGCCAGAACCCAAACGGTACTGCGGGGGTCAGTACTGGGGTCAGATCTTGCATTCGAGCATTTCAGCCTCGTACTGGGGTCAGATCTTGCATTCGAGCATCTCAGCCTCGTAAGCCTTGAGCCTCCTGCTGACCGTGCAAGGGTGGCACCCGATCTCGGCGGCGATGCGCGACATCGTGTAGCCGTGGCGCCGATACGCGATGGCGATGGCGCGACCGCTGCCGCCGTCGCGGAGCAGCTCGTCCAGGCGCGGGCGGCCATCGCCCCAGTCACGCACTACGAACTCCGGGCCGGGGCGGACGGAGGGAAGGACGCTTCTCAGAAACGCGGCGTCGCCGACCGCAACCCCGTCCCGGGGCGCATCGCCCGCGGACCCGGCGACCACGAACTGGCGATAGGCACGAGCACCGTCGCTCCCCAGGGATTCGGCAAACAGGACAAGGACTTCCTCTACCGACAGCCAACGCGGTGGAGTGCGGTTACCGACGATGGCGCCGTAGGCTCCCCACTTCCAGTCCTTCGGGTCCTGGCAAGCACCCGACCGCACCGGGTTGAGCGCGACGTACCGGAAGACCTCGAGGAGGTGGTTGTCCCGCTGAATCAGCTTCGACGAGTACCTCCCGGCGAAGAGCGGCCCCACGCGCTCGTGCCGCTGGTTGTAGTGCTGGGCGAACTGGCTCATCAGCTGCTGCATGCCCCGTGAGAGATTCGGCTCCGGCGTGCGCACTACAAGGTGAAAGTGGTTGTCCATCAGGCAGTAGGTCAGGCAGCGCCAGTTGAACCGCGAAACCGCGCGCTCGAGCATCCCGAGGAACCTGCGCCGGTCGGCGTCGTCGACGTAGATGGACTGCTTCGCGATGCCGCGTGCCGCTACGTGATAGAAGCCGTTACTGAGGAGAAGACGCAGGGGGCGGGCCACTGATGGGTGAGGGCATCGCCCGGTTTTCTCGCCCCCTGCTCGAATGCAAGATCTGACCCCTCTTAGACCAGGAAGGGGATCATCAGCAGGGCGACGATGTTGGCCACCTTGATCATCGGGTTGATCGCCGGTCCGGCGGTGTCCTTGTAGGGATCGCCGACCGTGTCGCCGGTGACGGAGGCGGCGTGGGCCTCCGAGCCCTTGCCGCCGAACTCGCCGTCCTCGATCAGCTTCTTGGCGTTGTCCCAGGCGCCACCGCCGGCGGTCATGGAGATCGCGGCGAAGAAGCCCACCACGATCACGCCGATCAGCAGTCCGCCGAGCGCCTGCGTCGACAGCAGGCCGACGACCACCGTGACCACGATCGGGATGAGTGCCGGAACGATCATCTCCCGCTGGGCGGAGGCGGTCACGATGGCCACCGCGCGCGCGTAGTCGGGCTTCTCGGTGCGGTCCATGATCCCCGGCTTCTCGCGGAACTGGCGGCGCACCTCCTCCACCACGCCGCCGCCGGCCCGGCCCACCGCCTCGATGGCGAGCGCGGCGAACAGGTAGACCATCATGCCTCCGATCAGGAGACCGATAAGGACCTCGGGCTGCGAGATGTTGAAGCTCACGACGCTCCCACCCTCGGCGGCCGCCTCCTCCCGCAGCTCCTCCACGAAGGCGGCGAACAGCACCAGCGCGGCCAGCACGGCCGAGCCGATCGCATACCCCTTCGTCACCGCCTTGGTGGTGTTGCCGACCGCGTCCAGCGGGTCGGTCACGTTGCGCACGTCATCCGGCAGGTCGGCCATCTCGGCGATGCCCCCGGCGTTGTCGGTGATCGGCCCGAACGCGTCGAGGGCGACGATCAGGCCGGTGAGCGAGAGCTGTGCCATGACGGCCACGCCGATGCCGTAGATCCCGCCGAGCTCGTTCGCGACCAGGATGCCGATCGCCAGCAGGATCGCCGGCGCCGCCGTGGACTGGAAGCCCTGGCTGAGGCCCTGGATGATGTTGGTCGCGTGCCCGGTCTGCGAGGCCCGGGCGGTGGTCCGCACGGGCCGGAAGCGGGTCGAGGTGTAGTAGTCAGTGATCACGAACAGGCCGGCGGTGACACCGATGCCGACGAGCGTGCACAGGTACAGCTCGATGCCCGAAGGGGGCTGATCGGAGCCGCCGCGGAGAAGGGCGGAGACGCCCTCCTTGAACGCGATGTCGTCCATCATCGTCAGCGTGATCGGCAGGAAGGCCAGCGCGGCCAGGCCACCGGAGACGATCAGGCCCTGATAGAGCGCGCGCTCGACGTTCCCCGTCCGGCTGCGAACCGCAAAGGTGCCGACGATGGAGGCGACCAGCGAGACGCCGCCGACGACCAGCGGGTAGACGGCCACGGTGCCGATCTCCTGGAAGGTCAGCACGCCCAGCAGCATCACCGCCACCGCCGTGACCGCGTAGGTCTCGAACAGGTCCGCCGCCATGCCGGCGCAGTCGCCCACGTTGTCGCCCACGTTGTCGGCGATCACCGCCGGGTTGCGGGGGTCGTCCTCCGGAATGCCCGCCTCGATCTTGCCGACGAGGTCGGCGCCTACGTCGGCAGCCTTCGTGAATATTCCGCCCCCCAGCCGGGCGAAGACCGAGATCAGCGAGCCGCCGAAGCCCAGCCCCACGAGCGCGTCGATGGCGTCGCGCTCGTCGACTCCGGCGAGGATGAGGATGCCGTAGTAGCCGGCCACCCCGAGAAGCGCCAGCCCCGCCACCAGCAGCCCGGTGACGGCGCCACCCTTGAAGGCCACGTCGAGCGCGCGCGAGACGCCCGACCGGGCCTTCTCCGCCACTCGGGCGTTGACTCGCACCGACACGTTCATACCGATGAACCCCGCGGCCCCGGAGAACGTCCCCCCGATCAGGAACCCGACGGCGATGAGTACGCCCTCGGCATCGGTGGCCTCGAGTGCGATCGCCAGCACGACCGCCAGGACCGCCGCCACACCGGCGATGATCGTGTACTGGCGCCTGAGGTAGGCGGTCGCGCCCTCCTGCACCGCCTGCGAGATCGCCTGCATCTCCGAGTTGCCGGGCGACAGCGCAAGCAGCCAGCGCGAGGTCATCACGCCGTAGGCCACGGCGGCGCCAGCGCAGAGGAGCGCGATGATCACGCCCCAGTCAGTCAGGAAGTCCAAGGGGTATGTCCTCCGTCCGGTTCAATCAGCGGGCGGCTCGAGCGCGCAGCGCGGGAGACAGCAAGCTTGGGAGACGGCCTCCAACACCGCCCGGGAAAGAGCGTCGGGCAGTCTATCGACTCGGGCTTGTAGCGAATGCCGCTATTGGTGGGCGACGGCGCTGCGGAGCGCCGTCGCGCAGACGTCCGCGGGCTGCGGCCCGACCCGCGGCACGGCGCGGAACAGGAGCGCGCGGAGCCGGTCGAGGTTCTCCCGGAGCACCGCGAAGGCGGCGTCCGCCGAGACCGGCTCGACGTGCGGCATGCGCTCCAGTCCGACGTCGTAGTCGGTGACCAGCGAGACGTTGGCGTAGCACAGCTCCAGCTCGCGCGCGAGCCAGCACTCGGGGTACTGGGTCATGTTGACCACGTCGAAGCCGCTCGCGGAGTACCAGCGCGACTCGGCCCGCGTGGAGAACCGCGGACCCTGCATCACCAACACCGTCCCGCCCTGTACGAGCGGGATGCCCTCCTCGCGCGCCGCCTCGGCCAGGACGCGGCGCAGCTCCGGGCAGTACGGATCCGCCGCGGAGACGTGCATGGTCTGGGGCCCGTCGTAGAACGTGCTTTCCCGTGCATGGGTGCGGTCCACGAACTGGTCGCAGATGACGAAGGTGCCGGGCGCGAGCTCCGGCTTGAGCGAGCCGCAGGCGCACGGGCCGATGATCCGTCGCACGCCGATCTCGCGCATCGCCCACACGTTGGCGCGGTAGTTGATCCGGTGCGGCGGCAGCGTGTGCTCGTCGCCGTGGCGAGGCATGAACGCGACCGGGACGCCGTCGATCCGACCGATTCGGATCGGAGCGGATGGCGGCCCGTACGGCGTGGCCAGCGGCACCTCCTCGATGTCGTCGAGAAAGCGATAGAAGCCGGAACCGCCGAAGACGCCTATGGGCTGCCCGGCGTCCATATCTTGGACCGGGCCTTCGCCCGCTCGTCGGTCTCCTTCACGTACCGAAGCTGCAGCTGAGACAAGGCGTCCTTCACCGGGCCGATGTGCTCCTGCGGGCAGAGCGGCAGCAGCGCTCGGGCGGCCTCGATTGCCTGACCGGCCTGGGCGGTGTCCTTCTCCTCCGGCACGGTCAGCCGGCGTCCACCGAGGTTGATCAGCGTCACGACGGTCTGCAGCAGCACGTCGTCGACGCTGATCTGCCGCAGCAGCTCCTCCGGACTGGGCTCTTGCGTGCTCACGTGCCCACCTCCTGCGCGGAATACGTGCGTTGCGTCTCCGCCACTGCGGCGGCGAAGACCTCCTCGATCGAGACGCCGCCCTCCAGCGCCCGCCGCTGGCGCTGCGCACCGTTCTCCTCGCCGAGGTTCGGCTCGACGCCGCCCAGGGCCAGCCGGGCGGGCGCCGTCCAGGCCAGCAGGCGGTCGACCACGGCCGCCGCCGGATACTCCTCGACCCGCGATAGATCGATGAGCTTGCCGTCGAGCCCGTAGCGAATCGCGCGCCAGAAGTTCTCCTCGACCAACCGCGGTGGTGGGTCCTCGAAAGGCACGCCGTCGTCGTGGTCGAGGGCGGCCTGGGCGATGCACGAGGCGATGAGCTCGACCAGGGCGGTGGAGTCGGCGGCGCTCGTCTGGGCGTCGCAGATGCGCAGCTCGACCGTGCCGAAGCCGTGGTGGGGTCGGATGCTCCACCAGATCTGGGTCTGCTCGACGATCGAGCGGGTGCGGACGAGGAACCCGACGTAGTCCTCGTAGGCCTGCCAGCTCCCCAAGGGGTCCGGTATCCCGCAGCGCGGAAAGCTCTTGGTGAAGATCTGGCTACGCACCGTGTGCAGGCCGGAACTGCGTCCGTCCAGGAAAGGCGAGTTGGCCGACACCGCCAGCAGCTCGGACAGCACCGGCCGCAGGCGGTCGCACACCCGCACCGCGCGGTCGGCCCCGCGGATGCCCATGTGCACGTGGAGGCTGAAGGTGTTGTTTCGCCACGCGACATACTGGAGTCCGTCCTCCACGCGGTGGTAGTGCTCGGTGTCGATGATCCGCTGCTCCCACCATGGGCTCCACGGGTGCGTCCCGGTGGCGGCCAGCAGGGCGCCGCGGTCGGCCGCCAGCCGGAACAGGCGCGCCCGCGCCTCGCGCTGGCGCGCGACCGCGTCGGCCACGTTCTCCCCCCGGCCCGACCGGATCTCGATCTCCGACTCGATCAGCTCGCCGGCCACCGACTCGGCCAGCACCGGGTCCTCCTGCGCGGCGGCGCGAAGCTCCTCGAAGCGGTGCGCCAGCCCGCGCGTCTCGGGGTCGAGGATCCCGAACTCCTCCTCGATTCCCACCGTGAAGTCAGTCGAGGTCTCGAAGACCTCCCGTACGCTCGGCATGTCGAGCACGGGGCGTCGCCTCAGGTCAGGTAGAAGTAGAGCGCGTAGAGAAGGTCCACCGCCGGGCTCGAGGTGTGTACGGTCACCTCTGGCGGCACCTGCAAGAGGGCCTCGGAGTAGTTGAAGATGATCTTCACGCCGGCCGCGACGAGATCGTCCGCCACCTGCTGCGCGGCCTCCGTGGGGACCGCCAGCACACCCACCACGACGTCCTCCTCGCGGACCACCCGCTCCAGGTCGTCGTAGCTGCGCACCGTGAGGCTGTCGCTCATCCGCTTCCCGACCTTGGCCGGGTCGGTGTCGAACAGCGCCACCAGCCGAAACCCGTGGTCCGCGAAGATGTCGGAGCCGGCGATGGCCTGGCCCAGGTTGCCCGCGCCGAACAGGGCGATGTTGTGCTTGCCGGTGGTCCGCAGGATCTTGCGGATCTGCGAGACGAGGGCATCGACGTTGTAGCCCACCCCGCGCTTGCCGAACTTCCCGAAGCCCGACAGGTCACGCCGGATCTGGGTCGAGTTGACGTGGGTGTAGTCGGCCAGCTCCTGGGACGAGATGGTCTCCCGGCCCATCTTCTTCGCCTGGGTGAGCACCTGCAGGTAGCGCGACAAGCGGGCGGCCACTCCGAGCGCCAGCCGCTCCCCGGCGCCCGGCTCCGTGTCCGGTCGCGCCGGCTGAAGCCCGACGCCACCCGGTGTCGGGTCGTCATACCTCACGGGGCGCCCACTCTATCGAGCCGCCGGATCAGCACCGCTTCGTCTACGAAGTACTCGGCGAGCTCCTCGCCCTCCACCTCCACCACCGGGACGCGCTGACCGTAGCGGCGGTTGAGCACCGGGTCGAGGGAGACGTCCACCTCCTCGAGGCGGAAAGGCCGCTCGGCCCGGACCCGCTCGAGCACGGCCTGCGCGTCGGCGCACAGGTGGCAGCCCGCCTTGCCGTAGAGGGTGACGCGCGGCATACATGAGATTGTGCCCTGCGCGCCCGGCCGAGCCGGCCGCTTCGGGCCTGGGCGCCCTGCGCGCCCGGCCGAGCCGGCCGCTTCGGGCCCGGGCGCGCTTTCCCTCGCGCCTGCCACGCTTCACGCGTGGAGCACGTCGAGTTCGTCATCTTCGGCCTGCTGCTCGCCACCGCCGGACTGGCCGTGCTGGCCGGATTGCTTCGCGTGCCCTACCCCATCACGCTGGTCCTGGGCGGGACCGCGATCGGCTTTCTCCCGGGCGTTCCGACGGTGGAGCTCGAGCCCGATCTGGTGCTCCTGATCTTCCTGCCGCCGCTTCTCTACGGGGCCGCGTTCTTCACCTCACTGCGCGACCTCAGGCGAAACGCCCGCCCGATCGCCCTCCTGTCGATCGGGGTGGTGCTGGCGACGATGGGGGCCGTCGCCGTCGTGGCTCACCATCTGATCGGCCTCGGCTGGGCCGAGTCGTTCGTGCTCGGGGCGATCGTCTCGCCCACCGATGCGGTGGCGCCGGCCGAGATCATGCGCCGGCTCGGCGCGCCCCGCCGGCTGCTCACGATCGTGGAGGGGGAGAACCTCACGAACGACTGGACCGCGCTGGTGCTCTACCGCGTCGCGGTGGCCGCCGTCGTCACCGGCTCCTTCTCGCTGCCCGAGGCGAGCCTGCGCTTCGTGCTGAGCGGGCTCGGCGGCCTCGCCGTGGGGCTCGTGGCGGGCCGAGTGATCCGGGAGGTGCGGGCGCGGCTCGACGACCCGCCGACCGAGATCACCATCTCGATCCTGAGCGGCTACGCGGCTTACCTGCCGGCGGAGGAGATCGGCGCCTCGGGCGTGATCGCGGCCGTGACGGTCGGGGTCTACATGGGCTGGCACACCCCCCAGCTCACGACGCCGCTGATGCGCATTCAGGGCGTTTCCGTCTGGGAGATCCTGACCTTCCTGCTGAACGCGGTGCTGTTCCTGCTCGTGGGCCTCCAGCTGCCGCTGGTCCTCGACGAGATCACCGGCTACTCGGCCTGGGAGATGCTGGCGTGGGGGGCGCTCGTGAGCCTGGTCGTGATCATGGTCCGCCTGCTGTGGGGGTTCACGGTCACGTATCTGCTTCGGGCGATCGACCGCCGCCCGCAGCAGGTCGAGCGCCGGTCGTCCCCACGCGAGCGGCTCGTCGTCGGCTGGGCCGGGATGCGCGGCAGCGTGTCGCTGGCGGCGGCACTCGCCCTGCCGCTCGAGACCGACGCCGGCACTCCATTCCCCGAGCGGGAGCTCATCGTCTTCCTCGCATTCGCGGTGATCTTTGCGACGCTCATCGGACAGGGGCTGACGCTCGGCCCGCTCATCAACCGACTGGGGGTCCGCGACGACGGCTCCGAGCAGCGCGAGGAGCTGCGCGCCCGCGTCGCCCTGGCCGAGGCGGCGCTGGCCCGGATCGAGGAGCTGGCCGGCGAGGACTGGGTGTTCGACGACACGGTCGAGCGGGTGCGGGGCATGTACAACTACCGGCGCCGCCGCTTCGCCGCCCGCGACGGCGACAGCGACGAGGACGGGTCCGCCCTCGAGGAGCGCTCGGGCCAGTACCTCCGCGTCATGTTCGAGCTCCTGGACGCGCAGCGGGAGGAACTGCTCGAGCTTCGTAATGCCGGCGACATCAGCGACGAGGTGCGGCGCCGGATCGAGCGCGAGCTGGACCTGGAGGAGTCGCGGCTCGGTTAACCGCTAGATCCGCGCCGCGGCGTCCAGGCCGAGGTAGTCGGGGTAGGGCAGCGGCTCGGCGAAGCGCGCCGCCGCGGCGATCATCGCCGCGTTGTCCGTGCAGAGCTCCATCGCCGGGACCCAGACCGGCACGCCCAGCTCCGCGACGGCCGCGCGCAGCTCGGAGTTCGCGGCCACGCCGCCGCCTATGGCGAGCCGCTCGAGCCCCTCGCGCTCGAGCGCCGCGCGCGTCCGGGCAACCAGCGCCTCGACGATCGCCCGCTGGTACGAGGCGGCCAGGTCGCTGCGATTGCCCCCCGGCCGGTCGCGGAGCGTGTACAGCAGCGCGGTCTTCAGGCCGCTGAAGCTGAAGTCGAGCTCGCCCGGGGCGCTGCGCGGGAACGCGAAGGCGTGCGGGTCGCCCGCTCGGGCCAGACGGTCGATCGCCGGGCCGCCCGGGTAGCCCAACCCGAGCAACCGCGCCCCCTTGTCGAACGCCTCGCCGGCGGCGTCGTCGAGCGTCTGGCCCAGGACCGTGTACGACGCCGGGTGCTCCACCCGGGCGAGGAAGGTGTGACCGCCGCTCGCTACGAGGCAGAGGTAGGGCGCCTCGATCGGGTCCGGAGCGAGCGTGCTGGCCACGACGTGGCCGTGGAGATGGTCGACCGGCGCGAGCGGCAGGCGCCGGGCCGCGGCCAGTGCCTTCGCGAACGACAGGCCCACCAGCAGGGCGCCGATGAGGCCGGGTCCGCGCGTGACCGCCACCGTCCGGACGTCGTCGAGCCGGACCCGCGCCCGCTCCAGGGCGTCGGCGGTCACCGCGTCCATGAGCTCCAGGTGATGGCGGGAGGCGATCTCCGGGACCACTCCGCCGTACCGGGCGTGCAGCAACCCTTGGGAGGCGACCGCGTTCGATCGGATGCCTCCCCCCGAGGTGACGACGGCGGCGCAGGTGTCGTCGCAGCTCGTCTCGACCGCCAGGATCATCGTCGCCGCCGTCGGGTGGCCCGGCAAGCGGCGTTCACGCGGTGGCGCGTTGGGGCACCGTCCGCCACATGATGAGCGCGTCCTCGCGGTTGTCGTGGTAGTAGGCCCGCCGGCGCCCCGCCGTGCGGAAGCCGAATCGCTCGTAGAGCCGGATCGCCTCGTCGTTGGAGGTGCGGACCTCGAGGGTGTACTGCTCGCTCGGTCGATCCGCGAGGTCGAAGAGGTGCTCGAGCAGGGCGGTGGCGATCCCCCGACGGCGCAGGCGGTCGTCCACCGCCACGTTCATGAGATGCCAGACGGAGTCGTACCGCGAGCACACGAGGTAGCCGACGATGCGGCCGTCGATCAGCGCGGCCAGGGAGATCCCGGAGGGCTTCGAGAGCTCGAGGACGAACATGGCCAGCGACCACGGAGTGGGGAACGCCCGCCGCTCGATCGCGATGACCTGCGGCAGGTCGGGGTAGGTCAATCGCCGGATATCGAGATCGATCACTGCGGCTGGGCGTCGGGGGCTCTGAGGTACTCGGGCAGAACGGCCTCGGGGCGGTGATCCGACACGGCCGCCGCCAGCCGGCATATGTGCAGCGCCCGTACCACGTGGGCCGGTGAATCGCCCGGCGCCACGCTGATACCGGCGTTCTCGAGCACCCCGCGAAATCGTAGCGAGCCGTCCCCTGCCGCCAGCGCCGCCAGCCCGGCCTCCCGAACGCGCCGCGCGACCGCCTCGGGCCGCGCCACGAAGGGCGGCCAGAGCTCGTCTCCGTCCCTTCGCGCGGCGCCGAATACCTCCCCGCGCTTGGCGTCGATGAGCGCCAGTACAACCACCGCCGTCGTCTCGGCCGCGATCCCCTCGGCCAGGGCCGCCAGCGACGACACCGGGCGCACCCCGACGCCGGCGGCGGCGGCCAGCCCGCGGGCGGTCGCGACTCCGATCCGCAGGCCCGTGAAGCTGCCCGGCCCGACGCCCACCGCTACGGCGTCGAGATCGGCCCAGTTCAGCTCGGCCCGGTCCATCACCCGCGCCGCGGCCGGCATCAGCTCCTGAGCGTGCGCGGGCGGGCGGGAGAGGGCCGCCGCATCGGGGGCGACCTCGAACACCTCGCCGTCTCCGCGCAGCACACAGGCGGCCGCCGCCGCGGTGGACGTGTCCAGGCCCAGGATGCTCACTCGACGATGATCCGCCTGCGGTCGCCGCCGAGGTGCTCGAGCAGAACGCGCGCCGCCACCCGCTCGAACGCGGGCTCGGCCACCTGCGGCCATTCGATGAACGCCACCCGCTCCGGCACGAGGTAGTCCTCCAGCAGCGCGGGGTCCTCGCCCGCGAGCGAGCCCAGGCGGAACAGGTCGAGGTGCGCCACCTCCGGGCGGCCGGGCAGCACGTGCCCGATCGTGAACGTCGGACTGGTCACCGGTCCGGTCACGCCGAGCGCGCGGGCCGCGCCGCGGACGAAGGTGGTCTTGCCGGTGCCCAGCTCGCCGGTCACGAGCACCACGTCACCGGGCTCGAGCCGCCGGGCCAGCTCCGCGCCGACCGCCTCCGTCTCCTCGGCGGTGCTCGTCTCGCGCCACATGGCCCGGGGGCCGGTTACTCGAAGAGATCCAGCTGCGGCCGCGGAGCCGGGACCGTCACCGCCGCAGACGCGACCGCCCCAAGCGGCACCGGGGCGGGCTCGGAGAGAAGCGCCGGGATGCGGGCAAAGTCTTCTCGGAGCTCTGCGAGCGTACCCGTGCTGCGCAGCGCGGCGGCGGGGTGGTAGAGCGGGAGCAGGCGGACCGTCCGGCCGCCCAGCTCGTGGATCTGCGCCCGCCCGTGCACGCCGGTGATCCCGCGGTTGGAGCGGGTCAGCAGCTTGGTCGCGAAGTTGCCGAGGGTGGAGACGACCGTCGGCTCGATCAGCTCGATCTGGCGGTGGAGATAGGGCCGGCAGGTCTCGATCTCGTCGGGCTGGGGGTCGCGGTTGCCCGGGGGACGGCACTTCAGGACGTTGGCGACGAACACGTCCGCCCGCGTCAGTCCGATTTCCTCGAGCAGCTGGTCGAGGAGCCTTCCGGCCCGGCCCACGAAGGGGAGGCCCTGGAGGTCCTCCTGCGCGCCCGGGGCCTCGCCGACGAACATCAGGTCGGCGTCCGCGTTGCCGTTTCCGAACACCACCTTGGTGCGGCCCTGGTGCAGGGGGCAGCGCAAGCAGCCCGAAGCCTCGCGGTACAGCGCGACCAGCTCCTCGCGCCGCTCGGCAGCGGGACGAGTGTGCATGGCCCAAGACTACGCACCGGGGGCGACGGCAGGACGCGGATATCCTTGACGTTGCCGGCCGCTACCCGCCCGGAGTGGACCGGCAGACCAGATGGACCCCACAGACGATCGTCATCCGGAGCCCCTCGGCGCGCCGCGCCTGGGCATCGTGGGCGCCGGTCGCGTCGGCCGAGCGCTGGCCGTCGCCCTGCGCGCCGCGGGCGTGGCGGTGCAGGGTCCGGTCGGCCGCGGCGCGGTCCCCGCAGACTGCGACGCGATCCTGCTCTGCGTGCCCGACGGCGAGATTCCGGCCGCCGCCCGCACGGTCGCGGGTGCCGCCCCGCTGATCGGCCACACCAGCGGGGCCACGCCGTTGACGGCGCTCGGGACCGCCGCGGGCGCCCGCTTCGGGCTCCACCCGCTCCAGTCGATCACGCCCGGCGCCCGCCCGGAGGACTTCGAGGGCGCCGGGTGCGCGGTCGCCGGCTCCACGTCCGAGGCGCTCGCGTTCTCCGCCGGCCTGGCGCGCCGGCTGGGCATGACCCCCTTTGAGATCGACGACGCCGGCCGCGCCGCGTACCACGCGGCGGCGTCGGTGGCGTCGAACTTCCTGGTGACGCTCCACGCGGCGGCGGAGACCATCGCGGCGGGCGCGGGGCTCGAGCCGCCCGAGGCCCGCGCGCTGCTGGTTCCGCTCCTGCGACGCACCGTCGACAACCTCGCCGCCCTCGGCCCCGAGCGCGCCCTCACCGGCCCCATCGCCCGCGGCGACCACGCCACCGTCGCCGCGCAGCGCGACGCGGTGGAGGACGTCGCTCCCCAGCTGCTCGACCTGTTCGACGAGCTCGTGCGGCATACGCATGCCCTGACGGGGCGCGAGGTGCCCGCATGAGGACCGTCCGGACCGTCCGGGAGCTGCGCGAAGCGCTCGCTCCCGATCGCGGGGCGGGGCGGACGATCGGGCTCGTCCCGACAATGGGCGGCTTCCACGAGGGACACCTGTCGCTGATTCGCCGTGCCCGGGCGGACTGCGACGTGGTCGTGGTGTCGCTGTTCGTGAACCCGACGCAGTTCGGTCCTTCGGAGGATCTCGCCGCCTACCCGCGGGACGAGGCCGCCGACGCCGCCGCCGCCCTGCACGAGGGTGTGGACCTCCTGTTCGCGCCCCCCGTGGAGGAGGTGTACCCCGACGGCTTCGAGACGACCGTGCGGGTAGGAGGCCTGACCGAGGTCCTCTGCGGCGACCCGTCCCGCCGCGGCCCGGCGCACTTCGCGGGCGTGACCACCGTGGTCACGAAGCTCTTCAACATGGTCGCGCCGGACGTCGCCTACTTCGGCCAGAAGGACGCCCAGCAGGCGATCGTCGTCCGCCGGCTCGTGCGGGACCTCGACCTCCCGGTGCGGATCGTGGTCTGCCCGATCGTGCGCGACGCCGATGGGCTGGCGCTCAGCTCGCGCAACGTCTACCTGTCCGCCGCTGAACGCGAGCGCGCCCTCGCGCTCAATCGCGCGCTGCGAGTCGCCGAGGCGCGGGTGGCGAGCGGCTCGACCGATCCCGAGGCGGTCGTCGGTGCGGCCCGCGCCGAGCTGGCCGCCGCGGGGATCGAGCCGGAGTACGTGGAGCTTCGCTCCTCCGCCGACCTCTCGGAGGTCGAGCGGGTCGATGGCTCGACGCTGCTGGCCGTGGCCGCCCGGGTCGGGCGCGCCCGGCTCATCGACAACGTGATCCTCGGAGGTGACTCTTGACCCCCCATCCGAGAGCCACCGCGCCGCCCGCCAAGCGGCCGCGGGTGACCCTCTCCTCGCTCGCCGAACGGAAGGCCCTGGGCGAGCCGATCGTCATGGTCACCGCCTACGACTACCCGAGCGCGCAGGTGGCCGAGGAGGCCGGCGTTGACATAGTGCTGGTGGGCGATTCGGGCGCGATGACCGTGCTCGGCTATCCCTCCACGGTGCCCGTCACGCTCGACGAGCTGGTGATCCTCGCCGCCGCGGCGCGCCGGGGCCTGTCCACCCCGCTCTTGATCGGCGACATGCCGTTCGGCTCGTACGAGGCGTCGAACGAGGAGGCCATCCACAACGCGCAGCGCTTCGTCAAGGAGGCCGGCTGCGACGCGGTCAAGCTGGAGCGCGGTGGCACGTCGGCCGATCGGGCCCGCGCGATCATCGCCGCCGGCATCCCGGTGATGGGCCACGTGGGGCTCACGCCCCAGACCGCCACTGCGCTCGGTGGCTACCGCTCCCAGGGCCGCACCGCCGAGCGCGCGCTGCAGGTGGCCCACGACGCCCTGGCGCTCCAGGACGCCGGCTGCTTCGCGGTCGTCTTCGAGGCCATCCCCAGCGCGCTGACCGAGGCGATCATGCCGCGCCTGCGCATCCCGGTGCTCGGCATCGGCGCCGGCCCGGCCAGCGACGGTCAGGTCCTCGTGTTCCACGACCTCCTGGGCATCCACGACGGCCACGCGGCCCGCTTCGTGAAGCGCTACGCGGACATACGCGGCGAGATGATCAAGGGGGTCGCGGCCTTCGCCGAGGAGGTGCGCACGCGGCGCTACCCGGCGCCGGAGCACGGCTACAGCATGGCCCCCGACGAGATCGAGCGCCTTCACGTGCTGCTCGACGAGCAGTCCGGCGAGCCCTTCACCGGCGGCTTCAGCCTCTGAGGGTCGCCCCGCCAGGGGGGCGCGAACGCCCGCGCCGTCGCGACGGACGGCCGCCGCGTCCGCGGCGGCGCAGTTGGGCCCGCCAGACGGCCCCGTCGAGGCGCCCGCCGCGGCGCCGTCGCCCGGGCAAGTGCCAGACGAGCGCGAGGTCGGTCGGCTAGGGTGGCCGCCGTGGCGGTCCATACCGGCGAGCTGCGCTTCGCCACCGAGGGTGACGGCGACGTGGTCGACCTCACCGACGGGGTGGGGGACGTGATCGCGAGCGCCGGGATCGGCGACGGGGTCGCCACCGTCTTCGTGCCCGGCTCGACCGCGGCGGTGACGACCATGGAGTACGAGCCCGGCGGCGTGCGGGACCTGGGTACGGTGCTGGACCGTCTGATCCCGCGCGAGGGGTCCTACGAGCACAACCGCCTCAACCACGACACGAACTCCCACGCGCACATCCGCGCGGCCATCGTCGGCCCGTCCGAATCGGTGCCGGTGCGCGACGGCCGGCTGGGGCTGGGCACCTGGCAGCAGCTCGTGCTGATCGACTTCGACGACCGGCCGCGGCGGCGCCGGGTGGTCGTGCAGGTCGTCGGCTGAGCGCAGCAACTTCGGCAAGCGGGCGGGGTTTGCTGAAGCTAACCGCGCGCAGCCGGAAAGGGAGGTCCTCTCGATGCGACTTCGTCGCCTACTGCCCACTCCCGCGATGGTCGTCGCGCTGGCCGCGCTCGTCGTGTCGCTGGGCGGGTCAGCGTATGCCCTCGTCGTCACCGGTAAGACCATCAGGAACAACACCGTCACCGGGAAGGACATCCGCCAGCGCTCGCTGACCGGCAGCGACGTGGGACGCGACCGGCTCGGCGCGGGCTCGATCAGGGAGCATTCCCTGGGCCCGGTTCCGAGCGCCTTCATCGCCGGCGGGAGCTCGCGCTTCGCGGTGGTCACTGCGGGCGGCCTGCTGGTCCGGGGCCGGGAGGTCAGTGCGACGGCGCACACCGCCGCGGGCCGCTACCAGGTGATCTTCACCACCGACGTCCGCAACTGTGCGTACTACGCGACCCCGGGCCACCCGAGCGCGGCCGCCCCGCCCCAGAACAGCCAGGTGAGCGTGTCGCTACTGCGGTCGAATGTCAACGGCGTGGCGGTGCGGACCGAGAACGGCACGAACGGCGCCGAGGTCGACCGGCCGTTTCACCTGGTCGTCCTTTGCTGAGCCACGCGCCCCGGGTACTCCACCCGCCTCACGACCTTGGCCGGAACTCCGGCCGCGATCGAGAAGGGCGGCAGGTCCGCCGTGACGACGCTGTTGGCCCCGATCACACTGCGCTCCCCGACGGTCACCCCGCTGGTGATCACGACGTTCGCGCCGCACCAGACGTTGTCGGCCACGCGCGTCGGTCCCTTGGTGGTGAAGCCCTGCCAGGTGATCGGCCGCTCGGGGTCGTCGAAGCGGTGGTTGCCGTCGGTGACGAAGCAGCCGTTGGCGAACATGCAGTGGTCGCCGATCTCGACCAGCTCGACGGACGCCACCATCACGCCCAGGTTCAGGTAGCTCCCGGACCCGATCCGGATGCGAGCTTCGTCGGGGGCGGTGAGCCACACGTGCGGCTCGAGCAGCGTGTGCTCCCCCACCTCGAGCCGCCCCTCCGCGAAGGCCTCCAGCAGGTTTCCGTGCACCGGCCAGCGCGCGAACGCCCGGCGGCGGGCGAACTCGCGGTGGAGGCGCAGCCGGTTCCACGGCAGGGAGTTGCGCTCGTACCAGCGCCACTTCTGCCACCAGAGGCGCGCGTTCTCCACGCCCGCAGCTTCCCAGAGCGGCGGGTACCGTGATCTCCGTGTCCGACACGGCCATCCTGTACGACGCCGACTGCGGCTTCTGCCGCGTGTCGGTGGCGCTTGTGCTCTCAGTGGACACCCGCCGGCGACTGCGGCCGGTGGCGCTCCAGGACCCCGAGGCGGACCGCCTGCTCGCGGAGGTTCCCGTCCGGCGGCGCCTGGACTCGTGGCATCTGGTCCTCCCCGGCGGGGAGGTCCGCTCCGCCGGAGCCGCCCTGGCGCCGCTGCTGGAGCTGCTGCCCGGGGGCGGGCCGGCCGCGCGGTTGAGCGCGCGCCTCCCCGACGCCGCCGAGCGCGGCTACCGATGGGTGGCGGAGCGGCGCTCGGCGTTCGGGTCCTCGCTGCCAGGGGCCGCGAAGGAGTGGGCCGACGACGTAATCAACCGCCGCACCGCAACTCGGCCGTCGGACCCCAGTTAGGCGCGTAGATGACCCTGCATCCGCCCTCCCCCGCTCTGGTCATCGCGCTGGTCGCCCTGTTCGTGGCGCTTGGTGGGGGCGCCTATGCGGCCTTCGGGGTCGGCAGCAAGCAGATCGCGAATAACTCGGTGCGCAGCAAGGATCTCCGCAACAACGAGGTGCGGGGCAAGGACGTTCGCAACCGCACGCTGGGTGCGTCCGACCTCGCGTTCGATTCCGTGGGCGGCGACCAGGTCGACGAGCCCAGCCTGGAGCGGGTCCCCAACGCGGTCAACGCCCAGGCGCTCGAGGGCCGCCGGCGGGCCAGCGTGGCGCCGTTCACGCTCACCGGGGGCCAGGCCCGAGAGGTGCTGCGCGAGGGACCCTTCACCCTGACCGCGCGCTGCCGGATCGGGATGGCCACCACCGCGGGCCCCGAGGACCGCGCCGAGATCCTGATCTCCACGACCGCGGACAATGCCGCCTTCGACGCGGCCGACTCGGGCGAGCTCGACACCACCACCGCGGAGGCGCAGCGGACCTTCGTCGACGCGAGCGCCAGCCCGGGCACGGTCGCCGTCGACTCCCTGCAGGACGCCCTCGTCGTCGCCCCCGACGGCACCGAGGAGATCGCCGACGCGAACCTCTACGCCATGGTCAACGCGCTCGGCCAGCCCGGCAGCTGCCGCTTCGGCGGCTACGTGGACCTGGGCTGAGTGGTCACGCCGCCGCCCGCACCGGCCGAGTCCGGCGCCGGCGGGTGGCCGGTTCCACGATGCCGGCCAGAAAGCCGCCGGTGTAGGACCCCTCGACCGCGGCCACCTGCTCGGGCGTGCCCGCCGCCACCACCAGGCCGCCCTCCTCCCCGCCCTCCGGGCCGAGGTCGATGATGCGGTCGGCGGTCTTGATCACGTCGAGGTTGTGCTCGATCACCACGACGGTGTTGCCGCCGGCCACGAGGCGGTCGAGCATCTCGAGGAGCCGTTGCACGTCGGCGAAGTGCAGGCCGGTGGTCGGCTCGTCGAGGATGTAGAGCGTTCGGCCGGTGGCGATCTTGCTCAGCTCGCTGGCCAGCTTCACGCGCTGCGCCTCGCCGCCCGAGAGCGTGGTGGCGGGCTGGCCGAGGCGAATGTAGTCCAGCCCCACGTCGTGCAGCGCCTGCAGGCGGCGCTTGATCTTGGGGATGTGCCGGAAGAAGTCGAGCGCCTCCTCCACGGTCATGTCCAGCACGTCGGCGATCGTGCGCCCCTTGAAGCGAACCTCCAGCGTCTCGCGGTTGTAGCGCTTCCCGTGACACTGCTCGCACGGGACGTAGACGTCCGGGAGGAAGTGCATCTCGATCTTGATCTGGCCGTCCCCCCGGCAGACCTCGCAGCGCCCCCCCTTCACGTTGAACGAGAAGCGACCGGGCTTGTAGCCACGGGCCCGCGCCTCCTGCGTGCGCGAGTAGAGCTCGCGAATGTGGTCGAACAGCCCGATGTAAGTGGCCGGGTTCGAGCGCGGCGTGCGGCCGATCGGCGACTGGTCGATGTTGATGATCTTGTCGACCTGGTCGAGTCCGCGGATGCGCCGGTGCGTCCCCGGCCGCTGCTTGGCCCGGTGGAGTCGGTTCGCCACCGCTTTGAAGAGCACCTCGTTCACGAGCGTCGACTTGCCCGAGCCGGACACGCCGGTCACCGCGCACAGCACCCCGAGCGGAACCTTCACATCGATGTCCCGCAGGTTGTGCTGAGAGGCGCCCTCGATCTCGATCCGCCCGCTCGGCCGGCGCCGCCGGCGCGGCACCGGGATCTCGCGCTGGCCGGCCAGGAACTGCCCGGTGAGCGAGTCCTCCACCCGCATCACGTCCTTCGGCGTGCCCACGGCGACGAGGTGGCCACCGTGCTCGCCGGCGCCGGGGCCGAGGTCGACGATGTGATCGGCGGACCGCATCGTCCCCTCGTCATGCTCGACCACGATCACCGTGTTGCCGAGGTCCCGCAGCCGCTCGAGCGTGTCGATCAGGCGCCGGTTGTCGCGCTGGTGCAGGCCGATCGAGGGCTCGTCGAGGATGTACAGCACGCCGACCAGGCTGGATCCGATCTGGGTGGCCAACCGGATGCGCTGGGCCTCACCGCCCGACAGCGTCCCGGCGGCCCGGTCGAGCGACAGATACCCCACCCCCACGTTGTCGAGGAAGCGCAGGCGCTCGTCGAGCTCGCGCAGGATCAAGCGGGCGATCTGGCGCTCGGTCTCCGACAGCTCGAGTCCGGCGACCCATTCGAGCGCCCGCTTCGCCGACATCCGCGTGAAATCGTTGATGCCCAGGCCGCCCACTCTCACGGCGAGCGACTCGGGCCGCAGGCGCGCCCCCCGGCATTCCGGGCACGGCCGCAGCGTCATGTACTCCTCGATCTTCTCCCGCGACCAGTCGGAGTCGGTCTCCCGGTAGCGGCGCTCGAGGTTCGGGACGATGCCCTCGAAGGTGGTCATGTACGAGCGCTTGCGCCCGTATCGGTTGCGGTACGACACGTAGATGCGCTCGCCGTCGGTGCCGTGCAGGAAGCAGTGGCGGACGTCCTCGGGAAGGTCCTCCCAGGGGGTGTCCATGTCCACCTCCCACTTGTCCGCAATGGCCTGCGTCATCTGGTCGTAGTAGCTGGACGCGCTCACCGACCAGGGCAGGATCGCCCCCTCGTTCAGCGTGAGGCTCGGGTCCGGCACGATCAGCTCGGGATCGATCTCCATCTGTGAGCCCAGGCCGGTGCAGCGTGGGCACGCACCGTGCGGCG
>Ga0081538_10001937_pt1 | contig 20709 bp, 16 predicted proteins | sample TabmetS5T2R1_FD_71022 | JGI IMG/M metagenome (GOLD analysis project Ga0081538, IMG submission 71022) | Tabebuia heterophylla rhizosphere microbial communities from the University of Puerto Rico - S5T2R1 | ecosystem: Host-associated > Plants > Roots > Rhizosphere ...
TTGGGGCACCGATTGGGGCGATGATGGGGAGCCCCACCCCCCCCAGCCGGTAGACGTTGGATTCCCGGGCCCGGAAGTCGCCACCCTTGACGGTGTCGTAGAACAGCCGGAAGACCGAATCACCATCGTTGCGATAGTTCTTGGCGGCGTTGATGCCGCCCTGGGCAGCGATGGAATGGGCGCGCCGCGGCGAATCCTGGTAGCAGAAACATTTGACGTGGTAACCGGCCTCGCCAAGAGTCGCCGCCGCGGAAGCACCGGCGAGTCCGCTACCAACGATGATCAGATTTAGCTTGCGACGATTGGCGGGATTGATCAGCCGCGCTCGGAAGCGGCGCTCCTCCCACCGTCTCTCAATGGGCACTTTCGGCGCCTTGGTGTCGGCGATGTCGGCGCCCTCGAGGTAGAACGAATCGGAGTCCAGCGAGTCAAACGGTTCCGAGTTACTCACCTGCACCCCTTGACGCTCCGATGCCATGGCTCATCAGCTCACGAATCCGAACAGGATGGCAAACGGAGGAAGCAGAAAGCCAATAGTGAGCAGGCCGGCCACCGTGTATGCGAGGACGTTCAGGCGTTGCCGGGCGAGGCTAGAGGTATTGGCTCCGAGCGTCGCCAGAGCAGCCCAGATGCCGTGCCGGACATGCAACCCAACGGCAAGTACAGCGACTGTGTATGCGAGAACCACTGACCCTATCTGGAAGCCATTCACCACCCGGGCGTATGGCTCAGCTGCCGCGCCGCCAGGGTGGATGATGTTCCACGTCAGATGCAGCAAGTGATAGATCACAAAAAGCACGATCACTACACCGCCCCATCGCAGAGTGAACGAGGCGTAGGTTCGCTGCACCCCCAGGCGACCTTTGTTGCTGTGGTAGCGCCGCAGCCCACCGCGCGCCCTCCGCGCTCGCGACCACAACGTGAAGGCCGCATACATATGGCCGACAACAGAGACGATCAAGATCACCCGGATAACCCACAGCGCACCGCTGTAGGGAAGAATCGGCTCACCGAGAGTTCGCAAATGATGGGCGTACTCGTTGAAAGCGGCAGCCCCAGCAAAAACCTTGAGATTGCCATACATGTGGGCCAACAGATAGCCAATCAAGATCAAGCCGGTGACAGCCATCAAAGCCTTGAGGGCAACAGTTGACCTGGTCGCCTGCTGGGCGGGGGTCAACGAAATTGTTGCCACGCAGCCACATTAGAACTCCGAGCGCCGTAACAACGACCCGAGACTGCTCTGCGCACTGGTGTTTTTGGCCACACGCGGGAAAGTGACGAGAGCGCCCCGCGTCCTTCCCCACAAGGCCACGAACGCAGCTCAAACAAGCGATTCCGACCTGGTTGCTCTGCGCAAGGCCGCAAACGCAGCCAACCGACGATCCGCGTAACCTGTGCTTTCCTTACGGCAGCCAGCGCGCAGCAGCATCTTGAGCTCGCTCCGACCACCACGTGAGTTCTTCGGCATCCTCGACTGCCTTCTCCCAGCCCATCGTGGCTGCCATGGCCAATAGACAGAGATCGAGCTGCCGATCCCACCAGGCGTCCGTTGCTACCCCGGCGCTCTCCAGGGCATGCCGGTAGCGCTCGATGGTGTCAGACTTCGTTTCCGGTATTCGTGACCGGTTGAGGGCTAAGTACCAGGCCAGTTCCCAGGCGGGGGGAGCCTCTCCGGGATATGCCCAGTCCAGTAACACCGTTTCGCCGGTCGAGCGACTGCCGAGATTGCCCAACTTCCAGTCACCTGCAATAAACGTCTGAGGCGTCTCCGCGAGCAGCCCGGCCAGTGTGGTGGGATCCCGATGCACGGCGCTGACAAGCTCGAAAAGAGCAGCATCTCGCTCCGGAAGCAATGCCCAGCCACGCTTGGCGACCTCGAGCGTGGGCGGCACGTCGTCGCGGACCAGCTCTGGCGCAATGTTGGCCGGTGCAAAGAACAACGGTCGTCGCGCTAACGGATACAGCCCAAGATCATCTCGCCAACCCATGTTGGCTGCATGCATCAGGGCCAGGTGGCGAATGAAAACGGCATGCTGGGAGGCTGCGATGGCATCGTCGCCGGGTGGTACCAGATCGGTGGACCGATCATGCATCAACATCGCCATCCGCGGCGCAGCATCGGAATCCTCGAGGGCCATGCCGATCATGGCATGATCAATAACGGTGGGTACGCGTTGATAAAGACCGGCCTGCCATACCTGAAACTCCCAATGCCTGTTGCCGGTGACTCGCATAATCCAGTCGTCCTCAGGGGAAACCACCTTGAGGAAACAGGGGCGTCCGTCAATGATCAACTTCTCGAAGGATGCACCGGATTTAGCGTCGGTTGAGCGCACTGCGACGCGCTCGGTGGCACCGCGGAGCAGCGCATCAACCGAAGGTGCTATCCAGGGCTGGCTTGTCATCGCTGGCCTGTCATGGCAGCAGGTCGGGGCGGCGCGCCTGGGTCTTCCTGAGGGCTTGCTCGCGACGCCATGCGGCGATCTTTTCGTGATGACCGCTCAGCAGTACCTCGGGCACGTCCAGCCCACGCCAGCTGGGCGGCTTGGTGTACACCGGCCCCTCGAGCAAACCTTGGTTCTCGGTGCCGTACGACTCCTCGATCAACGACTCTGGATTCCCGATCACTCCGGGCAGCAGGCGAACCACGGCTTCGATCACCACCATCGCCGCTACCTCACCACCGGTGAGCACATAATCACCAATGCTGAGCTCGTCTACCCGGATTCGTCGAGCGGCGTCCTCGACAACACGAGCGTCGATCCCCTCGTAGCGGCCACAAGCGAAGATCAAGTGTCGCTCCTTGGCCAGCTCGTGAGCAAGGGATTGATTAAAGGTGCGGCCTGACGGGGACAGCACCAGCACCCGCGGATCATCGTGGCCAGCCGTCAACGCGTCAAGAGCCAATCCCCAAGGTTCCGGACGCATCACCATGCCGGCCCCTCCCCCATACGGCGTGTCGTCGACTGTCCGGTGCCGATCAAAGGTCCAGTCGCGCAGATCATGAACGCTAAGATCAACGATGCCCTTCTCGATCGCTTTGCCCACAAGTGAGAGGCGCAGCGGTTGAAAGTACTCGACAAAGATCGAGACGATGTCAATCTTCATCGGCATCATCTCGATCATCGAGTAAGCCGGCGATATCCGCGACAATTAAACGGCCAGCCTCAAGATCGACTTCAGGCACCAGTGCGGCCACGAACGGCACCAGTCGGGTGCCGGTAGCCGTCTCGATCTCTAGCAGATCTTGAGCGGGCAGGTGCAGCACCGAACCAACCATGCCGACATCCACGCCGGCTGGTGTAGTGGCTCTAAGGCCGATCAGCTGCCGGTCATAAAACGTTCCTGGCTCGGCTGGTAGCTCATCACGTTCCACTGTGGCGATCAGAACTGTGCCGCGTATCGACTCAGCTGCTGCCCGGTCGACAACCTCGGCGAACTTGACCAGTGCCCGGCCAGAGTGATCACGAACCGACAGCACGGTGAAGATTCGCGGGCCTCCCTCTTCGGCGAGTACCTGTCCGGGAGCGAAGCGGCGCTCCGGCTCATCGGTTCGAAGCTCAACCGCAACCTCGCCGCGTACGCCATGCGCTCGTTCAATGACGCCGACGATAACGGTCTCGGTATTCAATGGCTCGCTCCGTGCTTAGTCGCTCGCACCGCTCGTTGAGGATTGCGCCTGGAAGCCGCCGCCTTCCTCACTCGATCCCCACTCGCCCTCAGACCGCACAATGCGCCCACTCACTCACTCGTCCAGGCAGCGGCACGCAATCCTGGTCACCGCGGATCGCAGTTCACTGCCCGGTATGTGTCGCTCAGCGGCGACGGGCACCGCCGCCACGGCGAGTGAGCTTGTCAACATCAACGAAGTCGAGGCGTACATCCTGACCCGCTGCCAGTGCGCCAATGACAGTGCGCAGCGCGGTGGCGGTGCGGCCAGCGCGGCCGATGACCTTACCAACGTCGTCGGGGTTGACGCGCACTTCCAGCATTCGTCCACGCCGCAGTTCTTTGTCCTTGACCGTGACATCGTCGGGATGGGAGACGATGCCACGGATCAGATGTTCCAGTGCGTCGGCGAGCATTTAGGACTCGCTGGGCTCCGCGTCAGCGACGCCGGCATTGGCAGCTTGCTGAGCTTCTTCCTGAGTGCCCTCGACCGCCGCCTCATCGGGCTTCCTGCTCTCCGGCTTGGCTGCTTTCTTCCCTGTCGCCACCGCACCAGTCTTCGGCTCCTGACCAGAATCTGCGAGTGCGGCGTTGAAGGCGTCGGTCTTGTTGGGCTTCTCGGGTTGCGGCGTGACTCCGGACGGCGAAGTGTCACCTGAGTACTTCTGCCAGTCACCGGTGCGCTTCAGCAACGCAATGACAGCTTCAGTTGGCTGTGCGCCAACCGAGAGCCAGTACTGGGCGCGCTCGGAGTCGACCTCGATCAGTGACGGGTCGTTCTTGGGGTGATACTTGCCGATCTCTTCGATGGCACGGCCATCGCGCTTAGTCCGAGAGTCAGCAACAACAATGCGATAGTGCGGCGACCGGATCTTGCCGAATCGCTTCAGACGGATCTTGACAGCCACGTGTGTGGTTACTCCTGTGGTGGTAAGGCGACGGCCCGTGGGCCGATCGCGCTCGGGTGGTGATCCCATCCCACGCGGTGGGGCGCACGCGATGATCTCAGTGGCTCCGAGTCGCACGGGTGTAGAGAGGGCACCGTACGACAACAGATGCGGCATGCATTCTGCCAGAAGCACCCAAAGATATGCGAGTCAGCGCTGTCCAAAATGCTGGCTAGGAATGCTCCGGCTTGTGGTGGCTCACCAGGCCGACAGTATTGCCCTCGGAATCTTTCACGAACGCCATCCATTCGTCCGTGCCGGACGGCCCCAGCCTGTCATCGCTGTGGCTGAAGATGAGCTGCGGCTCGGCAACGACCTCGACACCTTCCGTGCGCAGCGATTCCAGCGTGGTTCGCACGTCATCGACCTTGAAGTAGATCAGCGCACTGGTGGCAGCCTGCTCGAGCAGCAGGCGGACCTGGCCTGCTTGGAAAAACAACAGGCCTGGTGGATCGAAGAGTCCAGCGGGTTCTGTATTGAGCAGCCGCTGGTAGAAGGCCTGCGCCCGAGCAAGGTCATCGGCATGCTGAGCGATCTGCAAGACGTCCATTCGGCGAGTGTTGCATGCACGACCTGTGGATCTGGAGACGGTGACTGACATGCCGCCCGATGGAGACCAGGGCGGTCGACGTCGTTGTCGATGACCGCAGGGTCGCGACAGCGCGGCCGGTTGTCTCGGGACCCTGGCCCGGCGTAGTCATGCTGCACGAGGGCTGAGGCATCGATGAGGTGCGCCGGATCGAGGCCTTCTTCGCCCGACACCTCAGCTCGTGATGTCTTTTCGCAGGAAGTACCAATAGGCAAACCAGATGGCAATGATCGCGTAGCCGACCGACCACAATGCGCCAGTGATCATGTCGGAGTAGCTAACTGTTGGCGCCAAGGCGTCGCGCCAGGCGTACGCGTAGTGGCCGGGCAGGCCGTTCCGGATGCTGCCCAATGCTGTGATCGAGTCGAGGATGGCACACAAGATCATCAAAAGTACGGCGCCGCCAACCGCCGCGAGGGGCGCATCGGTGAGCACTCCGAGCATGAAGGCAAAGGCACCTACCACGGACAGCGCCAGCAGCAGATAGCCGATGATGATCAATAGTCGCCCGGCAAACTCCGGCCAGCCGATCTGAATTCCGGTCGGGCCGACATAGGGCCCCCAGCCATAGGCAACTCCACCGACAAGGAGCGTCCAGGCGGGTAGGAAGACGAACGCGACGACTGAGGAGAGTGCTGCCACCACCAGCTTCTGGCGCAGCAGGCGCTCCCGGCGTACCGGCGCGGCCAGCAGGTAGCGCAGGCTGGCCCAGCTCGCCTCCGAGGGAACCGTGTCGCCGGCGAACAAGGCGACGATCACGATAAGAAGAAAACTCGTCGACGCGAACATTGTGAAGATCACCAAGTTGGCACCACTCTCTTGTGCCAAGTCGACGAAACCACGCTCTCCCGAGTTGCTGCCGTCATTGCCGAGCCAAAACGCCAGCAGCAACACGAGCGGTAGAACCGTGAGCACGGTGAAAATGCCAATGGTGCGTCGCCGCCGCAGCTGGCGTCTGATCTCGGCCGACAACGGCAGCGGCGAACGCGTCATCGCCATGGCCCTCATGCCACATCCTCGTCGGAGTCTTCGGGTCCTTGACCAGTTGTGCCAACCAGGCTCATAAAGACTTCTTCCAGCTGGCGATGCCCGTCCACCGACTCAACCCCATAACCCGCCGCCACGAGCTCTGCCACGATCGCCTTACGCGGCATGTCACCGGTCACCCGGAGCAGTCTCCCCTCAGGTACAGCCTGGAGTCCTCGCGCCTGCAGTGCCTGGCCGGCAGCGGCTACATCGTGGACATCCGCCAGCCCGATCAAGGTGACCGTGTCACTGGCCGTCAGTTCTTCCACTGCTCCGGTGAGCACGACCTTGCCCTGATCCATCACCACAACATGGCTGCAGGTCTGCTCAACCTCCGATAGGAGATGGGAGGAGAGAATCACCGTTCGACCGGCGGCCGCGTAATCCGCCAGCACACCGCGCATCGCCCGGATTTGCGGCGGGTCCAAACCGTTGGTTGGCTCGTCGAGAATGAGTAAGGGCGGCAATCCGAGCATCGCCTGTGCGATGCCAAGCCGCTGACGCATTCCATGGCTGTAACCGCGGACCCTACGGTCGATGGCCGAGCCCAGGCCGGCGATCTTTACGGCCTCGTCCAGGTGGGCCTCCTCCAGTGGCCGACCGGTGGCGTGCCAGTACCCCATCAGGTTCGCCTTGCCACTCAGATGCGGAAGGAAACCCGGCCCCTCGATGAAGGCGCCTACCGAGCTGAGCACGTCCGCGCCCGCATGCACTGGCTGACCGTGGATGTAGATCGTTCCCGAGTCTGGTCGAATCAGTCCGACCAGCATGCGGATGACTGTGGTCTTGCCAGCACCGTTGGGGCCCAGCAGTCCCAGGACCTGTCCCGACTCCGCTCGGAAGGAGACTCCGGATACTGCCCTGAAGCCGTCGCCGTAGGTCTTCACCACATCGTTCACCACCAGCGGGATGGCGGTCAGCTCCGCGACATCGTGGATCTCTCTACGGCGGCGCCACAAGAACACTGCAGCAATCAGTGAGGAAACGACCAGCGCAGCGACGACGATGATCAGCGGAAGTGGCACGTCCAAGGTGTTGGCATTTAGCGCTGTCGTGGCGAGCACGGGAATGGCAAGCGCCGCATCGCCGACGAGGCTCACCTGGTAGCCCGCCGCCTGAACGGCATTCGCATACGCCTGGTCAGTGGTGGAAATGACTAACTGGAGGCGATGGTCGACCGGAACCTTGTGGGATACGGCGGGAAGCGCCACGGTCACCCTGACCGGCTTGCCAGGATCCAGTCCGGTGAGTTTGAGCGGCGCGACCGCTAGTTGCGGAAGCACCGCCGTGCTTGGGCCCACGCTGGTGCGACCGTCTTCGGTGCGTTCGATGTTGGGTCCGAGATCCCACAGCGACGCAAACAGGGTCGCGCTCGATGTGGATCCTGTTATCTCGAGATCGATTCGGCTACTGCCGATCAATGTCAGCGGCGCCGTCAGCGGTTCGCTAGTAAAGCGGGCCGATTGACCGGGGAGCACACCGAGGGCGTAACCGGCCACGCTGGACGCCCGGCCGAAGGCGCCACCAGTTCCCGGCAGGTTGGTCAATGCCGCCGGGGCACTGCCCGGCGGCGCGACAATGCTCTGCGGCTGGCCGGTCAGCGCAATCCGCCGATCCGTGAAAGTTGCACCACGTCCGGGATACGACGAGGTGATGAGAGTCTGCGGTTCGCGGGTGCCACGATCTTCGCCGAGCAACGATGTCTCAGGCACCAACACCGAGAACGAGGAATTGCTCGCGCTGCCATCCCGCCTCAGGTAACGCCCAAACCAAGTTTCAAGATCATCGATAAGTGGATCGACTGAGATCTGGCTGTCATGGCCGCCGGTCACCCACTTCATCTGCGCTGGCGTGCTAGCCGGCAAGCCTCGGAAGTTGGCATCACCCTGGTCGAGAGGGAACAAGGTGTCGTCCTCGCCCTGAATGATCAGCGCTGGCGCCTTGATCGCCGGCAAGATCTTTTCCATGCCGGACTCATCAAGCAGGGTCTTCAGCCTGTCATCCAACTCGCCGGTCTCAGCGGCGGCGAGATAGCCCCGACACAGCGCGGGATCGAATCGACCGCATAACCCGTCCTGACCTCCCGACTGCTCATCGGCAAGATTTCCACCGCCGGCGGCGTTGGAGAACAGCAGCGAGGCCCAGCGCTGCTTGAAGACGCCCTGCCGGTTCGCCGGAGTGACGTCGGCCGGTGATTCCGCAGTGCCGAGAACCTGGTATTGCGGAAAGAGTGCCTGCCGCAGGCTGTGCCAGGTGAATGCCGACACGATGGCATCCACGCGATGATCAAGTCCGGCGGCAAGGAGGGACAGCGCTCCCCCATACGAGGCACCGGCAAAGCCGATCACCGGATCGTTGCCGTCCTTGGCGACCTCGGAGCGGCTGGCAGCAAGATCAACCAGCTTGCGGGCGTCTGCTCCCTCATAGGCCGGATTGTCCAGGTGTATCCGGCCGCCGGATCTCCCGAAGCCACGAGCGGTGTAGATGATCACTGTGTAACCGGCGAGCGCCAGGGTACGAGCGGTCGGCGCGCTGTCGGCTTTGGTGCCGCCAAATCCGTGCGCCAACACAATGGCGGGTCGCGGCGTAGCAGGGTCTGTGGTCAAGATCGTCGTGTCGAGGCTGACCGGCTTGCCATCCGACTCTGGCGTACCCAACACCATGAGCTGGGTCTCAATCACCTGCTGCTTCGCATACGCCGGAAGAGGCACGCTGAGCAGAAGCGCGGCGACTAGCAGTACTACTGCTCTGCGGCCGCGCATGGGCCCATCTTGCTTCACCAGGCAATTTTTTTAGGCATGCTGTTCGCGCATCGCGCGCTGTCAGTCCGCGATTTCCGACGCTCGCAGCCACAGACCGCTCTCATCTCCGAGCCGGCATTTATTCCGACACAACAATTACGGCGCCCTCTTGCGCCACCTGTCGAGAGCCGATATGAAGATCAAGGTCCTGTGCGCGAGACGCGCCCCCTCTCTCGATCAGTGCACTGAGCGCATCACCTTCCCCATCGAGCGACGCGTTACGTGCACGCAGTTCAACAGAGAGGCTAATCGTGCACCGCGCTCCTCGGGGGAGCCTCGTTGCCTGCGCTACCGCGGCTTGTTCCCTTCTCCTCATCGCTGCACCTCTGACGGTTCCCGCCCAGGGTGCAGACGGCCCGGTCGTCGACCCGGCGATCCCGCGCTCAGCTGAGCTTTCCGAGACCACGCGGCTCTCGGATCGACGGTTCGTGGTGACCGGCGACCGGGCGTGGGCTCTCGGCACAGCTGACGGTCGCTATCCCGCCGCCGGCTTCCATACCCGCGGCGAGATGGGTGGATTCTGGCTTCCCAACCTCAAGCTTCTTGACGGCATGTGGTTCGGCATCGACGGCGACTGGATCGGCCCTGCGACCAAGACCACGTCGGGCTGGGGATACGTCCGGGCTGACCTGCCCGTAACCAACGGAGTACAGGCCAGCCGCACCGACTTCGTGCCCGATGGAGTATCCGGGGCACTGGTCGGGCTGAGCCTGCGGGCCAACCGGACACGGACGATCGAAGTGACCGTCGACGCCCACTCCGAGCTCCTCGGGTCCTACCCATGGGGCGAGACCAACCCGAGCCAGCTCACGGAGAACCTGCCGGACAAGGCTTCGGTGCTCGGCACCCACCTTCAGTTCCGCGACCGGGGCAAGCCGCCGCACCCCAACAGCGAAACCCACGACTGGGCTGCCATGGTCGGTTCCGACCTGACTCCAACCGAGGCCCAGACCGACGAGAACTTCCGCGGGCCGCAGGACCCGCCAGTCATCTGCCCGGCGTCCGGCCCGAACGCTCCGCCTCAGCCGGAGCTATGCGACGACACCGAGTACGGCGAGGGCGCCGGCGGTCAGCTCACCTATGCCATCCGGCTGCGGGCCGGCGAGGTGCGAACTGTCTGGTTCGGGGTAGGTGGATCGGCCGACGGGCCGAAGGAGGCCCGCAAGCAGCTGCAGGAGCTGCTGGTGGACCCCGAGGGAGCGCTTGCGGACAAGGTTGCGCTGCGCAAACGGGTCGACGAGCGTACGGTGGTCGACCTGCCCGGGAACCAACTGCTTGAGGGCAGCGTGCGCTGGTCCAAGCAGATGCTGGCCGCCTCGGTACAGGAAGTCGAGAACGCTCGGCTGCGGGAGACCAACGCCGGCCGCAACTACCCTCCGCCGGTCGCCACGTTGGACTACATGCGCTGGCTCGGTGCAGGGTGGCCCGACTACACCTGGCTGTTCGGCACCGACGGCGAGTACACCGCGTTCGCCTCGGTGGCGGCGGGGCAGTTCGGGCCGATCAAGGACCATCTGCGGGCGCTGCGCGACGTGTCGGTGGAGATCAACGGCGACAGCGGCAAGATCGTGCACGAGGTGACACCCGATGGAGCTGTCTACTTCGGTGCCAATGATGACCCCGGCAACACTGACGAGTCGTCGAAGTACCCGTCGGCGGTAGCGCTGGTCTGGCGCTGGACGGGTGACGACAAGTTCCTCAGGGACCTGTATCCGGCCAGCAAGGCCGCTATGGAGTTCGTCGCCGGACTGGACGAGGACGGCGACGGCTGGCCTGGCGGCCTGGGCAACGTGGAGCGCCCGGGCATGGGCGAGGAGAAGCTGGACAACGCGGTCTACACCATCCGCGGCTACGCCGACCTAGCCGACATGGCCCGGGCCATGGGCGATGACGAGACCCGCCGCTGGGCGGTAGGCAAGGCTCGTACCCTGCTGCAGACGTTCGAGGAGACCTGGTGGTACGGCGGTGACACCCGCTCCTACGCCGACTCCCTGCTCGATCCAGACAACGAGAAGGTCTTCCAGCGGCACTGGATCGGGCTGACCCCGACTGATGCGGTGCTGCCCCGGTTACCCTTCCGGGCCGCGGGGCCGCTAGCCTCCGGGCAGCACGGCAACGCCACGCTGAACGAGCACGAGCAGCCCTGCTACACCGGCGAGCTCGGCTTGTTCCACACCGGCACCGGCCCCACCTCGGCTCCTGCCGGCAATCCCGGACCGAGCTGTGATTCGGTGGTCTCCGCTGTGCCGAGTGAACGAAGCATCTTCACACTCAATAGCGCTATCGCGGCAGTGAGTGAGGGCAACTACGGCCGCCTCGGCACCAACCAGCAGCAGTTCTATATGCGGGGCAATGCCCGGTCACAGCTCGACCCGGATATCTGGGAGATGCCAGGCGCGATGCCGGAGATCGTTCCCAGCCCCGACTTCGGAGCCAATATCGACCGGTTGTTCACCGAGCGGTCGATGGTGCTGCAGGCGTGGGGCGCGTACGGAGTGCTCTGGCCAGTTATCCACCAGTGGCTCGGGGTTTCGCCTGATATCGGCCGCGGCAAAGTCGCGGTCGTGCCGCAGCTGCCGGCCAGCCAGCCCAGAGCCTCAGCGGATAGCGTCAAGCTCGGTGTGCTTGCCATCGACGTAGCCGCTGCGCACCAAGGCTCGACCTACACCACAACAGTGACCAGGCACGGCAGTGTGGATTTGCGTATCGGTGCGGTCCTGCCTGATGGCGCGACGATTACATCGGCAACGCTCAACGGTTCGCCGGTGAAACCGAAGCTGGTGCAAACCACGCGTGGGCTGGAAGCTACGGTCATGGCTCGTCCGGGACAACGTACCGCGACGCTGGTGATCAACATCGCGCCCTAGTTTTGGGGCTTGCTGCTCGCGCAATGCCGACGCTCGCAGCTACTAATCAGTCAATGAGAGCGCCTCGCAAGATCACATAGCGCGGCGCTCTCAGCACAGACAGGTCCAAGCGCGGATCAGCATCGAAGATCACCAGATCAGCTGGCGCGCCATCACTGAGCGTTGCCGGGTGACCGAGCCACGCCCGGGCCCGCCAGGATCCGGCCCCCAAGGCGTATTCAGCCGAACTGAACTGGGCCAGCGCGGCTATCTCACTGCCAACCAGGCCGTGCGGCAAGAAACCCCCAGCATCGGTGCCGGCGTAGATCGGAACACCCGCGTCGAGAGCCCTCGCAAACCGATCCAGCCGGCTGGCATACAGAGCACGCATATGACTGGCGTACGCGGGGTACTTTTCCTCGCCAGACCGGGCGTACATCTCAAAATTGTCGAGCTGGATCATGGTCGGCACGAGCGCCACCTGCCGCTCGGCCATCAACTCAGTGGTCGCTTCGTCGATTCCTGTGCCGTGCTCAATACCGTCGATTCCGGCAGCAACGAGCTCGCTGGCAGCCTGCTCACCGAAAACGTGCGCGGTCACGCGGCAACCCAGTTCATGCGCTCGGGAAATCGCGGCCCCTGCCACATCAACCGGCCAAAGCGGCGTGAGATCGCCGACATCCCGGTCGATCCAGTCCCCCACGAGTTTCACCCATCCGTCGCCACGGGCAGCCTGCCGCTCTACCTCCGAGACCAATTCGTCCGGTTCGACCTCCTCACCGTAGTTGGGGAGATAGCGCTTGGGACGGGCTATGTGGCGCCCGGCACGGATGATCTTGGGAAGATCGGCGCGCTGGTCTATCCACCGGGTATCGGCCGGGCTGCCGGCGTCCCGCAGCAGTAATGCCCCCGCGTTGCGATCAGCGACGGCATGCTCTTCAGCCCGCTCATCTGGGACAGCGCCCTGCCTTTCCAGCCCGACGTGACAGTGGGCATCAACCAGCCCTGGCATCAGCCAGACTCCGGTGGCAATGGTCTTTGCGTTGCTGATTGGCTCGGTACGGATGACGCCGTCAACCAGCCACAGGTCACGGTATTCGCCCTCAGGCAGCACCACGCCAGCAACGTGGAGACGGTCAGGCCCTTCGACGGGCTCAGCAGGCATGGCAGACGGGCTCAGGCCGCATGGCCGACGGACTCAGGGCGCATGAGCTATTACTTGCTGAAGCGGCTGCGCAGCTCAGGTGGCAGCTGGAATTCGGCCATCGCCTTCTCGAGCGCGGCCTGGTCGATTTCTCCGTTCCCCACCGCGGCGGCCGGTTCAGCCGCTGCAGCCGGCTGCTGGGGCGCGTTGCGCTTCGCAGGGTTTCCCGAGACGCCACGGCCACTCTTCTTCTTCGATCGGGCAGATTGCTTGCGGGGACCGGGCAAGCCGGCAATTCCTGGCATCCCGGGGACTGCGCCAGTTGCCAGGGAGGTCATCATCTTTCGCGCCTCGAAGAAGCGGTTGATCAAGGTATTGACATCTGACACGCTGACGCCGGCGCCTTTGGAAATGCGGGCGCGGCGGGACCCGTCAATGATCTTCGGGTTGTCACGCTCGGCCGGTGTCATGGAATGGATGATCGCCTCGATCCGATCAACCTCACGTTCATCGATGCCGGCGATCCGGTCCTTGAGCTCACCCATGCCGGGCAACATTCCGAAGACCTTTGACAGCGGTCCCATCTTGCGCACCATCTGCATCTGCTGCAGAAAATCCGCTAAACCGAATTCGCCACCATGGCCAGCCAACTTGGCAGCAGCCTTGGCCGATTGTTCGGCGTCGAAGGTTCTCTCGGCCTGTTCAATCAGAGTCAGCATGTCGCCCATGCCGAGGATCCGACTGGCCATCCGGTCCGGATGGAAGACGTCGAAGTCCTTGAGCGCCTCACCGTTGGAGGCGAACATAATCGGCTTGCCGGTTACCCGCGCGATCGAAAGCGCCGCGCCGCCACGGGCGTCGCCATCCAGCTTGGTAAGCACGACGCCGTCGAAGCCAACTCCTTCAGCGAATGCGTTCGCCGTGTTGACGGCATCCTGGCCGATCATGGCATCGACGACGAACAGCACCTCCTCGGGATGGACGGCATCCCGAATGTCGATAGCCTGCTGCATCATCTCGGCGTCGATACCGAGCCGACCGGCAGTGTCAATGATCAGGACGTCATACAGGCGGCGCTCGGCCTCCGTGATCGAGGATCGGGCCACCGCGACAGGATCGCCGCTTTGTTGATCGATGTCGCTGCCCGAGACGTTGCCGGGCTCGGGCGCAAAGACGTGCACACCGGCTCGCTGACCGACGACTTGCAACTGGTTCACCGCGTTCGGCCGTTGCAGGTCGGCAGCAACCAGAAGCGGCGAATGGCCCTGCTCCTTGAGCCACAAGCCGAGCTTCGCGGCCAACGTCGTCTTACCGGAACCCTGCAAGCCGGCGAGCATGATCACCGTCGGCGGCTTTTTTGCGAAACGCAGCAGTCTGGTTTCGCCGCCCAAAATCGCAATGAGCTCCTCATTCACGATCTTGATCACTTGCTGGGCCGGATTGAGTGCTCCGGAGAGCTCAGCGCCGCGGGCCCGCTCCTTGATGGCGGCAATGAAATCCTTGACCACGGCCAGATTCACGTCGGCCTCGAGGAGAGCGATCCGGATCTCCCTAGCCGTCGCGTCAATATCGGCCTCGGACAGTCGGCCCTTGCCGCGCAGATTCTTAAATGTCGCCGCGAGGCGGTCTTGCAGGGTGTCGAACACGAGCGTCCTTACGTCAGGGATCTGGACTGACTCAGCCTACTAACTTGCCGAGGTATCTCCGTCAAGTGCGATCTGTACGGGTTCTGAGAACATCGAGGACGGCTGCTTAGGCTGGGCGGGTGTCCGACGAGGAGCTCCGGCTGAAGCAGGTGCCGTACGAGCACCCCGACGTTGCCATGCTGGAACGGGCCGCCCAGCAGTTTTACACCAAGATCTATGGCGGGCCTGACGAAACTCCGTTCACAACAGCAGATTTCAGCCCTCCTCGGGGAGCGTTTTTCGTCGGCTACCTGAACGACAAGGCGGTGGCCATGGGTGGTTGGCGATTTCGGACTCCAGGGGTACCGCGAGTGGCGCGGATGCCAGCTGAGATTCGGCGGATGTTCGTGCACGAAGGCGTACGCGGTCGCGGATTTGGCCGCATTATCTTGGCCACTCTTGAGGCGAGTGCCGCTGCTTCCGGCGCCGACTGGCTGCTCTTGGAGACCGGCCAACCGCAGGTAGCGGCAGTGAGCTTGTACCGATCAAGCGGCTATGTGGATGTAGAGAGGTTCGGCTACTACGCAGAGTCCGGGACGGCACTGAACCTCGGCCGGCGACTTCGCTGAGCCAACTCCGGGGAATCCTGGGTCCAAGAGCCAGATTCGTCCTCGTCAGGCTGCCTGCTCAAGCAAGGCATCGACGAAGACCTCGGCGTCAAACGGAGCAAGATCATCTGCGCCTTCACCGAGGCCCACCAATTTGACCGGTACGCCGAGCTCCCGCTGCACCTGAACCACGATGCCGCCCTTGGCCGAACCATCCAGCTTGGTGAGCACAATGCCGGTGACTTCGACCACCTCTGCGAAGATCCGAGCCTGGGTAAGACCGTTCTGTCCGGTGGTGGCGTCCAACACCAAGAGCACTTCACCCACTGGAGCCTGCCGTTCGATCACCCTTTTCACTTTGCCCAGCTCGTCCATCAGACCGACCTTGGTATGCAACCGACCCGCGGTGTCGATGAGCACCACATCGACCTCCTGCTCGATGCCGGCCCTGACAGCTTCGAAAGCAACGCTTGCCGGATCGGCCCCCTCAGCGCCTCGTACGGTTGGCACACCTACTCTGCTACCCCAGGTTTCCAGCTGGTCCGCCGCGGCCGCACGGAACGTATCAGCGGCGCCGAGTAATACGTCCTTGTCCTCGGCCACCAGGACTCGAGCAAGCTTCCCTACTGTCGTTGTCTTGCCGGTGCCATTGACGCCGACGACCATGACAACCGCAGGTTGATCAGTTCGATCCGCATTGAGACTGCGGTCCATTGTCGGGTCGACGAGCTTGATCAACTCTGAGCGCAAGATGGCACGTGCTTGGCCCGGCGCGGAAATCCCTTCGACCCGAAGCTTGTCACGTAGCGACTCCACCAGCTCAGTGGTTGGCGCGACACCAAGATCAGAGGTGATCAGCGTCTCTTCGAACTCTTCCCAGGTGTCCTCGTCAATGCGATCCCGTGTGATCAACAGCAGCAAACCGCGACTCAACGGGCTGTTCGACCCGGCGAGACGGCGTCGCAGGCGTACCAGGCGGCTCTCAGGCGCCTCTGGGCGCTCGAGTACTGGCGCCTCGGAGGGAATCTCAACCTCGGGAAGCTCAACCTCCTCCGGCGGTGCGGCACGAACATCAACTTGGGTTGCAGAGGGTTCGTTCCCAGCATCTTCGGCCGGCTGTTCCCAGCCACGTGGCGCTGGCTCTACGCTAGGCGGTCTCTCACCGGTGCGGAGCGCTCGGCGCCGACCGGTGACGAGGAAACCGACAAGAGCGGCCACGGCCAGCACGACGACGCCGACGACCACCCACAGAGTTGCCGCATCCACCGGCTCATCTTAGGCGAGGAGCCGGACGGCGTGGCTCAGCGACCGCGCGTGGACTCGATCAACTTGACCAGGCGAGAAGGAGGCTCCCCATCACCGTTGAGATGCTGTGCAGCGCGGGCCATCCGGTCGGCCAGTTTGGGTGCGCGATCCTTGCCCCGCCCCTCCATCCCTAGAAGAACCAGACCCACTGTGCAAGCAACAATGACGAGGATCACAATCATTGCGACGATGATGGAGGTCACGACCTTCCTTTCAGACAGTCGGTTGAAGCTACGTACGCGGGGAAGGAACTGTCTTACGGGTGCAACACCGCGCCGACGAATCGGTTGTCTGATCTGTTGAAACAGCGTTGTTGAAAACCGTGGTCGTTGGACGCGGTGCCGGTGGAACAGCTCTGGCGGATAATCTTGCCAAGCCAAGATCACGATGCTGGTATCGAAATGCCGATTCTTGTTCTCGATTTCATCACAACTTTTTGGGCTTGCTGCTCGCGCATCGCGCGCTTGTATCAGGCGACAGACTCGGTCTCCCGAAGTCGTGAAGAGATCACTGTTGAGACACCGTCGCCGCGCATGCTGATCCCGTACAAGGCGTCGGCGATCTCCATTGTGCGCTTCTGATGAGTGATCACCAGCAACTGGCTGGTAGCCCGCAGCTCTTCATAGATCTCCAGCAGGCGACCAAGGTTCGTGTCGTCCAAAGCGGCCTCGACCTCGTCAAGAATGTAGAAGGGGCTGGGCCGTGCGATGAACAGCGAGATCAGGAAGCTGACCGCAACTAGGGCCCGTTCACCCCCGGACAACAACGAAAGCCTCTTGATCTTCTTTCCTGGCGGCCGGGCTTCGACATCCACTCCAGTGGTCAACCAGTTGCCTGGTTCGGTCAAGATCAACCGGCCTTCCCCGCCTGGAAAGAGTCGAGCGAAGACCCGTTCGAAGGCAGCCGCAACGTCGGCGTAGGCGTCCGCGAAGACCTGCTCCACTCTGTTGTCGACCTCGACGATGATGTCGAGTAGATCGCGGCGGGTTTTCCTGAGGTCCTCCAACTGCCCAGAAAGGAACTGGTGTCGTTCCTCGAGCGCATCGAACTCCTCCAAAGCCAGCGGGTTGATCCGGCCGAGGAGGCTGAGCTCCCGTTCGGCGGCACGCAGTCGCTTTTGTTGCAGCTCCCGGACATACGGCTTGGGCTCGGGTAAGGCATCACGGTCATCCTGCACGGCCGAATCGTCGTGGGGAGTAAGCGCGGGAACCGGCTTGTCCGGCCCGTACTCCTCTAGCAAGGCGACGGTCTCCAACCCAAGCTCGGCCATGGCCTTCTCCGCCAAAGCTTCGACCCTCATTTGCTGCTCAGCCCGGGCAACCTCATCACGATGCGCTGCGTCAACCAATGACTCAAAGTCTCGAGTAAGCGATCGGACGCTTCCGTGGGCCCCGGTCAGCGCAGCTTCGGCTTCGGCTCGAGCCGCCTCGGCCTCAGAACGCTCACGTGCTGCCAAAGCTAGAGAATGCTCCAGTTGCTGTGCCAAAAACGTCGCTCCGGCATGCACCGCAGCAGCGACACGGGCCTCCCGCAACATTCGCTCACGCCGGGCGATCTCCCGGATTCGTGCCTGGCGTTCCCTGTCGGCCGCACGCCGTAAAGCATCAGCTCGTCCGGCGAGCGCCCGAGCTCGCTCTTCCAGCGTGCGCAAGGCCAGCCGCGCCTCCATTTCCGTGGACCGGGCAACCGTGGCCTGCTCAGCAAGTCGGTCACGTTCCGCAGCATTGGGCTCAGTCTCCTCGAGAGTCTCGGAGGCCAATTCCAGGCGGTGCTCCAGGTCGGCGAGCCCAGCGACATCGCGGTCCCGTGCCTCCTCCGCCTCTGCTATGGCTTGCCGGAGCCGATCGGCCTCCGCAGTCGCAGAGCGAGCGGTTGCGCTTAGCTGTCCCAGCTCCTCTGCCAAGGCCGCCATAGCTGCATCCGACTCATGCAACTTGGCAAGCGTGATCTCGACCGCAGCAGTGGCCTGCCGATGCTGTTCGTCAAGCTGGCTTTGGGCGAACCGCAACCGATCGCAGACATGACTAGCCTCAGTCAGCCGGCGCTCCGTGTCATCAACGGCAGCCTGCAACTCGATCAGTGTTTGCGTTGCGGATGATCCGCCTGCGGCAAAGTGGGCACTGAGTACGTCCCCGTCGCGGGTCACGGCGACAGCATCCGGCAATGCGGTGATCAGGCTACGGGCGGCGGGCAGGCTCTCGACTAGGACAACTTTGCGTAGCAGGCGGCTCACCGCCGGAGCGAGCTGATCGGGTACCTCCACCACCTCCCGGGCGTACTGGGCTCCGGCCGGAAGGTCTGGCCACTCCTCTGCCGTGTCTTCCTCGACCGGCCCACCAAGCAGCAAGCCAGCGCGTCCCAGATCCTCGGCCTTGAGATGGTCGAACGCACCAACCGCCGCATCGATCCCGGTCACGGCTACCGCGTCGGCGGCAGCTCCGAACGCCGCGGCAATCGCCGTCTGGTACGGCTTTTGCACCGCGACCAGGGCTGCAACCGAGCCGAGTAGGCCGTCTAGGCGATCACTTGCGGCGAGCAGTGCCGAAGAGCCATCCTTGCGGTTCAGACCCACATGCAGCGCCTCGACGCGCGCAACGAGAGCGGCCCGCTCCTGAGTGGCGGCTTGCTCCTGACGCCGAAGCTCATCCTGTTGCTGCTCGATTCGACTCAGGACCTGCAACGCCGCCTCGTGGTCTGCGTCAAGGTTTAGCTCGCCAGCATCGAGTCCAGCGATCTTGGTCTCGAGGGCGGTAAACGCCCGCGACGCTTGCTCGGCCCTTGCGGCGGCCTCTCGCTGCGCAGCGGTCAAGCGGCTGATCTCGTCGGCCGCTGCTTCGCCGCGACTACGTAGCGAGTTGACCTGACCCGTTAGCCTGGCCAATCCCTCCCGCCGGTCCGCAGCCGCGCGGACCAACGCTGCCAGCCGATTTTCCTCACCCCGATGCGCTTCTTCGCAGGCTGTGCGGTGAGCCGTTGCCTCCCGCAGTGCCTCCGCTCGCTGCTCCAACAGGCTGGAAAGCTCTTTCTCCTGCTCGGCAACTCGAGCAGCCTCACGATCCAGTTCATCGGGATCGCGGCCGAAAAGCAGCTCCCCAGGGTCATCCTCGGCCTGCCGCATCCGCTCCCGGGCGATGGACTGAGTGCTGGCAACTCTCTCTTTCAGCGCAGCGAGTGAGTACCAGGTCTCTTGGGCAGCGGTCAGCCTAGGCACACCCTGGCGTACCGCGTCCTCGGCGATTATCTCGGCTTCTCTGGCGGTCTCCAGCGCCAGCTCGAGGGCTCGGCGGCGCTCGTTCATTGCGTGCTCATCGGCGAGCTCGGACTCCAGTGCCTGCGTCGCCTGAAGCAAGTCATCGGCCAACAGTCGCGCCTTGGCGTCGCGCACCTCGGCTTGAATAACAGCGGCCTTCCGCGCTACTTCGGCTTGCCGCCCAAGCGGCTTCAGCTGCCTTCTGATCTCATTGATCAAATCCGAAAGCCGGTTCAGGTTCGCCTCGCAGGCCTCCAGCTTGCGGACTGCCTTCTCTTTGCGTTTGCGGTGCTTCAGCACGCCGGCGGCTTCTTCGATGAAGCCCCGGCGGCTCTCTGGTGTTGCCTGCAAGATCGAATCCAGCTGGCCCTGGCCGACAATGACATGCATCTCTCGGCCGATTCCGGAGTCGCTGAGCAACTCATGGATGTCCAGCAGGCGCACGGCACTGCCATTGATGGCGTACTCAGAGCCGCCATTGCGGAACATGGTTCGGGAGATGGTTACCTCGGGGAATTCGATGGGCAGAGCGCCGTCCGAGTTGTCGATCGTCAGCACGACCTCGGCCCTGCCCAGCGGCGCCCGTCCCGAGGTGCCGGCGAAGATGACGTCCTCCATTTTTCCGCCGCGCAGCGTCTTGGCGCCTTGCTCCCCCATAACCCAACTGAGCGCGTCCACCACATTGGACTTGCCGGACCCGTTGGGCCCGACAACACAAGTGATACCTGGCTCAAAGTTGAGGGTGGTCGCGGACGCGAAGGATTTGAATCCACGCAAGGTCAGGCTCTTGAGGTACAACGTCCCACCTCTCGACGGTGTGAGCTCAGGCGTAGATCCAGCTGCGGAAGGCACCTCACTGTAACTGACGGCGGCCCGAAGTCCTGGTATGTGGCAGG
>Ga0081538_10001938_pt1 | contig 20699 bp, 21 predicted proteins | sample TabmetS5T2R1_FD_71022 | JGI IMG/M metagenome (GOLD analysis project Ga0081538, IMG submission 71022) | Tabebuia heterophylla rhizosphere microbial communities from the University of Puerto Rico - S5T2R1 | ecosystem: Host-associated > Plants > Roots > Rhizosphere ...
GCTCCTGCGCCAAGCGCTCGACGGCGCCCTGCGGGACAGGCTCGGGTTGCGCGTCGCCGCGGCCGGCACCCATCCGCTGGCGACCCACTCCGAGGTCGCCGTCTCGACCAGCGCCCGCTACCGGGAGATCGACGCCACGATGCGCGCGCTGGCCCATCGCGAGCCCACGATGGCGCAGCACGTCCACGTCGCGGTGCCCGATGGAGCCACGGCGGTGCGGGCGCTCGACGGCCTGCGCAGCGACCTCCCCCTGCTGCTCGCCCTGTCCGGCAACTCCCCGTACTGGCGCGGCAGCGACTCCGGCTTCGCCTCGGTGAGGACGCAGATCTTCTCGATGTTCCCCCGAGTCGGCATCCCGCGAGCGTTCGGCACGTACACCGCGTACACGCGGGCGGTCGACCCGTTGCTCAGCTCCGAGGCGATCCCCGAACCCGGGTTCCTTTGGTGGGACGCCCGCCTGCAGCCGCGGATCGGCACCGTCGAGGTCCGGATCCTGGATGCCCAGTCGCGCGTGACCGATGCCGCTGCGCTCGCCGCCGTCGTCCACTGCCTCGTCCGCGCTCACGCCGAGGCCGAGCAGCCAGGCGCCGCCGGACCGGAAGTGCTGGCCGAGAACCGGTTCCTCGCGGCGCGCGACGGCATCCGCGCGCAGTTGATCGACGATCGCACCGGTCAGCGGCGCCCGGCGCGCGACGCGCTGACCGAGCTGCTCGACGACTGCGAGCCGCTCGCCGCCCGGCTCGGCTGCCGCGCCGAGCTCGCGTCGGCGGCGGCGCTCGCCGAGGATCCCGGCGCCGCACGGCAGCGACGGCTCGCGGCGCACGAGGGAATTGCAGCGCTGCCCGTGTGGCTCGCAGCCGAGTTCGTGCCCGGCCGCACCGTCGCCGCGGCCTGAGCGCGGCAGCCGACGCGCGATCGCCCCGACCGGCGGGCACCATCGGCATCTGGGTACGCATGTCCCTGATCGCGTGACGCGCTCGTGGCGCCGTCGATGGCGTCGCGACGTCGCTCGGGAGCGTTATCGAGCCTTGCGCGTGTGGCCGCGGGCCACGCGGCTCGGCAGCCTGGCGGGCCGCGGCCGAGCAGCTGTCGCTTCAACCGATACGGAGCAGATGCGGAGCAGCCGTGTCAGGAACGTGTCGGAAACGGGCGGGATCGCGCGCCACCGGGCCGAGGGCGAGGCTCGGGGTGCTCGATCGTTTCTCGGCGCCGCAGACGGTCGCCAACCGCGCCGACGATCGGCGGGTGCAGGCGATCGCCGCGCTGCGTCGGTTGCGGATGACCGGGCCGGAGATCGCCGAGGCGCTCGGGATGCCCATCTCGACGGTGTCGGGGATCCTCACGCGCAATGGCCTGGGGCGCCTGGGCCGCGTCGGGCTCGAGCCCGCGGGCCGCTACGAATGCGCGCGCCCGGGCGAGCTGGTGCACATCGACGTCAAGAAGCTCGGGCGCATCCAGGGCGGCGCCGGCAAGCGTGTCCGCGGCGACGGCCGCCACTACACGCTGACCTTCACCGGACGGATGGCTGTTCACCTACAACCATCGCCGCCGACATGCGGGCATCGGCCGCCAGACACCCATCCAACGGCTGAACAACCTGCTCGGGACTTATGTCTAGCGCTCCATCGCTAGCCCGGCTGCGGCGTGGCGGAGGCCGCGGCTTGCGCTTGCCGGACCTTCTCCGCGAGCTGCTCGGTGGAAACGTTGGTCGTCGCATTCACCTTGCTGCTCGCCCGCGTCACGCTCGTCGCGACCCGATCGGCCATGTCCGCGCCGTAGACCACAACCAGGCCCGCGTCGCCGCGGTCGAGCACCTCGCCGAGCAGCTTTAGATCGTCGCGGCTCAGTGCGCGCGCGGCGTGCCCGGCCAGCGCGCCCAGCGCCGCCCCGGCACCCCCACCGGCGGCAAGCGCACCGAGAATGCCGACAGCGGGAAACAGCGCCGCCACCGCCCCGGCGGCCATTCCCCAGCCCAACCCCGCACCCGTGGAACGGCGCGACTGCTCGTCGTGCCTGCGCACGATGTCCACCTCGCCCGCCTCGTCCTTCGCCACCACCGTCGCGTCAAAGTCGTGCGACGACGCGAAGTGACGATACGCGCCATCGACCGCCTCAAAGTCGGCAAGCGCGTCCTCAACGCGGTCATAGGACGCCGCCAGTATGTAGATCATCTCGCCGCCCAACGCCGCCTCTCCTCTCCCCGGATTTCCCGCGCCATTATCGCCGGCCGGACGAGCCGACAGCGAATCTTGCGACCACGCACGTGTGTGCATGCGACCTCCGGCACGGCGGCGGTCCCGGTAAACCTCCGAGCCCTCGTAGGCCGTGACGAAAGGGTCAAGGCCGGTTGAAGGGCGGCACTTAGGGCGGAGGCCGATATCAGGAGCGTTTCGTGCAGCGGCTCGACGACACGATCTGGGCCACGGCGAACGGCGCCTCCGCGCCTGTGAGGGCTGGCGCGGCGGCGACTCCTTCCGCCGGCTGGCGGCGTGGTGCTGGTCCTGTGCGGCGCGGCGCGACTCGTGTCAGCGGGCAGCGGTTCGAGCGCGCCGGCCACGACCTGGCGCGCGAGGGCCTGTTCGTCGGGCTCGACCGTGGGAGCCGCACTTCCTCACGCTCGCCCGCTGATCAGACGCGCACGTCGAGCTCCGCGAGCTGGGCCTCGACCGCCCGGTGAACGTTGCCATGGATGTGGTCGGCGCCGATGCGGTCGACGACGCCGTCGGCTTCGAGCACCGCCCGCACGCCCGGCTTCACGGCGGCTAGGCGCAGCGCGACGCCCGCGGCCTCGGTGAGCTCATGGATCTCGTTCAGCTTCGCCGAGCGCTGCGAGTCGATGAACGTGACCGGCGCGAGGTCGAGCACGAGCGCGCGGCGATCGCTGTCGTCGGCGAGCCCGCGGACGCGATCCTCGAGCGCCTCGGTTGTCGCGAAGAACAGCGCGCCGTCGAGCCGCAGCACCGCGATGCCGGGGATCGCCTCGTCTTCCGGATATGCCTCGAGGTCGCGGAAGACCTGGGTCCCCGGTTCGCGGCCGAGCAGCGGCATCGGCGGGCGCGTCGACACGTAGACGAGCCAGGCGAGCGCCAGCGCGACGCCGACGAGAACTCCGGCGAGCACGCCGACCGAGAGCACGCCGGCGATCGCCGCGACGGCTACCCAGAAGTCGAAGCGCGTGACCCGGTACAGACGGCGCAGCTCGGCGACGTCGATCATGCCGAAAACGACCGCGTCGATGATCACGGCCCCCAGCACCGCCTTGGGGAGGTCCGAGAACAGCGGCGCGAGTACGAGTAGCGTCGCCAGCACGAGCCCGCCGGTCACGAGCGACGCGACCGGAGTCCGCGCGCCCGCCGACTCGTTGAGCGAGCTCGCCGAGAGGCTCGTCGAAACCGGCATCCCCTGGAACACGCCCGCGCCCATGTTCGCCATCCCCTGCGCGACCGACTCCTGGTTGACGTCGATGCGGTAGCGGTGGCGCGCGGCGAACGCCCTGGCGTCGCCGGCGGTCTGCGAGAACCCGATCAGCAGCAGCGCGAACGCGGCGATCGCGACCGTCCCGTAGTTGTCGGCGACGAGCCCGACATCGGGCAGCTCGGGGACGGGGAGGCCGCGCGGCACGTCGCCCACGAGCGCGACGTCGTGCGCGCGGAGGTCGAGCAGGTAGGAGGCGATGAGGCCGCCCGCGACCAGCACGAGCGCGCCCGGGACGGTCGGCGCGACCCGTCGCAACCCGAGGATCACGCCGAGCGCGCAGATACCCACGACCAGGGTGGTCCAGTGTACGTCGCCGAGCGAGCTGAGCCACGACGCGAGCTCGCGCCAGGCGCTGTCGCCTTCGGCGGACGTGCCGGTGAGCTTCGGCAGCTCGCCGATCACGACGTCGATCGCCGCTCCCGCCAGGAAACCCGTGACGACGGCCTTCGACAGGAAGCTCGCGATCCACCCCATTCGGAAGAGCGCGAGCAGCAGGAACAGCAGCCCCGTGGCGAGCGCGATCGCCGCGACCAGCTCCGCGGCGAGGTCGCCCGCCACCTCGGTCACGACGACCGCGCTGCCCGCGACGGCCGCGAGCGACGAGCTCGGCCCGGTGGAGATCTGCCGCGACGTGCATAAGAGCGCGTAGACGATCGCCCCGGCGGCGGCGGCGTAGAGACCGTTCTGGACCGGGATTCCGGCGATCTCGGCGTACCCGAGGTTCTTCGGCACGATCAGCGCCGTCACCGCGATGCCCGCGGCGACGTCCCCACGTAGCCAGCGGCGGTCGTAGCGCGGCAGCCACTCGGACGCGGGAACGCGGCAGCCACTCGGACGCGGGAACGAGGCGGCTCACGCGCTCAAACGCCGCGTTCGGCGGCGACACGACCCGTGCGCACGGCTTTCTCCAGCGCGGCATGGTCGCGCTCGTTCTGGTCCGCGTAGGACTCGGCGAACGCGGCGACGGCGCGGTCGAAGGACGTCCCCGACCCGAGGTAGGCGGCGATCGCGACGCGATCCCCGGAGCGCGCGTGCGCGCGCGCCAGCGTCCAGGCGCAGAGCTTGACGTAGACGGTCAGCCGCGCCGCCGACATGAGCTCCACGTCTGCGCCGAGCTTCCAGTCCCACAGCTGGCGCACGTAGTAGTCGCGCGCCGTGTCGTCGGTCAAGCCCGCGCGCAGCCAGCCGAGGAAGATGTCGCCGTCGACTTGCATCAGCCGCTGCCCCTGGACCACGCGCTGCCCGTGGTTGCGCACGGGGTCGCGGCCGACGTAGGGATCGAGCGCGGAGGGGCCGGCCTCCTTGACCTGGAGGAACAGCGGGTCGCCGCCGTCGCGCCCGGTGAGCAGGACGATCCAGGTGCGCGTGCCCACGCTCCCGATCCCGCCGACCCGGCGCGCCATGTGCGTGTAGCGGTAGCCCTCGAGCAAGTGCCGGCGATCGACCGGAAGGCTGCGACGGTACGCGCGCAGCATGCGCCGCATCCCCTCCTCGACGGCATCGCCGGCCGCGGCCGGGAACAGCTCCTCGACTGGGACGATCAGCGGCGGGCGGCTCACGATCCGGACGCCGCCGTCGACTCTCTCGGTCAGCTTCGACAGCGCGCGCAGGTGGTTCTTCGCCTGTGCACTGACGACCCGTCGCTTGAACGCGCTGCGCTCCCGGCGGCTCACGTGCTCGCCGACGTGGCTGAGGATGCGGGGGACATCGAGCCGCGCGTACCAGAGCTCGATGTTGCGCATCGCCGCAAAGCCCCGCATCGCCTCCCGATAAGAGCGGACCGCCGCTTCGACCGCCTCGCGTCGCCCCGCCGCCGAGATGCCGAGCTCGCGTCCGGCGATCGCAATGCTCGCCGCCAGCCGCTTGACGTCCCACTCCCATGGGCCGCGCGCGGTCTCGTCGAAGTCGTTGATGTCGAACACCAGCTCGCGATCGGGCGCCGCGAAGCCGCCGAAGTTCGACAGGTGCGCGTCGCCGCACAGCTGCACCGGCAGGTCCGACTGCGGCGTCGCCGCGATGTCGGCCGCCATCGGCGCCGCGGCGCCGCGGAAGAACGCGAACGGCGACGCGAGCATGCGCCCGTGCCGGACGGGCACGAGGTCCGGCTCGCGGTCCGTCGCCTGCTCGAGCAGCACTTCGACGGGATCACGCCGCCCGGGCGGCGGCTCCCATGCGGCGTGGCTCCCGCGCGGCGCGTTCGTCCGCGCCGCCTTGCCGCGAGCCACGCGCTCCTCCACCGATGGATGCGGCGCAGCCATGGGTGGCATGTCACCGCCGCGCCGCCGCCGCGGCAATGGTGTCTGCCAGCCCATTAGTCATAGGGCGGACACCCTGGCGGGCGCGACCGCGGGCGAGCACGATCGCGTCTGAGATGGATGCGGATCGTGCACGGGCGCTGGCCGAGCAGCTGCATGCCGGCGAACACGAGGAGGACGGCTCGCCTGTGCTGCGGCACATCGGGCGCGTCGCCAGCGCGACGCCGGCAGAGGCGCGGGCGGTCGCCTGGCTCCACGAGGCGCTCGAGTCGACCGCTGTCACGGAGCACGAGCTGCTCGCGCGCGGCGTCACGACGGAAGAGCTGCGCGCGCTGCGGCTGCTCGCGCGCGGCGAGGACTCGGGATCAGACAGCGTCTACCTCGCGCACGTCGAGCTGATCGCGCGCGCGGCCGGCCGCTCCGGGCGGCTAGCCCGGATGGTCAAGATCGCGGATCTCGAGGACCGGCGCGCCCATCCGCGCGTCCGCTCGAACGGCTGGTCGCCGCCGTACCTGCGCGGGCTGTGGCGGCTGCGCGGGGCGATGGAGGAAGCGCGCAGCTCGGCGGATCTGAGATGACGGGCGAAGCGGGCGCCGGCGCGGCGAGCGTCGGGCGCCTGGCGCTCCTGCTGTCGATGGCGATGTTCGTTCTAGTCGTCGACACGTCGCTGATGAACGTGTCGATCTCGGCCGTGGTCGACGATCTCGACACGACTGTCAGCGGCGTCCAGTCGGCGATTGCGCTCGAGGCGCTCGTGTCGGCCGCGTTCATCCTGATCGGAAGCAAGTTCGGCGACCTGTTCGGCCGCAAGCGCGCCTACGTGCTGGGCCTGCTCGGTTACGCCGTCGGCGCGCTGGCGATGACGTTCGCCCAGGGCCTCACCGCGATCATCGTCTTCTGGGCGATTATCGGAGGGCTCGGCGCCTCGCTACTTCTGCCCGCGATGCAGTCGCTGATCCACGGCAACTTCGAGGGCGCGACGCGGAGGAAGGTCTACGCGCTTGTGGGAGCGGCGGCCGCGATCGCCACGGCCGTCGGACCGTTGCTCGGCGGCTTCATAACGACCTATCTGTCGTGGCGCGTCGCCTTCCTATTGGAGGCTGTCGTGATCGCGATCGTGCTGTCGGGGATCAAGCTCGTCCGCGACGTGCAGTACACGGGACCGCGCAGCGTCGACGCCGTCGGCGCGGCGCTGTCCGTGCTGGGCATGGGCGGGATCGTGCTCGGCATCCTCGTGTGGCAGGAGGGAGGCGAGTCCGTGGCCACGCTGCTGGCGCTCGGCGCGGTCGCGATGGCCGCGTTCGTCCACTGGCTGACGCGCCGCAAGCGCGAGGGGAAATCTGCGCTGCTCGACCCCGGCCTATTCGAGTCGAAGTACTTCAGGATCGGGATCTCCCAGCAGATGCTCCAGCAGGTCGCGCTCGGCGGCACGATCATCGCGCTGCCGATCTACCTCCAGATGGTGCTCGAGTACAACGCGATGGAGGCCGGCCTCTCGCTCGCCCCGCTCTCGCTGAGCATGTTCGGATTGGCGCTGCTTGCCGGCAGAAGGGCCGGAGACCGGCGCCCGAGCAGCATCATCCGGCTCGGCTTCGCGCTCTTCACAGCGGGAATCGCGATCCTGATCCCGATCGTGCCGCGCGCGGACACCGGCTGGGCACTCGTGATCCCGCTGATCGTCGCCGGATCCGGGCTCGGCCTGCTGGTGTCGCAGCTCAACAACTACACGCTTTCGCCGATCTCGGAGGAGCGGGCGAGCGAGGCGGCCGGCGTGAACTCGGCCGCCGGATCGTTCGGGCTCTCGTTCGGGCTCGCGTTCGCGGGCGCAATCATGCTCGCCACGCTCTCGATCGCCTTCACCGAGATCGCGAAGAGCAGCGACGTCCTGCCACCCGCCGACCAGCAACGCGTCGCGGACGCGCTCGAGGACGACGCCGAGGTCATGAGCAACACGCAGCTCGAGGAGTTGCTGGCCGACGAGCCGGAGGAGATCCAGGACGAGATCGTCCGCATCAACACCGACGCCAGGCCGATCGCACTCCAGGTCGCCCTCGCGATCCCGATCCTCGCCGGCCTTCTCGGCCTGATCAACTCGTTCCGCATGATGCGGCTGCCCGACCCGAAGCCCTCGGCGGCCGCCGAAGAAATGGCTTTCGGCTGACCGGTACGGTCGCCGGTCCGGAGGTACGGCGTGGGAACCGCGCGTCAGCGTTCGTACTCCCCGCCCTGGATAAGCCAGTCCAGCGCAAGCTGGCAGGCGTCGAGGATCGACACGTGGCCGTCGTTCGGACGGAGCCAGAGCTCGGCGTTTCGGGCAGTTGCGCACGAGCCGGTCGGCGTGCGGCGGCGGCACGACCCGGTCGCGGCCGCCCTGGACGATCACCACGGGGGCGGTGACTTGCGCGAGGTCGAAGCCGCGCCGCAAGCGAGCGCGTGCGGGCCGCCGCCGGAGGCGCCCATCCCGCGAACGGGTCGACTCCGAACGCGTCTGGAACCGCGCCACGTCGGCCGCCGCCGTCGTAGGCCCGCAGCGTGCGGCCATCGCCGAGCTGAACGTCCGCCCGCTCAGACGAAGAACTCCTTGAGCATCGGCGCGAGCGCCTCCGGCGCGACCTGGCCCCAACTCTGACCCTCGAGCGTCCGATGGCGCGCGCCTTGGATCGCTTCCGCGGTGGCCCGTGCCGCCTCGCGAAAGAAGTCGGGACTGTCGCCGCCGTTGGCGACCAGCGCCGGCACGCGCACCGCCGCCGCGAGCTCGTACGGCACGGTGCCGTCGCCGAGCACAGCGTTGTCATAGACGAGCGTCGGCGCGACCGACTCGAACAGCGCCCACGACGGCTCCCTGCGCATGCCGGCGACCGCGTCCGGCGGCACCCCCGCGCTCGTCAGGAAGAACTCGACCGCGTCCCCGCGGCGGCCGGCAACGACCAGCTGCTCGAGCCGTTCGCCGAACTCCTTCGACTCGCCCGTCGCATCCTTAGCGACCGCGAGCGGCGGCTCGTAGAGCGCGAGCTTGGCGATCGCCGCGCCGCTCGCCGCGGCCCGCAGCGCGAGGACGGCGCCGGAAGACACGCCGAAGACCAACGCCCGGCCGCCGGCCGCGGCGATCACCGCGTCGAGGTCCTCGATCTCGCGCTCGACCGCATACGCCGCGGTGTCGCCGCTCTCGCCGCGGCCGCGGCGGTCGTAGCGGTACACCGTGAAGTCCGGCGCCAAGAGCTCGGCCAGCGGGCCCATCGGCCCGAACGAGCGGAAGCACAGCGCCCCGTCCACGAGCACGAGGACCGGCCCTGAACCCGACCGCTCGAACGCGATCGGCGTCCCGTCGCGCGATGTGACCGTGCTCACGACTCGCTCCCGTCGAGCTGCGCCCGCAGCGCGCTCATGCGCTCGCGCCAGAACGCCTTCATCCGCTCGGCCTCCTCGGCGTCGGCCAGCCGCTCGTGCTCGAGCGCCGCGGTGCTCTTCCCCGCGCCCTGCGGCGCCGGATCGCGGCGTCCGACATCGTCAGCGCCGGCGCTTCAGCCGCCTCTACGTCGTCCGCCGCCAGCAGCGTCGCCCGCGCGGACGTGTAGCTCTCGCCCGTCTTCTCGATCCGCATGCGGACGAGCCGCTTGAAGGACTTCTCCCTGGTCATCTGCTGCTCCTTCCGACCGGCGGCGGCTCGCTCACACCGTGTCGGCGTGGGCTGCGTGCGCGATCAGCGCCTCGATCGGGATCACGTCGGCGGCGCGCTCGTGGGTCGCGCCGAGCACGACGGCCGGCGCGCAACCGGCGTCGTAGGCCTCGAGCCAGCGCGGCGCGCAGACGCACCAGCGATCGCCCGGCGCGAGCCCGGGGAAGCCCCACTCCGGCCGCGGCGTCGAAAGGTCGTTGCCCGCGAGCGCACTGAACTCGAGGAACGCGGCCGTCACGATCGCGCAGACCGTGTGGCTGCCGGCGTCCTCCGCTCCGGTGGCGCAGCAGCCGTCGCGGTAGAAGCCGGTCAGCGGATCGCGCGAGCAGGGCACCAGCGTTCCGCCGACGACGTTGCGGTCCTCCGCGCGTGCCATGCGGACATTGTGTCGCGCCCGGCCCGTAGCCTCCGCCGCGACGGGGTCCGGACGAGGGGAAGGGAGGGCCGATACGGAGGTGCGCAGCGAAGGGGCGGAGCTCTCCGGCGCCGCATACGTGCGTCTGGTGCTGCTAGGCGCGCTGATCGGCATTCCGGCCGCGCTGCTCGCCGCGATGTTCCTCGCCTTCGTGCACGAGCTCGAGCACTGGCTGTGGGACGAGCTACCGGAGCAACTCGGCTCGTCGTCGCCGCCGTGGTACCTCGTGATCGGGCTGCCCGTGGTGGGCGCCGCGCTCGTCGCGGCGGCGCGGGCGCTGCTCCCCGGCGACGGCGGCCATGAGCCGCTCGAGGGGCTCGGCGGCGCGCCGACGCCGGTCGAGTACGCGCCCGGGATCGCCTTGGCCGCCATCGGCACGCTCGCCTTCGGCGCGGTGCTCGGACCGGAGGGGCTGCTGATCGCGCTGGGGTCGGTCGTCGGCGTCGCAGTCACGCGGATCATCAACCTGGGGCCGCGGGAGAACGCGGTGCTCGGCACAGCCGGCTCCTTCTCGGCCATCTCGGCACTGTTCGGCGGGCCGCTTGTCGCCGGGATGCTGCTGCTGGAAAGCGGCCTCGCCATGGGGGCCGCTCTGCTACCCGCGCTGCTGCCGGGGCTGGTGGCCGCCGCGGTCGGTTACCTGCTGTTCGTCGGGCTGGGCGACTGGGGCGGCCTCGACGCCACCGCGCTCGCCGTGCCCGGGCTGCCCGCGTACGAGGGGACGCACCTGCTCGACCTGCTCGTTGCCGTGATCGTCGGCACCGTCACCGCGGTGATCGTCACCGCGGTCCGCCGCACGGCCGTCCGGGTCGTCGGCATGCGCGGGCGCATCGGGATGCCGGCGCTGCTTCTGGGCGGCGGCCTGGCGGTCGGCGTGCTCGCGCAGGTCACCGACGTGCTCGGCGGCAACTCGCAGTACGTGCTGTTCTCCGGCCAGGCCTCGGTTCCCGACATCGTCGTAGAGGAGGCGGCCGGGATCGTGCTCCTCGTCCTCGTCGCGAAGGCGCTGGCGTACGCGATCAGCCTCGGCTGCGGGTTCCGCGGAGGGCCCGTGTTCCCGGCGATCTTCCTCGGCGTCGGCGTCGCGGCGCTGGCGGAGATCGCATTCGACGTTTCGCCCACGCTCGCCGTGGCGATCGGCGCCGGAGCGGGCATGGCCGCCGGAACGCGGCTCCTGTTCTCGTCGCTTCTGTTGGCGGCCTTGCTCGTCGGCAGGCCCGGCCTCGACGCCGTGCCCGCCACAGTTCTCGCCGTGGCGGCCGCGTGGCTGACGGTCGCGGCGATCGATCGCCGTTCGCCTCCCACGGACGCCGCTCCCTAGCCCGCGTCGGCCGGTCCCGGCTCAGACCGCAGCGCCGCCATGCGCGCGCGGCGCGGCCGGCCGGCCTCCGCGAGCACGACCTTGACCACGGTCGCGAACGGCACCGCCAGGATCGCGCCCACGACGCCGAGCAGCGCGCCGGCGAGCAGCACGGCGACGATCGTCGTGAAGCCTGTGAGCTCGACGGCCTTGCGGTAGACGATCGGGTAGACGATGTAGTTCTCGACCTGCTGGTAGATCAGCTGGATCACGAGCATGACGATCGCGGCCTCGGTGCTCACCGTCAGCGCGACGGCGATCAGGATCACCGACGCGATCGTCGCGCCGACCTGCGGGATCAGGTCGAGCAGGCCGGCGATCACAGCTAGCACGACCGGGAACGGAAGCCCGAGGAGCCAGGCGGAGACGCCGGCCACGACGGCGGCGACGACGGAGATCGCCACATTCCCGATCAGCGAGGAGGAGACGCCCTGGATCGACTCCTCGACGACCGGACGCCAGCGCTCCTCGGTCGCGGGCGACGCGAATCCGAACAGCCAGTCCGTGATCGCGGGGCGCTCCATCAGCAAGAACAGCGCGAGGAACGTCAGCGTCACGAGCGAGAGCACCGAGCCGAACACTCCGCCCGCGATGCCCAGCAGCGCACTGGCGGCCTCCGGCAGGCCCTGCGCGAGCTCCTGGAGCGCGTTGCGGATCGTGTCGTCAGCGCCGGCCGTCGAGATGATCTCCTGGAAGCCCGGCTTGCTCGTGAGCTCGTCCCACATCGCCGGCAACTCCTCGAGGAAGTCGACGATCTCGTTCCAGACCGGGCCGGCACTGACCAGCACGAGTACGAACACGGCGACGAACAGCGCCGCAAAGACAACGAGCGCAGCGCGGCCACGGCGCCAGCCGCGCTTCACGAGCGTGCCCACGACGGGGTCGAGGCCCAGCGCGACGACGGCCGCGAGCAGGATCGACAGCAGCGTCCCGAGCGACAGCAGCGCGATCGCGACGAGCACGCCGAAGGCGAGCAGGATCATCAGCGTCCTGGCCGGGATGACGATCTCGACGCGCTGGACCGGCGGCGGCTGGGCTTCGTTCACGTGCCGATTCACTGCGACGCTAGTTCGCCGCGCACGCCCGCGTGTCCTTCGCGCGACGCCGACAGTGCCGGCCCGTCAGCCATCGGCCGGCCGCGGCTGCGGCGGCGCGGCGATCGCAGGGCCGGCGCTCTTGTCGCCGAGCACGCGAGCCTTCTCCGCGCGCAACTCCGCCTCGTCCAGCACGCCGGCGGCGCGCAGCTGCGCCAGGCGCTCGAGCTGCTCAAGGCGGACGTCCTCCGCCTCCCCGGACGAGAACCGCGACGCCTGGCGCACCACCGCGCCGGACCCGGCGCGTGCCCGCGCCGTCACCGCGCCCGACATCTGCGCGATCAGCTCGCGCCGGCGCTGCGCTGCCGACTCGCGATCCGCGTCCGGGAACTCGCGCAGCGTCTTGCGGCGCAGGCCCTCGACGCCGAGGACGAGCAGCGCCACGAGCACGGTCGCCGTCGCCGGGTTGCGCGTCGCCGGAGTCGGCGCCCACCAGAACAGCACGACCGCGACGAGCAGCGCCACCGCGCTGTAGACGATCACGGGCTCGCGCATATACGGGGCGAGCGCGCGGCGGATCGCCACCGCGACCCGCGTCGGGCCGGCGAGCCACGCTCCCGCGATCATCACGACGCCGTATCCGATCGTCGCCGTCGCCGCCTGCTCGAGCAGCGGGGTGTAGATGTCGTAGACCTGGCGCACGACCTCCTCGCTGGACGCCGTACGCGCGAGCCCGTCGACGAGCGCGTCGCCGGCCAGCGACTTGGCCGCCAGCGCGGCGGCGCCTGCGGCGACGAAGCCGACGCCATATGCGCGCAGGGCGCGGCGCCGCCAGCCAGGGGCGACGAGCAGCGCGGCGCCGAACAGAGCGAGCGACAGCACCACGAACACGATGGGCAACGCCTTGAGGGTGTTCGCGATCCGCTGCGCGCTCTCGAGCTCGTCGGAGCGCACGATCTCGACCTGCGCCGCGTCCTCGGGCAGCGCCGCGGCCGCGCGCCCGCCGAACCCCGCGCGCTGCTGGACCTCTTCGAGCAGCGCCTGCAGGTCGAGCGTCACCGTGCTGCCATCGGTCGAGACGAACTCGCCCTCGCCCTCGAGTACGCGCAGCAACGCGGCGTGCGCCGCGCGGTTGGCGTCCTCCCAGAGTCGCTGGACGTCGTCGCGCGCGAGCGCCTCGCGGGCGCGGTCCTCGACCTCGTTGCGCAGCGCTCCCGCGACGGCCGGCGCGAGCCGGTCGGCCCTGTCGGGCAGAGCCTCGGCGATCTGCCCTTCGACGTCGACGTTCTCGTAGAGCTGATCCGTGAGGAACCCCGCCACGCGGTCGCGTATCACCGGCTGCTCGAGCAGTTCGCTGCTTGCGTTCGTCCAGTTGTCCGTGTCGAGCACCTGCCGGTTGATCCAGATCGCCATGACGGCGAGGAACGCGGCGAGCGAGGCGAGCACGACTAGCGCCAGCGCGATACCGCGCCGGCGGACGGGCGATGGCTCCTCCTGCATGCCCCCGAAGGAACCCAGACGCGGCGCGGCGCGGCAAGGGCGCAGGCCGGTGTCCCGTCGCGAGTGCACGCCTCCCTGCAGCATCCGCGCTCCGCTTATGCTTCGTATTTGTGGCGATACGGGTCATTCTCGGGGAAGACAGCTACATCGTGCGCGAGGGGCTCCAGCAGGTGCTGGCCGGCGCGCCGCAGGTCGAAGTCGTCGCGGGCTGTGGCGATGCCGGTTCGCTGCTCGAGGCGATCGAGGCGCACAGCCCGGACGTCGTCGTGACCGACATCCGCATGCCACCGACCGACACCGACGAGGGCATTCGCCTGGCGGCGCGTCTGCGCGACACGCACCCCGGCATGGGCGTCGTCGTGCTCAGCCAGTACTCGGATCCCGGCTATGTGCTGTCCCTGCTCGAGTCCGGTTCCGACGGCCGCGCGTACCTGCTCAAGGAGCGCGTCCACGACCGCCGCCAGCTCGTGGCGGCGATCGAAGCCGTCGCGCACGGCCAGTCGGTGATCGACCCGAAGATCGTCGAGGTGCTGGTGACGGCGAAGGCGCGCAACGAGCGCTCGCCGCTGTCGGAGCTCACGCCGCGTGAGCTCGAGGTGCTCGCCGCGATCGCCGAGGGGAAGAGCAACGCGGCGATCTCGGACGGCCTCGTGCTCACCAAGCGCGCGGTCGAGAAGCACATCAATTCGATCTTCCTCAAGCTCAACCTCTCGCATTCGCCCGAGGCGGAGGACGTGAGCCCGCGGGTCAAGGCGGCGCTGCTCTTCCTCGCCGAGTCGGACGTCATCCCCGCCCAGCTCGGGCCCGCACCGTAGCGGCGGTCGAGGGAAGCCCACACCCCTGAGGATCGGGAGGCGCGCGCCATTGCCGCGTCTCAGGGGCGGACCTAGAGTCGCGCTTCGACACTCCCACTGGAGGAACGACTCGATGGCCCAGATGCAGACACCCTCCTCGTATAGATCGACCCGCCCGTCGGACGCCTGGGCGGGCTGGGTCACGTTCGCGGCGGTGATCCTCGCCCTGATCGGCACGTTGAACGTGATCCAAGGATTCATCGCCCTCTTCGACGACGGCTACTTCGCGGTGCGGCGCGAGGACGACCTCCTGCTCGTCGACTTCACCGCGTGGGGCGTGATCCTCCTCTGCTGGGGCGCGATCCTGGTGTGCGCCGGCCTGGCGCTCGCATCGGGGCGCGCATGGGCCCGCTGGTTCGCCATCGTCGCGGTCTTCGTCAACGTGATCGCGCAGATCGGGTTCCTCTCCGCGTATCCGATCTGGACGGCGATCATGATCGGGCTGGACGTCATCGTCATCTTCGCGCTCACGGCGCGCTGGGACGAGGCGCGGGCGGCCATGTGAGCATGCCGGCGGCGAATCCCTCGCCGGCACCCCCGCTAAAGGCGCCTGTGCGCGTCCTGACGGTGGACGACCAGGAACGGTTTCGGGGCGTGGCGCGCGACGTGATCGACGCCACGCCTGGATTCGAGTTCGCCGGAGAGGCCGAGAGCGGGGAGGAGGGGCTGCGGGCCGTCGACCGCCTCGCGCCGCAGCTCGTGCTGCTCGACGTGCGCATGCCCGGCCTCGACGGGATCGAGGTGGCGCGCCGGCTGCACGACTCCCATCCCGAGACGCTCGTGGTGCTCATCTCGATCGAGGATCCGATGGACGTCCCGTCGGCGGCGCAGCTGGGTGCGGCCGTCCCGCTGGTCCGCAAGCAGGACTTCGGGCCGAGCCTCCTGCGGCGGCTGTGGAGCGAGCATCGCACTCGCTGAGTCCTGTCGCGAAGATGACCGCTAGGTAGGCGGTCGCCCGAAGTCTTGTCTCGAAGATGACCGCTAGGTAGGCTCGCGGCAGCCCCTAAGGCGCCATGCCGTAACCCTCGGGGCCAACCCGCCCGAATGAGCTCGCGATCCGAGTGGCTCGCCTCGACGGCGATGACGGCCGTGGTGGTTCTGCTATGCGCAGTGACGGCTGCGGTGACCGTCACAGGGTCGGTCGTGGAGTACCCGTGGCTGGACGCTTGCGCGCGCGTGTTCATGGTCGGAGCACCGCTGGTGGTCGGTCTCTACGCACGCCGCCGGCCGGCATCGCGCCGCTTCGGCGACCTGCTGGTGTTCGCCGGCGCCGGCTGGTTCCTCGCCGGGCTGTCGTCCTCGGACAACGACGTCCTCCACAGTGTCGGTCGGGTGGCGGGCTGGATCGTCGAGATCGGACTCGTCTACCTGGTGCTCGCCTTCCCGTCCGGCTCGCTCGACCGCTACGACCGCGCGCTGGTCCGTGGGATCGCGCTGGTGATCGGCCTGCTCTACTTGCCCACGGCCCTGCTCGTCGAGCAGTACCCGACGCCGTCGCCGTGGACCTCGTGCACCGCGGACTGCCCGGGCAATGCGTTCATGCTGCTCGCCGACCAGCCCGCGTTCGTCGACGACGTGGTCCGGCCGCTCCGCGAGGCGCTCACGGTGCTGATCTTCGCCGCCGCGACGTTGCGCCTCGGCGGCCGCATCCGACACGCCAGCCACCTACTGCGACGCACGCTCACTCCCGTCTTGGCGGTTGCGATCTTCCGCCTCTGCGCGCTGGCGACCGGAATCGCAGCGCGCCAGCTCGCGCCCGGCTCGTCGGTCACCGAGGTGCTGGCCTGGTTGATCGCGCTCGCGCTGCCGGCGCTCGCGTGCGGGTTCCTCGTCGGGCTCGTCCGCTGGCGCCTCTTCATGGCCGCGGCGATGCAGCGGCTCGCGACGCGCCTCCGGGGGCACCCCGGTCCCGAGGACCTCCGCAGCGCCCTCGCGGAGGCCTTCGACGATCCGACCCTCGACATCGTCTACCGGCTCGAGGAGCCCGAGGGCCATTGGGCGGACGCGGGCGGTCGCACGATCGACATCGCGTCGCTGGATCGCGGCCGCTCCGTGACGGAGGCGTTCGACGGCGAGCGGCGGGTCGCGGCGATCATCCACGATCCGGCGCTGGGGTTGGATCAGGCGTTCGTGGACACCGCCACCGCGTACGCGGCGCTTATGCTGGACAACCATCGCCTCGCCGTGCAGACGTCTGCGCTCCTGCGCGAGGTCCGCAGCTCGCGCGCGCGCATCCAGGCGGCCGCCGACCAGGAACGGCGGCGTATCGAGCACGACCTGCACGACGGGGCACAGCAGCGGCTCGTGGCGCTGCGGATCAAGCTCGAGCTCGCCGCGGAGCAGGCGGCCGAGGGCAACGGCAGCGACTCCGAGATGCTACGGGCGCTCGGCCGTGAGGTCGACGAGGCGGTCGACGAGGTGCGCTCTCTCGCTCGCGGCATCTATCCGGCGCCGCTGGCAGCGCGCGGCCTCGTCGAGGCGCTGCGCGCGGCCGCGCTGCGAACTGCACTGCCGGCTTCCGTCCTGGCGGCCGGCGTCGGGCGCTACTCGCGCGAGGTCGAGACGGCCGCTTACTTCTGCTGCCTCGAGGCGATGCAGAACGCCGACAAGCACGCGGCCGGCGCGACGGCGGTGGTGATCGAGATAACGGACAACGGCGCGTTGACGCTGGATGTGCGCGACGACGGCGCGGGCTTCGACGTCGCGGTCACCGGCGGCGGAATCGGGCTCGTCGGCATGCGCGACCGCCTCGCGGCGGTCGGCGGGCGGCTCGAGATCAACTCGCGCCCCGCCGGCGGAACGCATGTGCGGGCCGTGATACCGCTGGCCGTGGACGCGTCCGGCGCGACCGAGACGGCGGGTGCGCCGGCCTGACGGCCGCCGCGCTCAGATGCCCAGCAGCTGCTTCTTCTTCGCCTCGAACTCCTCCGGGCTGACGATGCCGCGGTCGCGCAGCGTGGCGAGCTGCTCGAGCTCGGCCATGTAGTCCGGCTCGGCCGGGGCGGCCGGGGCGGCCGGAGCGGCTGGCTGCGCCTCGTAGTCCGGCTGGCCCGCCTGCTGGAAGTCCTGGCGCATGCCCATGCGGTCCTGCACGTACGTGCGGCGCCGCTGCATGCGCGCCATCGTGCGGTATTGCTGCCGTGCGCCCATGCGGGCCCCGGCGCGATTTGCCAGCAGTCCCATCGTGATCTCCCTCTCGATCAGGTGTTCGCGGCTGCTGCCGCTTCCTCTCGCTCGAGCTCCTCGATCGCCTCGACCATCGCCCCCAGCTCGAGCGCCACTGCCGCGACCGCCTCCGGTGTCAGGAAGCCCTCGCCGAGCGGGAAGCCGCCGGTGTCGCGGATCGCCCGCTTGAGGTCGCGCGCCCAGACATGCTCGATCAGCAGGAAGCCGGCGGCGTTGCCGGGCTCGAGCCGTTCGCCGAATGCGTGGATGTCCTCCTGCGCGAGGCCGAATGCGTGGCCGCCCTCGGGTGTGGCCTCGCCGCGCCCGTCCTGCTCGCCCTCGAACTCGAAGCCGAGCAACGCGCCGACGATCGCGCCGAGCTCCGCGCCTTCGTAATCGAGTACCTCGAGCTCGGACGACTCCGGATCCTTGCGGACGAACAGCAGATCGAGTACGCGCAAGGTGTCGTTGCGCTCGAGCGCGACGAGCTCCTCGAGCACCCGGCCCTTGAACTCCGCCTCGGGTCCAAATCCGACGGCGATCAGCTGGACCGGTCCGATCTCGGTCATGCACCCTCCTTTCGCTCCTCGGGTGGGGACGGCAAAGCTCGCAGCTGGGGCCAGGACGCGGCAAGGGTGCGCGCACCACCACCCGCATGCATGCCTCCCCTGTTGGCAGATACGCACGCTGCCGGGACGCTGCCACCGTGTCGACGGACGAAGGAAAGCCGAAGCGGCGCCCGACTAAGTGGATCATCGCCTGCGGCGTCCTCGCGGTCGCCGCCGTGGGCCTGGCGATCTGGGCGTTCACCGCCCAGTCGGACGCCGACGACGCGCAGGCGCAGCTGGACGCGCAGGAGCAGGCGGCGGCCGCGCCACCGGTCGATGCGGAGGCCCAACAGCAGCTCGAGCAGCTGGCCGGCGAGCTTGGAGTGACCGGCGAGTCGATCGACGCGATCGAGCAGCAGCTCGAGCAGGCGGCCGCCAAGGTCGCCGACGCCGAGCAGGCGCGCGAAGGCGCAGGCAACGCCGTCGACGCTGCGAGAGCCGAGGCGGAGGCGTTCAAGGCGCAGTTCGAGCTGACGCAGACCTGCCTGCGCGGCACGCTCGAGGCGGTCCAGGGTGCGTTCGCCGGCGGCGGTGTCGAAGCCGCGGTGCAAGAGCTCGAGAAGTTGTCCGGCAACTGTCAGTCGACGGTGGCCCCCTGACAGGGCGGTCCCTGGGAGCGGGATGACCGAGCGACCCGTGGACCCCCGCGACATCGCGCTGGGACTCGTCTTCGCCGGCCTACATGTGGGCGCCGCCGCCGGACGAGTGGCGCTGCTTCCCGGCCGGATCGCCTTGCGCGCGCCGGTCCTCGGCCACCTGCTGCGCCGCGCGGGCGAGGATCTCGCGGCCGACGGGCGCCGCGCGCAGGCGTGGGCGCGCGCCCGGCTCGAGCAGTCCTCCGAGGCGGTTCTTGCGGCGCCCGAGGTCGAGCGGGCGGTCGACCGCCTGCTGGCGGGACAGCTCACCGACGCGGTCGCGCGTTCCCTCGCCGAGCACCGCGTCGTCGAGCGCGTGGCGGCGCAGATCGTGGCCACCGGCGACCTCGACCGCGTGGTTGCTTCGGTGCTGGACGACGAGCTGACCGAACAGGCGCTGGAGCGCGCTCTCGAGAGCCCTGGCCTCGAGCGGCTGGTCGTCCGCGTGCTCGACAGCCGGCTCGTCGACGGGCTCACCGAGCGCGTGCTGCAGAGCCCGGAGATGGACCGCGTCGTCGAGCACATCGCGACGAGCCCGCAGGTCGTCGAGGCCGTCAGCCACCACACGCAGACGCTCGCCGAGGAGATGGTCGCCGACGTGCGCCGCCGCAGTCAGAGCGTCGACGACATCGCGGAGCGCACCGTGCGCGGATGGCTGCGGCGTCCGCGGCCGAGCCCCTGATGAACGGGCCGGCGGTGCCGTACGCCGGGATCGCGACGCGCGCCATCGCGCTGGCGATCGACGTCGCGATCGCCCAGCTCGTCGTGCTGTCGGGCGGCGCGATCCTCGCGCTTGTCGGGTCGCTTGTCACCGACGTACGTCTCGACACGCTGGGTCAGATCCTGGCCGCCGTCGCCTGGGTCACGGTCGCCGCGTCCTACTTCGTGCTGTTCTGGAGCACCGCCGGCCAGACGCCCGGGATGCGGCTGATGGCCCTGCGCGTGATGACGCCCTCGGGGACGCACCCCGGTCTGATCCGTTCGATCGTGCGGGTCGTGGGGCTCGGCCTGGCGATCCTCCCGTTGTTCGCCGGGTTCCTTCCGGTCCTCGTCGACGCGCGCCGCCGCGGACTGCACGACATGATCGCCGGAACCGTCGTGCTCTACGCGGGGAACGAGCCGCCGCCGGCGCCGGAGCCCGCCGCGGCGCCCGCGCTGGGCGATGTCCAGCCGTCGGGCTGAGCGCGGCATCCGCGGCGCCCTAGACCGCTGGCAGCGGCGCCACGCAGGGGTGGCCTTTCTCGTCGCCGTCGTACGCAAGTTCCTGGACGACCGTGCGTCCAGGCTTGCGGCGCTGGTGGCCTACTACGCGTTCTTCTCGCTCTTCCCGCTGCTGCTCGTGTTCGTGTCCGTGCTCGGCTTCGTGCTGGAAGGCGATCCCGACCTGCGTGAGGACGTGCTCGACTCCGCTCTCGCGCGGATCCCGGTCATCGGGGCGCAGTTGGCGGACGACGTCGATCCGCTGACCGGCAGCAGCGTTGCGCTTGTGATCGGGCTCGCCGGAGCGCTGTGGGCCGGCCTCGGCGTCACCGTCGCGCTCGGGAACGCGTTCGAGGAGGTCTGGGACGTCCCGCGGCTCGAACGCCGTGGCGCCCTGCGCGCGCGCGCCCGCGGGCTGGTCGTGCTCGTCGTGCTCGGAGCCGCTCTGATCGCGGCGACCGCCGTCGCCGCCCTGTCGATCGGCGGCGGCATCGGCCCGACTGCCGAACGGCTCCGCGCC
>Ga0081538_10001939_pt1 | contig 20699 bp, 19 predicted proteins | sample TabmetS5T2R1_FD_71022 | JGI IMG/M metagenome (GOLD analysis project Ga0081538, IMG submission 71022) | Tabebuia heterophylla rhizosphere microbial communities from the University of Puerto Rico - S5T2R1 | ecosystem: Host-associated > Plants > Roots > Rhizosphere ...
AGTCGACCACGAGAGCCCGGCCGGCGCGCCTTCGAGCGTCAGCAGCTCGTAGAGCGCGTGGTCGTCCCGCTCCGGCACGCCCCACTCCTCGTCGTGGTAGGCGACGTAGAGCTCGTCTCCCGCTGGGACCCAAGCGCAGCGTTCCACGTCGGTAGCCTAGGGGGCTTGGCGGAGATGTCGCTCGTCGCCGGGGTGCGATGCTCGATCCGAGGCAAGGACGCAGGGAGCGCTCGTAGCTGAGGCTACGAGCGCGACCGAGGACGCAGTCCTCGGGGCGAGCAGCGCGGCCCGGCGGCACAGCCGTCATTTCCGTCAAGCCGCCTAGGCCCAACTCACCGAGAGGAGCCCCGCATGGCGATCGACACCGCCCCGGATCCGAAGCGCTGGAAGGCACTCGCCGTCCTCGGAGTCGCCTACCTGATGGTCGTCCTCGACGTCTCCATCGTGAACGTCGCCCTCCCCTCGATCCAGGAGGAGCTCGACTTCACGGTCGAGAACCTCCAGTGGGTGGTGAGCGGCTACGCGCTCACCTTCGGCGGCTTCCTCCTGCTCGGCGGGCGCATGGGAGACCTCCTCGGTCGGCGGCGGCTCTTCATGGTCGGCCTCGCGCTCTTTGCGGTCTCGTCGCTTCTCTGCGGGCTCTCGGTCTCCTCCGGGATGCTGATCGCGATGCGCCTGCTCCAGGGCGCGGCCGGAGCGATCCTCGCCCCGTCAGTCTTCTCGATTACCCTGGTGACGTTCCGCGAGGGCGCCGAGCGAAACAAGGCGCTCGGCATCCTGGGCGCGATCGCGGGCTCCGGCGCGGCTATCGGCGTCCTCCTCGGGGGCATCCTCACGGAGTACGCGGGCTGGGAGTGGATCTTCCTCGTCAACGTGCCGATCGGCCTCGGCGCGCTGGCGCTCGTGCCCCGCTACGTGCGCGAGAGCCGCGCCGAGGACCTCGCCCGCCACTTCGACTCGGCCGGGGCGGTCACCGTCACCGCCAGCCTCATGCTCTTCGTCTACGGCCTGACGCAGTCCACGAACTACGGCTGGACCTCGGGCCGCGTCATCGGCGCACTCATCGGCTTCGCCGTCCTCATGGTCGCGTTCCTGGTCATCGAGACGCGCTCCCACTCGCCGCTCGTCCCGCTGGGCTTCTTCCGGCGCCGGACGCTGGCCGGAGCCAACCTGATCGGCTTCGGGCTGGGGACGACCATCTTCGGGATGTTCTTTCTGCTTTCCCTCTACATGCAGATCGTGCTCGGGTTCTCCCCGCTCCAGACCGGCGTGGGCTACCTCGCGGTGGCGCTGACGGCGGTGGCCGCCTCGGGCATCGCGCAGGCGCTCGTGACCAAGCTGGGCGTGAAGCCGGTGCTGGCCACCGGCCTGATGCTCCTGGGCGTCGGCCTCGTCCTCTTCACGCAGGTCTCGGTCGACGGCACTTACGTCGCCGATCTGCTGCCCGGCTTCATTCTCGTCGGCGTTGGCCTCGGGTTCTCCTTCGTTCCGGTCTCGATTGCCGCCCTCGCCGGGGTCGCAGGCCGCGAGGCGGGGCTCGCCTCAGGGCTCATCAACACGAGCCAGCAGATCGGCGGCGCCCTCGGGCTCGCCATCCTGACCACAATCTCGACGACGCGCACGGAGAACCTGACGCCGGCCGGCCAGCAGCCGTCCCTCGACGCGCTCGTGAGCGGCTACAGCATCGCCTTCTGGGTTGCAGTCGGCTTCGCAGCGATCTCGCTCGCGACGACGCTGCTCATCCTCAAGCGCCAGGACCTCGTCAGCGCGCCCGAGGCGGCACACGCACCCGGGAGCTAGAACGACCGCAGCAGCGCGTCGCGCATCACGCCCACGTGGGGCTCGACGCCGGTCCAGAGCCGGAAGCCGATGCGCCCCTGTTCGACGAGCATGCCCAGGCCGTCGAGGGTCTCGCAGCCGGCTGCGGCCGCCTCGCGCAGGAACCGCGTCTCGGGCGGGTTCGGGATCACGTCGGCGACGAGGGCACGGCCGGAGACCGCGTCGAGCGCGAGCGGCACCTCGGCGCCCACGTCGGGGTAAAGGCCGATCGAGGTCGCGTTGACGACGAGGTCGGTGTCCGGCGGGACCTCGAAGCGCTCGGCGAGGTGCTCGACCCGCACGTCGGCGGCGTGACGCTCGAAGAGCGCGCCCACCTCGTGGCCGCGCTCCGGGCTCCGGTTGACGATCGTGATGCTCGCCGCCCCAGCCAAGGCGAGCTCGACCGCGATCGCCCGCGCGGCACCGCCTGCTCCGAGGAGCACGGCTCGGAGCCCGCTCGGGTCCAGGCGCTCCCGAAGCGAGGCGAGGAAGCCGGCGCCGTCCGTGTTCTCACCGAGGAGCTCGTCCCCCTCGCGAACGACGCAGTTGACCGCCCCGATGATGCCCGCGGCCTGCGAGAGCCTGTCGAGGTGCTGGACCACGGCAACCTTGTGCGGGATCGTGCAGTTGAAGCCGCGGAAGCCCATCGCCCGAGCGCCGCGGACGGCGTCCGCGAGCCCGTCCGGCGCCACCTCGATCGTGAGGTAGCGCCAGTCGAGTCCGGCGGACGTGAACGCGGCCTCGATCATCGCCTGCGTCGGGTTCTCGTCGACGGGTTGCCCGAAGACCCCGACGAGCTCCTGCCGGAAGCCGGGCATCAGCGCGTCATCGCCGCCCGGCCGGCGGACCTGTCGAGGTTCTTACCCGCAGCTCCGGCTCGACGACGACGCGGCGCGGCCGGCTCTCCTTCCCTTCGAGACGGGCGAGGAGAAGCCGCACCGCCTCCTCGCCCATCGCCCGCGCCGGCTGGCGCACGGTGGTCAGCGGCGGCGATGTGAAGGCCGCATACGCGATGTCGTCGTACCCTGAGACGCTGATGTCGCCGGGGACGTTCAGCCCTCTGCGGGAGGCCGCGGCGAGGACGCCCATGGCGAGGAGGTCGTTCGCGGCGATCACGGCGGTCGGCCGCTCGCCGCGCCCGAAGAGCGCCTCGGCCTGCTCCTCTCCGCTCTCCAGGGTGAACTCCCCGGTCGAGCGGGCTGCGAGCTCGAGACCGTGGCGTGCGAGCGCGGCCTCCAAGCCCGCCTCACGAGCCCGCGCCGTCTCGAGCCCCTCGTCGCCGTTTACGAGTGCGAGCCGGCGCTGGCCGAGCGCGACGAGGTGGTCGACGACGAGGGTCATACCCGCGGCGTTGTCCCCCACGACGCTCTCGACATCGGGAGGGACGAGGCGGTCGACGAACACCGTCGGCACCTCGGCGGCAAGGCCTCGCACGAAATCCAGGTCGGCGCCGGCCGTGACGACGACCACGAGCGCGTCCACGCGCCGGCTGAGGAACGCCTCCAGGTAGCGGCGCTCGCGGACTGGGTCGTTCGCCGAGTTGCCGAAGACGACCGCGTAGTCCGCGTCCGTCAGCGCGCGCTCGACCTCCCAGATCAGGTCCGAGAAGAACGGGTTGGTGACGTCCGGGATGACCATGCCGACGGTCTGCGTGCGCCGCCGGATGAGCGCCCGCGCGATCGTGTTCGGCCGGAAGCCGAGCTCGGCGATCGCCCGCTCGACCCGCTCCCGCGTCTCGGGCCGCACGTTGCGCGCGCCCGAGACGACGTTGGAGACCGTGCCCACGGAGACGTTCGCGGCACGCGCGACGTCGACCACGGTGGGGCGCCGCGTTGTGCTCAGAGCGCCGGCCCTGCGGCGATCGTTGGATCGAGACGTCGCGGCAACCAGCGGCCGTCGTCCGGCTTCCCGAGGAGCTCGCCGTCCTCCACGACCACCTTGCCGCGGAGGACGGTCGCCACGGGCCAGCCGGTCACCTCCCAGCCCTCCCAGGGGCCGTAGTCCGACTCGTGGTGGAGGTCGCCCAGCGCGATCGTCCGCGTCACGTCGGGGTCCCAGACGGCGAGGTCGGCGTCGCTGCCCATCGCGATCGCACCCTTGCGCGGGTAGAGGCCCATCAGCTTCGCCGGGTTCGTCGAGAAGACGTCGGCGAAGCGCTCCAGCGACATGCGCCCTTTCGCGTAGCCCTCGGAGAAGCCGATCATTCCGCGCGTCTCGATGCCGACGTGGCCGCCCGGCGTCGTCTCCAGGTCGGTGCCGGCCATCTTCACCGCGTGCGAGGTCGTGTACTCGTCGGTAGCGAGCGTGGAGAGGTCGCCGCCGGCCAGCGCCTCCCAGAGCGGCTCCTGATTCCCAGGCTTCTTCAGGCCCATGCCGATGTGGTACTTCGCGCCGTCGGGCCTCGCGTACGCCTCGGTCGAGAAGCAGAGCATGTTGTGCAGCACCTCGCCGTAGAGCGGCCGCCCGGCCGCGCGCGCCTCGGCGATCGCGCCGAGGGGCTCGCGTCCGCCGACGTGGACGAGGTAGAGCGCCGCGCCGGCCGCGGCCGCCATCCGGTCGTACGCGCGGACCGCGAGCTCCTCGCCCAGCAGCGTGTGCACCAGGTGGACGTTCTCGAGCCCGTTCCGCCCTTCCCGCCTGAGCTTCGCCTCCATGTGCTTGATCAGGTCGTCGTCCTCGGCATGCACCATCACGAGCGCGCCGTGCTCCGCGCACGCCTGCAGCACCTCGAACGCGGAGCCGTTGTCGATGCGCACCCCGGCTTGGCCGGTGGTGAGGTCGGTGGTGAAGAGCTTCATCGTCGAGGTGCCCTCGCCGATGGCGTCCGCGATGCTTGCGATCGTCGCGTCCGAGGGTGTGCCGGTGAGGACCGGGTGGAAGGCAAAGTCCGCGTACGACCGGCCGGTGAAGACCTCGCGCCGGTGCTCGACGGCGAGGCGCGCGTCGAACTCCTGCTCGGTCACGTGGATCGCCATGAAGGCGAACGAAAGCACGGTCGTCGTCCCGCCGAAGATCGCGGCCCGCGTCGCCCCCTCCGGCGTCTGGAGCCAGACCTGCTTCCCCTGCGACCACCCGCGGTACATCGGCTCGAAGATGTGTGCGTGCGGCTCCACACCGCCGGGCAGCACGATCTTCCCGGTCGCGTCGAGGACGCGCGCGCCACGGGCTTCCACGGCGCCCGGCTCGGCCACGGCGGCGATCGTCTCGCCCTCGACGAGGATGTCGAGCTCGGCCGCGCCGTCTGGGGTGACGACGAGCCCGCCGCTGACGAGGAGGTCAGCCATCGGCGAAGCGCGGCAGGACGAGCTCGGCCCAGGCGCCGATCCGCTCGCGGTGCTCGGGGAGGTCGGCGTCGATGGCGCCGTCGAAGCTCGTCGCGCCCGCGGCGATCGCCGTCCGCACCTGGCTCTCCACTTCGGCAGGCGTGCCCGCGAAGACGAAGCGTCGGCGCAGGTATTCGCCCACGCCGAGCTCGTCCGCCATACGCGCGTAGCGCTCTTGCTGCTCCTGCGGTACCGCTCCGTGGGTGGCGAGGTCGTAGGCGCGGCCGAGCTCGACGACGCCCTCCTGGAACTCAGGCGGGACGAACCTGCCCTCGACGCCCCAGCGGGCGAAGTGGAGCGAGAACGCCGTCGCCGCCCATGCGCCTCGCCGGGCCGCGACGCCCGGCTCCTCGCTGACGAACCAGAAGCACGTGAACCAGACGTCGAGGTCGGCGAGCGACCGGCCGGCCGAGCTCGCGCCCTCCTCCAGGAGGTCGAGGGAGCCCGCGACCACCTCGGGCGTGACGCCGAGGCCGACGATGACCCCGTCCCCGACCCGCCCCGCCGTCCGCAGGGCTCCCGGCCCGTGCGCCGAGACGATGATGGGAACCCGGCGCCCCGCCGCCCAGGGAAGGCGGACGGTCTCGTCCCGGTACGCGGCCTCGCCCTTGGCGAGGAGCGCCCGAACGGCGAGGACGTACTCCTCGAGGTCGTCCAGCTTGGCCGTCTGCATGCCCAGGTGCCAGACGCCGGTGCCGCCCGCGCCGATGCCGAACGGGCGTGAAACGATTCAACGACACTACCGCGAACGCCGCCGCGCTGTCAACGCGGCCTCGCTCAGCTGAAAGTCACGAACGGCTCGTCCATCTCCCCCGCGCCCTGCACGCAGGCCCGCCTCGCCCCGCGTTGGCGACGCAGCCGCAGCCGTACTGCTCGAACTCACCGTTCGTGAGCACCGCGAGCGTCTTCCCCAGCCAGGGGTAGCACTCGAGCCGCGTCGCCCCTGGGAAGCCGTCACCTGCGAGCAGAGCGACGTGGTCCTCGGGCGGGGACGCGATCAGGTTCTGCACCTTCGTTCCGTGGATGCAGCTCGCCGCCTCGTCTCCCTCCAGCTCGGCGCAGAGGGCGAGCTGGAGGCCCGGGCCCGGCGGGGCCACAACCGACGCGGCCGTGATGCAGCCGTCGCGCTGCACACCGGCCAGGCCCTCGCAGAGGGCGAGGGGTCTCCGCCCGACTCGATCGGCTCCTCCGGGCGATTCTCGATGAACGCTCGGTACCAGCAGGGGCGAACGAACTCCTCTGGCTGGGCGCCGCAGAGCTCCCGCGGATCCTCGACCACCGTTTCCGGCGCCGGCGCGTCGTCGGTGCGGTCCCGCCGGAGGGCTCGTCATCCCCGGACGAACAGCCCGTCGCCGGGAGCGCGACTGCGAGGCCGGCGAGGACGAGGGTGCGGCGGCTCACGCGCCGGCCGTCAGCAGGAGCCCGATGCCGGAGGGGTCGTGGACGAGCACGCCGTCCGGCCGGGCCTCGGGTTCCTGGCCGGCGTCCGCGACGCGCGCGGCGACGCGGTCGCGCTCGGCCGCATCCGGGAGCGTGATTGTCGCCAGCCGGAGCGCGGCTGTTCCTGGCGGGGGCGGCGAGGCGCCGCGGCTGTGCCAGACGTTCGCGCCAACGTGATGGTGGTAGCCGCCCGCGCCGAAGAAGGCAGCCGTGCCGAAGAGCTCGGCCATCAGGTCGAAGCCGAGCACGTCGCGGTAGCAGGAGACCGCCTCGGACACGTCGGCGACCTGCAGGTGCACGTGGCCCATCTCCGTTCCCGCCGGAAGTCCGTCGAACGGCGCCCTCGCGGGATCCTCGAGCTCCCCGAGCAGGTCGGCGGCGTCGAGTGGCTCGGTCGTCATCCGGGCCCCCACCTCGCCTTCCCAGACCTCACGAGGGCGGTCCCGGTAGATCTCGATTCCGTGCCCGTCCGGATCGGCGAGGTAGAGCGCCTCGCTCACGAAGTGGTCGGACATGCCGAGCAGCGGGACCCGGTCACGCGCGGCGTGGGCGAGCCAGCGGGCGAGATCGGCCCGCTCGGGAACGAGCAGCGCGTAGTGGAAGAGGCCCGTGTGCCTCACCGCAGGGCGCGCGCCCGGCTCCTCGACCAGCCGCAGGAGCTCCGTGTCGCCGGCGCCGAGCGACGCCTCCCCGTCCTCGCGCCGAAGCAGGCCGAGCCCGACCCGGCGCCCGTAGTAGTCGAGCGAGCGTTCCAGGTCGGCGACCGTGAGGTGGACCGCGCCCATGCGCGTGGTTGCGGGGATGGAGGCTGCCGCGATCGCCATCTCCGCGCACCTTAGCGTGGCCCTCCTTGCAGACCGCTCACACCGCCTGGGAGAAAAGCGCCGCGGGCGCATCGACACGCACGCGGTCGTCGGAGCCCTCCCCGGCCGGCAAGGATCCGCTCCGCGCGCCGAGGTGCTCCCCGAAAAAGTCGAGCAGGTAGTCGCTCGCCACGCGCCAGACGACGCCCGGCGCCGGAGTGCCCAGGCCGCGGCGTGCCATCGAGACGCGCCAGAGCGGCAGCATCGGCCAGTCGATAAAGCTCGCGTGGCCCGCCCCCCGCACGAGCACAGTCGTGCCGGGCCGGGCGCGGTCGTGCAGCGCCTGCCACGCGCCGACCGTCGTCTCCCGGTCGGCGGCGCAGTACTCGGCGGTGGCGTAGTACTTGGCGCGAACCGCTTCCTCGCACGGCAGGACGTACTCCGGGTGCTCGCCGAAGAGCTGGAGGAACGGCCCCGCGACCGCTACGTCCGCGGGCGCCTTCCAGAGGCCGCCGTCGATGCTCGCGCCCGCTCGGATCCTGTCGTCGAGCCGGCACGCCTCCGAGGCCGCGGCACCACCGAAGGAGTGGCCGAGAGCGCCGACCCTGCTCAGGTCCAGCTGCCCAGCGAGAACCCCGTGCCCCTTGTTCGAGGCGGCGAGCTCACCCACGACGAAGCGTATGTCGGCTGCCTTGACGTTGATCAGGCCGGCCCGCTCGCGGAGGTCCTCCGCGTACGGCCGCTTGCCGGGGATGCTGAACGCCCCTGCGAGGCTCTTTGGGTTCAGCAGCCGCACGCCGCCGGTCGGAAACGCGCTGATCGGGATCGTTTCGTAGGTGTGCGAGATCCCAGCGACCACGTAGCCGTGGCTCGCGAGCTCCTCGAAGAGGGCCGTGTAGAAATGCGGAGGGTTGCCGGACGGCGAGAAGACGAGGACGGGATACGGCCCGCCCTCGCGGTCGACCGGAACGCCCGGGAAAGCGCGCACGCGGACCCGGGACGGGCGGAAGCCCCAGACCGGGCCTAGAACCCGCCACCACCCGGGAAGGTACGCCGCCGGCCGCGCGTCCGGAGGCGGGGCGGCCGGGTACCAGACCCAGACGCCGAGCCGCCGCTTCGCCTCCCGCCTCGCGTACGGATCGGGCCGCTGCTCGTCGGTCAGGTCGAGCGCGAGCCGCCCCACACGGTGCGTCCCGGTCGGAGCTGGGAAGGTGCCGTCGGGCTGCACAGGCCGCATTCTGCGCGATCCCCGGCATCAGGCGCCCGGCGGCGCAGGCTCGGCCGTTTGGTTACCCTGGTTGCGGATCAGGCCCCAGTCCCAGACTTCCTCGGGGACGTTGGCGAGGAGGACGGCGTCGAGCTCGACGCCCGCGCCTACCCCCCGACCGCTGCCGCGATCGCGTCGAGGTCGGCCGAGCGGTCCCTCGCGAGCTCGCGCGCACGGGCGCTCAGGCAGGAGACGTTCTCGGGCCTCGAATCGTCCATCACGAAGGAGCACGTGCCCACGTCGGTCTGCATCCGCCAGTAGCGGAACCGCTCGCCGTCGGCGAGCCCGCGCAGGAGGGCGTCGCCCATGGCACCGCTGCCGCGGGCGACCGCCTCGAGCAGGGCCCGCACGAGCGGGTCGCCCGTCCGAAGCTCGTCCGGAGTGCTCGGCTCCTCCGGCGGCCGCGTGCCGGTCCCCAGCGAGACGACCACGAGCGGGGAATCCGCGGCGTCCGCTGCCTGGCTGCCGAGGAGGTAGCCGAGGATCGACGGGTTGTTGACGTAGACGCCGCCGTCGACGAGGACCCGCTGGCGGCCCTCGGTCAAGATCACCTGGGGCTCGAAGAACGTGGGGCCGGCGGACGTTGCCCTCGCCGCGACGAGCATGGAGACGTCGGTGACGAATCCGGCGCGCTCACGGCTCGAGAAGAGGATGGGCTCGTGGTGGGCCATGTCGTAGCTCGTCACCACGACGTCGGCCACGCCGTCCGCGAGAGCGGCGTCGCCGAGGTAGCGTGCGAGCACCTGCTCCAGTCCCGCAAGCGGGTACCTGGCGCCGCCGCTCGCCTCCTGTCGTGACGAGCGTCGCAGCAGGACCTCGATCGGGTCGCGGAGCCAGGCGCCGCGATCGCGGGTTCCGAAGACTCGCTGCGTCAGCGTCTGCGGGCCGCCGCCGGGGAAGATCGTCTCCGCCTCGGAGACGTAGAGCCCCAGGAGCCGCTCGGCCGTATGTTTCGGCCGCGTCCCGTCGGGCACTGCCAGCGCGAGCGCGAGGATCCCGCCGGTCGACGTCCCCACGATCAGGTCGAAGACGTCGGCGAGCGCTCGTGGAGCGACTCGCCGTTCGAGCTCGGCGAGGATCGTGGCGGGAATGATCCCTCGAATTCCGCCGCCGTCGATCGCGAGGACGCGGAAGGGCGCGGCCACCGCCGCGCAGACTACTAATCGATCAATTTCCGCGTCATGGCGTGGATGGCGATCCGCCACATGACGAGGCCGAACGCGACCAGCATCCCGAGGCGGGCGAGGTCGACCCAGCTCTCGAAGCCGAACACCGCGCCGCGGACGAGCTCGACGCACTGGTAGAGCGGGTTGAAGTTCGCCAGGACCTGCGCCCACTGCGGCAGGGTGTCGATCGGGAAGAAGGTGCCGGCGACGAGGAAGAGGGGCGTCAGAACGGCGCTGACCACGTAGTTGAAGTTCTCGAACGACTTAGCGAAGCCCGCGATCGAGATGCCGAAGTTCGCCCAGCCGAAGCCCGAGATGAAGGCGATCCCAGGCACGAGGAGCATGCCCCACGAGGGGTCGAGGCCGAAGAAGATCGCGACGACCATGGGGGCGCACCCGAAGACGCCCGCCCGCATCGAGATCCAGAGAGCCTCGGCCGTGACGAGCTCCTCGGTGTCAACGGGCGCCGCCAGGATCGCGTCGTACGTACGTTGAAACTGGTACTTGACGAACGTCCCGAACATGGCCGGGAACGCACTCGAGAAGAGAACGGCGGTCGCGACGATCCCCGTGCCGATGAAGTCGACGTAGTCGTAGTTCCCGACCCGGCTTACGAGCGAGCCGAACCCGAAGCCGAATGCCAGCAGATAGATGGTGGGCTCGACCGTCGAGGAGAAGGTCGACGAGCGCCAGTACGAGGAGAAGTTGACGATCTCGCGCACGAGCACGCCCGTGATGGCCGGGCGCTCGAGGCGGCCGAGCGTCGTCCGGGCGGGCGCCCGAGTCGCCATCAGTCGATCTCCTCGCCGGTGAGGAGGACGAAGACGTCCTCGAGGTTCGCGGGCCGGCGCTCGCCCTCGGGCGCGCGGCCGTCCGCGCCGTCGACGCCGAGCACGGAGATGCTCGTACCGGTTCGGCGCGTCGCGAATCCGGCCGCCTGAGCCGATGCCTCGGCTTCGGCGAGCATCGCCGGGGAGCCGTACACCTCGACGGCCTCCCGACCCGCGTGCTCGGCGACGAGCCGTGCCGGCGGCCCTGTCGCCACGCATTTGCCGTGCGACATGATCAGCACGGTGTCGGCCAGGCGCTGGGCCTCCTCGATGTAGTGCGTGGACATGAGAATCGTGGTGCCCTCTGCGCGAAGCGCGTCTATCAGCGCCCAGAGCTCCTGGCGGACCTGCGGGTCCAGGCCGACCGTCGGCTCGTCGAGGAGCACGAGCCGGGGCCGATGGACGAGCGCCCTGGCGATGAGCAGGCGCCGGCGCATCCCGCCCGAGAGCTTGTCCACCCGGCTGTCTCGACGATCTCTGAGATTCGCCATGTCGATCGCACGCTCGATTGCGTCGTGCCGATCGGCCCGGCCGATCCGGTAGAGGTGCGCGAAGACGAGCAGGTTCTGCTCGACGGTCAGGGTCGTGTCGAGGTTGTCGAGCTGCGGCGAGACGCCGCACTGGGCGCGGGCGGGCTTGGACTCCTCGGGGAGCTTGTAGCCGAGCACCTCGAGCTCGCCCTCGTCGGCGATCGCCTGGGCGGTCAGGAGGCGCATCGTGGTCGACTTTCCCGCGCCGTTGGGGCCGAGCAGGCCGACGCACGTGCCCTCGGGCACGTCGAGATCGAGCCCGTCGACCGCCGTGATGGGCCCGTAGCGCTTGACGACGCCACGCAGGCGGATGGCGAGCCTGTCGCTCATGTCCGCAGCTTGCCAGTCGCGCGGCGGGGAGCGTCGCGACTCAGGGTCGAGACCAGTCTGTACGATGGTCCTCCGTGGAGCACTCGTCGCTCACGACGAAGCCGGCGTCCGACGAGCTCGACGTCCGGCTCGAAGAGCATCGCTCCGAGCTCACGGGTTACTGCTATCGGATGCTCGGCTCGCCGTTCGAGGCCGAGGACGCGGTGCAGGAGACTTTCCTGCGGGCCTGGAAGAGCTACGACGGCTTCGAGGGCCGGGCCGCGCTGCGCTCGTGGCTCTACCGGATCGCGACGAACGTCTGCCTCGACATGCTGAACGGTCGCGAGCGCAGGGCGCGGCCGATGGACCTCGGCCCCGCGTTGGAGCCCGTGGCGAGCAACCTCACCACCCTGCCGGAGACGACCTGGATCCAGCCGGCCCCGACGAGCATGGTCGAGGCGGACGGGGATCCGGCGGAGGTGGCCGCAGCCCGCGAGACGGTCAGGCTGGCGTTCGTAGCCGCCCTGCAGCACCTGCCGCCGCGACAGCGCGCGGTGCTCATCCTCTGCGAGGTCCTGCGCTGGAAGGCGAGCGAGGTGGCGGAGCTCCTGGACACGAGCGTGGCCTCGGTCAACAGCGCGCTCCAGCGCGCCCGCGCCACGCTCGAGGCGAGCAACGTCAGCGCCGACGGACAATCGCCCGTGGTGAGCGCCGAAGACGAAGAGCTGCTCGCGCGCTACGTGGAGGCCTTCGAGCGCTACGACATGGAGGCGCTGACGTCGCTGATCCACGAGGACGCCACCCAGTCCATGCCGCCGTACGCGCTCTGGCTGAGCGGCCGCGACAACATCTTCCGCTGGTGGCTCGGGCCGGGCGCCGGCTGCCGCGGCTCCCGCGTCATTCCGACCATGGCCGCGAACGGCTCGCCTGCCTTCGGCCAGTACAAGCCCAGTGATTCCGGTGAGGGCTACGATCCCTGGGCCCTCCAGGTACTGGAGCTCTCAGGAGGGCGCATCGTCGAGCTCTCCTTCTTCCTCGACACGGAGACCATCTTCCCGCTGTTCGGGCTGCCGCTCGAGTTCGACTCGTAGCCCGCACACCTCAGCGATGCCCGTAAAGGCAAGCAGCTCGCAGAGCCGTTCCGATGCGTTGCGAACGCACACGCGCGCGCCCAGCCGCTTCGCGGTGAGCTGGAGCCGAGCGATCAGGTCGAGCGTCAATGCGTCCGCGTCGGTCAGGTCGCGGACATCGCAGACGACGAGGTCGGCGCCGCTTTCCTGCAGCAACTCCCTGGTGCGCTCGCAGAACGTAGGCACGTCGGTCGGGGCGAGCGGGCCGCCGACGGCGAGGACGATGGAGGCCACCATCGACTGAAGGACCGTGCGGGCCGCGAAAACTCATCGGAAGCCGACCGATGAGTTCCCGGCGCCCACCACGTCTACCCCTTCGAGACATGACCGAAAGGAAGCCTCATGAGCTTGGATAGCCGCGCCCGCTGGCTTGCACTCTGGGTTCTCTGCCTCGGCGACCTGATGATTGTGCTCGACGGCACGATCGTGAACGTCGCGCTGCCGTCGATCAGAGACGATCTCGGCTTCTCCCAGACCTCGCTGGCATGGGTGGTGAACGCGTACCTGCTCACCTTCGGCGGCTTCCTCCTGCTCGGCGGCCGGCTCGGAGACCTCTTCGGCCAGCGTCGGATGTTCCTCATCGGCATCGGGCTCTTCACCGCGGCCTCGCTCGCGTGCGGCCTCGCCACGTCGCAGGGGCAGCTCGTCGCCTCGCGGGCGATTCAAGGGCTCGGCGGCGCGCTCGTCGCTGCGGTCGCGCTCTCGCTGGTCATGACGCTCTTCACGGAGCAGAGCGAGCGCGCCAAGGCGATGGGCATCTTCGGCTTCGTGCTTTCGGGCGGCGGCGTCGCCGGCGTCCTCCTCGGCGGCGTGCTCACCGACGTGCTCAACTGGCACTGGATCTTCTTGGTCAACATTCCAGTCGGCGCCCTCGTCTTCTTCCTGTCGCTCCGGCTGCTGCCGGCAGCCCCCGCCGCGGCGGAGCGCCCACGCCTGGACGTCGCCGGCGCCGTCACGGTGACGGCCTCGCTGATGCTTGCCGTCTACGCGATCGTGAACGGCAACGAGACGGGTTGGACGTCCGGCCAGACCCTCGGCCTCCTTGCAGGCGCGCTGGTGCTCATGGTCGCCTTCCTCGTGATCGAGACGCGGATCTCGTCGCCGCTCGTGCCGCTCGGCCTCTTCCGAAATCGCAACGTTGCGTCGGCGAACACCATCGGCGTCCTGATGGCGGCCGGGATGTTCGCGTACTTCTTCTTCTCTGCGCTCTACCTCCAGCAGGTGCTCGGCTACACGCCGCTCGAGGTCGGCCTCGCCTATCTGCCGTCGATGGTGATCTGGGGCGCCTCGTCGCTCTACTCCGACAAGCTCGTGATGCGGTTCGGGATCAAGCCTCCGCTCGTCACCGGGCTGGGGCTGATGACGCTGTCGCTCGTCCTCTTTGCCCGCACGCCGGTCGACGGCAACTTCGTCGTCGACGTCCTCCCCGCCACGATCGCAGTCGGGCTGGGCGCGGGTATCGGGTTCAACCCGATCCTGCTCGCGGCCATGAGCGGCGTGGCCCCGCAGGAGGCGGGGCTCGCGTCCGGCGTCGTCAACACGTCGTTCATGATGGGCGGCGCCCTCGGCCTCGCGATTCTCGCCAGCCTTGCCGACTCCCGCACGACGCGGCTCGTCGACGGAGGGACGGATGCGCTCGCCGCCCTGAACAGCGGCTATCACATCGCGTTCCTCGTCGGCGCCGTCTTCCTGGTGGGTGCAGCACTCCTCGCGGGGCTGCTCCTGAAGCCCGCGCCGGCGCCGTCCCACGGCTACGAGCCGGAGCCCGTCGGCGAGGGCTAACCCTCCTCGCGCAGGACGTCGTCGACGAAGGCGAGCACCGCCGGGTGGGCGGGGTTGATGAGGTGACCGCCCTCCACCCACTCCACCCTGGCCGACGGGATGGCGCTCGCTGCCGCCCGCATCGCCTCCGCGAACTCCGGTGGGGAGTCCGTCCCGGCGAGGATCAGCGTCGGCTGGGCGATCGTGCCGAGCTGCTCGACGGCCACGTCGAGGAGGCCGCCCCGCTCCTCGGCGACGATCGCCGGGCCGTTGGCGGTGAAGATCTCCTGGACGGCCTCGGGCAGGCCGTCCCAGGCCTCGTCCCCAGCCACGGCCGCCAGTAGGGTCCGCCCGACCGAGTCCATGTCGGCCTCGGCCGCCGCGAAGAGCCGGTCGTCGAGCGCCGCGATCCACCGCCGGACCGGCTCGCTCAGCGCCAGCCCGCCGCCTTCCAGAAGCGCCAGGGCGCGGACCCGGTCCGGGTAGCGCAGCGCGAGGTCGACCGCGATCTCCCCACCGTGGCTGCGCCCGATCACGATCGCCGGCTCCGCGGCGAGCTCGTCCAGGAGCGCCGCCGCGTCGTCGCCTTGCTGGGATACGTCGGTGAAGAAGGGCTCGGGGCGCTCGCTGCGGGAGAACCCTCGCCGGTCGTAGAGGATCGTCCGCCCGCGGGTCGCAAGCTCGGCGGCCGCCTCGAGCCAGAGCGCCGACGAGCTCCCGGTGCCGTGGATGCAGAGGATCGGCTCCCCGGCTCCGTGCTCCTCGAAGTAGAGCGTCACGTCGTTGACCCTCACCTCCGGCACGGGCCCAGTATCTCCGCGATCACTTCCGAATGCGTGCGGCGCACTCGTTACGGCGGCGTTATCGTGCTCCTGCAGACTGCACGGGACAGTGAAGAGCGACAGGAGGAACCATGGGAACTGACACCCAGGAGCGCACCGCGCCCCGCCTGCGGCTCGGGAGCACGGCGCCCGACTTCGAGGCCGAAACCTCGGAGGGCCGCATCCGCTTCCACGAGTGGATCGGCGACTCGTGGGCAGTACTCTTCTCGCACCCGAAGGACTTCACGCCCGTCTGCACGACCGAGCTCGGGTACATGGCGAAGGTGAAGCCGGAGTTCGACCGCCGCGGCGTGAAGGTGATCGGGCTGTCCGTGGACGCGCTCGACCGCAAGGACGCCTGGGCCGACGAGATCGAGGCCACGCAGGGCCACCGTCCGAACTTCCCGATCATCGCCGACTCCGACTACGCCGTCGCCAAGCTCTACGGGATGCTGCCGGAGGACACCGCAGGCGACCCCGATGACCGGACGCCCGCCGACAACCAGACCGTGCGGAACGTCATCGTCATCGGCCCGGACAAGACGATCAAGCTGCTCCTCGTCTACCCGATGACGACCGGCCGCAACTTCGCCGAGATCCTCCGCGTCATCGACTCGCTCCAGCTCACCGCCAACCACAAGGTGGCCACGCCGGCGAACTGGCAGCAGGGCGACGACGTCATCATCGCGGGCTCCGTCTCGGACGAGGCCGCGAAGGAGCTCTGGCCCGAGGGCTGGGAGGCGCCTCTCCCCTACATGAGGATCGTCCCGCAGCCGAAGAGCTGAGGCCGGAGGCGGCCACTCGAGACCCGAAAGGCCCGCGCGAGCGGGCCTTTCTGTACTCCTCGCTTTATACCTGCTGGACGATTTCGCCCGTCGGCCCGCTTCATTGCCGGCGCAACGGGTATTCCAGTGCCATGGGCGAGAAGCAGGGATCCGGACGGGCCTTCCGGGGCCTTGTTCTCGTGTTCCTGCTCTCGTTCGTGAACCTCGTCGGCCTCATCCTCACGGCGACCCTGTTGGGCGGCCTAGCTCCCTGGACGCGCTGGCAGTTCATCGGCCTCTTCGGCGTCATCGAGACGTCCTCGGGACTGGCGAACATCATCACGCCGAACGTCTGGCGGCTGCCGGTCGCCGAGCTGCAGACGAGCCGGCGCACCGAGGTGAAGCTGGCGATGTCCGTCCTGCTCCTGCCTCATTGGGGCGGCCTCGCCCGCTGCGTCGCCGGGCTCGCCTGCCTGGCGATCGCAGCCTGGCAGGCAGGCCTCGGCCCGGCGTCCGCTCTCCTCGTGCCCTTTGTGCTCCTGCTGGCCTGGTCGATCGTCGCCGTCTCCGCGGCCCTCGCCCGGGCCGGGATCGCGCGACCGGAGATCGACGTCCTCCAGTTCGTCGTGCGCTGGGGCAGGCGCGAGAAGGAGCTGACGCCCATCAGCCTCACCGCGGCCACGTTCCAGTTCCTGCTCATGGTCGTGACCATCCCGGCGGTGAAGGTCCTTCCCCCATCGTTTCTCTACCAGCCGGAGATCGGCCCCTCGGCGCAGGCGTTCCTCTTGGTCCTCGCCCTGTCCTCCGCCCTCCTTGCGCTCACGTACGCGCTCTGGTGGGGCAGGATCGAAGCGGAAGCGCCGCGCGAACAGCAACGCGAAGCCGAGGAGCACGGCTGATCACACCTCCGGGTGGGGCGATGAGTTCCTTGCGAAATCACGCCCGCCTGGGTGAGTCTGCGGGCATGTTCCCTGACCGCCGAGTTGCTCGAATCGAGCTGGGACGCACGCGATGAGGGTTTGCATGTTCAGCGGGCGCATCACCGTCGTTCCGGGAGCGACGAACGACCCTGAGGTCGTCAAGCGCGCGGTGGCGAGCTGCAACGGAGAGCTCGTCGTGCTCGTCCCACGAGGGGTCAACGGGTATTCGACGGGAACGGCCCAGGCGGTGCTCGACCATGCGCCTCCAGGGGCGCGCCTCGTCTTCTCGTGCGGATGGCACATCACGCTCGACGGTCAGGACGTGTACTCGTGGAAGCTCAAAGCCCTCGTGAAGGTCGGTGGGCGGCTCGCGCGCCTCGCTCGCTTCGCGGATCTCGACGACCAAGTGGAGGCGTGCCGGCCGTGTTTGCCAGCGACACGCGGTGGACCGTCGTGCGCGGAAGCGACCTGGAAGAGGGCGAGAGCCAGGGCCTGCCCGTCTGGAGCCGGCACGTGGGCGACCCCATCCTCGAGAGCAACCTCACGCGGCGCGTGGACTTCGCGCTGTTCATGGTGGCGGCCCTCGAGAACGACGAGCTCATCCACGAGGCCCCGGCAATCGTTGGCCGCCAGACGCCCTCGGCGCTCGCGCACGCCGTCAGCGAGTGAACGCTCCAGAGCTGGCATTCGTCACGGCCCCGCGTTCCGCTAGCGTCGAGCGCATGACGATCCAGCGCATGGAGCACGTGGGCATCGTGGTCGACGACCTCGAGGCCGCGACGGCGTTCTTCGTCGAGCTCGGACTCAAGGTGCAGGGCGAGGGGTCGGTCGAGGGCGGTTGGGTGGACCGCGTGGTGGGGCTCGAGGGCGTCCGGGCGGAATTAGCGATGGTGGAGACCCCGAACGGCCACGGACGGCTCGAGCTCGTTAAGTTTCACGCCCCGTCGGGCCGGGGCGGCGACGGGCACGCTCCGGCGAACACCCCGGGCATCCGCCATCTCGCATTCGCAGTCGACGACATCGACGCCGTCGTCGCTGGCTTGCAGCCCGCGGCGCGGAGCTCATCGTCGAGCTGGCGGAGCGGATCGGCTGAGGGCTCCGGCCGGCGCCACTGGGATCAGGTTAGATCGGCTCAGATGGGTGAAAGTTTGGCCAAAGATTCCTGCGCCGAGCCGGCTAGTGCGTGCAGGAGATACGCGTCGACCGCCATTTCTTTTCCCTTTACGCGCAGTCCCGGCACCGCCTCAACGATGCTGCCGTCGGGCAGCGCCCGGCGGGTCTCCGCGCCGATTAGCACGCCGCCCTCCGGCGCCTCGCTCTCTAGCCGCGACGCCGTGTTGATGGTGTCGCCCACGACCATGTAGTCGACGAACCCGTGGCCGCCCATCTCGCGCACGACCGCGACACCGCTGTTGACACCCACGCGCAGGCGAGGCCATCCTGGGTTGGCCTCGGCGATTGCAGTCAGCTCGCGCTGGAGGGCCAGCGCCGCGCCGGCGGCGCGCACCGCGTGGTCTGGTTGGTCGCCACGGCTGTTGAAGGTGGCCATCATTCCGTCGCCCATGAACTTTTCCACCCGGCCGCCAAACCCGCGCGTAATCAACGGCACCGCGGCGGCGTAGTACGTGTTGAGCACGCTCGCAACATCTGCGGGCTTCGCGCGCTCGGCGAACGACGTGAAGCTGACGAGGTCGCTGAAGAGGACGCTGACGGACTGGACGCGCTCACGCGTAGTTGGCAGATAGAGCCCGTGGAAGCGCTCGTCGCTCCACTGGCGGTGGGCGGCATAGCTGACGACGGCGTAGGCCGTAACGATCAGCGCGTGCCACTCCCACCAACTGGCATGCCAGGCGCGCTCGCCCGTCAGCGCCACGCCGATCATCGCCTCAGCGAGCAGGACAAAACAGGCGATCACGCTGGCCTGCAGCAGGCCGACTCGCCCGCGATACACGTACCCGTAGCGAGCCGCCGCGAGAGCGTAGGCGACCGCGCCCAGGGCGGCCATCGCAGCGACCAGGCTGTGCGAACCGCCCTCGCTGTGAAGCTCGCCCACCGGCGGTAGCTCGATGACCGTCCAGACGAACCAGACGGCCATGGCGCCGAGGACCGCCCGGCGCAGCGCCGCGCGGTGTCGCACCACGCGCGGCGCGAACGAAGGGTGCAGATCGACGAACGCGGACGCGAGGGCGAACAGGGCGGCGACGACGAGCCCCACGGGATTCGCAACCTTGAACCCCGCATACTCGTGCGTGAAGAGGACTCCGGCGGTCCCGAGCGCGTGCAGGCCAAGGAACCCGCCCGTCGCCAGGAAGGCGAGGGAGATCAGCATGACGCGCGCGTCGCCCCGGCGGTTCGCCGCGGCGCCCGCAGCGTAGGCGAGTACGAAGACCCCGACACCGACGCTCAGGAACACGGTGAAGTGGACGCGCGGGTTAGACCAGTCCGGGTCGAGCTGCGCACGCAGCAGAAGAGAGACCAGGCCGATGAGTGGCAGGACCGCAGCGAGTGTCCAGGCAGCGACAACGAGGGCGCCACGGGGGCGCCATCTGTCGGTTGAGCCGACGTTCACTTGGGACAGAGGGAGCTCGGCGATACTCACGGCCCGAAACTAGGGGGCTCCGCGCGCGAGATCGATGTGGCCAGCACGAGCGATTGGTGCGGCTAGCACCCGTATCATCTGGCCCCGAGCCGCAGAGAAGCCCCGTTCCCGGGGCTTCTCTCATAGCGGGGGCAGGATTTGAACCTGCGACCTCCGGGTTATGAGACGTTGCCTTCTGGGTCTACTGACGCAGGAAACCGCATGGTTCGGTCATCTGCCGTCAGGTCAGATCAGCTCGGATCAGGTCAGGCGGGCAAAACTTCGGCCAAAAGTTTGAGGGGCGCGCCCCGGGCCCGCCTGACGAGCATTGCATGCGCAGAGCGACGTCCATTGCCTGCCCTGCACGCCAGGTGGCGTCGACGAGCACGTTCGCCGGGCCGCGCGGGACCGCGAGGGCGTTCATGTAAGCCCGCAGCACCGTGCGACCGACGTTGGCCCCGCTAGAGGCAGGGAGCTGTTCGAATGAGTTGCTCATGGCGATCTGATTCGGCGCCACATACGGGGAGATTTCGCTAAGCCGGCCAGTGTAGCTGCGCCACCGACCCACGCCCCGCGCCGAGGCCGCATGATGCGGCGCCGTGGATTCTGAACCAGTGCTGCCTCTCGCGCAAAGCGGCACAGGGCAGGCGCGATACGGGCCCAGTTCCTCTACCGGCGCCATCTCGGCGTCGCGTGTGGCTCTACTCAGTCACTAGCCGCACACTCCCGATTGTGACCGGCGCGATGACGGGCGTGAGATCGCCGATTCGCCGGACGGCGGGGACGAACGTGACGCGCACAGACGACTCGTCCCATTCGCCCTTGGCGCGTAGGTACGCGACGAGGTCGGTGATGTCGTAGCTCGCGCTGACACCGTGGGGGTGTTCGTGACCTTCGCCTCCGTGTCTGTGGTTCGCGCCGAACGCGGAGAACAGGCCCACGAAGTGGGCGACCTCCCCCGCAGTATCGCGATCTACTTCGGGGTTGTTGAGGTAGATCTCATAGTTGCCGGGAGGACTCTCGGTGATGATGCCCTCGAGCTGAAGGACCACGCGGCGTGGGCCCTCCTCCTCGGCGCCCTGGTCGAGCGCGCGGAGGAGGCGGGGCGCCTCGTCCGCGAGCGACAGCTGCGTAGTGACAGGCTCATGACCCACCTCGACGGCTTCGTCGCTCGACGCAATCTCGCGCTGGGCCGCCGTCGGAGCCGCCGCCGCCGGGGCGACCGCCACCGCCACGTGC
>Ga0081538_10001940_pt1 | contig 20697 bp, 14 predicted proteins | sample TabmetS5T2R1_FD_71022 | JGI IMG/M metagenome (GOLD analysis project Ga0081538, IMG submission 71022) | Tabebuia heterophylla rhizosphere microbial communities from the University of Puerto Rico - S5T2R1 | ecosystem: Host-associated > Plants > Roots > Rhizosphere ...
AAGGCCCGCACGATCCGGATCCCGGTGCATGTGGTCGAGAAGCTCAACAAGATCGGCCGCGCCGAGCGCAAGCTGGTCACCGAGCTGGGCCGTGAGCCGACGCCTGAGGAGATCGCCGAGCACACCGGCATCGACCCCGAGGAGGTGGAGTCGATCAAGCGCTCCGCCCAGGCGCCCGTCTCGCTCGAGAAGCCCGTCGGCGATGAGGAGGAGTCGGAGTTCGGGCAGTTCATCGCCGACGAGCGGGCCGAGTCGCCGTACGAGCGCGCCGCCGAGATCCTCACGAAGGAGGCGTTGCGCGAGGCGCTCGAGAACCTGTCGTACCGCGAGCGGCGCGTGCTGGAGCTCCGCTACGGCCTCGGGGGAGAGCACCCGCGGACGCTCGACGAGGTGGGCCGCACCTTCAACGTGACCCGCGAGCGGATCCGCCAGATCGAGAACCAGTCGCTGAAGAAGCTGCAGTCGCTGGCCGAGGCGCAGAAGCTGCGCGACGTGGCGTAGGGGCCCGAAGCAGCGGTCCAGAAACGCGGCCCGGGGCTTCAGCACGGGCGCTCCCTTGCCGATTCCAAGGGAATGTTCGACATCGACGCTGCCCTGCTGAGGGTGATCGAGACCGAGGGCTCGGACCTTCATCTCAAGGTTCCCTCCCGCCCCATCATCCGGCGCCACGGACATCTCCAGCCGATCCCCGGCTCAGAGCCCCTGCGCCCCGAGGACACCGAGCGCACGCTGTTCCACATGCTCACGGACGAGACGAAGCTCGAGTCGTTTCGCACCGAGCGGGAGGTGGACTTCTCCTACTCGCTCCCGGGAATCGCGCGGTTCCGCGTGAACGCCTTCGTCCAGCGCGGCTCGGTGTCGCTCGTGTGCCGCGCCATCCCCTTCCAGATCAGGACCGCCCAGGAGCTGCTGCTCCCGCCGGTGATCGACGAGATCGCCGACGAGGAGCGCGGGCTCATCCTGCTCACGGGCACCACCGGCTCGGGCAAGTCAACCACGCTCGCGGCGATGATCAACCACATCAACACCACCTACGCGAAGCACATCGTCACGATCGAGGATCCGGTCGAGTACCTCCACCGCGACAAGGAGTCGATCATCAACCAGCGCGAGGTGGGCGAGGACACCACCTCGTTCTCGCGGGCGCTCCGGCGAGTCCTGCGCCAGGATCCCGACGTGATCCTGATCGGCGAGATGCGCGACGAGGAGACCGTCCGCACGGCGCTCTCCGCCGCCGAGACCGGCCACCTGGTCCTCACCACCGTCCACACCGTGGACGCGGCGGAGTCGGTGAACCGCATCATCGACTTCTTTCCGCAGGCCGAGCAGCGCCAGGCGCGCTCGATGCTCGCCGGAACGCTGAAGGCGGTCGTGTCGCAGCGCCTCGTCCCGACGCCCGACAGGGACGGCCGGGTGGCCACCTGCGAGATCCTGCGGATGACCGGCCGGGCCAGGGACATGATCCTCAACCCGGACGAGACCGGCCGTCTGGTGGAAGTGATCTACGAGGGCGCCTACTACGGCATGCAGACCTTCGACCAGGCCCTGCTCGCGCATGTGCAGGCGGGCCGGGTGGCGATGGACGACGCCCTCAGGGCGGCCACCTCTCCGCACGACTTCAAGCTCCTGGTGAGCTCGGACGGCCGGCGCCACACCTCGGTGGAGTCGGTGCTCGGCAGTGACGAGGGCGGCGACGCGGAGCCCGCGATCAGGGCCGTGCCCTCCGGACACGCAGCCTGACCTTCAGGCGTCCGTCGAAGCGCACGTCGTCCGAGCGCAGCACCACCTCGCGCTCTTCGCGACCGAAGCGCGCCTCGATGCCGAGCGGGCGCCGCAGCGAGGCGATCCGGCGCGCCAGCCGACGCACGGATCGCGGTGGGGACTGGGCCGAGCGCGCGGGCGTCGGGCGCCGGCCGGCGGCGCGGCTCGGGGCGCCGGCGCCCGCGAGCTCTCCCTCGATCAGCTCGATGATGAGTCCCTCCACGTTCGCGAACCCGTTGCCCGCCAGGACCATCGTGCGCCTGCCCGGGCGCAGGTCCCTCGGCACAGGCACGCGGACGGTGACCGTCCTGCTGCCGCCGCCGCGCCGCTGAAGCGTCACACGCACCGGCAGCCGCTCGCCGGGGCGAGCGGGGCCTACCGGGTCGGCTTCCACGAGCACGTCGTCGACCACGCCACGTCTGGCGGCGAAGGAGACGGTCGTCCCGCGGATGCCGAGCGGTGCGAAGTCGAAGCCGTCGACCTGGCCGGCGGCAAGGGTGAGGTGGAGCAAAGCCTCGAAGACGTCGAAGTACGGGTTGCAGAACCCCATCGGCTTGCGCAGCTGCTCCACGCGGAACCGCACGCACATGGTCATCGTGAGGGGCTCGAAGCTCCGCAGCAGGCGATCGAGCGCCGTGCCGGCGGCGATCGGGGCCACGAACGACAGGCTCGCCCCAAGGCCGTGGGCCCGCTCGTCGGCCAGGCGGGAATCGAGCGTCACGGTCGCGCCGCCGCGCTCGCGGGCGATGGCCCGTAGCGGAACGGACGGCGGAGGCGCGCCGAGCCGGCCGCCTACGCCCGAGAAGACGTCGTTGGTGAACGACCCGAGCGCGTGCCCGCCCGACGAGGTCAGCTTGTAGGAGATCGCGCCGAGCTCGGGGATCCCGATGGGGTTGCCGATCACGCCGAACACATACGAGTCCTGGAGGAACAGCCCCCGCCGGCCGACCCCGTCGAGGGCATGGGCGAAGGCGTAGATGTCCGCGCCGTCGCGGTAGGCGACCGTGCCGCCGGCCGAGAGCGAGATGTCGCCGGACGAGAGCGCCGCGGAGACCGCGGAGCCGGGTCGCAGCTCGACGGGCGGAAAGCCCCCGATCGGTCCGGGCGGGGCCGCCAGCACCACACGGCCTGCGCGGCGGGCGGCGCGGGCCACCAGCTGGCGCGTGCGGCCCGACAGGCCGGTGATCGTGAGCGGGCCGAGAAGGGGGCGGGCGGCGCGGGCGATGGTCGGCGCCCGCCGCGCCGAGGCGGGTGTAGGGGCCGGGCGAGCGGTGAGGATCTCCTCGATCGGCGTGGCGAGTGCGACGAGGTTGCCGTAGGCGCCGACACCCTCGGAGACGGCGCCCGCGTTACGTCCCCCGCAGAGGATCGGGGAGCCGGAGAACCCCGGCCCGAGCCCCGTGGCGTCGACCGCCGGGCCGGACACGCGGATCAGGATGCGGGGGCCGCCGGTCGCCGGGTCGTCGGCGATCACGTCGATCACCTCGACGTCGAAGCTCGAGATCTCGATACCCCGGACCACGCTGAGACCGGTGCACCGCATGCCGGACCGGACCTCCGAGAGGGGCATGATCGGGTCCGCGGCGTGCGCCGTGGCGGGCGCCGACACGGCGGACACGAGCAAGAGAACCAGGGCGCCTCGGAGCAAGTGGTGTCAGCGTAGCCTGTGCGCGCGGAAAGACGACGAAGAAGGAGTCCCGGTGCAGAGCACACTCGGTGAGTTCGCGGAGACGCAGTCGCAGCAGGCCTTCGCGCTACAGAACTCGAAGCTGCTGAAGGTGAGCCTCGACCAGATCACGATCCAGGCCAAAGCCGGCTCGATGGTCGCCTACCAGGGTGACGTGACTTTCGAGCACGCCGGGTCCGGCGGGATGAGCCGCATGCTCAAGAAGGCCGTCTCCGGCGAGGGCATGACCCTGATGAAGATGTCCGGCACAGGCGAGGTGTTCCTGGCCGACTCCGCTCAGGAAATCCACCTGCTCTACCTCGAGAACGACGCGATCACGGTGAACGGCGCGAACCTGCTCGCGTTCGACGCCGGCATCGACTGGGACATCCGGCGGGTGGAGGGCGTCAGCGGCATGATGGGCGGCGGCCTCTTCAACATGGCGCTGACCGGCACCGGCTGGGTGTCGATCATCTCCGACGGTCCGCCCGTGCTGCTCAACACCGCGGACGCCCCGACGTTCGCCGACCCGCAGGCCGCGATCACCTGGGCCTCGAGCGTGACGACCGGCGTGAAGACCGACATCAAGCTGAAGAACTTCATCGGCCGCGGCTCGGGCGAGTCCGTCCAGATGTCGTTCACCGGGCAGGGCTGGGTGCTGGTGCAGCCGAGCGAGGGACGCGTCTTCGGCCCCCGGGCCGGGGGCTCCGGCGGGGGCAGTTTGCTGGGCAATCTCGGCGGCTGACCTCGGCGCCGCTTTACTTCATTTCCTGAAGTCTTGAGATAGACTGGCGGGCATGTCGGATCCCACCTGCCCCGTCTGCGCCACCGCGGACATCATCTGCGGCAAGTGGACGATCCTCGTGATCCGTGACCTTGCCGAGGGCCGCAGCCGCTTCTGCGAGCTCGAGCGCTCGCTCGCGGGGATCAGTCCGCGCACCCTCTCCCTTCGCCTTCGCGCGCTCGAGGAGCAGGGCATTGTGGAGCGCCACACGTTCCCCGAGGTGCCGCCCCGCGTGGAGTACTCGCTGACGCCGAAGGGCGAGGCGCTCGTGCCGCTCATCGAGGACATGCGCCGCTACGGGCGCGAGTGGCTGGGCGTGGACGACTGCGTCGTTCGGCCCGCCGAGGGGCGCGAGCCGGTCGCGGCCTGACGCCGGGCAGGATCGCCGCCGCGCGGATCGAATCCGCGCTTCATGCGCAACCGCGTTCTCCACGACGCGCTCCGTGACTTCGCGCTCGAGTCCGCGTCGCTCCTGACGGACGATCTGCGCAACGGGGCAGAGGTCGAGTTCGACGTGATCGAGGACGGCCTCGCCGGGCGCGGCGGTTCCGTCCTCTACCGCTACAAGCCGCGCATCGAGGCCTTCATCGGCGAGCGGTGGGATCGGCTGCGGGCGCTGCCTGCCTGCGCCCGGGCGGCGGGCGAGCTCGGCGCGGGAGCGACGATGTGGCTCCGCGTGAACGGGCTCCGCGGCGAGCAGGCCGAGCCGGCTCTGCGCGCCATGCTGGAGCGGCTCTACGAGGACGCCACTAGCTTCGGATTCCCCGAGGAGCGCTTCGATCGCATCTACCGCGAGGTGGAGGTCACGCTCTACCACGACGCCGTTCACGCGCGCGTGGTCGCGCCCCTTCGCGGAGCCGCGATGGACGCCGAGCGAATCGACCTCGGCGGGGGGCTGTCGCTCGTTCGCGGGGACCTCGTCGACGCCCCGCCAGAAGCGGTCTGGCCCGATCCGCTCGAGGCCGGGGTCGCCGGCGAGCCGGCCGTGCTCTGCGTGCTGGAGCGCGACGCCCCGGCCGGCGAGGGGATCCCGGCGGCGGCGGCCGCGGACCGGTTCGCCGCGGTGGTCACCGCACTGCGCCTGTGGGCGCCGGGCGCCGTGGGGATCGGCGCGCCCGGCTGGCGCCGGGCGGACGAGGGCCGCTGGCAGCCGTTGCCGCTGGGCGTGGGAGGTGACGTGGACGGCCCCGGGGACGACTGGTATCTGCCGGCCGGCGAGGAGGCCGGGCTGAGCGAGTTCTTCGCCGCGGTGGACGGGGCGGATCCGCCGCGGACGGTGGCCTGGGCGCTGGCGCGGTTCGAGATGGGATCGGCGCGGGCCAGGGACGCCGAGGCGCTGTCGGACTACCTGCTGGCGCTGCGAGCCCTGCTCGACGCCACGAGCGACGCGGGCGAGGCGAGCCTCGCTCTTCGGGTGGCGGCGCTGTGCGCGGAGGAGGGGAGGCGGAAGCTCGTGCAGCGGCGCATCGAGGCCGCGATCGCGCTCGAGCGCTACGTGATGGGGGGCGCCGCGCGGGTGCGGCCGGGCGACGACTCGCCGCGGGAGCTCGTGGCCGAGGTGGAGGCGCACCTGCGCGCGCTGCTACGCGACGTCCTCTGCGGCTACCTCGACGCCGACCTGAAGGGCGTGGCCGACGACATCCTCCTGGAGGCGACGCCCGAGCCCTTCATGGAGATCCGGGCGCGGGACCTGCGGGCGCGGCCGGCGCCACAACCCGAGGCGACAGCGCCGCCTCCGGCGCCGCAGCCCGACCCTGACACCTCGGAGCTGCCCGCAACGGAGGCGGAGCCGGCGCCGGCTCCGGCGGAGCAGCCGCGGCTCGAGGGCGTGACCGCCTCGGCGGACTGGGCGTGGGACGAGCCCGAGGACTTCTCGGCGCCCGTGTAGTGCACGCTTCCGGGGTGGGCGGTGAGGGGTCCAACAAGTTGCGGCCGCATGTTGGCCGCAACTTCGGGCACCCCCCTCTGAACGCCCCCCGAGCCGGGCCAGACCGTGCCGACCGTGCTCTCGCTCCCGCGCCGCCCGGTCCTAGCGCCGCCCGCCTCCGGCGAACAGGTACTCGTCCATCTGCCTCAGGCCGTCCAGGTCGTGCACGTCGTCGTGGAGGTGGGGCACCTCCACGATCGGCTTGCGGCCGATCCGGGAGCGCAGCTCCGCGAGCCCCGTGCGGTCCCGCTCGGCCAGACGGCGCTCGTCCTCGTAGGCGCGCAGCACCTTGACGGCCAGGTCCTCGCCCAGCTCGGAGGCCAGCGCGGCCGGGTCCGCCGCGCCGCCGCCCTGGTGCACGCGGTTCGCGATGACGCCGGAGAACGGCAGCCCCGCCTCCATCAGCCTGTGGTGGAACCAGACGGCCTCCTCCAGCGCATGGCGGCGCGGCGAGGTCACGAGCACGAATGCGGTGCGGCTGTCGGCCAGCAGCTCGTTGACGAGGGCGGCGCGCTCCCGAAAGCCCTCGGTCATGCCGGCGAAGGAGCGGAAGAACTCGCCCAGGTCGGCGAGCATGTCGATGCCGGTTGCGCGCTGCAGGACCGAGAAGACCACGCCGGTGCCGCGGCCCAGCAGCTTGAGCCCGATGCCCGCCGGCGCGGTGAACAGCTGCAAGGTCCTGGAGTCCACGAACTCCGTCAGCCGCCGAGGCGCGTCGAGGAAGTCGAGCGCGCTGCGGGTGGGAGGCGTGTCGAGCACGAGCAGGTCGTAGCGGCCCTCCTGGTGGAGCTCGTGCAGCTTCTCCATCGCCATGTACTCCTGGGAGCCCGCCACCGCGTTCGACAGCTCCTGGTAGATGCGGTTGGACAGGACCGCGTCGCGGCTTCGCTCGTCGGGGGCGTGCCACTCGACGATCTCGTCGAAGGTGCGCTTTGGGTCGAGCATCATCGCCCAGAGCTCGCCCCGGAGCCCGTCGACCTCCACCCGCCGCTCCTCGTTTCCCAGCTCGGGCAGGCCGAGCGAGTTGGCGAGGCGCCGCGCCGGGTCGATCGTCAGCACCGCCACCTTCTTCCCGCGCGCGGCCATGCCGAGCGCGATGGCCGCCGACGTGGTCGTCTTGCCCACGCCGCCTGACCCCGCGCAGATGCAGACCTGCTTGCGCTCGAGCCAGCGTTCGATCACAGCGCCCGCCGAAGCCGCCCGGCCAGCTCCTCGAGCTGCGCGAGACCGAGCTCGGGCTCGAATAGGAAGGGCAGGGTGGCGACCGGGGCGTCGAGCCCGCGGCGCAGCCGGCGGAGCTGCGAGCGCTGGCCGCGCACGCGCTCGTGCTCGGCGAGCGCCGCTCGAAGCGGCGCCGCAGCCGAGCCGCCGTCGCGGTTCGCGTCCGCCTTCGCCCGCAGCCGCTTCGCGTCCTCGCGGGTAAACCGCTCCGGGTACAGCGCGTTCACCACCGCCCGATCGATCTCCATCTCCATCTCCTCCCGGAGCCGGCGCTCGAGGTCGAGCGTCTCGTTGACGGGCATCTCCTCGGGCAGGGCCACGACCATGACCCCGGTGCGGCGCCGGTCGCGCAGGAAGGCGTCGATCTGGAGCGCCTGGCGGCGGATCGGCCCGACGCGCGCCACGCCCGCGTAGGTGGAGGGGGCGCGCAGCATGGCGACGCCGTGGCCGGTGGCGGGCGCGTCCACGATCGCCAGGTCGAACACCGAGCCGCCGGTGCGGCGCTCGAGCTGCGCCAGGTCCCAGACCTTGCCGATCGTGACGAGCTCCGACAGGCCGGGAGCGGCCGCGCTGAGGTAGCGGAACACGCTCGAGCCGCCCAACACACCCGCCAGCGTCCCCGACTTGAGCTGGTAGCGCAGCCACTCCTCCTTCGCAAGCTCGGGATCGACCGATACCGAGTGCAGGTTCGGGGCGAGCTCGCGTTCCTCGTGCCCGGCCGCGTCCACCCCGAAGAGGTCCGAGAGGCGCTCCTGCTCGGCCACCTCGCAGATCACGGTGCGCTTGCCGGCCCGGGAGGCGACCAGCCCGAGCGCGGCGGCGACGGTGGTCTTGCCGACGCCGCCCTTGCCGGTCACCACGACCAGCCGCCTGTCGAGGAGCGAGGACACGTGTCGAGCGATTGTGGCTGGTGGGGATCGCGTTGAGCGGCCCTGGGGCGTCGGCGCGCCGACTTCAGGCGCCCGCGCGGAGCCGTTCGGTGAGCCAGTCGTACAGCGGTCCGTCCGCGTCCCGCAGGAGCCCGGCGTCGATCCGGTTGTCGGCGGCGGCGAGCCGCTCCGCGACGCCCACGTGGTCGCGGCCGGCGGTCCTGCAGTGCTGGGACCCGTGGGCGGCCCACGCCAGCGGGGTGCCGGAGCCGCAGTCGACGCTCGAGTCGGCGCCCCGCTCGAGCAACCAACCCACAAGGCCGGCGTTCCCGCGCCAGGCCGCGTGGTGAAGCAGCGTTCCCTCCGGCGAGCCGCCGACCACGCCGCGGAAGTCCGGGCCGACGAGGTCGACCACCAGGTCGGGATGCTCGAACAGCGCAGTGAGAATCAGCACCTCCTGGACGTCGACGTCGGGGTCCGCGGGCAGCGGCGTCGCCGGCCGCTCGCCGCGGGCGACGGCGCCGACCGCGAGGTCCGCGGGGTCGACGTCCGTCGCCGCGCCCAGCTCGGCCAGCGCCTCCGCGACGTCGGCGCGCCCGCGCAGGACGGCGTGCTGGTACGGCGTGCGCAGGGGGACGTCGCCGCGCCAAGTCTCGCCGCCGGGGCGGTCCACGTCCGCCCCGTGCTCCACAAGCACTCGCAGCACCTCGGGCCCGCGGCCGCGCCGCACGGCGTGGGCGACGTATGCGCCCTGGTCAGCCCTGGCCCCGGCGTCCAGTAGGAGTCGAACGTGCTCGAGCCGGTCCTCGTCGAGCGCATGCGCCAGCGCGTTCGTCCCCTCGACCTGTGCGCCGTGCTCCAGAAGGACCCTGACGCAGTCCGGGCTGGGCGCCTCCGTGGCGTGGTAGAGCGACTCACCGTCGTCGGGATCGGCGCCGCGCTCGAGCAGGAGCCGCGTCAGTTCGGCGTCATGCACCCGCCCGGCCGCGCCGTATAGCGCCGACATGCGCCCGTACTCGTTCGTGAAGAACGCGTTGGGGTCGGCGCCGCGGTCGAGCAGCTCGCGGGCCGGCTGGACGCTCGCGAAGCACGAATGGGTGACGTACAGCAGGGGCGCCCAGCCGCGCGGACCGCCCGGCTCGTTTGGATCGCCGTCCCAGCCGCGGCCGAGCACGAGCGCCGCCCACGGGTCCCGCGCGAGCTCCGGGTTCGCCGCCAACAGCGCCTCCGCCCGGGCCCGGCGCTGCTCGGTCGCGGCCATGACGAGCTCCTCTGGATCGGGCGTGGGCATCGACGGAGGTATACAGCCGAAGGCCGGTACGTTTGTTGGTGCCTGACGCAACAAACGTATTCAGCCTCCCGGCGGCGGCAGATCGTGGATCAACTAGATCCCGAGGCTTGATGCGGGTTCGGCGTTGGTTGAGGTAGCGTCGGCGTGGGCGTGACGACGGCAATGAAGGCGGCGTTCCGCGGGCGGGGGGGCCGAAGATTGTTCGACCGCTGCGCTCGGGAAGGTCCGCACCGTCCGGACTTGTGGCCCCAGGAGGGCCAAAAGTCAGGACAGTGACGCCACTCGCCTCGCCGGGACCCGGCCCTGCCCGCAGGAAATTCGGCTGATGAACTGCTCGACGAATTCCCTTCGGGGGACCCACCGCAGCCCCTCATGCACCCCTTCCCCAGCCCGGCCGTTGGCCCGGCCGGGTGGACCAACGGCACACCAACCCCATTAGAGCGTCGCTCAACCCACGTCAGCCCTCTGATATGGCGTTCTGGGCTGGGGCCGTTTGGGCTTGCTCGGGTGAGCGGCGGGGTTTTGCCGAGCGGGCGACCGGGGCGCCGGCGCCGTTCGCGACGCGCGGTCAGACTGATATTCGCGGATCGGGGTGGCCGCAGGACCGTGTTTCGTCGTGGGGGCCGCCGTCTAGGGGCGAGCGTGGCCCGGCCTGGTTGGAGGTCGGGTTGCTCATAGAGGGTGCGCGGATCCCCTCGCGCGTGGGCCGGAGCGCGGGTCGCCCGCTCGGCGGTTGGCTGCATCGAGCTGGCTCAGTTCTCCACGGTCGCGATTGCCCAGCAGAATCCGGCCAGCTCGCGTGCGACGGCGACCGCGACCAGCGTCGGGCGCTTGCGCCTGGCCCGCAGCCGCTCCCAGCTGCGGTGCAGGCGCCGCTGCGCGGACCAGCTGATCGCGACCGCGGCCGCGGGCTGGCCGGTCTGGCGTTCGGCGAGCGCCTTGCCGAGGTGCGGGCGGTGGCGGTAGTGCCAGGCGGCCTCGACAAGCAGCCGGCGGGCGTGGCGCGAGCCGGTCTTGGTGATCGATCCGAGCCGGCGCTGCTCACCTGTTGTGGATTCCGACGGCACCAGCCCGACGTAGCTCATCAGCTGCCCGGCGCGCTCGAAGCGGCGAAAGTCGCCGATCTCGGCGCAGAGGCCGGCCGCGGAGAGTGTGTCGATGCCGCGCAGGCAGCGCAGCAGCGCAACCTCGCGCTGCCAGTGCGAGCCGGGGATCCGCGCCGCGATCTGGCGCTCGAGCTCCGAGCGGCGGTGAAGCAGGGCCTCGATCGCGCCGCGGTAGTCGGCCAGCGTCACCTGGGCGGCCTGCTCGGCAAGCTCCAGCTTCGCCAGCCAGGCGCGGTGCTGGTCGCTCCACGGCCTTGCGTTGCCCGCGTAGCGGACGCCCTGACGAAGCAAGAGCTTGGAGAGCCGGTGGCGGGCGCGCATCAGGTCACCGCGGATGTCCTCGCGGGCCCGGACAAGGTCGCGCAGGGCCTCCTCGGCCTCGCCCGGCACCCGCACCGGGCAAAGCCTGCCGGCCAAAAGCAAGCGCGCCAGGTGCTCGGCGTCCCTTCGGTCGGTCTTCACCCGCTCGCCGCTCGCACGCGGGATCTTCCCCGGCGCCGCGACCACGCAATCGACCTTGCGCCGGGCCAGCTCGCGCGCCAGCCGATAGCCGGTCGGGCCCGCCTCATACGTGGCCCGCACCGGTGCAGACGGCTGCGCGCAGAAGCTCGCCGCCTCCACCGCACAACCCGGCAGCCCGAACGAGCGCAACTCTCCGGTCGCGGCATCGAGCACCGCCGCGACGATCTTCGACGCGTGCACATCGAGCCCGACCCAGGTCCTAGCCTGTGCCATGTCGGCACCTCCTATGAAGTTGTGGCCTCGCCGCGAGCCGCTATCTCGCGGCGTTTGCACCCGCCGCGCTTCGGGGCAGGTGCCGACGCCCTTCATAACCCATCAACCGGACGGCCCCCGAACACAGGGCCATACGGTCTAGTAGTGGTCGCCTCCGCAAATACGTCCGGTTCGGCGGCTGCGAACCTTCGCCTGGCCGCGCCCGCGATGCTCGCCAATGCGCTGCATTGGCTGCGCTCGCGTGTACGCCCAGTCTCGGTTCTCGCTCGCCGAGCCGCGACCGCATTCCGTCGGAGACCACTAGCGTGCCGCCGGTGACCGAGCTCGAGCGCGCCATCAGGGCCCAGCCCGAGGAGCTGCGGCGCCTCGCCGGCCTCGAACTGCCGCCGCACGCGAACCGGCTCGCCGCCGGCGAGCGGCTCTGGCTGGTCGGCACCGGCACGAGCCTCCACGCGGCCGAGCTCGGCGCCGCCATGATGGCGCGGGCCGGCATCGACGCCCGCTTTGCCTCCTCGATGGAGTTCGCGCGCCGGGTGCCGCTCCGTGCCGGCGACGGCGTGATCGTCATCTCGCACACCGGCGAGACCGCCTACGCGCGCGCCGCCCGGGCGCGGGCGCTCGCTCTCGGCAGCGAGACGCTCTCGCTCACCGCGACGGGCGTTGGCTGGCCCGAGGCCGTCGAGGTCACGGAGAAGGAGCGGTCCGAGACCTACACGCGCAGCTACACCGGCGCGCTGGCCGTGCTCGCCCTCATCGCGGGCGAGCTCGGCGCCGAGGGGCTGGGGCCGGAGGCGGTGGTGGCGGCCGCGGACGCCGCCGAGGCCGCACTGGCCGCGCCGGGGCTCGACGGCGCCCCCGAAGCGGAGCGCCTGCTCGTGCTCGCCGCCGCCGGACCCGCCGCGGTGACCGCTCGCGAGGGCGCGCTCAAGCTGCGCGAGGCCGCGCGCCTCGCCGCCGAGGGCTACGACGCCGAGCACCTGCTGCACGGCTCGGCGGTCCCTCTGGGGAGGAGTGACGGTTTGCTGCTGGTCGGCCCCGACGAGGACGGGCTGCTCACGGCCCTGGGCGAGGCGGCGCAATCCGAGGGGGTGGGCGTCGGACGGATCGGGGGGGCCGAGCCAGGCGACGAGCTCATGGCCCAGATCCCGCTCACGGTGCGGCTCCAGCTGCTCGCCCTGAGGCGTGCCGAGGCGGGCGGCCACGACCCCGACACCGTCATCACGGGGGCGTGGGCGGCGGAACGGCTGTGGAGCGCCGGGGCGCCGTAGCGCATAAGCCGGAAGGAATCGCCCACGCACGTGCGAATACGCACTCCGTATGGAGCCTACGGCCAAGGTCATCGCCTTCACGAACCAGAAGGGGGGTGTCGCCAAGACGACCACCGCCCTCAACCTGGCGGCGGCGTTCGTGGAGCGCGGCCACCGGGTGCTCTGCGTGGATCTCGATCCGCAGGGCAACCTGACCATGAGCCAGGGCATCGACCCCGACGCGCTCGAGGTGTCGATGTACGACGTTCTCGTGCACAAGGTCTCGATCCGCGAGGTGATCCGCAAGCGCGAGGTCGACGTGGCCTGCGCGTCGATCGACCTGGCCGGCGCCGAGATCGCGATGTCGACGATGATCGGGCGCGAGCGCTCGCTCAAGAAGGCGATGGACCCGATCCTCGAGGACTACGACTTCATCTTCATCGACACGCCGCCGAGCCTCGGGCTGCTTACGATCAACGCCCTGACGGCGTCCCACAAGGTGATCGTCCCCGTCCAATGCGAGTATCTCTCCATGCGCGGGCTGATCCAGCTCCAGAACACCTTGTCGATGGTTCGAGAAGAGCTGAACCCGGAGATCGAGATAGAAGGCATCCTGCCGACGCTCGTGGACAACCGGACCGTCCACGCGAAGGAGGCGATCGAGATCCTCGAAGAGAACTTCGGCAACCGCGTGTTCGCCTCGCGAATCAACAAGACGGTGCGCTTCGCGGAGGCTCCCGTCAAGGGGATGTCGGTCCTTAAGTACGACCCGGACGGCAAGGCGGCCTACGCCTACCGTCAGCTAGCGGAGGAGGTCCTGGCGAATGGCAAGCGGTAACCGGGCGAGCATGCGCGAGGGGCCGCTGGCCCAGCTGTTCCGCAAGACAGAGGAGGACGAACCCCGGCGTCGCGAGGAGGAGCCGCGCGAGCGCGCGGAGGAGCCCCGCCGGGATCCGCGCGCTGCGCCGCCGGCCGAGCCGCGCAGCGGCCGGCCGCTGCCCGAGGAGGGCCCCTCGCCGCAGGTCACACGCCCCCGGCCCGAGCCCGGGCGCGGGATGGAGCTGACCGAGGCCGCCAAGCGCGCCCAGCAGCGCGCCGATGAGCGGGCGCGGCGGCGCGAGCGGGAGGCCGAGCGCGAGTCCTTCAGCCGCTACGACGGCGTGCCGAGCCCCGAGGAGCGGCTGCGCTCGGTCTTCTCGGCGGACATCCCCGAGAACATGATGGAGCGGACGCCGGAGCCGGCCCGCCCGCCCGAGCCGCACTCGTACGCCATGCCGTCCGCGGGCCAGGTGACCGAGCCGGTGCTGCGCGTCGTGGGCGTGGGGGGCGCTGGCGTGAACGCCGTGAACCGCATGATCGAGGCCCAGGTCGAGGGCGTCGAGTTCATCGCGGTCAACACGGACACGCAGTCGCTCGAGCAGTCCGCCGCGAACACCCGCGTGCACATCGGCGGCGACATCACCCGCGGGCTCGGGTCGGGGTCGAATCCCGAGCTCGGCAGGCTGGCCGCGCTCGAGGACTACGACCAGCTCAAGGCGACGCTCAGGGGCTCCGACATGGTGTTCATCACCGCCGGCGCCGGCGGGGGCACCGGCACGGGGGCGGCCCCGATCGTGGCGCGGATCTCGCGGGAGGTCGGCGCCCTCACGGTCGGCATCATCACCAAGCCGTTCTCATTCGAGGGCCAGCGGCGCGGCGAGCAGGCGGACCAGGGGGTCGAGGAGCTCGCGCGCGAGGTGGACACGCTGATCGTGATCCCGAACTCGCGGCTCCTGACCGTGCTCGACAAGTCGACCTCGATGGTCGAGGCCTTCCGCGTGGCGGACGACGTGCTGCGCCAGGGCGTGCAGGGCATCTCCGACCTGATCACCCTGCCCGGCCTGATCAACCTCGACTTCGCCGACGTGCGGACGATCATGTCGGAAGCGGGGCAGGCGCTGCTCGGGATCGGCATGGGCAGCGGCGAGCACCGCGCGATGGACGCTGTGGCGCACGCGATCGAGTCGCCGCTGCTCGAGACGTCGCTCGAGGGCGCGCGGTCGATCCTGCTGTCGGTCACAGGCGGCCGCGACCTCTCCCTGTGGGAGGTCAACGAGGCCGCCAAGGCCGTGACCGAGGCCGCGCACCCCGAGGCCAACATCATCTTCGGGGCCATGGTCGACGAGAAGGTCGAGGACCAGGTCTGGGTCACCGTGGTGGCCACCGGCTACGGGGACCGGCCGCAGTACCGGGCCGCCCCGCGCGCGGAGCCGCGCGAGTCGCGCCACCCGGCGGACCACGAGCCGAGCGTGCGGCGCGGCCGTGACCGCGAGCGCGGGCGCGGCTCGACCCTCGCCGATATCGACGTTCCGGAGTTCATGCCGCGGTAGCGCCGCCGCAGCAAACCCACACCGGGGATGGCGCGGCGGGTGGAAAGCCGCCCCACCGTCCGGGGTAAGTTTCGCCACATGCGAGGGGTGGTCGCAGCCGGCCATCCGGTCACGGCGCAGGCCGGGGCGGACGTGCTGAGCGACGGCGGCAACGCCGTCGACGCCGCGGTGGCGTGCGTCCTGATGTCGTTCGTGGCCGAGTCGCCGCTCACCGGGCCGGGCGCCGGCGGCTTCATGCTCGTGCACACGGCGGGCGGCGAGGACCACCTGCTCGACTTCTTCGTCGCCGCCCCCGGCCGCGGCCTCGACGGCGCCGAGCCGGAGGCTCTGACGCCCATCGACGTCCGCTTCTCCGAGCACGCCATCCAGCGCTTCAACGTCGGGCCCTCGTCGTGCGGCGCATACGGGACGACGCTGGGCCTCGCCGCGGCGCTGGAGCGCTTTGGCAGCGTGCGCCTCGGCGAGCTCACCGCCGGCCCGGCGCGCGCGGCGCGGGAGGGCGTGGAGGTCGTGCCGATGCAGGCGTTCCTGTTCGAGGTGCTGGAGCCGATCTTCCGCTCCACGCCGGAGTGCTCCGAGCTGTACGCGCCTGGCGGCCGCCTGCTGCGAACCGGCGAGACGATTCGCCTGCCCGAGCTCGGCGACCTGCTCGACCGGCTCGGCGCCGAGGGCCCGGCGTTCCTGTACCGGGGCGACGTGGCCGCCGCGGTCAGCGACTGGGTGCTCCAGCGCGGCGGCCTCCTCACGCGCGCGGATCTCGAGTCGTACGAGGTGGTCGAGCGCGAGCCCGCGCGGGTGACCTACCGGGGCCGGACGGTCCTCACCAACCCGCCGCCGTCGTCGGGCGGCATCCTCATCGCCGATGCGCTCGGCATCCTCGAGCGGCTCGACCTCCGCCACGACGCCGACGTGATCGCCGAGGTGATCGCCTCGACCAACCGTGCCCGCGACGAGGAGTTCGTGGAGGGCCTGGTGACGGAGGGCTATCTGGAGCGGTTCCTCAAGGCCGACGCGCTCGACCACGTGGCCACGGAGGTGCGCTCGCGGCTGGGCAACACCACCCACATCGCGGTCATGGACGCCGAGGGAGCGTGCGCGTCCGTGACCTGCTCGAACGGCTCGTGCTCGGGCGTGGTGGTGCCGGGCACCGGCATGCATGTGAACAACATGCTGGGCGAGCAGGATCTCAATCCGCTCGGGTACCACCGGCACCAGCCCGGCGCCCGCGTGCCGAGCATGATGGCCCCGACCGTCGTGCTGCTCGACGGGCGGCCCGAGATCGCGCTCGGCTCGGCCGGCTCGAACAGGATCCGCTCGGCGATCCTCCAGACGATCCTCGCGGTCGTGGATCACGGTCTCCCGGCGCAGGAGGCGGTGTCGAGCCCGCGCATCCACGTCGAGGGCCGCGAGGTGGAGGCCGAGCCGGGGGTGGACGAGGACGCGCTCGTCAAGCTCGAGTCGAGCGACTGGCGGGTGCGGCGCTGGGCCGAGCAGAACCTCTTCTTCGGCGGCGTTCAGGCGGTGGCCCGAAACCCCGCGACGGGGGAGCTGAGCGGCGGCGGGGATCCGCGCCGCGGCGGCGCGGCCACGGTCGTGCCGGCTTGACCTGACCGCCAGGCCCACCTAGCGTTAAGGAAACGCCCCGTGGATCGCCGGACTCGCACCGCAGCTGTGTCGACCACGGCGACGGTTCTCTGCATCGGAGTGGATTGCTCGCCGGCCGCGCTGCGCGCGGCCGTGACCGGCAGCGAGGGCGAGGTCGAGCGCGCGGACGGCGCGCTACTGGCAATTTTCGGCAGCCTCTCCGGGGCCCTGGCGGCGGCCACCCTGGCCGAGCGCCGCGCCGTGGGACGGCGGGGGCCGCGCATCGGGATCGCGCACGGCGAAGTGGTGCGCCGGCCGGGGGCGCTCGAGGGATCCGCCGTGGAGGAGGCGGTGAGGCTCGCCGGCCAGGCCGAGCGGGGCCACGTGCTCGTGGGCGACGCGGTGGAGCTGCTGGCCGGCAGCGGACACCGCTTCGGGCGCCGTCCCGGGCACGCGGCGGAGCTCCAGTGGGAGGGCGACGGCGGCGCGCCAATGCCCGACGGACTGCTCGCCGCCACGCGGCGTGGCGCCTGCGTGGGACGGCGCCGCGAGCTGGAGCTGCTGCTTCGCGACCTCGACGCGGTCCGCTTCGGCGAGCGGCGCGTCGTCCTGCTCACCGGAGAGCCCGGCATCGGCAAGACGCGGCTGGCGGCCGAGGCCGGCCTGGCCGCGCACGCCCGCGGCGCGCTGGTGCTGTACGGACGCACCGACGAGGGGATCGCCTCGCCGTACCAGGCGTTGGCGGAAGCGCTCGGCCACCTGGTGTCGAACGCGCCGGCCGGTGTGCTCGAGTCGGCCGGACCCGCGCTCGGCAGGCTGGCGAGGCTGGTGCCGGCGGTCCGAGAGCGGGGCGCGGTGGCCGGCGCACCAGAGGCCGGACACGGCGGCGAGCGCTACGTGCTGTTCGGCGCGGTCGGCTCGCTCCTGTCCGCCGCGTCCGCGCGCCAGCCGGTAGTGCTCGTGCTCGACGACATCCACTGGGCGGACGTTCCGACCGTCCTCCTTCTGAACCACCTGCTCGCGATCCCGGGCCGTCCGCGGCTGCTGGTGATAGCCACTTCCCGGCCGGTCGAGCCCGCTCAGGGCCCGGAGCTGTTCGGGTCCCTCGCGCAGCTGCGCCGGGACGAACGGGTCGAGGAGGTCGAGCTCAAGGGGCTCGGCGAGGACGACGTGCTCGACCTGGTCCAGGAGCTGGCCGGCGCCGAGCTCGAGGAGGCCGAGCGGGTGTACGCGCGCGCCCTTCACCGGGAGACCGACGGCAACCCGCTGTTCGTGTCAGAGGTGATCCGCGGCCTGGGCGGCCGCGACGAGATCGCCGCCGCGGCGGCGGCGCTCGAGCGCGGCGGCGGGAGCGCCACCCTGGCGGCGCCGGCGTCCCTGCGTGAGCTGATCGTCGCGCGCGCGGCCGCCCTCGGCCCCGAGACCCTCGCCGCGCTGGAGGCGGCGGCGGTGGTCGGGCGCGGGTTCGACAGCGGACTGCTCGCCCGCGTGGCCGAGCTCGACGACGAGCGGATCGCGGACGTGCTCGACGGCGCCGAGCGCGCAGCACTCGTCGTGCCGGTGGCGGGAGGGGCGGGCCGCTTCGCCTTCCACCACCTGCTGATCGGGCACACGCTGTACGAGCACATCGGCGCAGCGCGGCGCGCGCGCCTCCACCGCCGGGTCGGCCAGGCGCTCGAGGAGCTCGCCGGCGAGCCGGCCGGCGCGGCGGCAGCCGAGCTCGCCCGCCATTGGGCGGAGGCGCACCCGCCAGACCGCGAGCGTGCGCTTCGCTACGCCGAGCTCGCCGGGCGGCACGCGCTGCGGGAGATCGACCCGGACGCCGCCGTTCGCTGGCTCGGCCAGGCGCTCGCGCTGCACGGAACCGCGCAGGACGGACGGCGTTGCTCGCTCCTGATCGCGCTCGGCGTGGCGCAGCGCAAGCACGGCGACGCGCGCTTTCGCGAGACGCTCCTCGAGGCGGCCCGGCTGGGGCGGAGCCTGGGCGAGCCGAAGCTCCTCGTGCGGGCCGTGATCGAGAACACGCGCGGGTTCGTGAGCGACGCCGGGCAGGTGGACACGGAGCGCGTGGCCATGATCGAGGCCGCGCTCGAGGCGGCCGGCGACCGCGACTCGCCCGAGCGCGCCGTGCTGCTCGGCATGCTCGCCTTCGAGCTGAGCTTCGAGCCCGAACGGGAGCGCCGCGTGGCGGCGGCCGACGAGGCGCTCGCGGTGGCGCGCCGGCTCGACGACGCGCGGACGCTCTGCTACGTGCTGGGCGCCCGCTCGATGCCGATATGGGGCCCTGAGACGCTCGACGAGCGGCTCGCCTGCACCGCGGAGAGCGTGCGGCTGGCCGACGGGCTCGGCGACCCGCTCGCCCGCTTTCACGCGCTGCACTGGCGCGGCGTCGCGCTGGTGCAGACCGGGGAGATGGTCGAGCTGCGGCGCGTGGTGCGCCGTCAACGGGAGCTGGCCGGACGCCTGGGAGAGCCCTCGGCGCGCTGGCTCGCGCGCTACGACGAGGCCACGGTTGCGACCATCGCCGGCCGGCTGGCCGAGGCCGAGCGGCTCGCGGCCGAGGCGCTCGAGATCGCGACCGACAGCGGCCAGCCCGACGCCCTCTCCCTCTACGCGAGCCAGCTCACGAACATCCGCTACGACCAGGGCCGGCTCGCCGAGCTCCAGCCGATGATCGCCGAGACGGCGGCGGAGAACCCGGGCATTCCGAGCTTCCGCGCCCTGCTGGCGCTGGCATACCTGGAGGGCGAGCTGCCGATCGAGGCCTCCGAGCTGCTCGCCGCCGAGCGGGTCGATGTGCTGCCGCGCGACATGACGTGGCTCGCGTGCGTGGTGCTCTGGGCGCTCGTCTGTGCGGCGGTGGGAGACGCGGCCCGTGCCGAGGCGCTGTACGCGCAGCTGCAGCCGTACGGCGACCAGGTGGTCTACACCGGCATCAGCGCCTGGGGCGACGTGAACCACGCGCTCGGCCGGCTGGCCACGGTCGCCGGGCGCCACGACGACGCCGCCCGCCACCTGGCGGCCTCGACCGCCCGCTACACGGAGATCGGCGCGCCCGTATGGCTGGCGCGTGTCACGCTCGACGAGGCCTCCCTGCTGCTGGCCCGCGAGGGCCCCGGGGACCGCGGGCGCGCCCGCGAGCTGCTCCAGCAGGCCGAGGCCGAGGCGCGGCGGCTCGGGGCGGCGGGGATCGAGCACCGGGCCACGGTGCTGCTCGGCCACGAGCGCGCCACGAGCGCCATGTCGGCGCCGGCGCTCCGCGCGGCCGCGGCAGCGCCGGGCGCGAAGGAGCCGCACAGCGCTCGGCTCGCGGAGCTCGTGCGCGAGGGCGAGATGTGGACGCTCACCCACCGCGGCGGATCGTTCCACCTGAAGGACAGCAAGGGGCTGGGCTACCTTGCCCGGCTGCTTGGCGCGCCGCACACGGAGGTGCACGTCGTGGAGCTGCAGGCGGGGGCACCGGCCCCGGAGCTGCGCGCCGACGCGCAGGGCGGCGGCACCTGGCTCGACGCGGAGGCCAAGCGCGCCTACCGGGCGCGGCTCGCGCAGCTCGAGGACGACCTCGCGGAGGCCGAGCGCTTCAACGACGTCGAGCGGGCGGCGCGCGCCCGCGAGGAGCGCGAGCTCATCGGCCGCGAGCTGGCCCGGGCCGTGGGCCTGGGCGGGCGCGACCGCCCGGCCCGTTCGGCGGCCGAGCGCGCCCGGGTGAACACCACGCGGGCGATCCGGGCGGCGATCCACCGCATCGAGGAGTGCGACCCCTCGCTCGGCCGCCACCTGGACCGCGCCGTCCGCACGGGCACGTTCTGCGTCTACGACCCCGCTCCGCAGGACGAGGTCACCTGGGCGATGAACAACGTTCACCCCGAAGGAACGCCTACCTGACGTAGCCGCCGGGCGAGCCCATCGCCCACGACGTCAGGAGAAAGCCAGTGCAAGCGGATCACGCCCGGGTCGAGAGCGCCATCACAGCTGTGAAGGCGGGCGACCCATCCGCGCTGCACTACCTGTACGCCCGCTATGGCGAGGGCGTGCGCGCGTACGTCGAGAACATCGTCGGCAGCCGCATCCAGGCGGACGAGATCACGACGGGCACCTTCGTGAGGCTGCCGCGCGCCATGCCGGCCTACGAGGCCG
>Ga0081538_10001941_pt1 | contig 20695 bp, 24 predicted proteins | sample TabmetS5T2R1_FD_71022 | JGI IMG/M metagenome (GOLD analysis project Ga0081538, IMG submission 71022) | Tabebuia heterophylla rhizosphere microbial communities from the University of Puerto Rico - S5T2R1 | ecosystem: Host-associated > Plants > Roots > Rhizosphere ...
CCACCACACGTATCTGGCCGAGCTCTCCTACCGCGGCGAGCACGCCGGCCACCGCCACAGCCCGGCCTGGCAGGCGGTCTGCTCGCCGCTGCGCAACCCGCTGCCCCGCGACCAGCGGGCCGCCCACACCCGGGCCTTCCGGCGCCCGGCCCGGGCCGTGACCAGGTGGCTGGCCCGCCGGGCCGGGGTCGAGCCGGACAAGATCGCCTGGCGGGTGGTCGAGGGGCCCCGCTTCGACAACCACCTCGGCCAGCTGGAGCTGGACGGCCGGGCGGCCATGCTGCGGGTCGAGCGGGCCGTCACCCCATCGGACGGCGACGGCGCCTCCTACCTGGAGCCGCTCTACGAGCGGCAGCTGGCGGACGGATCCTAGGGTGGCCGAGGGGGTGCTGGCCGGCCTGGCCCGGTGGCCGGTGAAGTCGATGGGCGGGGAGGCGCTGGCCGCGGCCCGGCTGGACTGGCGCGGGGTCGCGGGCGATCGCGCGCACGCCCTGCTGGACCGGCGTGAGGGACGCGAGGGCCGCTGGCTGACGGTCCGGCAGGCGCCGCGGCTGCTGGCCTGGTCGGCCGCCTACCCCGACGCCCCCGACGACCGCCTCGACCCCGCCGACCCGCCGCCGCCGCGACTGCGGGCCCCCGACGGCACCACCTGGGGCTGGGACGACCCGGGCCTGGACGATGCCCTGGCCGCCGACCTCGGCCTGGTCGTGCGCCGCCACCGCGACCTGGGCGGCCAGCAGGACCTCCGGGCGTCGGTCCTGGTCACCACCGAGGCGTCCCGGCGGGCGGTCGCCGAGGCCCTGGGCCGTCCGGTCGAGCTGCGGCGCTTCCGCACCAACCTGCACCTGGAGCTGGACGCGCCGGCGTTCGCCGAGGAGCGCTGGGAGGGCGGCCGGCTCCGGGTCGGCGAGGTCACCCTGGCCTTCGCCCACCCCTGCGCCCGCTGCGTGATCCCGACCCGCGACCCCGACGACCTGAGCCGCTGGCCGGAGCTGCTGCGCTGGCTGCACCGGCGCCACGGGGGCCTGTTCGGGGTCAACGCCCGGGTGGTGGCCGGGGGCACGGCGCGGGTCGGCGACCCGGTCACGGTCGAGGAGCCGGCCGCCCCGGCCGAGCCGCGGCCCGCCACCGACTGGGATGTCGCGCCGCGGGGGAGCTCATGACCCGGGAGCTGAGGGTGGCCACCTGGAACATCTTCGGGGGGCGGACCTGGGACGGCAGCCGGGTCGACCTGGACCTGACCCTGGCCGTGCTACGGCGCCTGGACGCCGACCTGGTGGCCGTCCAGGAGGTCGACCGCGAGCAGGCCCGCAGCGGCGGCGCCGACCAGGCCCGCCTGCTCGGGGAGGCCCTTGGCATGGACTGGCGCTACGCCCCGGCCCTGCTCGGCACCCCGGGCAACCCCAACGGCTGGCGGGCGCCGGCTCCCGGGGACACCGACCCCGGCGGCACCGCCTACGGGATCGCGCTGCTGTCACGGCTGCCGCTCGAGGGGACCGGGACGGTCCTGCTGCCCCAGGCCGGCCGCGACGAGCCCCGGGTGGCGCTGGTGGCCGAGCTGGCCGACGGGGGCCGGCGCCTGACCGTGGCCGGCACCCACCTGAGCTTCGTGCCCGGCCCCAACCTCCGCCAGCTCCGCGCCCTCCAGCGCCACCTGGACGAGCGCGGCGGCCCCCGCCTGCTGCTGGGCGACCTCAACCTGTGGTGGCCGCTGGTGCGGGTGGCGTCGTGGCCCCGCTGGCGGCCCCTGGTCCGCGGCGGCACCTTCCGCAACCGCCCCCCCGGCTCCACGGGCCGCCTGGTCCAGCTCGACCACGTCCTGGCCGCCGGCGCCGCCGCCCTGCGACCCCGCGACAACCGGATCGTCAGCGGCCCCGCCTCCGACCACAAGGCGGTGCTGGTCGAGCTGGAGTGGGCCTAGGCCTGCGGCCGGTCGAACCATGACTGATACGTCTGAGCGAAGAACAGGTCCCCGGACACCTTCAACTTGCCGGTCATGAACAGCTGCATGCCGTTGGCGCCCCCGGTGATCAGGCGCAGGAAGTCGGCCAGGCCGATGCGGATGGTGACCCGTGGGCTCTCGGCCCGGCCCTTCTCGATCTCGCAGCGCCCGTCGGCGATGCGCATGGCGTACTCGTGGGTGCCGTCGGGGGCGCCGATCTCGTACTGGACGACGGCCTGCTGGCCGCCCGCCTTCTCCGGGTTGAACGACTCCGACATGCCCGTGAAGACCTTGTCGAGGACGCCGTCGACGCCGCCGTCCTGCTGCTGGATGGAGCTGACCAGCTCCTCGTTCGACTTCTGCTCGACGGCGTCCTTCAGCGACGAGAAGTCCGAGGCATCGATCTGGCTCATGCTGAGGTGGCCTCCTTGCTCGGCGACGGCCGCCAGCCGCGGCGGCCGGATGACCGGAAGCCTACGGCACCGGACACGGTGTCTACATCCCCCTCAGTCCCGCTGGGCCTGGGCCAGGGCGGATGGCATCAGGTAGGCGTGGGCCGACGCCTGGGCGGTCGCCGCCGGCTCGGCGAACGGGACCTCGTCCACCTGGCAGACCGTGCCATCGGGCGGGACCCGGCCGGTGAGCAGGTAGCGGCTGACGTGGGCGTCAGCGCAGGAGGACAGGAACAGCGAGGTGTGGCCCGAGCCGGCCACGGTCAGCAGCCGGCCCCGTCCCAGCAGCCGGGAGGTGCTGACCGCGTCCTGGTAGCGGGTCGCGGGGTCGTTGCGGGTGCCAACGACCAGCACCGTGTTGGCCGTCCGGCGGTTGAAGGGGCCGAGGTAGCGGTCGCTGTCGTGGCCCGGCCACTGCGCGCAGATACTGCCGAACCAGATCCACGGGCGGCCGAAATAGGGGTCGCGACGGTCGGCCCGGTGGGCCGCCCGCGCCCACGCCGAGGGGTGGTCGGGGTTGATGGGGTCGAGGCACCAGACGCCGGCGAAGCCCTCGAGGACCTGCTCGTACGGCGCACGGCCGTTCAGCCGGAGGTGCTGGCGCAGCCCCCGCAGGGACGCGGCCGCCCGGGCCGGGCTGGTCAGGGTGTCCAGCTCTTGGAGGAACACGGCCAGGTCCGGCCACGAGGACGGGCTGTACATCGCCCCCAGGGTGATGGAGACGAGGTCGGCGTAGGTGAACGGCACCGTGCCGCCCTGGCCGTCGGGGAGCTGGGCCGGCTCCCGCAGCAGCCGCCTGGCCAGCCGGTCGTAGCGCCGCTTGGGGTTGCCGTCTGCGAAGGCGCAGTTGGGGCCGCCCCGGTCGCACAGGCGCAGGAACGCCTGCAGGGTGTCGTAGGCGCCCTGCTCGCTGCGGAGCCGGGCGTCGGAGGGAGGGTCTCGGCCTGGTCGCCCCGGCCGGTGGTGTAGGAGACGGGGTCGATCACGCCGTCGATGACCACCGCCCGGACCTTGTCGGGGAACATGTTGGCGTAGGTGGAGCCGATGGCCGTGCCGTAGGAGTACCCGACGTAGGTCATCTTGCGGTCGCCGACCGCCCGGCGCAGGCCCGTTGCCAGGTCCGGTCGGCCTGGATCCAGACCCGCTCCTCGGCCCCGGTGACCGGGAACGGGAACGGCGCCAGGGCGGCCGCGGCCTCGTCGGTGGTGTCGAAGCACTGCAGCGGGGTGCTGCGGGCGACGCCGCGGGGGTCGAAGCTGACCAGGTCGAAGCGGGCCCGGACCTCCTCGGAGTACAGGGACGGGCCGACCGCCTGGAGGAAGTCCACGCACGAGCCGCCCGGCCCGCCGGGGTTGAAGAAGATCGACCCGATGCGCCTGGCCGCGTCGCCGGCCGGCAGCCGGGTCAGGGCCAGGGTGATCTTGGCCCCTCGGGGCCGGTCGTAGTCCAGCGGCACCTGGACGGTGGCGCACTCGAACCCGGGGGCCTCATCCCCGCAGGCCGTCCAGGCCAGCTCGGGCACGGCCGCCCCGCCGCCCGAGGCCGCCTGGTCGCCGGCCGCCGCCCGGCGCGTGAGCTCGCGAACGGCAGAATGCGCATCGCCACCCCCAACAGACCCGCCGCCGGCACGGCGCCGGACGGCCCGGATGCCGTGGGGCACCGTAAACCGGCCAGAGGGGGAGACAACCCCCGTTCGCGCGATTCCTAGCCGTAGTCGATGGAGGCGTAGCGGCTCAGCTTGGACAGCTGGTGGCGGGCGTCGATCTGGCGGGAGGTGCCGGACTTGGAGCGCATCGACAGCGACTGGGTGAGGGCGCCGCGGCGGTCGAAGCGGACCCCGCGCAGCAGCTCGCCGTCGGTGACCCCGGTGGCGGCGAAGAACACGTTGTCGCCCCGGACCAGGTCGTCGATGTCCAGGACCTTGTCGAGCTCGTAGCCGGCCTCCAGGGCGGCCCCGCGCTCCTCGTCGTTGCGCGGCCACAGCCGCCCGAACATGGCCCCCTCCAGGCACTTGAGGGCGCAGGCGGCGATCACCGCCTCGGGGGTGCCGCCGATGCCGACCAGCAGGTCGACCCCGGTGCCCTCGCGGGCGGCCATGATCGCCCCGGCCACGTCGCCGTCGGTGATCAGCTTGACCCGGGCGCCGGCCTGGCGGATCTGCCTGATCATGTCCTCGTGGCGGGGGCGGTCGAGGATGCAGACGGTCAGGTCGGCGACGTGCGCGCGCTTGGCCTTGGCGACCAGGCGGAGGTTGAGGGCCAGCGGGGCCTCGAAGTCGACCGCGTCGGCCGCCTCCGGGCCGACCGCCAGCTTGTCCATGTACACGCAGGGCCCGGGGTCGAACATGGCGCCGCGGTCCGAGAGGGCCACCACCGAGATGGCGTTGGGCATGCCGTTGGCGGTCAGGGTGGTGCCGTCGACCGGGTCGACGGCGATGTCGACCTCGGGCGGGGTGCCGTCGCCGATCTCCTCGCCGTTGTAGAGCATGGGGGCGTTGTCCTTCTCGCCCTCGCCGATCACCACCACCCCGGTCATGGAGACCGAGCCGAGCACGTGGCGCATGGCGTCGACGGCCGCCTGGTCGACCGCCTCCTTGTCGCCGAAGCCCATCTTGCGGGCGGCGGCCATGGCCGCCGCCTCGGTGACCCGGACGAGCTCGAGGGCCAGGTTGCGGTCGGGGGCCTCACGGTCGACTCGAGCTTCCACCTGCGCACCTCCACATCGCAGCCCTGATCCGGCGGGCATCCCGGGCCCGATGCCCGGTGATGAACCGAGCCGCCTGCCGGCTGGGCCGTTGTATTTTCTCCACAGGAGGGACTGGCATCCAGGGCCGCCGCGGCTTACCCTGAGCGACGGTGGCCCCGCCCGCTCGGGTGCGCGCGGCCTCCAGCAGTCGGGCCCTGGCGCCGCCGATCCCACCCGGTTGGCGCCAAGGGCCCGCTGCACGTCCGGCGCCATGGAGGGAAGTCGTGGGCGGCAGTCACGGGCACGGCCACAACCACGGCCACGGCCACGCGCCGGTGCCGCTGGCCGGCTCGGCCGCCGGCGAGGACCAGGGCCTGCGGGCGGTCAAGCTGTCGGCCGCCGGGCTGGGGCTGACCGCCGCCGTCCAGTTCGTCTTCGTGGCCGCCAGCGGCTCGGTCGCCCTGCTCGCCGACGGCCTCCACAACCTGGGCGACGTGTTCACCACCGTGACCCTGTGGGTCGCCTTCGTGGTCGGCCGGCGCCAGCCCGACCGCGGCTACACCTTCGGCTTCGCCCGGGCCGAGGACGTCGCCGGGGTGCTGGTGGTGCTGGCCATCGCCGCCTCGGCGGTGGTGGCCGCGGTCGAGTCGGTGGCCAAGCTGGCCGGCGGGGTGCCGCCGCTGCGCAACCCCGGCTGGGCCCTGGCCGCGGCCCTGGTCGGGGTGGCCGGCAACGAGGCCGTGGCCCGCTACAAGATCGTGGTCGGCCGGCGCATCAACTCGGTCCCGCTGGAGGCCGACGGCCACCACTCGCGCACCGACGGGCTGGCCAGCCTGGCCGCCGCGGCCGGGATCGCCGGGGCCTGGGCCGGCTGGCCGGCCGCCGACCCGCTGGCCGGCCTGCTGCTGTCGGCGGTGATCGCCTGGGTGCTGGTCGGGACCACCCGCGACGTGCTGGCCCGGCTGCTCGACCGGGTCGACCCGGAGGTGATCGACGAGGTCGAGCGGGCCGCCGGGTCGGTCCCCGGCATCGAGGCCGTGCACGCGGCCCGGGCCCGCTGGGTCGGCCGCTCCCTGCACGTCATGGTCCACGCCGAGGTCGACCCCGACCTGCCCCTGCGGGCCGCCCACGACCTGGGCGAGCAGGCCCGCCACGCCATCTTCCACGCCCTCCCCGGGGTGGCCGCGGTCGACCTGCACCTGGACCCGGCCGGGGTCGACGAGCGCGACAGCCACGGCGCCACCTTCCACCACAAGCCTCAGGGAAGCCGGTAGCGCGCCCGGACGGCGGCCGGGTCGAGGGCGGCGGCGGCGGCCGACGGCGGCTGCGCCGCCTCGGGCACGTCGATCAGCACCCCCTCGGCCACGCCCAGGGGGATCGAGTACTCGCGGTAGTCGCGCGCAGCACCCGATCACCGTCACCTCACACGGTCCCAGGATGACCACTCTCCGTGGTCACACTTGGGAGTATCGGCCGGCTCCGGCCGACGCCTACGGGTCAGCGGGGATCGACGTAGAGGTCGCCGCCGGCCACGGCCGCCGGGACCTGGCGCAGCGGCGGCGGGGCCTCCTGGCCGTCGCGGAGCTCGCTGGCCGGGGAGCCGCTCGCGTCCCAGCGCTGCCCGGCGCAGGGTCGGGCGAAGCCGCTGCCGGCGCCCCTGATCGGGCAGGCGCCGGGCGGGGCCAGGAAGGTCCGCAGGTCGCCGCGGCGGTCGACCACCACCACCTGGCCGGCCGGCCCGGCGGTCTCGGTGACGGCCCCGGCGGGCAGGGCCGAGACGGGCGCCACCCGCACCCAGGGCGGTCCCGGGCGGCCCTGCCTGGCCAGGAACAGGGCCCCGGCGACCAGGATCACCAGCCCGAACAGGGCCGAGGCGATGATCCAGCCGCGCCCCAGCTGGCTGCGCAGGATCAGCTTGCGGGCCTTGGCGGCCCGGGGCGGCAGGTAGGCGAGCTTGCCGCCGGGGTCGCGGCCGGGCCGCGGTGGGGGCGGGTCGCGGTCGGGCACGGGGCGGTGGTCCTCCGGGGCGTCTGGGGACGTTGGGGCCGCTGGATGGCCGGGTAGTATCTTCCCAGGCGCGGCCGGGCAGTGAAGCGCGGGCCGGCAGGCATCGAAAGGGGCGCGGGCACCGTGGCGCAGGGACGCATCCGGGTCGTGGTGGCCAAGCCGGGGCTTGACGGGCACGACCGGGGGGCCAAGGTGGTGGCCAGGGCGCTGCGGGACGCCGGCATGGAGGTCATCTACACCGGCCTGCACCAGACCCCCGAGCAGATCGTGGCCGCCGTGGTCCAGGAGGACGCCGACGCGGTCGGGCTCTCGATCCACTCGGGCGCCCACATGACCCTGTTCCCGCGGGTGGTCGAGCTGCTGGCCGAGCGCGGCGCCGGCGACGTGCTGGTGTTCGGCGGCGGCATCATCCCCCGTGAGGACATCGTCCTGCTGAAGGAGCAGGGGGTGGCCGAGATCTTCACCCCGGGGACCCCCACCTCGAGGATCGTCGAGTGGCTCCGCGCGGCGCTCGACCAGGCCGCCTGACCCGACCGAGAGGCTGACACATGGACCTGTTCGAGCATCAGGCGAAGGAGCTGTTCGCCCAGTACGGGGTGGCCGTGCCGCGGGGCAGGGTCGCCTGGTCGCCCGAGGAGGCCGAGGCGGCCGCCGCCGAGGTCGGCGGCCGGGTGGTGGTCAAGGCCCAGGTGCAGATCGGCGGCCGCGGCAAGGCCGGCGGCATCCAGCTGGCCGACGACCCGGCCGGGGCCCGCCAGCAGGCCGAGCGGATCCTGGGCATGGACATCCGCGGCCACACCGTCCGCCGGGTGCTGGTCGAGCAGGCCTCGGACATCGCCGCCGAGTACTACGTGGCCATCCTCCACGACCGGGCCTCGAAGGGCTTCCTGGCCATGGCCTCGGCCGAGGGCGGGGTCGAGATCGAGCAGGTCGCCGAGGAGAAGCCGGAGGCGATCGTCAAGGTGCCGATCAACCCGCTGGTCGGGCTGCGCAGCTACCACGTCAACCAGCTGGTCTACGGGGCCGGGTTCAAGGAGGAGGCCCGCAAGGGCGCGGCCCAGCTGCTGGCCAAGCTGTACGAGGTGTTCGTGGCCGCCGACTGCCTGCTGGTCGAGGTCAACCCGCTCGTCCTGACGGCCGACGGCCAGGTCATCGCCCTGGACGGCAAGGTCACCCTGGACGACTCGGCCCTGGACCGGCATCCCGACCTGGAGGCGATGCGCGACACCTTCGCCGTCGACCCCCAGGAGCAGGCGGCCAAGGAGCAGGGCCTCAACTACATCAAGCTCGACGGCTACGTGGGCATCATCGGCAACGGCGCCGGTCTGGTCATGAGCACCCTGGACGTGGTCGCCCAGGCCGGCGGCAAGGCGGCCAACTTCCTGGACGTGGGCGGCGGCGCCTCGGCCGAGACCATGGCCGCCGGCCTGGAGGTGATCCTCTCCGACCCCAAGGTGCGCAGCGTCCTGGTCAACATCTTCGGCGGCATCACCCGCGGCGACCTGGTCGCCCAGGGGATCCTGGACGCCCTCGACCGCCTCGGCGACAAGGTCCAGGTGCCGCTGGTGGTGCGGCTGGACGGCACCAACGCCGAGGAGGGCCGGGCGCTGCTGGCCGGCTCCCCGTCCGACAAGGTCGTCCCCGCCGCCACCATGCTCGACGCCGCCCGCAAGGCGGTCGAGCTGGCCGACCAGAAGGCAGGTGCCTGAGCGGTGACTGCTCCGCCGGTTGAGGCCGGCGGCTTCTCAAGCCGCGGAGGCTTGACCAGAGCCCAGCCCGGCCCTGGCTGCGATGTTGCGGGCCCCGTTGAGGTCGGCGTCCAGGTCGCCGTGGACAGGGCAGACGACGGTGTCCTGTCGGGGCCGGGTACAGCGGGCCCCGCAGGCGTGGCAGTCGATGGAGGTGGAGGCGGGGTTCACGAGGATGACTCGCCGTCCGGCGCTTTCAGCCTTGGCGACGAGGATGCTCGTGAACTGGGTCCAGCCGGCGTCCAGGATCGACCGGTTCAGTCCCGCCTTGGCGGCCACGTTCTGGCCCGGGTGCTCGACGGTGCCGGCGGCCGAGGCGGTCATGGCGGCTACCTTGAGCTGTTCGAGGGCGATGGTGTCGTAGGTGTCGACCAGCGCCCGGGCGGTCTTGTGGTGGAAGTCCCGCCGCTGGCTGCGGACCTTACGCCACTGTTTGACGAGGGCACGCCGCAACCGGCGGCGGTTGCCGGAGCCGGGCCGGGCCTGCTGCTTGCGGTGTTGCAGGTCAACGAGCCGCTCCTGAGCGGCGGCGAAGAACCGCGGGTTGGCCATGACCTCCCCGTCGCTGGTGGTCAGGAACCGCGCCACCCCCAGGTCGAGACCGACCGACCGGCTCGTCGACGGCAGCGGCACGGGCTCGGCCTCAGTGACGACGATGACATACCAGCGGCGGCCTTCCCGCTTGAGCTGCAGCGTCTTGACCCGACCGACAACCGGCCGATGCTGTCTCAGCTTGACCCGCCCGACCGCCTGGAAGGTGGCATACGCCCACCGACCGGCGTCGGCCGGCTGCCACTTGGCACCGTCTCCGGCGACGAACAGCACCTGGTCGAAGCGCTGATAGGGCTTGAACCGCGGGAAGCCAACCCTTCGAGACTTCCGCTTGGGGTCGCGGGCACGCCCGAGGTATGCGGCGTACACGCTATCGAGGCGGCGAAGGGTCTGCTGCTGGGCGGTGAACGAATGGCGACCCTGCCCTTCCGGGTCGGCGGCGCGGATCGCTTTGAGCTGAGCGGACTGGTCGCCGTAGGTAACGCTGAGGTTGCACCTGCGCCAGGCCTCGCGGCGCTCGGTGAGGGCGGCGTTGTACAGGTCGCAGTGGTCGGCCAGCAGCCGCACCGTCCGGCCCTCCTGCGGACGCGTGGGGTAGGCGCGCAACTTGTAGGCGCGCCTCACAGCTCGAACCTGCGACGTGAGGTCATGGCGGTAGTAAAGCGCGTTCGCGGGACAATTCAGCGGTCACGCCGCCGCTCCCAATCTCACTGTCAGCGAGAGCAGGCAGTCTCCTCTGGAGGAACATAGATGGCGATCCTCGTCGACTCCCAGACCCGGCTGGTGGTGCAGGGCCTGACCGGCCGCGAGGGTCGCTTCCACGCCCTGCGCAACCGCGACTACGGCACCGACGTGGTCGCCGGTGTCACCCCGGGCAAGGCCGGCCAGGACGTCGAGGGCGTCCCGGTGTTCAACACCGTGGCCAGCGCCGTGTCCGAGACCGGGGCCAACACCTCGCTGATCTTCGTGCCCGCCCGCTTCGCCGTCGACGCCCTGTACGAGGCCGCCGACGCCGGCATCGGGGTGGTGGTGCTGATCACCGAGAACATCCCGGTGCTGGACATGACCAGGGCCTACAACTACATCAGGGCCAAGGGCGTGGCCCTGGTCGGGCCCAACTGCCCCGGGGTCATCTCGCCCGGCAAGGCGAACGTCGGCATCATCCCGGGCGAGATCACCCATGCCGGCCCGGTCGGCCTGGTGTCGCGCTCGGGCACCCTGACCTACCAGGTGATGTACGAGATGGCGGCGGCCGGGGTCGGCCAGACGACCTGCGTCGGCATCGGCGGCGATCCGGTGGTCGGCTCCAGCTTCATCGACGTCCTGTCGCGCTTCCAGGACGACCCCGAGACCGAGGCCGTGGTGATGATCGGCGAGATCGGCGGCGACGAGGAGGAGCGGGCGGCCCAGTTCATCGCTGAGCGCATGGACAAGCCGGTGGTCGCCTACATCGCCGGCTTCGAGGCCCCGCCGGGCAAGCGCATGGGCCACGCCGGGGCGATCATCTCCGGGTCCAGCGGCACCGCCCAGGCCAAGGCCGAGGCCCTGGAGGCGGCCGGGGTGCGGGTCGGCCGCAACCCCACCGAGGCCGCCGAGCTGGCCGTCGCCGCGGTCAAAGAGGGCTAGCGCTATCCCTCGGAGAGCACCACCGTGCTCATGATCTTGTCCGAGAACGTCTGGCGGCGGGCGTCCCACAGCGGCCACAGGTAGCCGAGGTAGCAGGGCAGGGCGTCGATGATGTGGCACAGGTCGCGGAGGAAGCACATGCCCCCGCCCATCGGCTGGCCGTCGGCCATGCGGACCAGGCGCAGGTTCAGCACCTGCTTGCCCCAGCTCTGCCCGGTCCGTCCCATCAGGATGGCGCGGTTGTAGATCCAGATGCCGAGCGAGACCAGGTAGAGCAGGAAGGCGACCAGGCCGGCCCCGGCGCTCGGGGTCTCGCCCGGGTCGGTGCCGCTGAACAGCAGCACGGCCAGGAACGCCGGGATGGCCGCGATCAGGTAGTCGATCAGGTAGGCGCCGACCCGCTGGGGCCAGTTGGCCAGGGTCCGGCCCATGTAGTAGCCGGGCTGGTCCTGGACGTAGCCGCCGGGGGCGGGGGCCGCCGGCTGGCCGTAGCCGGCCTGGGGGGCCGGGGTCCCGTACGGCGGCTGGCCGCCGTAGGGGGGCTGGGGCGGCTGCTGGCCGTAGCCTTGCTGGTTGGGGTCCTGGGGCCCGTACCCCTGGGTCATGAGCGCAGCTCCTTGTCGTGAACTCGGATGTCGCCGGGGCCGGCGGCCGGCGGTCAGAGCCTGGGCCCGCCGGCCTGCTGCTCGGCGAAGTCGCCGATCACCGGCAGCTTGAAGTGCTTGCCCTGGAAGCCCTGGATCATCAGCACGATCCAGAAGATGAAGAACGCGAACAGGACCAGCCCGAACAGGGCCCCGATGGGCCCCGGCATGTAGGGCCGGACCACCGCGATCAGGGTCCAGAGCACGCCGTAGGCGATCGACTGCATGGCGTGGAAGCGGACCTCGGGCCGCTTGTCGATCAGGAAGAAGATCAGGCCGGTGAGCCAGGTGAGGACGTAGGAGAGCCCGGAGGCGACGTTCTCGGAAATGCCGCTGGTCGCCTGGCCCGGGTACTGCCCGCCGGGCTGCTGGTAGCCGGGCTGCTGGTAGCCGGGCTGCTGCTGGTAGCCCGGCTGCTGGTAGCCGGGTTCGCCCCAGCTCGGCCCGCCGGCGGGCGGCGGAGGCGGCGGAGGTGGGGGAGGCGGCGGAGGCGGCGGAGGCGGTGGGGGAGCGGCCCCCGGGCCCGGGTCCCAACCGCCGCCCTGCGGCGGAGGCGGTGGCGGGGGCGGGGTGCCCGGCGACTCCCAGCGGGGGGCGTCCTCGGGGCCTGGCGGGGTGTCGGCCGGGCGGTGGTCCGGCGGCGGCTGGTCGACGGGTGCCCCCGACCCGCCAAGGGGCGCGCGCTCCGGCTCATCCCGCGGGTCGCGGGGGGTCGGCCCCTCGGTCATATCGGTCCTCCTGTCGTCTTCTCCAGCTCACCCGGCCGGGCGAGCCGATCTACACCCACCCGAACCGGTGGAGCTGGACCGCCCAGCTCGCGGCGGCCAGGACCCCGGCCACCCAGTAGCTTTGTCGGCGGCGGGAGGCCGGCCATTGAGCCGGCGGGCCCAGCCAGCCGATCGCCCGGGCCGCCATCAGCACGGCCATGACCAAGGTGAACCCGGCCAGCAGGAGCGCGAGCGGGTTGGCCGCCAGGGCTCCTCCGAGGTCGCCGGTGGCCAGGGCGGTGGCCGCGGTGGTCATCCCGCACAGCGGGCACGGGATCCCGGTCAGGGTCCGCAGCGGGCAGGGGAGCCAGAGCCCCTCCCCGCCCAGGGTCGCCTGGTAGGCGGCCGCGGCCCCGGCCGCGCCGAGCCCCGCCACCGCGAGCTGCTCGGGCGCCGACCGCGGCCGCCAGGCCCTCCCCAGATTCCCATTCAACGGGCCATCCTCTCCAGGGCTGCTGCATTGTCCGTTCTTGCAGGCTGGCGCAGTGAACCACAAGCGCAGGAGGGGTTCAATCCTCTCGGCCCGGCCGCCGGAGCGGTTGCCGGGGCGGGCCCCCGATGGCAGCATCCGCCCAGGCCGGGAACGAGGCGCCGAGGACCGGGGAGGCCGTGGCGGACGCGAGACGGGTGGTCGTGCTGGTGTCCGGCCACGGGTCCAATCTCCAGGCGCTGCTGGACGCGGCCGCCGACCCCGGCTCCGGGATGGCCGTCGTGCTGGTCGTGTCCGACCGGCCCGGCGCCTTCGGGCTGGAGCGGGCCGGCCGGGCCGGGATCGACACCGCCGTGGCCCGGCCGGCCGACCATCCCGACCGGGCCGCCTACGACCTGGCCCTGCGCGACCTGGTGGCCACCGCCCGACCCGACGTGGTCTGCCTGGCCGGGTTCATGCGCATCCTCGGCCCGGCGTTCGTGCGCGCCTTCCCCGACCGGATCGTCAACACCCACCCCAGCCTGCTGCCGGCCTTCCGGGGAGCCCACGCCGTCCGCGACGCCCTCGCCTACGGGGTCAGGGTCACCGGCTGCACCGTCCACCTGGTCGACGAGGAGGTCGACCACGGCCCGGTGCTGTTCCAGGCGGCGGTGCCGGTCGAGCCCGGCGACGACGAGGACCGCCTGCACGAGCGGATCAAGCGGGAGGAGCACCGGCTGCTCCCGGTGGCCGTCCGCCTGCTCGCCGAGGGACGGGTCCGGGTCGAGGGCCGCCAGGCCCGCCTGGTCGAGCCCGAGGAGGCGGCCCGGTGACCCCGCCCGACCGCCTCCCCATCCGCCGCGCCCTGGTCAGCGTGTTCGACAAGCAGGGCCTGGACCGCCTCGCCGCCGCCCTCGGCGCCGGCGGGGTCGAGGTCGTCTCGACCGGCTCGACCGCCGCCGCCCTCGAGGCCCACGGCCTCCGGGTCACCCGGGTCGAGGAGCTGACCGGCTTCCCCGAGCTGCTCGACGGCCGCGTCAAGACCCTCCACCCCCGGGTCCACGCCGGCCTCCTCGCCGACCGCGCCCGCCCCGCCCACCAGGCCGAGCTGGACGCCGCCGGCATCGCCCCCTTCGACCTGGTCGTGGTCAACCTCTACCCGTTCGAGGCCACCGTGGCCGACCCGGCTGCCGACCCCGCCCTGGCCGTCGAGCGCATCGACGTCGGCGGCCCGGCGATGGTCCGCGCCGCCGCCAAGAACCACGCCTGGGTCGCCGTCGTCTGCGACCCGGCCGACTACTCCACGGTCGAGGCCGCCCTGTCCGCCGGCGGCACCACCCTCGCCGACCGCCGCGCCCTCGCCGCCAAGGCGTTCGCCCGCACCGCCGCCTACGACACCGCCGTGGCCACCTGGATGGGCGCGGGGGATGCGGGCTTCCCCGACCCGCTGGTGGTCGAGGGGCGGTTGCGGCAGCGCCTGCGGTACGGGGAGAACCCGCACCAGGGGGCCGCCTTCTACGCGGTGGCGGGGCCGGCGGGGCCGTGGGGGCTGGGGGCGGCGACCCAGGTGGCCGGCAAGGAGCTGTCCTACAACAACCTGCTCGACGCCGACGCCGCCCTGGCCCTGGCCGCCGAGCACATGGGTCGGCCCTTCGCCACCATCGTCAAGCACACCAACCCGTGCGGGGCGGCGTTCGGGGCGACCCTCGAGGAGGCCTACGCCGGTGCCCTGGAGGGCGACCCGGTCAGCGCCTTCGGCGGCGTGGTCGGGCTGTCGCGGCCCCTGGACGCGGCCACCGCCAAGCGGATCGCCGGCATCTTCACCGAGGTCGTGGTCGCCCCCGGCTTCGACGAGGACGCCCTGGCCACGCTGGCCGGCAAGAAGTCCCTGCGGCTGGTCCGGGTCGACCTGGCCCGCCCGGCCGACCGGCTGGCCGTCCGCTCGGTCGCCGGCGGCCTGCTGGCCCAGGAGCCCGACCCCGGGGCCGACGACCCGGCCGGCTGGGCCCTGCGGGCCGGCGACCCGCCCGACCCGGCCCTGCTGGCCGACCTCGCCCTGGCCTGGTCGGTGGCCGGCCACGTCAAGTCGAACGCCATCGTCCTGGCCAGGGACGGCCGGGTCGTGGGGGTCGGCGCCGGCCAGCAGAGCCGGGTCGACTCGGTGCGGATCGCCGTGGCCAAGGCGGGCGAGCGCGCCAAGGGCGCCGCCGCCGGCAGCGACGCCTTCTTCCCCTTCCCCGACGGCGTCGAGGCCCTGGCCGCCGCCGGGGTCCGCGCCGTCGCCCAACCCGGCGGCAGCGTCCGCGACCCCGAGGTCACCGCCGCCGCCGCCGCGGCCGGCATCGCCATGCTCCACACCGGCCGCCGCCACTTCCGCCACTAGCCGACCGGCTCCGCCGGTCGGAGTCTGAGATCGTCGGCCGAAGGCCGACTCCAACAAGCAGTTGGGTCGAACCTTCCGCTCCGCCCGCGCGTGTTGTGGGATCGGCAGCGAGTGGAGCTGAGAAGGTGCCAAGCGCCGGAGACCCGGTCGTCGTCCGCCTGCCCGAGCGGTTCGAGCAGTTCTACGGGCGCGAGTACTCCCGGGTGGTCGGGTTCGCCGACGCCCTGGCCGGGAGCTGGGAGGCGGCCGAGGACGCCGCCCAGGCCCTGCTCCAGGCCAGCGAGCGCCTCGGCCCCCCGCCGGGCCCCGACCGGCCAGGCACTGCCCGGCCTGGAGCGGGTCACCTCCGCCCCGGCCCCGCCGGTCGCCGCCCCGGTAACGACCCTCCCCCGGCCGGAAGCGCTCGGCCTGGACCGCCACGTCCGCCAGGTGATCGACACCGGCGAGACCGCCCGCTCGGAGGTGGCGGCCGGGCCCAGCGGCCTCTGGGTGCTCAACCAGCACGCCGACCCGCCGGACGAGCTGGTCCGGGTCGACCCGGGCAGCGGCCGGGTGCTGGCCCGGATCGGTGTCGGCCACAACGCGGCCCGGCCGGTGGTGGGGCCGGACGGGCTGGTCTGGCTGACCCGCGCCGGGCCGCGCTCGGACCGGCCGGAGCTGCTGATGGTCAACCCGGCCACCGACCGCGTCGGGCTCACCGTCTCCCTCCCCCGGGGGCCGACCTCGCGACCGACCCCACCCGCGGGCGACTGCTCCGGATCCACCCCGGGTTCTGAGCCGCCGGGTCAGCGAAGCGACCGGCGCAGCTCGGCGAACGCCTCCGCCAGGTCACCCAGCTGGTAGTGGGCGTTGAGGCCGCTGGGGTTGGGCAGCAGCCACGCCCGCGACCCGCCGACCGGGTCGGGGAGCGGGCCGACGGCGGCCTTGGGCCGGCCGAAGGCGGTCCGGTAGGCGCCGACCCCGAGGACGGCCACCACCTCCGGCCGGGTCGCGGCGGCCTTGGCGGCCAGCCGGGACCCGCCGGCCCGGAGCTCCTCACGGCTTAGGTCGGCGGCCCCGGCGCTGGCCCGCTCGACCAGGTTGGTGATGCCGAGCCCGAGGGCCAGCAGCTCGGCCTCCTCGTCGGGGGCGAGCTGGCGCGGGGTGAGCCCGCCCAGGTGCAGGGCCTTCCAGAAGCGGTTGCCGGGCCGGGCGAAATGGTGGCCGACCGCGGCCGACCACAGCCCCGGGTTGATGCCGCAGAACAGCACCCGCAGGCCCGGCGCGACCACGTCGGACACGAACCGGCCCTCGGCGTCCGCCAGCTCGGCGGGGGTGAATCGGGCCATCTTAGGGGCTGGCAGCTTGCCTTCCTTGACCGGTAGTCAATCGGCAGTCGACTGATGCAAGCCGCGTCATCGCAGTCTCCTCCAGCAGGCCAAGGAGCCCTCTTGCCCCTCTTGTCGCGGCCGACCCGTACTGTCGGGCGCAACGAACATCGTGAACTCCTTACAGGGACGCCGCTGATGTCCACAGTGATCCAGGCCTACCGGTTCGCGATGGACCCCACTCCACGACAGCGACGTGCGCTCGCTTCCCACTGCGGCGCCGCCCGCGTTGCATACAACTGGGGCCTCCAACTTGTGTACGAGCGGTTGGAGCAGCGTACGGTCGACCCCACGGTCCAGGTTCCATGGACACTCGCCGACTTGCGACGAGAATGGAACCGGGCGAAGCACCGGGTCGCTCCCTGGTGGGCCGAGAACTCCAAGGAAGCGTACAGCAGCGGCCTCGACGGACTCGCCAGGGCGCTTAAGGGTTGGAGCGATTCCAGGTACGGCCGCCGCAAGGGACGTTCGGTCGGATTCCCAAGATTCAAGAAGAAGGGCCGGACCCGGGATGCTTGCCGGTTCACTACGGGCGCGATCAAGGTGCTACCCGACCGCAAGCACGTGCGACTTCCCAAGGTCGGTGTCCTCAAGACCCATGAGTCGACTCGCAAGCTGGCCCGTCGCTTGGAACAAGGGTCCGCCCGCATTCTCGCCGCCACGATCAGTCGGCAAGCCGACCGCTGGTTCGTTTCCTTTACCGTTGAGATCGAGCGGCATCTCCCAGCCAGCAACGGTATGGGAACTGTGGTTGGGGTAGACGTCGGGATCAAGCATCTCGCGGTGTTGTCGACCGGTGTCGTGATCTCCAATCCCCGTCCTCTGGAACACCGGCTACGGAAGCTTCGCCGAATCGATCGGCAGCTCGCCCGCTGCACTCCGGGGTCGAAGCGTTGGGAGTTGGCTCGGCGGCGACTGGCCCGAGTTCATGTTGGGGCAGCCAACCTTCGGAGGGACGCTCTTCACAAGCTCACTACGGCGCTCGCGACAGAGCATGCAGTCGTTGTAGTTGAACAGCTCAACGTCACCGGCATGCTGCAGAACCGGCGACTGGCCCGGACGCTTGCCGACGCCGGGCTGGCCGAGCTACGCCGTCAACTCAGCTACAAGACGGCGTGGTATGGCAGCCGCTTGTTGGTGGCCGACCGGTTCTATCCCTCGTCAAAGACATGCTCAAGATGCGGTTGGGTGAAAGCCAAGCTCAGCCTCAACGAGCGCATGTTCCTCTGCGCGTCGTGCGGTCTTGTCATCGACCGAGACCTCAACGCCGCTCGGAATCTCGTGAACCTGATTGACAATGTCGCCCGGAGTGGCCGGGAGACACAAAACGCTCGTGCAGTGGACGTAAGACCCGGTCCGGCCGGGCTGGCCACGCCGAAGCGAGAAGCCGGCGCCGAATCTCTTCGGATTAAGACCGGCACCGTCGGTGCGTAAGTACGGATGAAGGCGAAGTGGTGGCCGAGGCGGCCGCCACTTGCCAACGGAGGATAGCCTGGCCCTTCTCGCCCCCCTCGGGGGGCAGGAAAGGGTGCTCCAGGAGGGATGCCGATGGCGGCGAGGGTGCTGGACGGCAGGGCGGTGGCGGCGGCGATCCGGGCCGAGCTGGGCGACGAGGTCGAGCGGCTGGCCGCCGCCGGGCGGCGCCCGACCCTGGCCGCGGTCCTGGTCGGCGACGACGAGGCCTCCCACATCTACGTCGGCGCCAAGCAGCGGGCGGCCGAGCGCTCGGGCATCGGGTCGCGCCGGATCGAGCTCCCCGCCGACGCGGCCCAGAAGGACGTGCTGGCCGCGGTGGCCGAGCTCAACGCCGACGACGGCGTCCACGGCATCCTGGTCCAGCTGCCGCTGCCGGCCGGGCTGGACCCGGTCGAGGTCCAGGACGCCATCGACCCGGCCAAGGACGTCGACGGCCTGCACCCCGAGAACGAGGGGCGGCTGCTGCGCGGCGACCCCCGCTTCGCCCCCTGCACCGCCATCGGCATCGTCGAGCTGCTGCGCCGCGAGCGGGTCCCGGTCGAGGGCAGCCACGTGGTCATCGTCGGCCGCGGCCTGCTGGTCGGCCGGCCCCTGGCCGTGCTGCTGTCGGCCAAGGCGCCGGGCGCCAACGCCACCGTGACCCTCTGCCACACCGGCACCCGGAAGCTGGCCGGCTTCACCCGCCAGGCCGACGTGCTGGTGGCGGCGGCGGGCCGGCCGGCCATGATCACCCCCGACATGGTCAAGCCGGGCGCGGCCGTGGTCGACGTCGGCAACCACCGCCAGGGTGACCGGATCGTCGGCGACGTCGACCCCGAGGTCGCCGAGGTCGCCGGCGCCCTCACCCCCGTCCCCGGCGGGGTCGGGCCCATGACCGTGGCCATGCTGCTGGCCAACACCGTCGCCGCCGCCCGCGATCGGTGAACCTCTCGCGGCTGCTGGAGCAGGGCCGGTTCGTCGTCACCGGCGAGCTGGTCCCGCCGAGGTCGGCCGACCCCGAGGTCGTCCGCCGGGCCGCCCGGCGCCTGCGAGGGCGGGTCGACGCGGTCAACGTGACCGACAACGCCACCGCCCGGGTCGGCATGACCCCGCTGGCCGCGGCGATCCTGGCCGCCGGCGAGGGCCTCGAACCGGTGCTCCAGCTGACCTGCCGGGACCGCAACCGCCTGGCCCTCACGGCCGACCTGCTGGGCGCCCACGCCCTCGGCATCCGGGCCGTGCTCTGCCTGTCCGGTGACCCCATGGAGGTCGGGGCCACCGGGGCCAAGCCCGTCTTCGACCTCGACGCCGTCAGCCTGGCCCGGCTGGCCACCGACCTCGGCCAGGGCCGCGCCCCCGGTGGCGCCGTGATCGACCCGCCGGCCCCCTTCCTGGTCGGCGTGGCCGAGGCCCCCGGCGCCGACCCCTCCGGCGGCGCCCGCCTGGCCGCCAAGGCCGACGCCGGCGCCACCTTCGTCCAGACCCAGCCCGTCTACGACGTCGCCCAGTTCGCCGCCTGGCTGGACCGCCTGGCCGCCCGCGGCCTCCCCGAGCGGGTGGCCATCCTCGCCGGCATCCTCCCGCCCACCTCCGCCGCCCAGCTGGAGCGCTTCGCCACCCTCCCCGGCTGGTCGGTCCCCGAGGAGGTCCTGGCCCGCCTGCGCGCCGCCGGAGACCAGCGCGCCGAGGGCATCGCCCTCGCCGCCGAGATGGTCAAGGCCGTCCGCGCCCTCCCCGGCGTCCGCGGCATCCACCTCATGGGCCTCGGCCCCACCTCGGGCATCCCCGAGGTCACCGAGGCCGCTGGCCTGCTACCCCGCCCGGCTCCGGCCTGAGCGCGCCGTCTACCGGCCGTCGACGACGGTGACCTTCTCGATGCCCTTCCACCTGGCATCCGCGGTGACGATCACGTCCGCCCCAAGGCGCAGGCCCGTGGCCACGATCACCGCGTCGGGCAGCTTGAGCCCGCGCGCCGCCCGGAGCTCGGCCGCCAGCCTGGCGATGTCCGCCGAGAGGTCGACGATCCGCACCTGGGCGGCGAACCGCTCCACCACCTCCACCGCCCCCCCGCCCGCCCGGAGCGGCCCGACCAGGATCTCGGCATAGGTGAGCGCCGAGATGGCCAGGGCATGACGGTCGCGCTCGGCCCGGACGGCCCCGCTGGCCGCCTCATGGAGGGCGTCGTCGCGGTTGAGCGCGCCGATCACGATCGAGGTGTCGAGCAGCGCTACTCCCATTCGCCGCGGAGCTCCTCGAGGTAGCCCGGCGGATAGACGTCGTCCCCGAGCGCGCCGAGCAGGTCCTCGAAGCTGTCGTCGGCCCGCGTGAGCACGATCCGGCCCGGGCCCAGGGCCTCCACCCGGAGCTGCTCCCCGGCCTTGACCCCGGCCTCGGCCAGCACGGCCACCGGGATGGTGGCCTGATGCTTGCGGCTGAGCCGGGTCGTTCGCGGCCGCCGCCTTGGCTCCTTTACTTCTTCACTCATTAGTAAAGCATACCATCCGCCCTACCCCCGGGCCTCCAGGGGCTTCCAGGGCCGCGGCTCGGGACCCACGTACTCCGAGTCGGGGCGGATCAGGCGGTTGTCGGCGTACTGCTCGCGGATGTGGGCGGTCCAGCCGGCCATGCGGGCGGCGGCGAACAGGGGGGTGTAGAGGT
>Ga0081538_10001942_pt1 | contig 20692 bp, 19 predicted proteins | sample TabmetS5T2R1_FD_71022 | JGI IMG/M metagenome (GOLD analysis project Ga0081538, IMG submission 71022) | Tabebuia heterophylla rhizosphere microbial communities from the University of Puerto Rico - S5T2R1 | ecosystem: Host-associated > Plants > Roots > Rhizosphere ...
GCCTTCGGCTGCTGCGCCGGGCCGATGCAGTTCAACCTCCGCAACGGCCCGCCCTCCACCTGGGACACCTGGGGCCGTGGCAACGTCTACGACCCCGCCGACGCCATCCCCGCCGCCGCCCGCAAGCTCTGCGGCGACGGCCTGGCCAAGCCCGACCAGATCCGTGCCGATCCCTGCCCCACCGTCCACGGCTCCGCCGCCCTGCACGTGGCGCTGAAGCGGTACAACAACGCCTGCTGGTACGTGCACGAGGTGGTCACCCTCGCCCAGCGCTACACCGCCGCCGGCCGCGCGCCCGCGCCGGCGCCGTCCAGCGACCCGTTCGTGCAGGCGCTCGTCCACCATCCCCGCATCGCCACCACCACCAGCCGCGGCTGCGACCCCGGCGCCGACCTGGCCTCGGGCCGGCTGGACCTGCGGGTGCAGTCGCTGCTGGCGGTGCTGGCCGAACGCCACGCCATCCGGCTGTCGTGCCTGCGCAGCGGCCACTCCCACTTCGTCAAGGGCACCAACCGGGTGTCCAACCACACCGTCTGGCGCGCGGTCGACATCGACCGCGTCGACGGCCAGCCGGTCGCGCCGGGCAGCCGGCCGGCGCGAGCGCTGGTCGAGTGGCTGGACGCCGTGGAGGGGCCGCTGCGGCCGGTGGAGATCGGCTCCCCGTTCGACCTTGGCCGCCGCCCCTACTTCTCCGACGAGGGCCACCAGGGGCACATCCACGTCGGCTACGGGCCGCTGCTCGGCTGACGGCGCCGGCGGGGGAGTGGGCTCACCCGGCCAACAGGGCGGCGCGCAGCTCACCGAGGAAGTACGCCCATCCCCGCAGGTGGTCCTCGACGGTCCCGGCGGGCAGGCCGCGGTGCACCAGGCGCACGGTGGTCGCCCCGTCCCGCTCGACGAGGTCGACCTGGACGGTGGTGCTCCCGGGCGGCACGCCCATGCGGCCGTCCTCCCAGCCGTAGGTGAACACGAGCCGCCGGTGGGGGATGACCTCCACGAACCGGCCCACGACGGTCGCGCCGTTCTGGTGGGTCCAGCGCAGCGCCCCTCCCGGGGTGGGCTCGGCGGTGGCCTCCGGGCCGATCCAGCGGACCAGGCCCTCGGCGGTGGTGAGGTGCGCCCAGACCACCTCGATCGGGGCGGCGATCGTCACCTCGTAGGAGGCGAGCCTCACGGCCGCTCGCCGGCCTCGGCGGCCTCGGCGGCCTCGGCGGCCTGCTTGAGCGCCAGCAGCGCCGGCCCCCAGAGGTCGTCCAGCTCCGCGCGGAGCCGCCGGAGCCCCTCGAAGTCCACCTGGTACAGCCGCCGGCGACCGTCCACCCGTCCCCGGACCAGCCCCGCGTCCCGCAGGACCTTGAGGTGCTGGCTGGCGGCCGGCTGGCTCATGCCGATCCGCTGGGCGAGCTCGCCGACGGGCAGCTCCCGGTCCAGCACCAGCCGGAGCATGGCCCGGCGGCCGGGATGGGAGAGCGCCTCGATCGCTGCCTGCACGATGACATCTTAGCCACATCGCATATAAGATTCCACGCATGTATCGACCGGACCGAGGAGGCCCCGTGGGTGAAACCCAGCAGCTGGCACGCCGCTACTTCGACGCCTGGACCTCGGGCGACGGCGACACCGTGGCGGCGGTGCTGTCACCGAGCTTCCGCTTCGAGGCGGGCGACCTGAGCATCGACGGGCGGGAGGCGTTCCTTGACAGCGGGGCGTTCCCCAGGGACGCGACCGTCACCATGGTCGCCGAGGCCTACCAGGACGACGTCGGCTTCCAGCTGTACGACGCCACACGCGGCGACCAGACCATCCGGGTCGTCGAGCAGCTCACGGTCCGCGACGGCCGGATCGCCAGCTCCGTCTTCGTGACCGACATGGCCCGCTTCATGACGTTCATCAGGAGCTGAGCGGCGTGAACCGGAACCCTGACGTGGACCGGTGGTTCGACCAGGCCGACCACCCGCTGGACGCGACCATGCGCCGCGCCCGCGAGATCATCCTCGGGGCGGACGGCCGCGTCACCGAGTCGATCAAGTGGAAGACGCCGACCTTCGCCTACAAGGGCAACATCGCCAGCTTCAACCCGTCCAAGCACCTCCTCAGCATCCTGTTCCACCGGGGCGCCGAGATCCCCGGCGAGCATCCGCGCCTGGAGGGCGACGGCAGGCTGGTCCGCACCATGCGGTTCGCCGACCTGGAGGAGCTGGAGGCCGGCAGCGCCGACCTGGAGGCCGTCATCCGCGCCTGGTGCGACTGGAAGGGAGGCCGCTCCAAGCCGGCCTGAGCCCGCCGCGAGACCGGGACCGTGCGCGACTCAGGTTGACGCCGGCATGCCAAGGCGTCCGCCACCAGCCGACGTTCTGGACGGCGCCGGCCGGAATGTCTGGCCTGGTAATATAGTCCGTAGATGACCGTTTCAGACCGATTGCGCAGCCAGGCATCCGGGCGGCCCGTGTATCGCCGCTCAGAGCTGGAACGGCTGCTCGACCTGACCGTCCTCGGCCCGACGCATCCGGAGCTGGGAACCTGCTGGTTGTTCACTGGGACGACCACGCCAGCTATACCCACAGGCTCGGCTGGAAGTTGTTGCGCGGCCTGATTCCTGAACGGCAAAGAGTTCCATCCTCGCTGCGGCGTCTACGCCTGCTGGAACCCAGACCATCTGGAGCCCGTGACGCACGATGCGCGAATCTGCCGGGCATGCAACGCAGTCCACCAGCGGTCGTTCCGTGAGCGTCAACGGACGCAGTGGCATTGAGCCCGGCGTTAAGCCCCGGCGGGCCTACCGCCGATCGCCCATAGGGAATGTTATGTCAACCACTCGCCCTTCTGCCGCGTGAGGGCGCAGCCCCCTCTTGTTTCAGTGGATCGCGCTGCGTCGTCTCGGTGATCGCGCAGCCAGAATCTCAGCGGTCGCCCACGCTCGTGGCGAGCCGCAACGGCTCCTGCCGCGGCCCGACTCCTCGCCGTGGATCCATCTCCGGTGTCTGCCCTCCCCTCTCCGCCCTCCCCTATCATCTCGTCCCCATCTCATACAGATGGTATGAATCGGACGAAGAGGACACGGGCAGGCCCTCGGATCAGCCTGCTCCTGGGATCCGCTCCAGGGCGATGGCGCCGCGGGCGCTGAGGCCGGCGATGAGGTCGGCGTAGAGGATCGGCACGCGCAGAGTGACCGTGGTGGCGCCGTCCTTGCCGGTCCTGGCGGCCCAGACCGGGGCGGCGGCCCGCACGACCCTGCCGCCGGGCCGGATCGCGGCCTCCTCACTGCTCACCGGGATGCGGACCACCCGGACCAGGTCGCCGGCGGCCAGACCCTCGGCAGGGGCGGCGCCGGGGCCGAGGGCCACGCCCACCAGCGCCTCCCCGTGGCCGGGCGGCGCCGGCCCTTGGCTGAGCACGGCAGGGGTCAGCAACGCCGCGGCGGGGATCGGCACGCGAGCCACCCACCCGGCGGGGTTGGCGGTCGCCGGTACGGCGCCCTGCGCCGCCGCCCCGGCGACCGCCGCCTGGCGCAGGTCGGCCACGGTCACCGCCTTGCCGGCGGGAATGCGGTGGACGGCCTGCCACACCACGACCTCGCCCCGATCCGCCGACCACCGTCCGAACAGGAAGACCCACACCAACAGCACCACCACCACCACCACAGCCACCAGGATGGGTGCGGTGCGGGGCCGCCAGGCCTGGGCGTCGTCCGGTGCGCCTGGACCGGTGGAGGCTGGGGAGGAAGGGCCGGGATGGCCGAGCGTGGCGGCGCCGAACCGGCCACCGGCCGGCGTGGCGGTCGGGCCGGGCCGGCGGGTGGGTGTCCTGGCGGCGTTGCTCATGGGGCGGCTCCTGGGACGGTGTGGGAGAGCCGGCCGATGCGCAGGAACAGGACGTCGCCGTCCTGGACTCCCTGCTCGGCCAGGGTGGCGGTGGGGCGCAGGATCGCCCCCTCGGGCGTGCGCAGCTGGAAGCGCGAGCCGTGCCGTGCGAGCTCGAAGCCGCCGGGCAGCTCGAGCAGCGCGGGCTGCAGGTCGGCGACGGGGACGTCGGCTGCGACGACGACGTCGGCGGTAACGCCGGCGCCAGTGATCGTGAGCAGCCGGACCCGGTGGCCCTTCACCGTTCCACTTCCTGTGGCGGCCAGCGGGTCGGCAGGCAGCACTGCACGAGCGCGTCGCGGTGGCCACGGCGCACCAGCAGTCCACGGCCGGGCGGCTGGGCGCTGGCGGTACGGTCGCCGGCCAGGGGGCCCTCGCCCCTGTCGCCGTTGAGCAGCAGGGTGGGTGGCCCGAGCTCTCGCAGCCGCTGCCCGAACGGCTCGAAGGCGGTCCGCTGCGCCCCCGCGACCCGGCGGGCCAGCAGCACGTGGAACCCGAGATCGCGCGCGTGGCCGAGGGCGTCGGCGAGCGTGCTGAGTGGCCCGCCGGTGGCGGTCAGAGTCAGGTCGTAGTCGTCGACGACCAGCACGTGTTCCGGACCGGTCCACCAGGACCCCTCCAGCAGGACGGTCCGGGGCAGGTCGGGTCCTGGAAGACGATCCAGGAGCAGCTTGAACAGGTCGTCCGCGGTCTGCTGGATGAGAGACGCGGCGAAGGCGTAATGGTCGACGTGCGGGGCTTGGGCGAAGGCCAGCAGCGCGCGGCGCAGGTCGACGATGTGCAGCCGCACCCGGTCGGGATCACTGCTGGTGAGGTGGTTGAGGGCTCGTTGCAGGATGGTCGAGCGGCCGGAGGAGCCGTCGCCGTAGATCAGCAGGTGGGCACCTGGCGCGAGCAGGTCCAGGTGGACCGGCGCGAGCCGGAACTCGTCCACGCCGAGCAGGAACCCGCTGCCGGGGTCGACCGGCCGGCCGGCGGCGGCGGCGAGGTCCGGCACGTCGGCCTCGGTGACCCGCAGCGGCAGGGGCCGCACCTGCGGCGCCTTGCGGCCGGGCCAGCGAGCACCGGCAGCCGCGGCGGCGTGGTCCACGGCCGCCCGGCCGTCGGGGACGGCCGGGTCGCCCGGCAGCCAGGGCAGGGCGAGCTGGAACTGCCGCCGGTCACCGATGAGCCCGCGGCCCGGGCGGTCGCTGGGCAGGGTGGAGGCGGCCGCACGCCCGAACTGGGAGTCCACTGGGTCGTTGAGCCGCAGCTCCAGGCGGGTGCCGATGGCGTCCAAGAGGGCGGGACGGATGTCCAGCCAGCGGCCGGCGGTGACCACCAGGTGGACGCCGAACTGCAGGCTGGTGGCGGCCAGCTCGGCCAGGCCGAGCTCCAGGTCGGTGAGCTCGGTCCGCAGCAGCCCCACGTTGTCGATCAGCAGGAACAGCTCTGCCGCCAGGGGGTCGGGCAGCAGCTCCGCTCGCCGGCCGCTTGCCCGCGGGCCGGGCAGGGTAGCCACGTCGGCCGCTCGGAACGCTGCGGCGCGCTCGTCGACCACGGCGCGGATCTCACGCAGCAGCCGGGCGATCGCATCCGGCTCGTGCCGGCCGCAGACGGCGCCGACGTGGGGAAGGCCGGCGAGGTCGAACAGGCCGCCGCCAAGGTCGATCGCATAGACCTGCACCTGGTCCGGGCTCCGGTTGCCGGTGAGGGCATGGACGAGCGTGCGCAGGAAGGTGGACTTGCCGGTGCGGGGGGCGCCGACCAGGGCCACGTGCCCACCGGCACCGTCCAGCTCCAGCGCCAACGGGTCCTGCCGCTGCCGGTCTGGCTCGTCCAGCAGCCCGATCACCGGGTGCAGGCGGTCGGGCGCTGAGGCCGGGAGCTGGTCGAGGGTGAGCACGTCGGGCAGCGGCGGCTTCCAGACCTGGTGCGGCGGCGGCACCGGCGCGGTGGCCAGGGTGGCGACGATCACCTGGAGCTCGCTGGTCCGACCCGTGCTGGGGGCGGCCACGGTCGCCTCGGGGTCCTGGCGTGGCGCCACGACGTCGAGCCCGAACGGTTGCACCAGCGCGGGGTGCGGGTCGCTGTGCGACGGCGGCCGGTAGGGAAGGCTGCAAATGGCGCCCTTGAACCGGGTCAGCGTGGCGTCGACGCGCAGCCAGCCCAGGCCGGGCAGTGGCGGCAGCTCGTAGGCGGCCGCGCTGCCGAGCACCGCCTGGGATTCCGGCGCCGAGAAGGTGCGCAGGCACAGCCGGTAGCGCAGGTGCGACTCCAGCCCCCTGATGCGTCCTTCGTCGAGCCGCTGGGTGGCCAGCAGCAGGTGCATGCCCATGGACCGCCCCAGGCGACCGATGGCCACGAAGGTGTCGATGAACTCCGGCCTGGCCGCCAGCAGCTCGCCGAACTCGTCGACGATCACCAGCAGGTACGGCAGATCGGGCAGATCGGGGAAGCTGGACGTGGCCTGGGCGGCGTGGTAGTCGCGGATCGAGTCGAGGTTGCCGGCGTCGCGGAGCAGCCGCTGGCGCCGGTCGAGCTCCCCCCTGAGCGCGGCCTGCATGCGGTCCACCAACGTCAGCTCGTCGGCGAGGTTGGTGACCAGCCCCACGGTATGCGGTAGGTGCGCGAGGTCGGCGAAGGCCGCACCGCCCTTGAAGTCGACCAGCACGAAGTTCACCAGCCGCGGGTCGTGGCGGGCGGCCAGTCCGGCGACCAGCGAGCGCAGCAGCTCGCTCTTGCCCGAGCCGGTGGCCCCGACAAGGATCCCATGCGGCCCCATCCCGCCAGCGTCCAGCTCCTTGATATCTAGCAGCAGCGGCGACCCGTCGGCGCCGATGCCGATCGGGGTCCGCAGCAGGTCGGCCGGGTCACGGGTGGGTGCCTCCCAGGACATGGCGGCCTCCGGGGCTTCCGGGATCAGGTCGCGGACCGTCAGCCAGTCCCAGGGGGTGACCTGGCCGGCGTGCTCCAGGCCGAGCAGGTCGACCAGCCGGACCGTGTCGGTCAGGTCCGCGCCGGCGTCGGCGCCGGTGAGCCGCAGCGGGGCAAGCCACCGTGCCAGCCGCTCGCCGGCGACCCGGTCCAGCCGGTCGGCGGACACCCCCAGCTCCGTGCGCCCGTCCGGCCCGGCCTCCCGATAGGTGGCGGTCCCGTCCGAGGCCAGCTCGACCCGGGCGCCGCAGGCCGACGGCACCCGGCCGGGATCCTCGACCAACACGATCACCGTGACGGCCAGGTCGGCACCGCGCTCCAGCAGCGTATCGAGGTGCTTGACCGCCGCCACCTCGGCAGCGGGTGCGGAGGCGTCGATCAGGACCACGACGTGCTCGCCCACCACGCCGGGGCCGCCGCCCGCCGGCGCCCAGCCGCCGGCCTCGCCGGCGCGGCGGGCCTGGCCCAGCCGCGGACCGGCCACCGCCTCGACCTGCTCGGCGAACCGCAGCACGTCGGTCGTGACCGCACGCTCGGCCCGGGCGAACCCCTCCCCAGCCAGCGGGTCGCGGGTATGCGGCAGCCACTTCACCCACTCCCACGCCCGCGCCGCCTCCCGGGCCACCCAGCCGACGATGCGCAGGTCGGTCGGGGCGTGGAAGGCGGCCAGCGACGCCACCCAGCTTCCGGCCAGGGCGCGGGCCGCGCGCAGGTCGCCGACAACCGCGATCGACGACAGCGACCGCAGCGGCACCACCACCGGGGCCTCCGGCACCACCCGGGTCGCCGCCACCAGCCGGTCTGCGACCTCGGCGAGCTCCGGCTCCGGCGTGGCCAGCGGCCCGCCGTCCGTGGCGACCTGGATGGGGACGGCCGCCGCGACCGGGCCAAGGCCCAGGCGCACGTGGCCGAAGTCGGCGTGCGCCGGTCGCCGCTCCCACAGCGCCCCCTGCTCGCGCGCCGCCCGCAGCACGCCGGCGGTGTCCGGGTACAGACCCAGCAGCCCGTCACGCTGCACGGCGGCAGCGGCCCTGGCCCTGGCCTCCGCCTCGGCGGCATGGGCCAGGTACCGGCGCCGCAGACGGTCCCGCCGTCCGGTGTCCCGGCGCCGCTGCACCATCCGCATCCCCAGCGTGCCGCCGACCATGGCGACGACCATGAACGCGGCCACGACCAGGTAGAGGACCGAGCGGACCACGAACGCGAAGGCGACGATCCCCAGCGATCCCAGCAGCGGGAGCAGGGTGATCCAGGCACCAGCCGCCTCCGGCTCGGACGCAACCGGCGGCGCGGCCAGCACGATCGGCCCATCCGGCGGCCGCACCGGCCAGGTGCGCTCCGGTCGGTGGACCGGCGTGCCGTCGAGTTCCTTCACGCGGTCTTTGAACCTCCAGGGTGCTGCGACCCGTACCACGGTCCAGTCCGGTTGGTCCCTGTCAGACCCTGGTACGGAGGAGGCTCGCGGAACGGTTCAAACCTGCTAATGACCGGCTAACGTCTCCCACGAGGCGTTCGGAACCTCGGGTAGCCTTTCCTACTCGCACACCTTGGAAGGAGTGTCGCGTATGCCCGCTGGTCAGATCCGGGTCACCCCCGAGCAGCTCGCCTCGGTGGCCTCCCAGCTCAACGGCGGTGCCAGCTCGATCGACGGCATCCTCAGCCAGCTCGCCGGCAACGTCGCCCCCCTCGGATCCGACTGGGCCGGCGTCGCCCAGGGCCGCTTCCTGCAGCTCTGGCAGCAGTGGCAGACCTCCAGCAAGCAGCTCCACCAGGCCCTGGCCGAGATCGCCGTGCTGATGCAGCGGGCCGCGGGCGCCTACGAGTCCAACGAGCAGCAGATCGCCGCCTCCTTCAGCAGGTGAGCCGGCACCGCGTCGACCGAGTTCCCTTGCGCTCGAGCCGGGGGTGGAGATGCAGTTGGAGGTGGCGCCGCAGGCGCTGACCGCTCAGGCGCCGGAGATCACCCGCCAGGGGGACCGGCTGGCCGAGGTCGCCGGCGAGCTGCGGGGCCTGCTGGGCGTCGCCGCCGCCACCGGGTCGCCCGAAGCCGCCGCGGCGGCCGAACGGTTCGCCCAGGTCTGGTCGCAGGCCGTGCTGCTGCTGGCCGACACCGCCGCCGCGCTCGGTGCAGCCACCGGTGCGGCCGCCGCCGCCTACACCGCGACCGACGCCGGCGCCATGCCGCCGGGCAGGTGAGGCCGATGTCGGTCGCCGCCCCGGAACACCGGCTCACCATCCCGGCAGGGGACCCCCCGACCCTGCAGGCCGCGGCCGCAACGCTGACCGGGGTCACGGCCGCCATGGATCAGGTCGCCGCCACCCTCGACGCCGCCGCCGAGGCGGCCACCGGCGCCTGGGTCGGGCCGGCGAGCGACGCCTTCCGCCGGCAGGTCGGGGAAACCGGCGCGGCGGTGCGCAGCGGGTCGGGGGCCTTCGGCGACGCCGCGACGGCGCTGCGCCGCCTGGCGTGGGAGCTGCAGGCCGCACAGGAGCAGGCGCGTCGCGCCCAAGCCACCGCCGAGGCCGCCAGCGGCGCCATGGGCGCGGCCTCCCGGGCCTTGGCGCTGCTGGCGGCCGCCGGCGAGCCGGACCCGCTGGCACGACAGCGCGTGCAGCAGACCATCGACCACGCCGGCGCGGAGCTGGCGGGCGCGCAGGCGGCCATGGCGGAGGCGGCCGAGCGCGCCCGCGTGGCGGGTCGGGCCGCGGCGGCGGCACTGGATGCCGCCACCCAGCCGGCCACCGCGCCGCGGCGCCCGGGGCGGCCGGGCGACCCGGCGGCGGTGGCGGCCTGGTGGACCGGGCTGACCCCGATGCAGCGGGCCTGGCTGCTGGCCAGCGACCCCGCGCTGCTCGGTGGCCTGGCCGGGATCCCGCCGGCGGTGCGGGACCGGGCCAACCGCCACCGCCTCGCCGCAGAGCAGGCCCGACTGCAGGCCGAACGGGCCGCGGTGGCCGCCGAGCTCGCCAGGCTCCGCGCCGACAGCAACCTGCTCGACCGGCTGACCCCCGGCTGGAACCAGCAGGAAGACGCGCTCCTCGGCCGCCTGGGAACCCTCGACCGGCAGCTCGCCCAGGCCGCCGGCCTGCAGACCGCCCTCGCCCAGGTCGTCGCCGACCCGCGCAACCGCCTCCACCCCGCCGGCGTCTACCTGCTCAGCTTCGACCCCCAGGGCGATGGCAAGGCGGTGGTCGCCCTGGGCGATCCCACCACCGCCAGCGCCATCGGGGTGGTGGTGCCCGGCATGGGCAACACCCTGGCCAACATCGCCAACCCGCTCGACAACGCCGTCGGCCTGCGCCGCACCAGCGACCGCGTGGCCGGCCAGGCGGTCACCGACCGCACCTCGGTGGTGGCCTGGCTGGGCTACGACTCGCCCACCACCGCCCAGGTCGCCTTCGACGGCAACGCCCGGGCCGGCGCCCCCAAGCTGGTCGGCTTCGTCGACGAGCTGCGCGCGGCCCACAGCGGCCCGGAGCCGCCCAGGGTGACGGTGCTGGCCCACAGCTACGGCACCCTGGTCGCCGGGCTGGCCGCCCGCCAGGGCCTGGCCGCCGACGCCGTCACCCTGGTCGGCAGCCCCGGGGTGGGCGCCGCCCACGCCAGCGAGCTTGGCCTGCCCGCCAAGCACGTCTGGGCCGGCCGTACCCCCGACGACCCCATCCGTGCGGTGTTTTTCACCGACCCCGCCGCCCGCGCCGCCGCCGAGGGGTTCAACCACCTCAGCCCGGTCGACGTCGAGGTCAGCGACGCCTACCGCTTTGGTCCTGATCCCAGCCTGCCCGCCTTCGGCGCCCAGCCGATCCCGCTCGATCCCCGCCAGCACGGCCACTCCGAGTACTACGAGCTGAACACCACGGGGATCCAGGCGCTGACCCGTGTCGTGCTCGGCCGCGTCGGCCAGGTGCCCGAATGAACCGGGTTCGCCGTGGCGTGCTCGGGCTGTTGGTCGTGGCGCTGGTGGCCGGCTGCACCGCCAAGCAGAAGGAGCCGACCGTGACCTTCCAGGAGGCCGAACGCCGGGTGGTCGCCCTGGTCGACGAGACCCTCACCGCGGCAATGCCAACCCTCCGGCTCGACCAGCCCGCCCCGATCGGACGCCATCCATGCAACGACGCCCTGGGCGCCCCCAGCGACAACGTCTATCTGGACTTCGAGCGCAGCTTCCCGATCGACGGGCCAGCGGCCGAGCGGCTGCTGGCCGACACCGAGCGCATCTGGCGGGAGCGCGGCTACGCGGTCGAGCGTGACGACAGCGACCAGAAGGTCGCCATCCGCAATGCCACCGTGGATGGCTACGCCATCGCGCTGTACGTCAACCGCACCGACAGGAAGGCCTACCTCGGAGCCAGCAGCCCCTGCGTGCGGCCACCCTCCGCAACCTGACGTGACCAGCGGGGCTGGTGCTCCCTCGGTCGCTGCCCCGAGCCCAGCGGCGCGCCGCCGAGCCAGGCCCCGCGCGAGGCGGTTCGCGGGCCGGCGTAACCGGCTCCCAGCCGCCTGCGCGCCGGCTCGAGCGGAGGCGGCGCTGCCTCAGCTGGTCTGGAGCTTGACGTAGTCGATGTCGCCGGCGAAGTAGTCGCAGGTGGTGTTGACCTGGTCGCAGTTGAGCTTGCCGCCGATGACCAGGGGCTTGTTGTTGGCGGTGGAACCCGTGGGGTTGGTGTTGCGGCCGGTGACGACCCCGTCGACGGTCATCACCACGCTGGCGCTGGTGCGCTCGCACCGCACCGTGTGCCAGGCCCCGTCATTGACGCGGACGCTGCCGGAGGAGGCGGTGCTGCTGCCGGCCGAGCCCCGGAACAGGCAGGAGACCTTGCCGTTGGGCTGCTGCAGCTTGAAGAAGCCGCCGGCGGTCCCAGCCTGCCCCTTCTGGATCAGGTTGCCGAAGGAGTTCGTGGTCCGCATGCGGATCTCGACCGCGTACGCCCGGGTGCCCGGGTTCAGCGCCGCCCGGTGCGCGACCCGCACCAGATGCTCGGGCCTGGCGGGCGGCTGGTTGGGCTGCACGAAGGGGAACCGGTAGCCGGTGCCGCCGCCGCTGAGCGCGGTGCCGGTGCGCACGTCGTCCCCGACGGTCCCGTTGATCCCGTTGCCGCTGCTGTCCACCATCGTCCGGGCGCCGGCCGCCTCGTTCATCTGCCAGACCGCCACCGGACGATCGATGGCGGCGCGGGCGGGCGCGGCCAGCGCGAGGGCGGCGGCCACGGCGGCGGAGGCAACCCAACGTCCCGCGACGCATATCGATATGAACGCGTGCCCGCGGCTACGGTCACCTCTCGCCAGGAGGCGAGGCGGCGGCGACCGGCGGCTCCTCCTGGAAGACGACCTCCCGGCGCCGGCGGATCGCCGGGAGCACCGCCAGGACCAGGGCACCGACCGCGGCGGCCATGAGGGCGGCCGAGATCGGCCGGGTGAAGAACACCGTGGGGTCGCCGCGCGAGATGATCAGCGCCCGGCGGAGGTTCTCCTCCAGCAGGGGCCCGAGGACGAAGCCCAGCAGCAGCGGCGCCGGCTCGCAGCCGCACTTGATGAGGACGTACCCCAGGACCCCGAAGAAGGCGATCGCGTACACGTGGAAGGGGTTGAACCCCAGCGAGAACGTGCCGATGGCCGCGAAGGCGATGATCGCGGGGAAGAGGATCTGGTACGGGATCGTCAGCATCCGCACCCACAGGCCGATGAGGGGCAGGTTCAGCAGCACCAGCAGGACGTTGCCGACCCACATGGAGGCGATCAGCCCCCAGAAGAGCTCCGGCTGCTCGCTGATCACGTTCGGGCCGGGCGTGATGCCCTGGATGATGAACGCGCCGATCATGAGCGCCATCACCGGGTGGGCGGGCAGCCCGAGGGTCAGCAGGGGGATGAACGAGGTCTGCGCGGCGGCGTTGTTGGCCGACTCCGGACCGGCCACGCCCTCGATCGCCCCGTGGCCGAACTCCTCCGGACGCTTGGACAGGCGCTTCTCGACCGAGTAGGAGGCGAAGGCGGCGAGCACGTGCCCGCCGCCGGGCAGCACGCCGAGCGCCGATCCGAGCCCGGTCGCCCGCAGCACCGGCGCCACCATGCGGCGCAGGTCCTCCCGTGTCGGCCACAGGTGCTTCACCCGCTCCACCGCGACGGTGCCGAACCGCTCGTGCTCGAGGTTGCGGAGGATCTCGGCGACGCCGAACATCCCGACCGCCACCGACACGAAGTTGAGGCCGCCGTACAGCTCGCGGACGCCGAACGCGAAGCGGGGCGTGCCGGTGTAGATGTCCTGCCCCACCGTGCCCAGCAGGACACCCAGGACGATCATGGCCAGCGCCTTCAGGGTCGAGCCGCGCGCCAGCGCGATCGACGCGAGCAGCCCGAGCACCACCAGCGAGAAGTACTCGGCGGGTCCGAACCGGAGCGCGGCGCGGGCGAGCGGTGGCGCGAACACGGCCAGCACCACGGTCGCGACGGTGCCGGCGAAGAAGGAGCCGAGCCCGGCGGCGGCCAGCGCCGGTCCCGCCCTGCCCTTGAGCGCCATCTCGTGGCCGTCGATGGCGGTCACCGCGGCGGACGACTCGCCGGGGAGGTTGATCAGGATGGCCGTGGTCGAGCCCCCGTACTGGGCGCCGTAGTAGATGCCGGCCAGCATGATCAGCGCGGGGACCGGCTCCAGGCTGAAGGTGATCGGCAGCAGCATCGCGATCGTCGCGGTCGGCCCGATGCCGGGCAGCACGCCGACCGCCGTGCCGAGCGCGACGCCAACCAGGCAGTAGAGGAGGTTCTGGAACTGGAGGGCCGTCTCCAGCCCGAGCGCGAGGTTGTCGAGGAGCTCCATCTGGCCGCCTAGGACGAGAGCCACGGACCGAGCAACGGCAACCGCAGTTGCAGGGCGACGACGAACACCAGCACGCACACCACGGTGAGCCCGGCGGCGATGGCCACGGCGGTGAGGATGCTGGTGCGGTAGCTGGCCAGGGCCGTCAGCAGCACGGTGACCGCCGTCGCCGGCACCAGGCCGAGCCCACGGACGGTCAGCCCGAAGAACAGCACGGCCGCCACGATCAGCAGCAGCGCCCGCCACGGGACGCTGCCGGGCCGCCCCTCATCGCCGGCGCCGGAGACGAACCCCTTGCCCACGATGAGCAGGCCGAGGACGACCAGGATGCCGCCGAGCACCAGCGGGAAGTACCCGGGCCCCATGCGCAGGGGCGTGCCGAGCTCGTAGCTCAACGACGTGATGGCGAACGCCAGCCCGAAGGCGACGAAGATCAGGCCGGCCAGGATATCCGTGACCGCTCGCTTGCCGTTCACGCGCCCATCTCACCCCGCAGCGGTAGAGGTGGTGGGCGGCCGGCCGGCCGCCCACCGCATAACCTACCGCTACGAAGCCTTGACGCCCGCCTCCTCGATGACCGGCCCCCACAGCCCGATCTGCTGTTCGAGCTGCTGGCGGTGGGCCTCCGGCGTGGCGCGGTCCTGCGCGACGGGTTCGGTGCCCAGCTCGGCCAGCTTGTCGATCACGCCCTGGTCGGCCAGGGCCACCTTGAGCGCGTCCGACAGGGTCGTGACGACCTCGTCCGGGGTCTCGGCCGGCACGTAGAGCCCATGCCACACGGCGAGCTTCAGGTCCAGGCCGGCCTCGGTGGCGGTCGGCAGGTCGGGCAGGCTCTTGACGCGCTCCTCGGTGGTCACCGCGTAGGCCTTCACCTCGCGCGACTTGATCTGGCCGGTGGTGTTGGTGGTCTGGTCGCACATGAAGTCGACCTGGCCGCCCACCAGGTCGGTGAGCGCCGGTCCGGTGCCGTCGTAGGGCACCTCCTGGAGCTTGACGCCGATGGCCTTCTGGAACAGCAGGCCGCACAGGTGCGACGCGGCGCCGATGCCGGCGTTGGCGTAGGTGACCTTGTCGGCGTTCGCCTTGACGTAGTCCACGAGCTCCTGGAGCGTGTTGGGTTGGAAGTCGCGACGGGCGATGAGCGTCATCGGCACCTCGGTCACCAGGCCGATGGTCTTGAAGTCCTCAAGTGGCTTGTACGGCAGGTCGGCGTAGAGCGCCGGCGCCGTCGACATGCCGATGTGATGCATGAGCACGGTGTATCCGTCCGGCTTGGCCTGTGCCACCTCGCCGGCGGCGACCGTGCCGCCTGCGCCCTCGACGTTCTGGACGACGATCTGGCCACCCAGCTTCTTGGACATCGGATCGGCGATCAACCGCGTGACCGTGTCCGTCGGTCCGCCGGCCGAGAACGGAACGACCATGGTGATGTTCCGATCCGGATACCCTCCACCGCCTCCACCGGCGGTCCCCCCGTCTGAGCCGCCGTTCCCGCACGCGGTCACCACAAGTGAGACAGCGGCGAGAAGGACCAGCGGCCTCACGGCTCCGAGCAGTCTGGCATATCCCATTCAGCCGACCTCCTTGTCTCCATCGGCCCGCAACGACCGAGAGATCCAGGCCTGTTGGGATCAGTATGGCTCCGGAGCGCACCCATCAACCGCCGGAGCTCACCACACTGGTGGTCAGCGGGCAGCGGTTCGTTCCCAGATCCGCCCGGTTGCCCATGCGTACCCCAGGGCTGGAGATCCGCGGGCTCGACGCCGGCCGAGGTCATGGCCGTCACCGGCCGCAGCCGCCGCCGCGCCTGTGAGCTGCTGCGCGACGCCCGGGCCGAGGTGAGCGGCGAGGCCACGCTCAGCAGGGGAGGCGGTCGGGATCCAGTCGATACACCAACGACCCGCGGCGGTCGGCGACCCAGACGGCGCCGCCGCCAACCGCCAGCTCGCCCAGGGCGGGCTGCAGGGTCATGCCAGCGGGAAGCCGCTCCGGGTCGATGCACTCCAGCCTCCCGCCAACCGTGTCCGGCTCGGTGACCAAGACGGCACCGGCGGCGGCGGCCAGGCCGACCGGGAGGCCAGTGGGGACGATCTCCCGGACACGGCCGCTGTCGGCGTCGATCCGGGCCACCGCACCAGCCACCTCAACAATCGGGTCGGTCGTTGGGCCACCGACCCAGAGCGTCCCGCGGCCGACCGCCACCCGCTCGGCGTAGAGGTCGAGCCGAATCATCCCAAGCAGCCGGTTGGTGGCCGCCTCGATCCGGGCCACGCCATCGCCGCCCGCAGCGACCCAGACGCTACCGCCGGCGACCGCGATGCCCGCGGGGGTCCCAGGGGGGATCTTGATCACCGCGACCACGCGGTTGCTGGCCGCATCGATGCGGGCCACCGCACCGCGAGCGGTGGCAACCCAGCCGGCCCCCGCACCGACCGCCACCAGCGACGGCAGGAAGCGGCGATCGCCGGGCGCGACCTGGAACGGCAGCGGATCGAGCTTGATCCTGGCCACGACCCGGCCGGTGGTGGGGTCAAGGCGCACCACCTCATCGGTGTCGGGATGCACCACCCAGATCGTCCCTGCCCCGACCGCCAGGCCGGCCGGATTCGGCCCCCCGGCCGGGAAGCGGGCGACGACGCGGTTGGCGCCCGGATCGACCAGCGCGACCTGGCCGTCTCGCCACGCGCCGACCCACAGGCCGCCGGCGCCGAACACCAGCGGGCCCCCGCCATGGCCGACCTCGATCTGGGCTGTCGCCCAGCGCTCCGGCAGGGGGAACTGCTGGGCAGGCGCCGGTGTCGTCGTGGGCATCGGCGGCGTCGTGGGTGTCGGCGGCGACCGTGACGCAGGCCCTTCGGGGCTGGTGATGCGCCCCACGACGGCGAGCACGGCCACCGCCCCCACCACGGCGGCAGCAAGGCGCAGCCTGTCACGCTGTGCGGCCATGAGGTCGACCTCGCCGGTTCCCAGCCCACAAAGCCATCGGCTGCACGCCATCCCAGAGGCCGAGCGGCCCGTCCTGCTTCCTCCAAGGCCATCCTAACCGCTCGCCAACCCGGGAGCGGGGTCGATCACTCCCGTAGGTAGGTGCATTCGGACCGACACAGGCCCACACCTGGGGGACGTCCCCAGGCGCTCGACCGACCAGCGGCTGCCACCATCGACGCTTGACGACAAAGCTCCCCCTGCCGCGCCGCCGCCGGCCGGAGGGGGGTCCGGGGGGAGGCCCCCTAATGGGGCCGCACGAGTCTCGGATAGTGGAGGCTACGGCGGAGCCGCCAGCCGGTGAGCACTCGGAGGCGTGGGAGCCTGCGAGCTCTCGGGGGAGACCGTGCCCCGGCCGGTGTGGAGGAGGGCGGACGGCTGGTGGCCGTCCACGAAGGGCTGGCCGCGCGCAATTGGCCGCCCCCGAGCCACCCGCACCGGCCGGTCTGCGGACCGCAGCGGGCCGCTCACGAACCCGACGAGGGCTCTCATGGCGATGGTCCTTCCCCTTCCGTCCGAGCGAAGAAGAGGACCGACGCCATCCCTGGCGTACCCTGCGCCGAAACGGACGACCATTCCTACTGCTGATGCCCCGGCGTCTTGTTTTGGTCGGTTTCGGCAACTATGTTACTTCCGACCCGAAGCGCACGTTGCTGGCCGGGGAGCCGGAACCGGGCCGATGCATGCTGGAGGTGACATGGGACCGGTGGCGAGATGGCGCGGAGCCCAGGTGGCCGCGGTCAAGCAACTCGCCGGGCTACCGGTCGCCCTGGCCGCCGCGGTCTCGGCCGGCGGTGACGGCGCTGATCCTCGCGTCCGACCCAGAGGTCCGCCTTCGTCTGCGTCCGACTCTGCGGTCGGCCGGTGATTGACCTCTGTCCAAGGCTTGCCCGCTGAGGCGCCGGGGCAGGGAAGCCCCTGAGCCTTCCCCACCCTGAAGCGGCCTCCCTGGAAGGGACTGTCCCAACGAGGAGGAGATCCTATGCGGAGGTTCAGGGTCAGGGCTTCGATCATCCTGCCGGTCCTGGCGCTCGTCTTGGCGGCCGCCGGTGGCGTCGTGGCCGCGACGCAGTCGAGCGACGAGCAGGCGCTCCAGCCCATCCGGCAGCAGGCCGATGGCGACATCGAGCGGCGGGTGAATGCCCTGATCTCGAGGATGACGCTCCAGGAGAAACTCGAGCAGATCCAGCTGCTGCCGGACTTCATGGTCACCGAGGAGGAAGTGCGCAACGGGCTGGGCTCGGTCCTGAGCGTGACCGATCCGGCCAGGATCAGAGAGCTCCAGCGGATCGCCGTCGAGGAGTCGCGGCTGAAGATCCCGATCCTGTTCGCCTTCGACACCATCCACGGCTTCCGCACGATCTTCCCAATCCCGCTCGGCGCCGGGGCGAGCTTCGATCCGCGAGTGGCGTTCAACGACCACAAATTCGGCGCGCGTGAGTCGGCCGTGGTGGGGCTGAAGCAGACCTATGCGCCGATGGTCGACGTCTCGCATGAGCCGCGTTGGGGCCGGATCGCTGAGGCCGCCGGGGAGGACCCCTACTTGAACTCGGTGCTCGGGGCCGCGCGGGTGAAGGCGATCCAAGGGAGGGACTACAGCGCCCGCGACAAGCTCGTGGCCAGCCCCAAGCACCTCGTGGCGTACGGCCAACCGGAGAGCGGCCGTGACTACAACACCACCGACATGTCCGAGCAGCGGCTGCGGAACTTCTACCTGCCGCCGTTCAAGGCCGCGATCGACGCCGGCGCGGACACGGTCATGTGCTCGTTCAACGCGATCAACGGCGTGCCGGGCTGCGGCAACGACGACATGATGAACCGGATTCTCAAGGGCGAGTGGGGCTTCGACGGGTTCGTCGAGGGCGACTGGACCGCTGTGGCCGAGCTGCGCGCCTGCCCGCCCAAGACCCCTGACACCGGGCCGTGCGGGCACGGGGTCGTCGCCGACGGCCCCGCCGCCGCGGCGCTGGCGCTCAACGCCGGCGTGGATTCCGAGATGACCAGCACGCTCATCCGCGACTTCGGCGCCCAGCTGCTCGCCCAGGGCCGCATCTCGATACGGCGGATCGACGACGCGGTGCGCAGGATCCTGCGCGTCAAGTTCCGCGCCGGCCTGTTCGAGCATCCGTATGCGCCCGTCACGCCCGACAAGGCCGAAGCCGAGATGCTGAAGCCCGACGCGGTGGCGGCCGCCCGCAAGGCCGCCAGCCGATCGATGGTCCTGCTCCAGAACAAGGGCGGGATCCTGCCGCTGGATCCCGCCAAGAAGACCGCCGTGATCGGGCCGCTCGCCAACAACCAGCACGACATGCTCGGACCGTGGTGGGGCGCGGGCCGCGACAGCGACGTGGTGACCGTTTTGGACGGCATCAGGCAGCAGAGCCCGGGCGCGACCTTTGCCGAGGGCTGCAAGCTCTCCAACGCCGAGCCGCCGACCACCGATCCCGAAGGTTGCGGCTCCGACGCCGGGTTCGCCGAGGCGGTGGCCACAGCCAGGGCGGCCGACCAGGTCGTGCTCGCCCTGGGCGAGACACGGGAGATGAGTGGCGAGGCGGCGTCGCGCAGCACCCTTGACCTCCCGGGTCGGCAGGAGGAGCTGCTCCGGGCGATCAAGGAAACCGGGAAGCCGTTCGCGGTGGTGCTGTTCAACGGCCGCCCGCTCGCGCTGGAAGGCGTGGTCGATGACGCACCCGCGATCCTCGAGGCGTGGTTCCCCGGCGTGCAGGCGGGCCCGGCGGTCGCCGACGTGGTGTTCGGCAACGTCAACCCGGGCGGCAAGCTCCCCGTCACGTTCCCGCGCCGGCTCGGCCAGGTGCCTATCTACTACAACCACGAGCCGACCGGCCGGCCCTGCGATCCCAACCAGAAGTACGTCTCACGCCACCGCGACATCCCCAGCTGCTCGCCGCTGTTCGTCTTCGGCCACGGGCTCAGCTACACCACCTTCGAGGTGTCCGACCTGAGGCTGAGCGCCTCGACGGTGTCCAGGAATGGCAGCCTCCAGGCCTCGGTGACCGTGGCCAATACCGGCCGCCGCAAGGGCGACGAGGTCGTGCAGCTCTACCTCCATGACCCGGTGGCCAGCATCTCGCAGCCCGTCCGCCGCCTGCGCGGGTTCGAGCGCGTGACACTGAGCCCGGGCGCGTCGCGGACTGTCACCTTCACGCTCGACAAGAGCGACTTCGGCTTCTACGACAACCGCGGGAAGTTCATCGTGGAGCCGGGCCGGATCGACGTCTACGCGGGCAACAGCTCAAGCGCGGACATGACGCGGTCGTTCACGGTGCGGGCGTAGCCCATCGCGAGGCGCCCCGGTGATCCGGTCGGGGCGCCTCGCCACACTGCCGTTGCCGCGATCCGCCGGTGCCGTCACGACCTGGGACTGGCAGCTGCCAGAAAGGCGCTGTGCTCTGGACACCTGAGGCATACCGGGTAGTATACTGAGTATACTAGCCTGGAGGTGGTCATGAGCGTCAGGCACGCGCTGCTGGCCCTGCTCAGCGAGAGACCGAAGTACGGTCTGCAACTGCGGCAGGAGTTCGAGTCAGGGACCGGGGAGGTCTGGCCGCTCAACGTCGGGCAGGTCTACACCACCCTCCAGCGGCTGGAACGCGACGGGCTGGTGGCTTCCACCGACGGCGAGGACGAGAGCCTCCAGAAGGGCTACAGGATCACCCTGGCCGGCAGCCGTGAGCTTGCCGCGTGGCTGCAGACCCCGCCGGACACCTGGCCACCGCCACGCGACGAGCTGGTCATCAAGGTCCTGGTGGCAATGCGGCTGCCAGGCGTGGAGATGCGGGAGCTCATCCAGGTACACCGCCGGCACCTGGTCGAGCTGATGCAGCGCTACACCCATCTCAAGGCGGAGGCCTCCGAGCACGACGTGGGACTGGCCCTGGTCGCCGACGCCGAGCTGTTCCGGCTGGAGGCGGTCGTCCGCTGGCTGGACGCCGCCGACACCCGGCTGGCCGGCCTCCCGGCCGCCCGCCCGGCTGCGGCGCCGGCGGCGGCCCCTCGACGGCACCGCCGGGTGGAGGCTGGCCGATGACCGTGCTGCTGGAACTGCGGCAGGTGTGGAAGATCTACGGGTCGGGGCCGGCCCGGGGGCAGGCCCCGCGC
>Ga0081538_10001943_pt1 | contig 20689 bp, 17 predicted proteins | sample TabmetS5T2R1_FD_71022 | JGI IMG/M metagenome (GOLD analysis project Ga0081538, IMG submission 71022) | Tabebuia heterophylla rhizosphere microbial communities from the University of Puerto Rico - S5T2R1 | ecosystem: Host-associated > Plants > Roots > Rhizosphere ...
CCCCGGCCCTTCGGCTGCCACGATCACCCCCTTGCCCACCGCCTCCCCGGTGGCCCGCGCGCCCTCGAAGGCGCGCTCGCCGGTCTGGTCGGCCCGGATCAGCTCGAGCAGGCGCATCAGCGGCGGCGGGTTGAAGAAGTGCATGCCGACCACGTTTTCGGGCCGGGCCGCCGCGCCGGCCAGGGACGTGACCGGGATCGAGGAGGTGTTGGTGGCGAGCACGGCGTCGGCGCCGACGATCTCCGAAAGGCGCTCGAAGAGCGAGCGCTTGAGGTCGGCGCGCTCGGGCGCCGCCTCGATCACGAGCTGGCAGGGAGCAAGTTCCTCCAGCGTTGCGACCGGCTCGAGGCGCCCCGCGGAGTCCGCGCTCGCCCGCCCCTTCTCGACCCAGGTCGCAAGACCGCGGCGAACCGCGAACGAACCCCTCTCGAGAGCCTCTTCGACCGGATCGTGGAGCAGCGTGCGGATGCCCGCGGCCGCGCCGAGCTGGGCGATGCCCGCACCCATCGCGCCGGCGCCCACGACGCCGATCGTGTCCGGCCTCACCGCCCGCGGAACTCCGGCCTGCGCTTCTCGAGGAACGCGGTCATTCCCTCGACGCGGTCCTCGGTCGCCATCGCGAGCTCGTAGAGGCGGCGCTCCTGGTCGAGGCCCGCGTGGAGCGAGGTTTCGTCGGCGGCGAGCACCGCCTGCTTGCCGAGCCGCACCGCGAGCGGCGGCCGGCTTGCCACTACCCCGGCGAGCTCGAGCGCGGCGTCGAGCCACTCGCGCTTGGAAGCGACACTGTTGACGATCCCGAGGCGCTGCGCCTCCTCGGCGCCAATCCGCCTCCCCGTCAGCACCAGCTCCATCGCGCGCTGCTTGCCCATCACGCGTGCGAGCCGCTGCGTCCCGCCTCCGCCCGGGATGATCCCGAGCAGGATCTCGGGCTGGCCGAACTCGGCGGTCTCGGAGGCGAGGATCATGTCGCAGGCGAGCGCGAGCTCGCAGCCGCCGCCGAGCGCATAACCCGAGACTGCGGCCACGAGCGGCGTGCGCACGGCCGCGAGCCGAGGCCAGAAGTGGGCCGTGGGCGATGTGAGCGTCTCGACGAAGGTCCGGTCGGCCATCGCCCTGATGTCGGCGCCGGCCGCGAACCATTCGTCGCTGCCCGCGATCACGATGCAGCGAATCTCCGGGTCCTCGTCCCAGCGCTCGCACAGTGCCGCGAGCTCCTCCATCAGCTCTGGCGAGAGCGCGTTGCGCGCATCCGGCCGGTTGAGCCGGGCGAGCCCCACCGGCCCGCGCTCTTCGGCCACGACGAGGCCCGAAGCACCCGGCACGGCCGGGTGCGCAGGGGGCGGCATCACGAAACCAGCGCGTTCACGCCCGTGACCGCCCGGCCGATGATCAGCTTCTGGATCTGGGAGGTGCCCTCGTACAGGGTCGTCACGCGGGCGTCACGCAGGTAACGCTCGACGGGATAGTCGTCCACGTATCCCGAGCCGCCGTGAACCTGGATCGCGTTGTTGGCGCACTTGACCGCCGCCTCGGTGGCATAGAGCTTCGCCATCGAGGTCTCGGTGGTGCTCGGCCGGCCCTGGTCCTTTATCCAGCCGGCTCGCCACACGAGGTAGCGGGCTGCCTCGGTTTCGACGACGATGTCCGCGATCAGCTCCTGGACCAGCTGGAAGGAGGCGATCGGGCGGTCGAACTGGGTGCGCTCCTTCGCGTACGCGACCGACGCATCGAGCGAGCCCTGGCAGATCCCCACGCAGCCGGCGGCCACGCTGTAGCGGCCCGAGTCGAGCGCGGACATCGCGATCTTGAAGCCGTCGCCGACCTCTCCCATAAGGGCCGAGTCCGGCACCTCGACGCCGTCGAGCCCGAGCGATGCCGTGTCGGACCCCTTGAGGCCGAGCTTCCCGTGGATCTCCTGCGAGGAGAAGCCCTCGCTGTCGGTCGGGACGAGGAAGCAGGCGATGCCGCGATGCTTGAGTGACGGGTCGGTCTGCGCGAAGACGAGCGCGAGCTTGGCGTAGTTGCCGAGCGAGATCCACATCTTCGTGCCGTTGATTCGCCAGCCGCCGTCGATCTTCTCGGCGCGCGTCTTCAGGTTGGAGGCGTCGGAGCCGGTGTCGGGCTCCGTCAGGCCGAAGCACCCGAGCGCCTCGCCCGTGCAGAGCTGCGGAAGCCACTCCTGCTTCTGCTCCTCGCTGCCCCAGCGGTCGATCGAGGAGCAGACGAGCGAGGTCACCACCGACACCACGGTGCGCATAGCGGAGCAGCCGCGCCCGACCTCCTCGACGATCAGGCCGTAGGTCCGATAGTCGACGCCGCGCCCGCCGTACTGCTCCGGGACGATGGCGCCGAGGAAGCCCATGTCGGCGATCCTCTGGACGAGCTCGGTGTCGAAGTGCTCGTTGCGGTCGTTCTCGCGGGCGCGCGGGGCGATCTCCTGGTCGGAGAAATCGCGGGCGGTCTCCTTGATGAGCCGCTGTTCGTCTGTGAGTTCGAAGTCGATCATGTTTTCCTGATTCTGCAAGATGAGCGTTCACATGGTCGAAAGAGCGTCGTGGGAGCTGTCCGAGGGCGACGAGATCGCCCAGGGCCGCTCGGTGTTGAAGCTGCTCGGCGGGGGCAACCGCTACGAGGCGTACCTCGTCTGGGACGAGCACATGTTCGCGCCCATGGTCGCGAAGCTGATTCGTCCCGATCAGGTCGAGGACGACTCCGCGCTGCGCGGCTTGCGGCGCGAGGCCGAGGCGCTCGAGGCGCTCGCGCATCCGGTGGTCCTGCGCGGGTTCGACGCCGTGCTCGACCCGCCGCATCCGCACGTGCTGGTGGAGCATCTGGAGGGCCCGACGCTGCGGCGGCTCATCCGCCGCGGCGGCCCTCTGCCGGCGGAGCAGGTGCTGCCGCTCGCCCTGCACGCGGCCGCGGCGCTCCACTACATGGCCGGCGAGGGCTGGCTCCACCTCGACCTCAAGCCGGACAACATCGTGATGGGCATTCCGCCGCGGGTGATCGACCTGTCGCTCGCTCGCACGTTCGAGCGGGCGGCGCGGGTGCGCGACCCGATCGGCACAAACGCCTACATGCCGCCCGAGCAGTGCCTCCCGAACGGCGACCTCGGGCCGCCGGCTGACGTGTGGGGCTTGGGAGCCACCCTCTACCACGCGGTGGCGGGGCAGCGGCCGTTCCGGAAGCCCGCCTCGACCGACGCCGATGTCGATCCGGAGGAGCGCTTTCCGCAGCTCGTCGAGGAGGTGCGGCCGTGGCCGGTGCGCGTACCGGCGGTCCTGTCGGAGGCGATCCTCTCCTGCCTGCGGCCCGATCCGGCGGAGCGGCCGACGGCCTCCGAGCTCGCGCTGCGTTTACAACCGCTGGTGGCGGCGCTACCGTCGAAGCTCGTGCTCGGGCGCCGCGGCGTGCGGCGTGCGTGATCTTCGTTCCCGGAATGTGTTCAAGGGGTTATGAACGCCCATCCGTCATCCATGTACCTGCGCCTCGCCGAAGGCGAGGATGACCTTCTGACCAGCGAGCGGTCGCTCGCGCGGCGCCTGATCGTGTTGCTGGTGGCTCTCGTGCTGCTCGCGGCCGGCATCGCGGCGGCGGCCGGGCTACCCGGGCCGGACGGCGCGCCCTGGACGCTCGACAAGGCGACCGCGCAGTCAGGTCCGGGCAACGGTGGCAACGACGATGACGATGACGATCGCTCCGGGCCCGGTGGTGGGGGCGATGACGATGACAAGTCCGGCCCGGGAGGCGGCGACGACACCGCCCGTGACGAGGACACCGGTACCGACGGCGACGACACCGCCACGAACACCGGCGCCGGCGATACGAACGGCACCGACGACACGCGCGGCACCACGGACGGCCAGGACGGGACGCAGGGTACGGACGAGAGCCAGACCCAGAACACCCGCGGCACCGACGACACGGCCAACACCACAGACGGCATGGACCAGACGCAGGGCACCGACGCGTCGAACGTCACGCGCGGCTCCGAGGAATCGAATTCCGACGACAACAAGAACGGCAACTCGGACTCGAGCCACGACGCCTCGGTCAGCCAGCGGACGCGCGCGACGAACGCGCCGGACGACACGCGGAACTAGGCAAAGCGCCCAACCCTCGCGGTCGGACGGCGGCGGGGGGCGGGAGCGTACACTCGCCCGAATGGACGAGTTCGCGGTGTTCGTCCTCGGGATGGGACTGGTGGTGCTCGCGATCTTCCTCGCGATCGGCAAGTGGTATCCGGGCAGCGGCGCCGAGCAGGTCGACTGGCGTCCGACCCGCTCACCCGAGGTCGAGGCCGAGCTCGAGCTCGACGACATCGACCAGATGCTCGAGGCGCAGAACGCGCGCCGCCGCGCGAGCGGACGCCCCGAGCTGACCGAGGAAGACGTCCGCGCGCAGGTGGCCGAGGACGAGCGCTGGCGCGACGAGCTCAGGCGCAGGGCGCACGGCGAGAGCTGACGTGGCGCGCGTGCTGATCGTCGGCTGCGGGTGCCGCGGCCGGGCGCTCGCGGGCGCGCTCACGAGCGAGCGCCACGTGGTTCGGGGCACGACGCGCGACCCGGCGGCGCTCGCTGCAATCGCGGCGACGGGGGCGGAGGGGGTCGTCGCCGATCCCGACCGTCTCGGAACGCTGATGCCGGCGCTCGCGGGCGTGAGCGCGGTCTGCTGGCTCCTGGGCAGCGTCCGCGACGGCCCGGCGCTCCACGGCGACCGTCTCCGCACCCTGATGGAGAGGCTGGTGGACACGCCTGTCCGCGGGTTTGTCTACGAGGCGGCGGGAGCTTCGGGTGCCGCGCTCCTCGACCAGGGAGCGGAGGTCGTCCAGCGGGCGTCGGAGACGTGGCGGATACCGGTCGAGATAGTTCGGGAGGAGCCCGCACCGCACCACGCGTGGCTCACGTCGATGAAGACGGCGGTGGCCCGCATCCTCGCGGTGTGAACGGGCAGAATAGACGCGTCAACTCAACGGAGGCAGCAATGGCCGACTACGCCAAGGACGTCCTTGTCGACACGCAGTGGGTGGAGAACCACCTCGGCGACGACTCGGTTCGAATCGTCGAGGTCGACGAGAACCCGGCGCTCTACGCCGAGGCGCACATCCCTGGCGCGATCGGCTTCGACTGGAGGAAGGACCTCCAGGACCAGGTCCGGCGTGACTTCCTCCGGCCGGCCGAGTTCGGCGAGCTCTTCGGCAGCCGCGGTATCTCGAACGAGCACACGATCGTGCTCTACGGCGATCGCAACAACTGGTTCGCCGCCTACACGTACTGGTACCTGAAGTACTACGGCCACGACAACGTGAAGCTCATGAACGGCCCGCGCGAGAAGTGGATCTCGGAGGGCCGGCCGACGAGCAGCACCGTCCCGAGCTACGAGGCCCGGCAGTTCACCGCCCGGGAGGGCGACGAGGCGATCCGGGCCCGCCGCGAGGAGGTGCTGGCGGCCCTCGACCAGAGCGTACGGCTCGTCGACGTCCGCTCGCCGCAGGAGTACTCGGGAGAGCTGATTGCAATGGCGGGATACGAGCAGGAGGGCGCCCAGCGCGCCGGCCATATCCCGGGCGCGGCCTCGGTGCCGTGGGCGCAGGCCGTCCAGCAGGACGGCACCTTCAAGTCCGCCGACGAGCTGAGCCAGCTCTACAGCTCAAAGGGCGTGATCGACGGCTCCAAGCCGATCATCGCCTACTGCCGGATCGGCGAGCGCTCGGCGCACACGTGGTTCGTCCTGCACGAGCTGCTCGGCAGGGACGACGTCAAGAACTACGACGGCTCGTGGACGGAATGGGGCAACCTCGTGAGCGTCCCGATTGAGAAAGACGTGTAGCCCTTATTCGAGCAGCGGCTCGAGCCTTTTGAGCAGCGACTGCACGATGCGTCCGGTAGCCCCCCACACGAGGTGGCCCTCGACCGTGTAGGTGGGTGTCTTGACCGGCACGCCCTTGCGGACGAGGCGCTTCATTTCGTGGCCACGGACGAGGTCGGCGAGCGAGAACACGAGCACGCTCGCGACCTCGCTCTCCTGGGGTGTCCACACGTGGCCCTCCTCGATACGCCCCACGAACGGGAAGATGCGATATCCGGTGACGAAGGTGCCGACCGGCGGCAGCGCTCCCACGAGCTCGACGTCGGCCGGGTCGAGGCCGATCTCCTCGTGCGCCTCGCGAAGCGCGGTCGTGCGCAGGTCCTCGTCCGGGTGGTCGCGGCGGCCGCCGGGGAACGAGATCTCGCCGGCGTGCCTGCGAAGGTCCTCCCGGCGCTCGGTGAAGACAGCGCGCAGCTCGGGGTCCAGCGCCACCAGCACAGCCGCGTCCTTCGTGCCGTGCACGTCCATCGCGGCGGCCTCCTCGGGCGTAAGGAGCAGTTCCCTCACCCGGCCTATTATCGGGCGGCCATGTTCGACCGAGTCCACGAAGCGATGTTCCACTGGTACCGGCGCGTGGGCCGGGCGTCGCCGGGCGCGCGCTGTGTCGAGGCGCCGGGAGTGGTTGCGACCGTGATACCCGCGGCACCCGAGCGGGCCGTCGCCAACGCGGTGCTGTACCGGACGCCGGCCGAGCTCGAGGCTGCCTACGACGAGCTCGCGGCCGCCTACCGAGAGATCGGTGCGAACTGGACGGTGTGGGTGCAGCCCGAGGGACGCGACGAGGCGACCGCGCTGCTTGCTGATAGCGGCCACGTGCTCGACGCCGACCCCGCGGCGATGGCGCGGCGGCTGACCGAGCCGCCTGAGCGGCCCGCCGCCGAAGCGCTGGAGGACTGGACGGCGAAGGGAGAAATGAGGGACGTCGGAACCATCAACGATCGCTCTTACACGTTCGGCACGGACTCCTGGAGCCGAGCGCTGGGCGGGCTTCCGGGGGACGATCTCCACATCTACGTGGAGCGCCGCGACGGCGATCCGGTGGCCTGCGTCGTGATTGTTGACGCGGACGGCAACAGCGACGTGGAGCTGGTGGCCGTGGTGCCCGAGGCACGCGGTGCCGGGCTATCGGGCAAGCTGCTCGCGCACGCGCTCGCCGACGCCGCGGAGCGCGGCAGCTCGACCTCGACGCTGATCGCCACGAAGCTCGGCTACCCGGTCTACCGACGGCTCGGGTTCGAGGACGTCGGGGACTTCCAGATGTGGGAGCGGCGCGCCTGACTCAGACGAGCTCGACGCGCTCGTCGAACATGACCTCGCCCTCGAGCGTGCGGTGCACGGGGCACTTGGCGGCGATCTGCATCAGCCGCTCGCGTCGCTCCTCCGGTAGCTCCTTCGGAAAGCTCACCTTCATCGCAAAGCGCGTGGGCGAGCCGCGCTGCGCCGGCTCGTAGTCCACGTCCACGGCGACGTCGCCGACCTCCCAGCCCTTGCGCGCCGCGTACATCTCCATCGTCACCGCGGTGCAGGAGGCGAGGCTCGCGGCCAGGAGCTCCTGAGGGCTCGGGCCCGCATCCTCGCCGCCGTGGCTCTCGGGCTCGTCGGCGGTCAACTCGTGCTCACGCACCTGCACGCGTTGCCGCAGCTTCTCGCCGATCCGGGTGGAGATCGCTCTCATCCTCTCCCCTCGAAGAGCTCAGGATCCTGCTCGTCGGCAAAGCGCGCCATCGCAAACAGCGCGTCTGAGAGCCGGTTCAGATAGGTCAGGACAGTGTCGTCCGCGAGCTCGCCCTCGTGCCGGAGCGCGCTCACCCGGCGCTCGGCGCGACGAACCGCCGTGCGCGCAACGTCGAGGCGCGCCGACAGCTCGGTGCCGCCCGGAATCACGAACTTGGGCGGCAGGTCGACGCGCTCCATGTAGCGGTCGATGTCGCCCTCGAGCCGCTCGACCATCTCGGGCGTGACCCGCGAGACGCCCTCCTCGAGCCGACCGGCGGCCTCCGGCGCCGTCGCCAGCTCGGCCCCGGCGACGAACAGCTCGTTCTGGATGCGGAGGATGTCGGCGCGCAGCTCGCTGCCGGGCTCGGCAACGGCGCGTGCCATCCCCAGCGCCGATGCCGCCTCGTCGACTGAGCCGTATGCCTCCGGGCGCCCCGCAAACTTCGCGACCCGCCCGCCGTACCAGAGGCCGGTGGTCCCGTCGTCGCCCTTGCGCGTGTAGATCTTGACCACCGCGGCGCATGCTACCCGCGCTTGCGTGTTCCGCTCAGTCGCTCTTACCATGGACCGGCAGGCGATTCACGGAGGCTGCCGTACTTACGCTGGACACAGTTGATCTTGCCGACCTCGCAATGGCGCTCGAGGATCACTCGCCGGAGCACAGCTGGTGGCTCGACCCCGTCACGGGCGAGGTCGATCCTCGCTTCGAGACGTCGCTCGAGGAGTCAGAGCCGGACCCCGCGCTGATCCACATCGAGCCGCTCCCGACCGCGGTCGGCTACGCCGACATGGAGGCCTTCGTGGCCTCCGTACGCGACCCGCGCGCACGCGATCTGCTGGAGCGCTCGATCGCGGGACGCGGCGCCTTCCGGCGCTTCAAGGACACGCTGCTCGATTACCCCGAGCTGCGGCGGGCCTGGTTCCAGTTCCACGATGCCCGCGGCGAGCGCCGGGCGATCGAATGGCTCATCGAGCACGAGCTCATCGAGCCCGCTACGGCGCAGGAGGCGATTGCGACACGCGACGAGGACCTGCCGCCCGGCCTGCCCGGCCTGCTGGACGCCCAGGGGCTCGCGCGGCGCCTCGTGGAGGAACTGCGGCGCATATACCGCCAGCGCCTGAAGGGCCTCGTGATCATCGGACCGTGGGCGCGTGGCGGCTCACATCCCGATTCGCCCGTGTCGCTGGTCGTGGTGCTCGACGGCGTGCTCGACCGCTGGGCGGAGAAGCGGCGCATGGAGCGGGTGATGTGGCGCTACTCGGTGCGTCACGACACGGTCGTGACCGCTGTGCCGATGAGCCCGGAAGACCTCGAGCTGCCGCTGTCACCCCAGCTCGCCGCCGACCTTGAGCAGGGGGTACACGTCGAATGAGGGGCGAGTGGGCACTGCCGGAGGAGCGCTCGCGTGACGAGCTGCGCGCGGCCCGGGCCCTGCTCGAGGCGGACCTGCCGGACCAGGCGGTGTCACGCGCGTACTTCGCCGCGTTGCACGCTGCCTCAGCGGCGCTGCTCGTGCTCGGCGACCCGCAGACGAGCGAGGTGGGGATCGTCACGGCGTTCGCCCGGCGGGTGCCCGACGACGGCTTCGATCCCGAGGCCGGCCGCATGCTCCGGAAGCTCTTCGAGGACCGCACGGACGTGGACCAGGCGCTTGCCAACGCGCCGGCCGAGGAGGCCGAGCGGGCGATCGGGGATGCTGATCGGCTGGTGCACTCGATCGCCGCCTGGATCGAGGACCGGGCCGCGTCGGGCTAGAGCCGGACAGCCTCTGGCTTAGGGCCTTAGATCCAGGTTCGCGTACGCAGCAGCAGCTCGAGCTCGCGCTCGCTTTCGAGCGCCGCTTGACGGGCGGCCTGCCAGCCCTTGCGGTCGGCCCGGCGTCCGGCGGCGGCGAGCCCCAGATAGGCGGCCTCTACCTCAGCGAGGCGCTCTGCGAGCTGCTCCTCGGCATCGGTCGAGGCGGCGCGGGCGACCTTGGCCTCCGCCGTCCCATACGCGGCCGCCAGGGTTCTGGCGGCGGCGGCCTGGCCGCGGGCGCGCTTTGCGGCTCGCAGCTTCTTGCGGATCGCCGCCCGCCGCGCATCGAGGCGGTCGACCGCAATGCTGACGACCGGGGTCGTATCCGCGGGCTCCGTTGCAGCCTGGCGCGCGACGTCACTCGCCGAGGCAGGCGATGGGGTCTGCCCCGATGAAGAGGAGTTTCCGGTCGCGAAGCCGGCGACCGCGCTCGCGGCCAGCGCCAGCGCAGCCAAGGCAGGCGCGCGCCTGAGCAGCCCCCGGGAGCGGCGCGGCTTGGCGCTGGCATGGTCGCGCTGGCGTGGGGCCTTTTCGCGGCGTCGCGCCGGCTTCTCGTGCCGCGCGGCCGGCTTGTCCTGCGCCACCGCCGGCTTGTCCTGCGCCACCGCGGGCTTCTCGCGCCGCCGTGGCAGTTTCTCGCGGCGCGGCGGCTTCTCCCGGCGCGGCGGCTTCTCCCGCCGCGGCGGCTCCGGCGCCGGCCGTCGCTCCTGCGCCGGTCGGCGCTTCGGTGTGGGCGCCGCGGCCGACTGCTTCCGGGGCGCGCGCACAACCGGGATGGGAACGTGGAGGCCGACCGCGTGGGCGGCGGCGTTTACGAGCGCGCCAGCTGAGCCTTCGCGCTCGCGAGGGTCCTTGGCCAGCCCCCGGGCGACTACGTCGTCGAGCTCGGCCGGAAGGCTCGGATCGCGCTCGGAGAGGCGCGGCGGCGGTGCGGTCAGGTGCGCGTGGAGCGTCAGCAGCGGCCGTGGGTACTCGTACGGCGGGGCGCCCGTCAGGCACTCGACCAGCATGCAGGTGAGCGAGTAGACGTTGCTTGCCGGCTCGGGCGCTTCCCCCTTGACCTCCTCGGGTGCGCGGTAGGCGGCGTCGTCGAGGATGCCCGGAACGTCGCAGGCCAGCCCGCGAGGTGCCCCGATGCCGAAGTCCGTGAGGAAGGCGGTGGGCTCGTCGCCGGGCTGCACGATGATCGAGCGCGTCGACAGCGCACGATGCACGAGGCCCTTGGCGCGGGCAGTCTCGAGAGCTCCGGCCACCTGGCCCAGGATCTTCAGCGCCTGTGTGCGCTCGAGCGGGCCCTCCTCGAGCAAGTCGGCGAGTGTGCCGGCGCCGCGCGGGATGCTCTCCATGTGCAGGCGCTGGCCGCCGTCGACGGCATTCAGCAGCCGGAGCACGTTCGGATGGTCGACCGAAGCTCGCAGGGGAAGGAGCCGCGCCATGCGCCGCCGCAGCTCACGGTCCTCCTTGAGCGGCCTCGCGACCACATCCAGCGTCACTCGCTGGCCACGCAGGGTTGCAGCCTCTGCGAGGGTGTTGAGACCGGCGCGCCGCGAAACGATGCGCTCCACCCGGAAGCCGTCGACGCGGGTCCCCACGTCGATCGTCGTCTTCGAGCCGTGGTGGCCCAGCTGTCCTCGTCGGCGCGCCATCAGCCGGAGTCCCAGAACTCGGTCGGGGTCGCCGGTTGCGACTGAGGCGAGGGCGCGGGCGCCGGGGCAGGCGCAGGAGCCGGAGCCGGCGCGGGGGCCGGGGCAGGAGCCGGAGCCGGCGCGGGGGTCGGAGCCGGCGCGGGGGCGGGGGCCGGAGCCGGGGCAGGCGCGGGAGCTGCCGACGGCTCAGGCGCGCTCACCACCGTGGTCTCGGCCGCCGAGGCCGGTCCTGGCGCAGGTGCGGCCGGCGCAGCGGGGCGGCGCGGCGGCCTCGGCGGCCTACGCAGATCGGGCAGGCCGATCGCCTGTTCGAGTGCGAGAGCGCGGCCATCAGAGGCGGGCGCCGGCGCCGGCAAAGCCGGGACGGGAGCGGCCTCTGCCGGCTCGTCCTCCTCGCCTGTCAGGTCGGCGGCCAGGTAGGACGCGCCGAACAGACTTGCGCAGGCGCCGCCCAGGGCGAGTGCCGGACCGATCCTCATGGCGCGGGGCATGCGGTCGCCTTCTTGGCACCCGGCGCCAAGCAGAGATCCACCCGCTTCGGCCCGGCGCCGCGACGCATCGTGTACGTCGTGTGCCTGCCGAGGAATCCCGGCTTCGTCACGGTGATGACGATCCTAACCCCGGGCTTGAAACGGCGCTCGAACTGCTTAAAGCGAAGCGGCGCACCCTTGCCCTGCTTGGTCACCTTCTTCTTCTTGGGGCAGCCCTTGCCCTTGCAGCTGACGACGACGGTGGTGCCCGCAGGGGCGCGGACACGCAGAAGCTTGACCCGCGTGATCTTCCCGCGCAGGCTGCCGTTCATGTCGATGGTGACGCCGCCCAGGAAGGCCAGCGGACGCGTGCGGACGTTCAGCACGCCCGATGCAACCGCGGTCGCGCCCTTGGAGTCGGTCACCCGCAGACGGATGGTTCGGGGCCCTGCGCTGGCGTAGGTCTCAAACACGACCGGCCCCGACCCGTCGTCGAAGGCGCCATCGCCATCGAGGTCCCACTGCTGTTGCTGTGGCGCGATCGATCCGTCCGGATCAAGGGCCAACGATGAGAACGTGGCCGGCTCCCCGATGAATGGACTCTCGGGGGCGATCGTGAATCCCGCCTGGGGTGGGGCGTTCACGACGACCGTGCCCGCCTCGACGTCGAAGCCGCCGTTCGGCCCCTCGGTCGCCCTGATCGCCACGGACTTCGAGCCTGCGGTCGGGAAAGCGTGGTTCACGGACGCGCCGGTGGCGTCCGGCGTGAAGTTGCCGGTAGCCCGGTCGTAGTCGAAGTCCCACTCAACCCTCGTGATCTGCTTGGTTGGTTCGGACGAGGTGGAGGTGGATGTGAAGGTCACCGCCTGGCCCGGGAGGGGAGAACCTGACGGCGGCGAGACGGTGAACGCGCCATTTGGAACCGAGAGCTGCACCAGCACCTGGCGAGTGATCTCCCTCGTGATACCGCCAGTGTCGGTGACGCGCAGTTTGACTGCCTTGGTGCCCGCCGTCGCGAAGGACACCGGCGGAGGGTTCTGACCCTGCTCGTTCGGGGTGGTTTCGCCGAACGTGCCGTCGCCATCGATATCCCACGAGTACGTGAGCGGGTCGACCGCGGGTCCGTCCGGATCGAATGACGTCGAGGAGAACTGGATCGGCTTGGCGACCGCCGGGGTCGGCGGCTCCCAGGAGAAGTTAGGAACCGGCGCGCTGTTGACACGGAACGAGACCGTCCTCGAGGCAACTGCGCCGCGGGAGTCCGTCACCTGCACGCCGACGCTCCGCTGTCCGGGGCTGGGGAACCCGGGGTGCACGGTGCATCCGCTGCAGCCGCCGCCTGTGCCGCCGGCAACCTCGAAGCTGCCGTTGTTGTCGAGGTCCCACCGGGCACTGACGTTGGTGCCGTCCTCGGCATCGGTCGACCCCGGTAGCGCCTGCTGGCCGGGGAGCGCAGGAAGTGCTTGAGGGGTTAGAACGAACGACTGGCCGACCAGCGGCGTGTTGTACTTCTGTCCCGGCTCACTGGAGTTGTTGAGAACGGCGCCGTTCGGCACCGGCGGCGCGTTGACGATCACCTGCTGGGCTCCCGTCGTGAAGCTTCCGCCCCTGTTGTCACGCACGGTCAGCGTGACGTTCTTGGTGCCGGCCGTCCCGTAGCTGTGACTCGGGTCTTCCGTGGCTGACGAGGTGCCATCGCCGAAGTTCCACTCATAGCTGAGCGCATCGCCATCGGGGTCGGTGGCCGTGCCGTTGAAGTTGATTTGTTGCCCCGGAACCGGCCTGTTCCCATTGTGCGGCGGGACGGCGGCGAAGTTGAACGACGCGGTCGGGTTCCGATTGGGGACCACCACATTTACTGTCTTGACCCTCAGCACCTCGCTGGCGACACCGTCGCCGGGCGGGGTAGCGTTTGGGTCGCCGGCCGTGTCGGTGACCTTCAGCGCGATGCTGAAACTTCCCGCCTGCCCGGACGGCCTCGTTGCGGATGGACCTGAGGCGTCGGCGGAGAAGCTCCCGTCGTAGTTGAAGTCCCACTCCTGCGAGGCGATGTCTCCGTCGTCATCGCTCGCGGTGGACTGGAGGGAGACGGACTGGCCCACGTTGACGGTGATGCTCTGGGCCGTGCTCCCGTTCATCGTGAAGTCCGCAGTCGGCGGCGCCGCCAGCACGATCTGCGCAGCCACGAGCGCGAGCGCGGACACGGCCAGCAGGCCTGCCGTCGCCTTGACGCGTCTGGGCGTACGTCGGCGCATCTCGCTACCTCTGCCCGCCGCATGGCGACGGACCCAGGTCATCCACTGCTTCGCCGGGGACTGGCGAATCATTCGGGGGTCACCCCCTTGGGCCAGGGTTCTACGCGGTCCAGACTAACCCGCATCTTGTACCCAACGCAAACATCTGACAGATGTGAAAAGGTCACATTCGGGCCGCATGGGCTGCTCGCGCCGCGGCCAGGAACACGCCGGTGAGGGCAAGAAGCACCAACGCGAGCCAGAGAGAGGAATCACCAAACGGAGAAGACTCGTTCTCGGTGAGTTTTATTCCGAGATCGTCGAGCGGGGACACGGGCTCGATTGGCGCGTTCGCCCTTTTTGCCGGCTTGGATGCCGCGGCGGCGGGTGAGCTCGACCCGCTCGAGAGGCTGGTCGACGAGGCCCCCTCGGTTGCCAGGCCGCCCTGGGGCGCATCCGCGCCGGCGCCGGCTCCCGACCCCGAGGCCGTGCGCTTCGGCGCCGCGCTGCTGAAGCTCGAGCTGCCCTCGGTGAGAGCCGCCTGACCGCCGGTCGTGTCGCGGGAATTCCGGACGCGTCCCTCCACGTACGACAATTGCGCCGCGCTCGCGGCCTCAGGGGCCGCCACCGGCGTCTCGGCGGAGGGAGCGCCGGAGGGCGGGGTCGTAGCGGCGGGCGGGGTCGAAGGCGGCGCGGGCGGATCTCCCACCGTGGCCTCCTGTGTGGTCGCCGCGTTCTGCAACGCGCGTTGCAGCTGCGAGCCGCCCATGCAGTTCTCGAGGCAGTCCGCGTCCTGGTACTGGAAGATCGTCTGAAGGGTGGCGCCGATGTTGGCGGCCAGTGTCGCGAGCCAGCCGAGGACGCCGTCCGGGCCGCCTGAGCCGGTCGAGGAGGCGATCTGGTTGGTGCCCTGGGCCTGGTCGACCGTCTGCGTCGCCAACGCGCCGTGGCACTCCTCCCGGCAGCCCTCCTGGAACTGCCAGACGAGCTGCATCGTCTCCGACATGTTCAGGGCGAGCGCAAAGGCGGCGCCGATGGCCTCTGCGGTCTGGGTCGTCTGCGACGCCTGCGACGCGAACTGGGTCTGTGTCGTGTCGTAGCAGAAGGCCACGCAGCCGAACTGCATCTGCCAGATGAACTGGAACGTCCGGCTCTCGTTCACGGCCATGGCCCCGCTGTCGTCGCCGGTCCCGAAGGCACTTGCGTCCTGGGTCGTCTCAGACTGCTGGAGGGCCTCCTGCGTCTGGCTCGTCCCGTGGCAGTACCTCTGGCAGCCGCGTTGGACCTGCAAGATCACTTGCAGCACCGTGCTCAGGTTCTGCGCGACCCCGACCTCCGTCTCCGGCGGCGATTCGGGCGTCCCGCCCGGCGGCGGTTCGGGCGTGCCGCCCGGCGGCGGTTCGGGTTCCGCGGCAGGGGGCCCCCCGGGCGAAGGCTCTTCCGGGGGTGGCTCCGTCTCAGGTGGCGGCTCGGCCTCAGGATCCGGCGGAGGCGATTCCACCGGAGGCGGCGGATCCACAGGCGGATCAGCCGGAGGCGAATCGAGGGACGGTTCGGCCGGTGACGGCTCGACGGCCGGCGGCTCGGCTGGGGGCGGACCCTCCGCGTCGGGCTGCGTCGCCTCGGGCGGCTGCGCTGCCGGCTCGGACGGGCCCGGCGGTTCGGGTGCCACCGGGACTGCTGCCTCGGCCGCGCCATCGGGCGCCGCCAGTACGGCGGCGTCCTGAGCCGACACGACGGGAGCAGCGATCGCGCAGGCAGCGACCGCCGCAAGCAGGACGAGGAGCGCGGGCAGGATGCCCGCGCTCCTACCCCCTGAGGACGCTGCGGAGGTTGCCCCCCGGCGGCCGGACGGCCGCCGGGGTGTACCGGTTGAGCGGGTTTCGTCGCTCATGCTCGCTTAGCGGCGAGACCTCCTCTTGCCCTTGGCACGCCGAGCCTTCTTGGCCTTCTTGGCCTTCTTGGCCTTCTTGGCCTTGGCGCGCTTAGCGGCCTTCTTCTTGGCTGCCGCAGTAGCGACGAAGCTCGACACCAGCGCCGCCGCGGAGCCGGCCGACTGGCCGGAACCCGCTGCTGACTGGGACGACTGCGAACCGCTGCTGCTGGATCCGGGGTTGACGGATCCGTTGCCGCCGCCGTTGCCGTTGCCGCCGTTCTCCTCGGGCTCATCACTACCGCCCGCGGAGGTGTTGGTGGCGTCCTGATCGGCGTTGGCCTCCGATTCCGCATCCTGCTCGGTATCGGCATCCTGCGAGATGGACTGATCCTGGACATCGCCGCCGTCCTGGAACTGGTCGGCGTTCTGCTCGGTCTCAGCCTCGTTCGAGGCCTCGGACTCCGCTTCGTTGTCGAGATCCTGGTCAGCGTCGCCGCCCAGGGCCACGTTGGTGGCGTCCTGATCGGCGTTCGCCTCCGAGTCCGCATCCTGATCGGTCTCGGCGTCCTGGTCGAGCTCCTGCGTCTGGACGGAGCCAGTGCACACGAGGCAGTCCGTCGAGCTGGACTGACCCTGGCTCGCGTTCTGCTCCGTGTCGGCCTCGTTCGAGGCCTCTGACTCGGCCTCGTTGTCGGCATCCTGGTCGGCGTCACCAAACAGGGCCACGTTGGTGGCGTCCTGGTCGGCGTTGGCCTCCGAGTCCGCATCCTGCTCGGTCTCGGCGTCCTGCTTGAGCTCCTGCTTCTGGACTGAGCCAGTGCAGATGAGACAGAACGTCGAGCTGTCCTGGGACTGCTCTGCGTTCTGCTCGGTCTCGGCCTTGTTGCTCGCCTCTGACTCGGCCTCGTTCTCGAGGTCCTGGTCAGCGTCGCCGCCAACGGCCACGTTCGTGGCGTCCTGGTCGGCGTTCGCCTCCGAGTCCGCGTCCTGCTTGGTCTCGGAATCCTGCTCGAGCTTCTGCACCTGGACATTGCCGGTGCAGATCAGGCAGTCCACCATGTTCGACTGAGACTGCGTGGCGTTCTGCTCCGTATCGGCCTTGTTGCTCGCCTCCGAGTCGGCCGAGTTGTCGGCGTCCTGGTCGGCGTCACCGAGCAGCCCGCCAACGTTCTTGGCGTCCTGATCGGCATTGGCGTCCGAGTCCGCGTCCTGCTTGGTCTTGGATTCCTGCTCGAGCTCCTGGATCTGGATCGAGCCGGTACAGATCTTGCAGAACACCTCGTTCGACTGAGTCTGCTCGGCGTTCTGCTCCGTCTCGGCCTTGTTCGAGGCATCTGAATCGGCCTCGTTGTCGAGATCCTGATCCGCGGAACCAATCAGGCCGCCCGCGTTGGTGGCGTCCTGGTCGGCGTTGGCTTCCGAGTCCGCGTCCTGCTTGGTCTCGGATTCCTGCTCGAGCTTCTGCAGCTGGATGGAACCAGTGCAGATGTGGCAGTCGACCACGTTCTCCTGAGATTGCGTGGCGTTCTGCTCGGTCTCGGCCTTGTTGCTCGCCTCGGAGTCGGCCGAGTTCTCGGCCTCCTGGTCGGCGTCACCGATCAGGCCGCCCGCGTTGGTGGCGTCCTGGTCGGCGTTGGCTTCCGAGTCCGCGTCCTGCTTGGTCTCGGAATCCTGCTCGAGCTCCTGGATCTGGATGGAGCCGGTGCAGATCTTGCAGGTCGTCGAGAGGAACTGAGCCTGCTCGGCGTTCTGCTCGGTCTCGGCCTTGTTGCTCGCCTCGGAAGAGGCGGAGTTATCAAGGTCCTGATCTGCATCGCCGAAGAACACGCCCGCGTTGGTCGCGTCCTGATCGGCGTTGGCCTCCGAGTCCGCATCCTGCTTGGTCTCGGAGTCCTGGTCGATCTTCTGGATCTGGATCGAACCGGTGCAGACCTCGCAGTCCTCCTCAGCTTCCTGAGACTGGCTTGCGTTCTGCTCGGTGTCGGCCTTGTTCTCGGCCTCTGAATCGGCCTCGTTGTCAGCCTCCTGCTCAGCGTCGCCGTCAAGGGCGGCGTTGGTCAGGTCCTGATCCGCATCGGCGTCCGAGTCCGCGTCCTGCTCGGTCTCGGAGTCCTGGTCGATCGACTGCGAGCCCACGCCAGCCTGCTCGGCGTTCTGCTCGGTGTCGGCCTCGTTCTCGGCCTCGGAAGTCGCCTCGTTCTCCGCTTCCTGTTCTGCTTCGGAACCGGCCTCGTTGACTCCCTTCTGATCGGCGTCGGCTTCCGAGTCCGCGTCCTGCTCGGTCTCGGAATCCTGGTCGATCGACTGATCCGAGCCGTCCTCCTGGAGGGCGTTCTGATCAGTGTCGGCCTCGTTCTCGGCCTCTGAATCGGCCTCGTTCTCGAGGTCCTGGTCGGCGGAGCTACTGCCGCCGCCCACATAGTCGCCACCAACCTCGACGGGCACGTTGGCGTTTACGCCGTTCTGCTCGGCGTTCGCCTCGGAGTCCGCATCCTGATCGGTGTCGGCGTCCTGCTCTATCGACTGAGAGCCGCCGCCTGACTGCTCGGCGTTCTGCTCAGTCTCGGCCTCGTTACTCGCCTCGGATTCGGCTGAGTTGTCGAGGTCCTGGTCCGCCGAACTGTCACCCGCGTAGACGTTCTTGCCGCCGATCGTGACCGGCACGTTCGCGTTGACACCGTTCTGCTTGGCGTTCGCCTCAGAATCGGCATCCTGCTCGGTGTCGGAATCCTGCTCGATCGACTGGTCGCCGTCGCCGCTTTGGGTGGCGTTCTGCTCGGTCTCGGCGTAGTTGCTCGCCTCGGATTCGGCCTCGTTCTCGAGGTCCTGGTCCGCCGAGCTGTCGCCAGCGTATGCGTCCTTGCCTGCGATCGTGATCGGCACGTTCGCGTTGACACCGTTCTGCTTGGCGTTCGCCTCAGAATCGGCATCCTGGTCCGTGTTCGAGTCCTGATCGACCGACTGAGACCCGCCGCCTTCCTGCTCGGCGTTCTGGTCGGTATCGGCATAGTTGCTGGCGTCCGAGTCCGCACGGTTGCGCAGTCTCTGCGTCGCAGAGCTGTCGCCGGCGTGCACGTCCCCGCCACCGATGTTCACCGACACGTTGGCGTTCACCGCGTTCTGATCGGCGTTCGCCTCCGAGTCAGCGTCCTGTTCGGTGTAGGAGTCCTGCTCCACCGACTGTTCGCCACCGCCGGACTGACTGGCGTTCTGCTCAGTCTCGGCGTAGTTGCTCGCTTCAGACGATGCGCTGTTGCTCAGGTTCTGTGTGGCTGAGCTGTCGCCGCCATAAACGTTGTAGCCGCCGACGTTCACCTGAACGTTGGCGTTTACGGCGTTCTGGTAGGCGTTCGCATCGGAATCAGCGGTCTGCACAGTGTCGGAGTCCTGTGAGACTGACTGCAGCCCAGCCGCCGACTGTGATTGTCCGGCGTTCTGGGCGGTGGTACTGCCATTGGAGGCCTGGGAGCTGCCCGCATTGCCTGCCGACTGGTCAGCGGACTGCGCGAACGCAGGCGCTGCCGATACGGCGATCAGCAATACGACGCTGACACCCAGAGCGAGGAGTTTCCTCACCGGCCCCCTCCTCTCGAGTATTCGGGTGTGAACCAATAACGGGCGCAGCGCGCGCCCGCCGGGCTCTGAGGGCCAGGCCCGGCATATCGAGAGACAGCGACCGCGGGCTGGACCCGGGTCTTGAGCGGAGGCACGACCGTTCTCCGACGATCTGGCGCATGCGGCCGCTCCGTTGTGAGTGTCGAATCAATGGTGTTACGTCGCGCGCAACGGCCGAACCCACCTCCCGACAGCGGCCTCCTCGAGTGATGAGGAGCACCGTGTGCCGGGAAGGTGGGGGAGGGCCAGAGTGTCACGCGCTTTTGCACGAACGGACATTGGGGGCCAGTCCGTTTCGCGTGGACCAGTGTGCGACCGGCCCCGCGGTCGCCGCAAGGCCATAGGCCGTTTACGCAGTCGAGCCTCGCGGAAAAATGAGGCCCCACTTCGCGAAATTCCGCAAAGGCCCTAAACCGGGCCGACTATCCAGGGAAGGGAGCCGCCGCTGGCGGTTCGCGTTACGAGGGCTTCGGCGGGCGGGGCTTCCGGCCCTTCCCGCCCGGCCTCTTGACCGAGGGCAGATCGCCCACCTTCTTCGAGCCGCTCCGGCGCTTGTAGCCGGCCGCCGTCTGGACGCTCGAGGGCCGCCATTTGGCTCCTCCGCGCTGGGTGGGCACGCCCTCTTCGTTCAGCGTGTCGGCGATCGCCTGCAGCGTCATCCCGTCCGCGCGCATGTTCGCGATCCGCTTGCGGATCTCGTCCCAGTCGGGGCCGGCGCCGCCGGAGGCGTGGCGCTTTGCGCGCGCGGCCGCCAGGCCTTTGCGGGTGCGCTGAGACAGCCGCTCGCTCTCCATGCCGGCCACGGACGCGAGCGCTCGGGCGGTTGTCCGGCCGCCCGGGCTGGCGGTATCCAGGTCGAGCTCGACGGCCACAAGGCGGACGTCGTTGCGCTCGAGCCACTGCACGATCGTCCCCAGCTCCGCAACGGAGCGGCTGAGACGCTGGAGCCCGGTCACCACAAGGCAGGATGCGTCCCCGGCGGCGATGCGCTCGATCAGGAACGAGAGGCCGGCCCGGTCGAGGGCCTTGCCGTCCTTGGGCTCGCGCTCGCGCACGACCTCGACCACGTCGATCCCGAGCAGCTTGCAGTAGGACTCGATCGCGATCCGCTGCTCGTCGAGCTCGCGAGTGCCCTCGTCCGCGTCCGCGGGCACCGTGGCATAACCAAGCGCGCGGACGGCGACGGCGGGCTCGGCTGCAGCCGGTGCGGGCGGAGCCGGGGGCGCGGGCTCGGCTGCCGCCGGCGCGGGCTCCCGCGCCGGTTCAGGTGCAGGGGCCGCCGGGGCCGGGGCCTCGACCGCGGGCGGGGGCGGCTCCACCACCGGCGCTGCCTCAACCTCCGGCGCGGGCGGCTCCGGCTCGGGCTCGGCGGCGGCCGGCTCGGGCTCGGCGGCGGCCGGCTCGGGCTCGGGCATAGCCGGTTCCGGCTCGGGCGCAGGCGGCTCCGGCTCGGGCACGACCGGCTC